>Ga0306925_10002503_pt1 | contig 15870 bp, 16 predicted proteins | sample flu12Cox44000176_FD_203755 | JGI IMG/M metagenome (GOLD analysis project Ga0306925, IMG submission 203755) | Lab enrichment of tropical soil microbial communities from Luquillo Experimental Forest, Puerto Rico - flux8day.12C.oxic.44.000.176 (v2)... | ecosystem: Environmental > Terrestrial >... | reverse complement strand
CTGATCGTGCGCGAAGTGTTCCGCATCGTGGCGCAGATGCGCGCCGAAGGGATTTCCGTGCTGCTGGTCGAGCAGAATGTGCGCATGTCGCTCGAAATCGCCGACCACGCCTATGTGCTCGACGACGGCCACGTGGTCTATTCCGGGCCGGCCCGCGAGCTTGCCGCCGACGAGGCGCGGGTGCAGTCGCTCGCCGGCGCCAGCGCCGAGGAGTGGCACGCTTAGAGCATGATCCGGAATAGTGGATGTCGGTTTTCCGACAAGATCATGCTCCGGCAAAATTTCGATCCGCTTCAGGTGGCCTTGAACGGATCGAGGCCGTGCTCCTTGCACATGCCGGCGACGATCGCGTTGTCCTTGCCACCGGCAATCAAGCCGAGCACCGCCGATGCGATGTGGCCGCCCGACACCTTGACGTCGACGATGTAGGCTTGCTTGCCGCTGAAAGCTGCGTGGGGGCTCTCTGCATCCACCGTCGCGCAATAGGCGACCTGATTCGACGGCAGCACGGTCGGGAACTTAGTCCAATGGTACTTTGCTGCCCCGGCATTTTTCAGGTTCGGCGCGATCGTGACGACGATGATCTTCTTTTCCTCGGGCGTCAGCTCGCGCAGCTGCGATTCCGGCGTCGCCGCGGGGCTTGCCGGTGGGTGCGCGACGCCGGCGGTGATCTGATCGCCCGGCGTCGTCGTGGTGCAGGCCGCGACGGCCGAGGCTGCGGCAATCGCGACGATCAGGCCAGCTCTGTCGAGGGGCAAAATCGCTCGATGCATTGCAGCCGAAGATACCAACACTTGCCGTCGCGTTGCAATTGCGCGGACGGTCGCTATTCGGCGGCGCGCTTTTGCACCAGCGCCGCGGCGGATGTGTCGTAGCTTTCCTCGCGCGTCAGCATCGCCTTGAGCCCGACCAGGTCGTAATAATCCTCGAGCGGGATCAGATGCGGGAAGGTCGGCGTCAGTGACCCCTCGTTTTTGAGGATGCGCAGCACGTTGCGCACCGCATTAGCGGCGGCGAACAGCGGCAACGAAGGGAAGGTCGCGGCGCGGACGCCGGCGGCTTCGAGATCCTGCAGGCTCCGTTGCTTCGGCCCCGCGGCCTGCGACAGCGTAGCCATATGCGGGCCGCCGACCTCGCGCAGCACGCGTTTGATGTCCTCGATGGTATCGACGCCCATGGGCTTCGCCATGTCGACGCCGGCCTCCATGAACAGCTGCGAGCGCGCGATCGCGGCGTTAAGCCCCTCGACGCCGGCCGCATCGGTGCGCGCGGCGATGAAGAAGTCGGGATCGGTCCGCGCATCGAGCGCGGCCTTGACCTTGGCCAGCATCTGCTCGACTGGGATGATCTGCTTGCCCGGCAGATAGCCGCAGCGATTGGGGAATACCTGGTCCGAGATAAACACGCCGGCGACGCCGGCGGCCTCGAAGGCGCGCACCATCTGCCGCACATTGTTGACGCCGCCGAAACCGGTATCGGCGTCGACATAGACCGGAATGTCGACGGCGGCGCAGATGCGCGCGTAATGGTCGGCGTAGTCGCGCATGTTGGACTGGCCAATGTCGGCCTGCGCCAGCATCGAGCCGATGGCTGCGTAGCCGCCGGCGCAGATCGCGTCGAAACCTTCGGCCTCGATGATGCGCGCCGACAGCGCGTCATAGGCGCCAGGGAACAGCACCAGGCGCTTGCCCGCCATGATGATCCGAAGTTTCTTGCGTACGCTCATGACGCGTCTCCCCGTTGTTGCCGGCTGTCGCGCGCTGTCTGCAGCCAAGGCTGTACGGCGGCGGCACGCCGCTCCCATTGTTTGATCTCGCCCATGTGCTTGAGCGTAAGCCCGATATCATCGAGGCCTTCGAGGAGCCGCGTGCGGTCGGCGGCCGCGATCTCGAAGGCGATGTCGGGTCCGCCCGGTCCGCTGATGCGTTGCACGACGAGATCGACCGTGAACGGCCCCTCGCCGTTGACCTCGACCACGCGGGCGATGAAGGCGTCGGCGTCCTCGGGCGCGAGCACGACCGGCAGCACGCCGTTCTGCAGGCAGTTCTCACGATAGATGTCGGCAAAGCTTTTCGCCACGATGACACGGATGTCGTTTGCGATCATGCTCCACACCGCCGACTCGCGCGACGAGCCGGCGCCGAAATTGTTGCCGGTCACCAGGATGCCGGCGCTGCGGAACCGCGGCTTGTTGAGGACGAAGTCCGGATCTTCGCTGCCGTCGTCGCGCCGCCGCGCGCGATAAAACAGCATCGCTTTGTAATCTTCCTTCAGGCCGCGGGAATGCAGCACCGGCGCGATCTGGTCGGTGTTCATGTCGTCTTTCAGAAGCGGCGCGGCGACTGCGGTGTGGCGCGTGAACGGCTGCATCAGGTGGCCCCCGCGAGTTGCCGGACGTCGGCGATGCGGCCCATGATCGCGGTCGCGGCCGCGGTCGCGGGGCTGGCGAGATGGGTACGCACCTTCGGACCCTGGCGGTTTTCGAAATTGCGGTTGGTGGTCGAGACGCAACGCTCGCCGGGCTGGCCGCGATCGCCGTTGCCACCCGCGCACATGGAGCAGCCGGATTCGCCCCAGGCGAAGCCGGCGTCGCGGAATACGCGGTCGAGACCCTTGGCTTCGGCCTGGCGCTTCACCACCGAGGAACCGGGCACCACCAGGGCGACGACGCCGGCAGCGACCTTGCGGCCGCGCACGATGGCTGCGGCGACTTCGAGGTCCGGCAATCGGGCGTTGGTGCACGAGCCGATGAAGACGCGATTGACCGGCAGGCCGGCAAGCGGCGTGCCGGGCTTCAAATCCATATAGGCGAACGCGCCTTCGGCGGCGGCGCGCCGGCTCGCATCGAGCGCCGCCGGCTCGGGCACGCGGCCGGAAATGCCGACCACCTGGCTAGGATCGGTGCCCCAGGTGATCTGCGGCTCGAGCGTCCCGCAGTCGAGCGTCACGTCGCGATCGAACGTCGCGTCGTCGTCGGTGATGAGCGTGCGCCAATGGGCGAGCGCGCGATCCCACGCTGCGCCCTGCGGCAGATAGGGCCGCCCGGCGAGCCAGCCGAAAGTCGTGTCGTCGGGCGCGACAAAGCCGGAGCGGCCGCCCATCTCGATATTGAGATTGCACAGCGTCATGCGCTGCTCGATCGGCATTCCCCGCACGGCGGAGCCCGCATACTCGACGACATGGCCGCGCGCGCCGGCGACGCCGAGCTCGGCAATGAGCCGCAGCGCCACGTCCTTGGCGTTGACATGCGGAGACAGTCGGCCGTCGAGCCGCGCCCGCATGCGCTTCGGCTTCTTCATCGCGATTACCTGCGTCGCAAGGATGTGCGTCATCTCGCTGGTGCCGCAGCCGAAGGCGAGCGCGCCCAGGCCGCCGACCGTGCTGGCGTGGCTGTCGGGCACCGCGTGCGTCGCGCCCGGCAGCACGATGCCGAGCTCCGGCGCCACCACGTGCGAGATGCCCTGCTCGGGATCGTCGATGTCGAACAGCTTGATGCCGTTTGCGCGCGTGCCCTCGCGCATGGCGCGCAGGAACGCGGTTCCCGAAGGATTGGTGTCATCGTTGCGGCCCGCCTTGGTCGCGACCGTGTGATCCTGCACCGCAAAGGTCAGATCGGGCCGCGGGATCGGCCGGCCCTGCTTGCCGAGCTGCGTGAAGGCATGATGTGCGTGCAATTCGTGCAGCACATGGCGGTCGATATAGAGAAGATCGCGGCCGTCGGCGCGCTGCCCGACCAGATGAAAATCCCAGATCTTGTCGAACAAGGTACGTGGCATCAGCGTTGGTCTCGTCGAGGATGGGAGTGCTATGATGGGCGGCTCGAAGGTTGAAGGCAATATTGGCTACAGCGGAACGTTCCATGCCCCGCGTCGTCAGCATCGACCATCTCGTGCTCAGCGTCGGCGATTTCGCGCGCTCGAAGGTATTCTACGACAAGCTGTTGCGCTTTCTCGGCTTCAAGCTCAAGCACGAATACGGCAACATGGCCGGCTGGAGCAACGGCGAGACGTTGTTCTGGATCGCCGCTGCCGATGCGCACGGACGCAAGCGCAAATATCGCAAGGGCGATATCGGCTTTCACCATTATGCATTCGAGCTTGCGAGCCGCGGCGCGGTCGACCAGCTCGGCCGTTTTCTGGAAGACAACGGCATGACCGTGATCGATCCGCCGGGCGAGTATTACGGCCGCAACTATTATGCGGTCTACTTCGCCGATCCCGATGGCATGAAGCTCGAAGCCATGATCTGGGCGCCGCCGAAGCCTAAACGCGCGGCAAAATCCAAGCACAAGCGCAGCTGAAGTTCGCCAGTGCGAAGGGCTAAGCGACGAGCTGCAGTATTTCCTCGCAGACGAGAAGCGGCTCGAGCTCGGGCTCGGACGTGCTGATCAACGCCGCGACATGCCTTCGTCATGCCCGAGCATGTCGTGGGCAAGCGTCCGCGCCGCGAACGGCTTGCCGATGAGCTTCTCCTGATCGGCAGAGCCGGCAACAAGGTGCTGCGCCCCGCTCTCGATCAACTCGCCCGATCCATTTCAGATTGATGATCGCTAACATGACGCCGTGGACCGCGCCGTCCTCGCCGATGGCGGGATAGGCGGCGACCAGGCTGGGCCATTGATGCAGGCGGGTAGCGCGAAATCCTTGGTGCGCAGCGCGCTCTGAAAATGCGGCCAGTCGGAAAGGTTCAATCCGACCGCCTCAGCGTCAGTCGCGCATTTGATCCTGCCATCGGTTCCGGCAAACCGAGAGGCCCCGGATCCAGGGCAGGTTGCCGGTGAGCGCGGTCAGATACTGGTTGCAGCCTGCCGGATCGGCCGGCGTTTTGGCGTAGAGGCGGCCGACGATTTGAGCGAGGGCCCGAACCGAAGCGATCACCTCGCGCTGCGAGTCGGTGCCGCGCTGGGCAAGCTCGACGACGAGGACGCGGGCATGCTCGATGCGATGGTCGCGCCAATTCGAGGCCATGGATGCGGTCGAAGATGAGCGGCGTGATTGCGAGCAGCGCCAGTACGATCAGTCGGGCGCGAATGCTGAGAAAAGGCTTGCGCTGCCCGCGGCGGCTTGCGCGCCTTTGCTTCATCGTCCAGCATCGTGCACCCTCGGTCCCCAGTCAGGTACCGTGGCGGATACGTGAAAGTGGCCTTCGCAGTTTTGCTAAGATTTGATGATTTGTGGCGAACGTTGACCAAATGGAAACTATAAGCCGATTGAGCGGCCTCCCTGCCGTGCGCGATCAGATCGCGGCTGCCTGCCGCGACGCCGGGCGCGATCCTGCAACGGTCACATTGGTTGCCATCTCGAAAACCTTCGGCGCCGAGGCCATCGCGCCGGTGATCGCCGCCGGCCAACGCGTGTTCGGGGAAAATCGCGTCCAGGAGGCCAAGGCCAAATGGCCGCCGCTGATCACCCGCGACAACGACATCGAGCTGCATCTGGTCGGCTCGCTGCAGTCAAACAAAGCCAAGGAGGCGGTGGCGCTGTTCGACGCCATCCATTCGGTCGACCGGCCGAGCCTGGCGGAAGCCTTGGCCAAGGAGATCGCCAAGGGGGGCCGCAAGCCGCTCCTCTTCGCCGAGATCAATACCGGGGCCGAGCCGCAAAAGGCCGGGATCCTGCCGCAGGACGCCGACGGCCTTCTTGCCGCCTGCCGCGACCGCTACGGCCTCGTCATTTCCGGCCTGATGTGCATCCCGCCGGCGGACGAAGCGCCGGCGCCGCACTTTGCGCTGACCGCCAAGATCGCCAAGCGCAACGGGCTGAAACTTCTCTCCATGGGCATGAGCGCGGATTTCCCCGTAGCCATCGCATTTGGCGCCACCCATGTGCGGGTCGGCACCGCGATTTTCGGCGCGCGCGGCGCGGCGCACTAAGCTTCGATTATTATTCTGGTTCTCCGGGTGAGGCGGCGTAGCAGGACCTGCAGGTCGCGCAGTTGCAGCGCGACGCAGCCCGCCGTCGGCGCAAATTTGGGCCGCGCCAGATGGATGAAGACGGCGCTGCCGCGGCCGGCGATGCGCGGCCGGGTGTTGTGGTCGATCTCGACGATTAGGTCGTAGAGGTGATCGTCGCGGCGCAGCCAGTCGCCGCCTTCATGGGCCGCGCGCCGGAACGGGCGGTTGTAGCGCCGGTCGCGAGGGTCTTCGCACCAGGCATCGTTGCGGCCGATCGGCCGGACCGGCAGCAAGGTGCGCGGCCGCGGCAGCCGGTCGGCGCGCCACCACAGCCGCAATGGGCGAAAGTGCCCGCGCGGCGTGCCGCCGTCGCCTTCGCGCTTGTCGGCCCTGATGCCGGCGTGGCCGAGCGCGATTGGCGCGACAAGCGGGCCGGCGAACAGCCAGCCTTGCTTCGGCCGGCCCGGCCGCGCGCGAATGTGGACAGTCGAAAGTGTAGTCCGTCCCATGGCTTGTGCGCCGGATTCCCAACGCCCACGTGCTCTTGTATCTTGCTACTTCTACTTCGCGCCGGGCGGCGCGGCAAAGCGGTAGCGGTGGTTGAATGCCGAATACGCGCAAGATCTTGATCGTCGACGACGATGCCGAGCTGCGCGACGGGCTGACCGAGCAACTCTCCCTGCACGAGGAGTTCGAGGCGGTCGGCGTCGATACCGGCACCAAGGGCGTGCACGCCGCCAAGGCCGGCCAGGTCGACCTCGTCATCATGGACGTCGGCCTGCCCGACATCGACGGCCGCGAAGCCGTGCGTATCCTGCGCAAGAACGGCTTCAAGGCGCCGATCATCATGCTGACCGGGCACGACACCGATTCCGACACCATTCTGGGCCTGGAGTCCGGCGCCAACGACTATGTTACCAAGCCGTTCCGCTTCGCCGTGCTGCTCGCCCGCATCCGGGCGCAACTTCGGCAACACGAGGCGAGCGAGGACGCGGTCTTCACCATCGGCCCCTACACGTTCCGGCCAAGCTCGAAGCTCCTGCTCAACCCCAAGGGCAACAAGGTGCGGCTCACGGAAAAGGAGACCTCGATCCTGCGCTATCTCTACCGCGCCGGGCAGCGGCCGGTGTCGCGCGAGACGCTGTTGCAGGAGGTGTGGGGCTATAATTCCGGTGTCACCACCCACACGCTGGAAACTCACATTTACCGGCTGCGGCAGAAGATCGAGAAGGACGCCGCGGCGCCCGCGATCCTCGTCACCGAAGCTGGTGGCTACAAACTGGTGCCGTAAGCGGCACCCGGCCCGATCATGACCATCGAAGACGACATCGCGTTTCTGGAGCGGGTGCCGATTTTCCGCAGACTTGGCGCCGGCGGCTTGCGCATCCTCGCCATCGGCACCGAGAGCTACAGCCTGCAAGCCGGCGAGGTGTTGTTCACCCAGGGCGAGACCGGCGACGGCGGTTACGTGATCCAGCGCGGCTCGTTCGTGCTGTCGACCGAGCAAGGCAAGGACTCCGGGATCGTCGCCGGTCCCGGCACGCTGCTCGGCGAGATGGCACTGATCACCGAGACCAAGCGGCCGGCGACGGCGCGGGCGCACGAGGACTCGACCGTGCTGCGCATCTCGCGCTCCATGTTCATGCGCATGCTCGAGGGCTTTCCCGACGCCGCGCAGCGGCTGCGCGATCTGCTCGCGTCGCGCACCGATCAATGGGCGACCGAGATGCAGAACGTCCACGCCGCCTTGACCCGCGACGCCGGAGCGGAGCCGGAGTGACGCGTCAAGCGACCTTGTCGTACCTGCCCTCGAGATATTGCCGCACCCGAGCGGCGGTAAGCTCGACCTTCGGCTCGTATTCCGGCGCGTCTTCGAGCTGCACCAGATCGTTTAGCCCGGAATTCTTGTAGACGCGGTTGGTGCAGGAAATCAGCCGCGCCGGCCGCGCCGGATCGCCGTTGAAATGCTGATGGATGGTGCAAGGCGGAATATAGATGACGTCGCCCGCTTCCCACTCGTAGCGTTTGATTTCGGCCTGCGGCTTCCATTCGTAGGTGTCGGTGATCTCGACGTCGCAGTCCTGGTGCAGGTCGTAGCCGAAGCCCTCGACCACATAGAGGCACTCCTCGGCGAGATGCCGATGCTTGCCCGAGCGGCTGCCGGGCGGCAGCAGCTGCATGTAGGCGTCGACCGTCTCCATGCGAGTGTTCATCTGCTCGTTGATCAGGTGCTTGAGCAGGCCCTGCCGCGACATTTCCCAGGGCATCTCGTCGGGATGCACGATCTTCTTGCGCAGCGCCATGCGCGACGGCCGCGTCGTCGCGTCGTCGAGCAGGTTTTGATAAAGCGCCTTGTTAGTGGCGCCGGCGAGCCAGGCTTTTGCTTCGTCCCACGCCATGGTCAGACCTCTTCCTCGGCCTTGTCGGTAGGATGGTTGAAATCCTCCTCCTCGTCGCGCGGTACGAAATTGCCCTGCGTCGGCGACGGCGTTTTTGGCCGTTTGATCACGGTGCGCTGGAACAGCATGTTCATGAACAGGTACATAGGCTTGGTCTTGATCACCAAGGCGCGGGCCGGCTCGCGGGCGCTGGCATTGAAGTGCTGGTGGACGCAGTTGTTGTGCACGATGGCGACGTCGCCGGCCTTCCAGTCGTAACGCACGCCGTCGTGGATCTCGTAGCCCGCGCCGTCGAGGATGTAGAACGCCGCCTCGTTGACGTGGCCGTGCTTCTGCGTGGTGCCGCCCGGGGCGTATTCCTCGAGATGAATATGCAGCGTCTGGCACAGGCCATCCTCGGGCTCGACATAGTGCCGGCTGAAATGCTGGGGACCGCCATCGAGCTTGGTCTCGGCGCCCTTGATCACCCGCGGCATGGCGCGCAGCCGCTTGAGCTCGTCGGTCAGGCTATAGGCGCCGGTGATGGGGCGGACGAAGACGCGTTCCTTGTCCGGATCGTGCTGGCGCTTGCCCATGAGGTCTCCTGTCTCGCCGCCCCGCTTGCCACTTAATGCACCGCCCGGGTGACAATGTCGCGATAGTACTTACTCCATTTCCGGCTCTGATCCAGGGCCTTCGCCGGATCAAGGAAGGTCAGCGTCATGCCGGCCGGCATGGGTTTGACCGCGGTATTGGCCGGGAAGAAGTCGCGCCCAGCGAGGATATTTTGCCCCTCGCCGAGCATGAACGCCTCGAACAGCACGGCAGCATAAGGATGCGGAGCGCGGCGGGCGACGCCGGCGCCCTCGAAGCGGGCGATCACCGGCGCAAGCGGCAAGGCGTCGATCGGGGCGCCGCGGCCCTTCAGCTGCGCCACCTTGTAGTAGTAGGCCGAGAGCGCCAGCGGCACTTCGCCCGACACCACGAGATTGGCGAGTAGCGTGTGGCCCTTGCGCACCGAGATGCCGTTTGCCTCAACGATGTCGCGGAACAGGCTCAAGCCATGCTCCTCGCCGAGTGCGTCGATCACCACGCCGAACCAGTCGCTGTCGTCGGCCTCGATGCCGAGCTTGCCCTTCCATTTTCCGCTGACGAGATCGTCGTAGCCCTTGGGCAGATTGCTCAGAGCGAGGCTTTGGGTGTTATAGGCCGCGACGAAAATGTTATAGCGGGTGCCGGTCCATTCGCGGTGCGGCTGGATCGCCTGCGGCGCGAGCTCCGCGGCTGGCGCCTCGATCGCTTGCAGCAGCTGCTCGCGATGCAGCGATTCCATGGCGGTGGCGCCGGTCTCGAAGGCGTCGGCATCGAACCGGCCGCCGCGCGCCTCCACCACGGCGCGTTGCAAGATGTCCTCCGAGCTGCCACGCCAGACGTTGAGCTTGACGGCGTAGCGGCTCTCGAAGGCCTTGCTGAGCGCGCCGATGTCTTCGACCGTCTCCGACGTATAGACGTTGACCACGCCCTCGGCTTTCGCGCCGGCGATCAGCTTCGCCATGCGGTCGGGACCGTTATAGGCGGCGATTTCGGCGAGCGTCGGGCGTTGCGCGCTCGCCGGCCGCGCTGCCACCAACAGGCCGCACGCCAGCGCGGTCGCTGCGGCGGCCAGCCTTTTGCACAGCAGCACGGACGGTCGCGCGATCATCGCGGCGCTCCTTCGTCGGCACCGATGCAAAGTGTAGTGCGCTACATGGCGGTCAGTTAAGCGGCCGTCAAGCCTCGATGGTCGTGGTGACCGGCACGTGGTCGGACGGCCGTGCGGCGCCGCGATAGCTCTTGGCGATGTCGATGGCGCTGACGCGGTCGGCGAGCATCGGCGACGTCCAAATATGATCGAGGCGGCGGCCCTTGGCGGCGCTCGCCCAATCGGGCGAGCGATAGCTCCACCAGGTGTAGAGCTTGGCCGGCTCCGGCGTGAATTGCCGCATGCTGTCGATCCAGCCGCCCGCGCTTTGCGCGGCGGTGAGCTTCTCGCACTCGATCGGGGTATGCGACACCACGCGCAGCATCTGTTTGTGGCTCCAGACGTCGTGCTCGAGCGGCGCCACGTTGAGATCGCCGAGCAGGATGGCGCGCTCGGACGCGGGCTTCAGCGCTGGGTGGCCGCGCATCTCGTCGAGGAAGGAAAGCTTATGGGCGAACTTCACATTGACCGTAGGATCGGGTGTATCGCCGCCGGCCGGCACGTAGATATTATGCACCGTGATCGGATCGCGCAGTCCAGCGCGCTCGCCGAGCACCACGGCGATATGGCGGCAGTCGGTCTTGCCGCAGAAATTCTGCATCTCGAAGCGCTCTAACGGCAGCCGCGAGATGACGACGACGCCGTGACAGCCCTTCTGGCCGTTGAGCGCGACGTGCTCGTAGCCGAGCCGCTTGAAGCGTTTCTTCGGGAAGCGGTCGTCCGGGCACTTGGTCTCCTGCAGGCAGAGCACGTCCGGCCGGACCGCCTTGATGAACTTGGCGACCAGATCGACGCGCAGCCGCACCGAATTGATGTTCCAGGTTGTTACGGTAAGACGCAAAGCGCCACGCTAAGGCATCAGGAAACCGGTATCAGGGATCAAGACGCATCGAAAATAGTTAGCCGTATCCAATTTGCCAATCCCGATGCCTGATCCCTGATCTCAGTTCGCGCTGCCGGTATTGCGCGTGTAATTGATGACGAACAGGTTCGGGTCGGGCTTCTTGGTGGCGTCGAGATTGAAGACTGCGACCGTGGTGTCGAGACCCTGCGGATCGGTCACGGTCCATTGCTTGAGTGACAGATCCTTGGCGTCGAACATCACCATCAGCCGGCTGGTGCCGACAACGAGCTGCTTCTCCTCGACCACGACGGTGACGAACGTGTCGTCAGAGGTCACGCTGACGACATCGGTGTCGCGCAGCAGGTCGATGCGGTCGGCGAGCAGGTAGCGCAGCGGCGTCTGCGACAGCGGATAGAGGTCCTGCGTCGCGAGATTGCGGTCGCGCACCACCACCGACGAGCCGTCGGCGATGATGTCGATCGGCGTCGGCGGATTGTATTCGAAGCGCACCTTGCCGGGCTTTTGGATGTAGAACGTGCCCTGGGTGCGTTGGCCGTCGGGCCCGACCTGGGCGAAGTTGCCGACCATGGTCTGCACGCTCGACAGATACCTGCTGATGCGGTCGAGCATGGCGCGCTGCTTGGCGTCGAACGCCGTCGTCGTTTGCGGCTTGTCTTTATCTTTGCTGAAGAGCGAAGAGAACGGGAAGAAGCCTGAGCGCGACGGTGCGGTATCGGCCGCGGGCGGCGCCGGCATGGGGGCGGGGGACGTCGGCGCGATGCCGGTCTTGGGCTGCGGCGCCGGTGTCGGCAGCGGCACGTTCTCGGCATGCGACGGGCCAGTGGCGAAGGCAGTCCACATTGCCGCCGCGAACAATATCGTCGCGCGCCGTCCCGCCATCGTCTTCTCCTGCCGAACCGTGATGTGCCCCGCGACTGCCGTTATCCGATACGCGCGCGTTATGGCGAATTCGCGGCTGCCCCGTCCAAGGGGACTAAAGGGGATTAAAGGTCGCGCCGTCGATTCTCAATAGGGTTCTTCGCCGGCGCCTTCGATCAGGATTTCGCGCTTGCCGGCATGATTGGGCTGGCCGACGACGCCTTCCTGTTCCATGCGCTCCATCAGCGAGGCAGCGCGATTGTAACCGATCTGCAGACGGCGTTGGATGTAGCTGGTCGAAGCCTTGCGGTCGCGCAGCACGACCTGCACCGCCTGCTGGTAGAGGTCGCCACCCTCGGGCGCGCCCATGGCGGTCGCGTCGAACACCGGATTGCCGTCCTCGTCGGTCGGGTCCTCGGCGGTGACCGCTTCGAGGTATTCGGGCACGCCTTGCGCTTTCAGATGCCGCACCACCTTCTCGACTTCCTCGTCCGAAACGAACGGGCCGTGCACGCGGCTGATACGGCCGCCGCCGGCCATGTAGAGCATGTCGCCCTGGCCGAGGAGCTGCTCGGCGCCCTGCTCGCCCAGGATGGTGCGGCTGTCGATCTTGGATGTGACCTGGAACGAGATGCGGGTCGGGAAATTCGCCTTGATGGTACCGGTGATGACATCGACCGACGGCCGTTGCGTTGCGAGAATGACATGTAGGCCGGCGGCGCGCGCCATCTGGGCAAGGCGCTGCACCGCGCCTTCGATGTCCTTGCCGGCCACCATCATCAGGTCGGCCATCTCGTCCACGATGACGACGATATAGGGCAGCGGCTCGAGCTCGAGATCCTCGCTCTCGTAGATCGCTTCGCCGGTCTCGCGGTTATAGCCGGTGTGCACGGTGCGGGTGAGCTTCTCGCCCTTGCCGGCGGCTTCGGCGACGCGCGCGTTATAGCCGTCGATGTTGCGCACGCCGAGCTTCGACATCTTCCTGTAGCGCTCCTCCATCTCGCGCACCGCCCATTTGAGCGCCACCACCGCCTTCTTCGGATCGGTGACCACGGGCGTGAGCAGATGCGGGATGCCATCGTAGACTGAAAGCTCCAGCATTTTCGGATCGACCATGATAAGCCGGCACTGGTCCGGCTGCAGCCGGTAGACGAGGCTCAGGATCATGGTGTTGATGGCGACCGATTTGCCCGAGCCGGTGGTGCCGGCGATGAGCAGATGCGGCATGCGCGCGAGATCGACCATCACGGCCTCGCCGCCGATGGACTTGCCGAGGCAGAGCGGCAGCCGGTGCTGGGTGTCGGCGTAGTCGCGCGACGCGAGCAGCTCGCGCAGAAAGACCTTTTCCCGCGTCGGGTTCGGCAACTCGATGCCGATGGCGTTCCTTCCCGAGACGACGGCGACGCGCGCCGAGAGCGCGCTCATGGAGCGGGCGATATCGTCGGCGAGGCTGATGACACGCGAGGATTTGATGCCGGGCGCGGGCTCGAGCTCGTACAGCGTGACCACCGGGCCCGGCCGCGCGTTGATGATCTCGCCGCGCACGCCGAAATCGCCGAGCACGCCTTCCAGCGCGGTGGCGTTCTCCTGCAGCACCTCGGTGCTCACGGTGGCGCGGCCGACCTTGCTCGGCTGGGCGAGCAGCTCAAGCGGCGGCAGCACGTAGCCGCCGCTCGTGCGGCGCGGCCGCGACGCGCGGGCTTTCCGCACGCGCGGGCTCGCCCCTTCGGTTTCCTCGTCGGTTTCGTCGGCATCGTAGGACGCCGCGGCAGCCTCGAATCGCGGCTCGATCCGCGCCCGCGGCGCCGTGGGACGCGCGGCCGGCGCCGGCGCGCGGCCGCGGAACAGGCGCGCGATGCGCGCGCGCAGGCTCAGCATCTCGTGCGTGAGCCAGCCGAGCGAAATCCAGGCACGGTCGTCGTCGGTCTCTTCGGCTGTCGCGTCGTCCTCTTCGTCCTCGGCATCGCGGGCCGCGTAGTCCCTGTCGTCGTCTTGCCAGATCAAGCCGGCGGCGCCGGCGAAGGCGACGATCGCCGCGGCGCCGAGCACGACGGTGGCGGCGAGGCGATAGGTGCCGGTCATCGGCAGGCCGAACAGCTCCATCGGCAGCCGCAGCAGGGCGTCGCCGATCACGCCGCCGAGCCCGCACGGCAGCGGCCAGTGCGCGGTGCGCGGCACGCTCGAGGCAAACGCCGCGGCCAGCACCGCGCCGAACAGCCACAGCATCACGCGCAGCCGCTCGCGGCTCAGCGAGCGGTGGCCGAGCAGCCGGTAGCCCCAGATCGCGACCGGCAGCAGCAGCGCCAGCGAGCCGAGGCCAAGCAGCTGCATCATCAGGTCGGCGGCGATGGCGCCGGGCAGGCCAAGAAGATTGCGCACCGGCGCATTGGTGGCGTGGCTGAGCGAGGGGTCCCGCACCGACCAGGTGGCGAGCGCCAGCACCGCCATCATGGCGAGGCTTATCAGCGCGAGGCCACCGACCTCGCGCAGCCGCCGGCGCACCATGGCGCCGAACTGGTTGGACAGCACGGCCACACCATCAATGCTACGATCGAGCATGGACATCGTTAGACTCTTAGCTGGAGCATGATCTTGTCCGAAAACCGGCTTCCACTTTTCGGGATCATGCTCAATCACCCAACACCGCGACGAGGCGATGCAGAGCCTCGGCGGTGATCTCGTTGTTGTGCACCATGGCGACACGGACGTAATCGGCGCCGGGGTTACTGCCGTCTTTCTGCTCGCGGGCGAGATAGCGGCCGGGCACGACGCGCAAGCCGCCTTCGCGCCACAGCTTCAAGGTCGCGTCCTCGCTGCCGCCCTGCGCCGAAACGTCGAGCCAGAGGAAAAATCCGCCGGCCGGGCGTTCGTAGCCGTAGCGGTCGCCGACGATCTGGTCGGCGAGGTCGAATTTCTCGCGATAGAGCCGGCGGTTCTCGATGACGTGCTGCTCGTCGTTGTAGGCGGCGATGGCGACGCGCTGCAGCGGCGTCGGCGCCATCGGCGCGGCGACGTTGCGCAGCTCCAGATAGCTCTGCATGAAGCTCTTGTCGCCGGCGGCAAAGCCGATACGCAGGCCCGGCAGGCTCGAACGCTTCGACAGCGAGTGAAAGATCGCGACGTTGGCGAAATCCGCGCCGGCTGCTTCCAGCATGCCGGCCGGCGGATCGTCGCTGTAGATCTCGCAGTAGCACTCGTCGGCGAAGATCATGAAGCCGTGGTGGCGGGCGAGCGCGGTGAGGCGCTTCAGATAATCGAGATTGGCGACGGCGCCCTGCGGGTTCGACGGCGAAGCGATGTAGAAGGCGACGGTGCGCGCGAGCAGCGCATCGTCGAGCGCGTCGAGGTCGGGCAGGAAGCCGGTCTCGCGTGTGGTCGGCAGATAAACCGGCTCGCAGCCGGCGCCGATCGCGCCCGCCGCATAGGCGGCGTAGAACGGATTGGGGATCAATACGGCCGGTTCACCCTGGCGCGGCCCGACCCAGTTCTTTGCGGCGAGGGCTGCGAGGAACAGGCCCTCGCGGGTGCCGTTGAGCACCAGCACCTCGGAGACGGGATCGACTGGGCGCGGCAGGTCGTAGCGGCGGCCGAGCCAGCCCGCGACCGCGACGCCAAATTCGTCGAGTCCCTTGTTGGCCGGATAGCGGCCGAACTCGTTGACATGGGCGGCGAGCACGGAACCGACGAACGGTGGAATCGGATGCTGCGGCTCGCCGACCGCGAGGCTGATGGCGGGCTCGCGGCCGCCCGGAAAACGGTCGATCAAGTCGCGCAGCCGCACGAACGGCGAGCGCGAGCCGGTGGCGCGGACGGGCGCGGGCGCGGGGTGAGACGTCATCCTGTACATCGGTTACAGCGGGGCTGCCCGCCGGCATGGGCGCCTGCATAGCATAGGAGCGGCGAGGTTAAGACCCGTTTAACCATCGGTTCCCACGCAAAGCCTCCCCCGCAGGGGAGGGTGAGCGCTCCCGTCCTCGCTCCGCATCGCGTTTCGAGTTTCGTGCAGGGCCCGCGGCGATCGCGAGATCGTTCCTTGCTCTCCACCGCTCGCCGCTTGCTTGTGTCTGCCCTCACATAAAGGAAAAGGGGAGGCGGAACGCCGGCAAACGCTGATCCGTATCCAGCCCACCTTGCG
>Ga0306925_10002502_pt1 | contig 15875 bp, 14 predicted proteins | sample flu12Cox44000176_FD_203755 | JGI IMG/M metagenome (GOLD analysis project Ga0306925, IMG submission 203755) | Lab enrichment of tropical soil microbial communities from Luquillo Experimental Forest, Puerto Rico - flux8day.12C.oxic.44.000.176 (v2)... | ecosystem: Environmental > Terrestrial >... | reverse complement strand
TTCCGCCTGCCATAGCTCGAGGAACTTCTTCTGCGCCGACATCCGGGTGTTGACGTCCAGGGCGGCGAACGGCTCGTCCATGAGGAGCACGGCGGGATCAAGCGCCCAGGTGCGCGCCAGCGCGACACGCTGGCGCATGCCTTGCGAGAGCTGCCAGGGCCAGTGGTGCTGCGCGTGCAGCAAGTGCACGGCCTCCAGCCAGTGCAGCGCAACCTCGCGCCGCTTGGCCCGGGCGACGCCGCGCAGCTCGAGGCCGTACTCGACATTGCGCCGCGCGGTGCGCCACGGCAGCAGCGCGTCCCTGGCCAGCATGAAACCGAGCTGCTTGCGGGCGGCCCTCGGCTCGGTCCCCAGGACCGTGACCGAGCCGGCCGAGGGCTCCGTCAGTCCCGCGATCAGGTTCAGCAGCGTGGTCTTCCCGCAGCCGCTGCGGCCGACCAGTGCGGTGAACTCGCCGCGCGGGATCGTCAGGTCGATCCCCGACAGCACGGTCCTTGCCTCGTGACTTTGGGTGGGGTAGGCCACCGTGACGCCGCTGAGGGCTATGGCGGCACCGGTGCCCGGTGCGGGCCGCGGGCGCTGCTCCTGCGCCTGCTCCTGCACCTGGCGATCGGGTGAGGTCATGGTCATAGCGGAGTCTCCGGTCAGATCTGTCGGTGCGAGGGGTTCGGTCATCGGTCCGCCGGGGGCTGCCACCGCAGGAGCCTGCGTTCGAGGAAGCCCATGAGCTGGTTGAGGACCACGGCGATGACCGCGAGCAGCAGGAGGATCCCGTACACGGCGTCCATCTGGAAGGTCGAGGAGTTGTAAGCGATGAGCTGGCCCAGCCCGTCGCGGGCGGAGTACAGCTCCGAGCCCACCACGCCCAGCAGCGAGTAGATGAGCCCGAGCCGGAGCGCCGCGAAGATCGCCGGCGTCGCCACCGGGAGCAGCACCTTGCCGAACAGCTGGGTTTTCCTGGCCCCGAGCACCATGGACAACCGGAGCCACTCGGCGTCAGTGGACCGGACACCGGCGCGCGCACCGGATACGACGATGAAGAAGACCAGCGTGGACGCCAGTGCCACCTTCGCTGACGCGCCGATGCCCAGCGCCACGATCAGCAGTGGCGCGAGGGCGATGCGCGGCATGGCATTGGCCGCATCCAGGAAGGGGCTCAGCACGCGTTCGGTGCGGGGCATGAGCCCCAGCGCGAGCCCGGCCGCTACACCGGCCAGCCCGGCCAGGGCCCATGCGATCAGGACCGCCGTCATGGTCGAGCGGGTATTGCTCCACAGCTCGCCGGAACGGGCCGCGCTGACCAGGTAGTCCCACGACTGGACCGGCGACTTGGCGAGCACCGGGTCTGGCCACTTCTCGGCCGCCGCCAGCTGCCACAGCCCGAGCAGCAGCAGGCCCAGCATTACCTGCAGCCCTCGCACGGACAGGGTTTCCCGCGATGGTTTGAGGCGCTTACGCGATCCGGCTGGCTCTTCCGAGGCTGCCTGTTCGCTGGCCGGGAGAGTCGGCTGAGTTGAGGTGCGGGATGACATGAGCCACACAGTACATAGCGCCCCACGCTGCGTGCTTTCCCCTGTGGGTCAGTTCAGTTACCGATTTGGGACACCCCGGCCCCAGGGACGCGTGCTCCACAGGCCTCTTCCGGCGGGAACACCCCGGGAACAGCCACCGCCTAGCGTCCTGGTCAGGAGGTAAGAACGATGTACCAGTCATACCTGCTCTACCAGGCCGAGCGACCCAAGAGCGCGCGGGACCAGCGGGAAGAGGACATCCGGGCCGGGCAGCTCGCCGCCGGGTTCGCCCGGCTGTGGCGCGGACTGGGGCAAGGGCTAGGACGCGGCCCGGGACGCCGGCCGCGATCCCCGCGACCCGCTGAGGTGCGGCCGTCGCACGCGACGGTTTCGTGCACCGCGAGGGCCGCCAGCTCGCGGGCCTAGCAGCCCACCTGGCATGCCGATTGCGCAATCGACCCGCCCTACCGTGGCCGGTTGCGCGATTGGCACAGACCTGCGGGCGGACCGGCTCCCCATCGGCCGGGCAGCTGGTCCCAGGAGTCGTGGCTGCCCCACCAGTCCCAGGAGCACCCGCTCCGGTCTAGCGGAAAAAGATCTTGGATCGGTGACCCCGCGAGAGTGGGTGTGGTGATCCAAGATCTTCTGATAGCGCTGCTGGCCGGTCGGCGGTGTGGTCACCATAGCCACTGCATTCACTATCGTCACTATGGTTACGGCCCGGCGTTTCGGGTTACGCCAGCTAGACCGGTATTAGTTCCACATGGACTCCGGCGGCGCGTGCCAGGTTCAGCAGGTCGCCGGGATCGGACGTGAGGATGTCGTCGCCGTCCTGCGCGAGGCAGACCACGGACGCGTCAATGGCGTCTGAGCCGCCTGTCCGGGCCAACAGCAGCCCCGCCCACTTCCCCAGCCGGTCATCCACTGGAGCCACTTCCACGCTGGCGAGCAACTGAGCGACTGGAACTTGCTTGCCGTACCCACCACGCCAGACCTGGGCGACGACCACGCCGTTAGTGAGCGGAGCGCGCCCAAGCCGGCACTCTCGCTTGACCCGCGCCAGCACCTCACGGTCACCCCGTTCAGCGGCAACGAATGCCCCGGCGTCCAAGATCAGCATCACGCGATCCCGGTTCGCCCGGCACCTGTCGTGCCGTTCCGCACGACCTTGCCGCCGCGGACGACAATCGCGCGCTCGCGCATCGACCGGATTGCGGCGTCCATTTCTTCCTCAGTTATCTCGCCATGCTCTGCCTCATACGCGGCGATGAAGTCGCCAAGGCCCCGCAGCCGACGGTCGTGTTCCGCCTTCAGGCGCAACGCGTCATTCACCCAGGCGCTAATGGACTCGGCGTCGCCCGCGGCGACCGCGGCCTGGCCAGTCGCGATCAGGTCAGCATCGACGGTCACGGACAAGCGGCTTTTAGCAGTCATACTGATAGCGTACATGTATCCCACTTCTATGGCATTGGTGGTTGGGTGGGATCAGCGTAACGCTGGGTGCTGACAATCGAGCGGTTAGCCGGCCTGGCGCAGGGCGCGTTCCAGCGCTGCGAAGCTGACGCGTTCTTGTTCCAGGCGGATCGCGGGGCCGAGTTCGTTCATGGTGAGGGCGCGGTAGAGTTCCTGCTCGGCCTGGGTCAGCAGGCCGAGATCGGCCGTCGTGGGAGACGGCTCCGTCACCCACTGGGTCTGGTGGGCGAGCAGGGTGGCGCGGTCCATGAGCATGGAACGGGCATGCGGGAAGCTGTGCCGCAATCGGCTGAGGATCGCGAACCCGTGGGTATCGAGATCACCCCAGTAGATCAAGTCGGATCTGGTCAGCCAGGCCAGCGATTCGAGGGCCTGTACGGCGTAGCCGCCGCCGAAGATCACAATCGCGTCCGCCGGCAGCGGGAACGCCAGGTAGGTGATCTCGTTCTCGACGACGTAGACACGGGCGGCACCGGGCGGGGGCATGGTGAACTCGTCAGCACGGACGGTCAGCTCAGTGTAGACGCCGTAGCCGGCCGGGAACCGGAACCGCACATAGCCGGGCTTGCGCCGGAACCCGTAACGGCCCTCGAAGTCGCGCTCGCGCGCGTCGATCCGGCTGGGGTCGAGCTGGCGGTCGAGCAGTTCGCCGAGCACGCCGCGATGGCGCCCGATGAACTTCGTGTCCACGCCTGGCACATCCACCTGGCGCAGGTACATGCCGGGAACCTGGCGCTCATCGATCCAGCGGACCGTCGCCAGCAGGCTCTCCCAGTCCGCGGCTAGTTGCAGGACCCGGACGGGATGGATGGTCAGCCATGCCAGCAGCCGCGGGCAGTCCGCCTTGGTCCGGTCGGCCAGGCTGGTGAGCAGGCGGGCCTCGTCTCGGGTGCCGAGCAATTGCCAGGCGAGGTCGTAGCCATCGAGCCAGGCGCGGCACGGAATCATGTTCGCCCCGATGTGCCGACCGCCGACCTTCTTGTACTCCACGCGCAAGGGACCGCGGGCGGCCTTTTCCCACTCCGCGGCCCACCTCTGGACGTCAGCGAGGCGCTCGCCGATCTCGGCAGGCGCCGGGCCCCGGACGGGGATATCGAGCGGCTTCCACTCAGCGCCCGCCGCGAAGGCGCTCAGCAGGACAGACCACTTCCTGAGCAGCTGCGCACGCACGTCGGCGGGGCGGGTCCACGGCTTCGTCATGTCAGGCCACCGCGGACGTCAGCCGCTCGCCGATGGCGTGCGCGATCCGCTGGGCGTTGTACTCCTCGATGGTGAGCGTCTGCAGCCGCGAGTGCTGGCTTGTCGGGTTGTCAACGAAACCGACCGCCGACACGTAGGGCTCTATCACGTGGATCTTCTGCAGCGGAGTGACGATCAGCAGCTGCAGCCCGAGCCGCCCAAACAGCTCTAGCGCGAACCGGGTCGACTCGTCGGAGCCTCGCCCGAACGCTTCGTCAATAACGGCGAACCGGAACGTCCGCGACTTGGCGGCACCCCACTCCAGCTTGAACTGGTAAGCGAGCGACGCGGCGAGGATCGTGTAAGCGAGCTTCTCTTTCTGGCCGCCGGACTTGCCAGCCGAGTCGGCGTAGTGCTCGTACTCGGTGTCGTCCTCGCGGAACCGTTCGGACGCGGTGAACAGGAACCAGTTCCGGACGTCGGTGACGATCTTCGTCCACTTCTGGTCCGCTTCGGTCTGGCCCTCCCGTCCTCTGAAACGCTCGATGAGGCGCTTGACTTGCAGGAACTTCTGCTCGGAGTACTGGTCGTCAGACTCCGCCGGCGACACCGCGTTGTCTGTGCAGGCCCGGAGGTCCGATTGGAAGTCCCTGATCTCCGCGTTCGGCGTCCGCCGTGGCTCGAGCCTGATGTAGCGGCCAGGGTTGTAGTCGATGTCGACAAGGGATCTGTTGATCGTGGCTATCCGCTCCCTGATCAGGTCGGCCTGCTTGTTCAGCTGGGACTGGAAGCCGGCGATGTCCCTGATCGTGTTCTGGTTCAGGTAGGTCTTGAACCTCCGCTGGAACCGGGGCAGGTCGTCATCGGTGAGCCGCTTGTGCAGCTCCCGGTAGCCATCCGCGGACTCGACCGAGTTGTCGAGCTCGCTGGCCTCCACCGGGTACTGGCGGCGGAAATCGCCCATCGCGGTGACGATCTTGCTGCTCAGCCGCGCCTTGCGCTCACCGCGCTTGTTAGCGATCGACATGATCTCAGCGGCGGCGTCGGTCTGCGCCAAGCCGACGGCGGCGGGGCTGCCCGGCGGCGCGTGTCCGGCCTTGTGGAGCAAGTCGCCGATGGCGGCGAAGTGTGCCCGCGCGGACTCGCAGCCGGGCTCGGCCAGCACCGCTCGGACCTCACCCTGCGCCGCCTCGGCATCGGAGATGGACTGCTCGACTCCCCCGAGCTTCTCGTTCGCCGTGGTCCGCTGCTTATCCGCGTCCTCGATCCGCTGCTTCACCGCCGCGAGTTGCTCGTCTAGCTTGCTCAGTTCCGCGGATGCCGCCTTAAGCCTGCCGTGCTCATCTCGCAGGTTCGCGATCTCGTTGACGACCGCCTGGTAATCGATCTCTGTGAACTCGTCCGTCTGTTCCAGGACAGCCAGCACCTTGTCCCGTGCGAATGCGGTGTCTCGCGTCTTCGTGTGACCGGACAGCTCGGCATCGGCCGACTTGATCCGCGCGGCGAGCGCCGTGGCCCGGCCGAGCAAGGCGTCGATCTTCCGTTCGTTGGACCAGCCGAGCACGTACCTGCCGCGGTCATCGATGCGAAAGCGGTCATCCTTTTCGTGACGGCCGCTTGTGCCCTTAACCTGGCCCGCCTTGGTGATCGCCCGCGGCATCCGGCGGAACTCCGCCATGGTTTCGACGCATTCAACATCTGCGCGCCGGGCAAGCTCGCGCTCCAGCCACGGGGCGAACGGCGAATCCTTGACCGTCAGCTTGGCCGACAGCGTGCCGCTGCTCACGTCTGGCGGCGGGGCCGCCACGGCCCGCGGGACCCGGTAGTAGACAATCCGGCCGTTCAGATGGTGCCCGTTGATCCAGTCGGACACCTCGGCGTAGTGCTCATCGGGCACGAGGACGGACAGCGCGAAGCTTCGCAGCAGGCGCTCGGCCGCCCCCTCCCAGTCGCCTTCCTCCTCGCGAACCGCGATCAGCTCGCCGGCGAACGGCAGCGATTCCTCGGTTAGCCGCAGCTCGCTGCATAGCCGCCCGCGCAGCTCAAGATTTCGCGCCGGGATGTTGTTCTTGCGGGCCTTGAGGCTGAGCAGCTCACGGTTTACTTCGGCGGCCTCCTCATCGAGCTTCCCCTTAAGGACGGCCATCTTGGTCACTTCTTCCTGGCTGTCGGCGATGACCCGCTCCGTCGCGCGGTGCGCCGTCGCGATCTCGCCGCGTCTGGCCGCGAACTGCACCGCGGTCTCGACCGGGTCCAGCCCGGCCTCGGCGAGCAGCTCGCCGAACTTCTCGGCGTGCTTCACCCGTGTGGTACGGGTCTTCTCGTTCTCAGCGATCTGCCGTTCGATCTCCGTCAGCCGGTTGCCGCCATGTCCGGCACGTTCGACCCGCAGGCTGGTCTCCTGTTCCCGCAGTCCATTCAAGCGGTCTTGAAGATCGTCGCGGTGGGCAGTCAGCCGCGTCCGTTCTGAATAAAAATTAGAGAGCGACTGGTCGAGGAGATCAGCCTTGGCAGCGGCGAAGTAGTACCGGAGCGCTTCTCGCTGGGCGTTCAGCGTCTTGATGTCGGTTTCGACCGTGTCGTGGGCGTCGCAGTCCTTCAGCAGCGGGATGAGCACGGTCAGCTGTGCCTGAGCGCGCTGGACGGCCTCGTGGGCCTTGGTGAGATCTTCGAAGTGAGCGACGATGTCCGCGGTCGCCTTCGCGGCGTTAAACGGCTCGAGCATGTGCTCGCGGACGAAATCGGTGAGGTTCCCCACCGATTTCATCGAGACCGTCTGGTGGAACAACTCCATAGCCTGCTCGGACTCGATGCCGAGGCGGCGGCGGAAATCCTTGCCGTATTCGGGGAACCCGTCATGGACGTGCACGCCGTTGGTGGCCTTCAGCCGTTTGCGCAGTGCGGTCATGTCGGTGCCGAAGTCCGCGAAGTGCTCGCTAACCGTAAGAGCAGCGTCGGCGGTGACGTAGAACCGGTCGGGCTGGCCGCCGGCGTCGCCATGGCGCAGCCAGAACACCTGAGCCAGCGTGACCGTGGCACCGTAGCCCTCATTGGTGAAGACGCCGAGGATGACGCTGAACTTCGTTGCGTCGCGCAGTGCTATCTGTGTCGTAGCGCCGGTGACCTCGTTGCGCACTGCCTTGTAATAGCCGAGGACATAGGAACGAAGCGAGCGCTCCTTCGTCTCCGCGCCGGCCGCCTTGTTGTAGGAAATGCGGTTGGCTGGCAGCAGCAGTGTGGTGATCGCATCCACGATGGTGGACTTTCCTGAGCCGATATCGCCGGTGACGAGGGTGTTCTGCCCGTCCGGGCGCAGCGTCCAGACCGGGCCGTTGAACGTGCCCCAGTTGCGCAGCTCAAGGCGGGAGAGCCGGAAGCCACTGAGCGATTCCACCGTCACTCCTCCGCTCCGCCCGCTCCGTCGCCCGCGAGCTGGGCTGCGTATTCGGCTAGCTTCGCGTCGAAGTCGGCGAGCCACTGGGCATCGACGAAGGCCTTCAAGATGCGGCGGACCTCATATACCTGCTCGCCGTTCTTCGCCTGGCGCAGGAAACCAAGCTGTTCCGCCTTGCCGATGTGCTCGTCAATCCGGTCGAACAGACGCGCCTCGTTGCTTGTTGCCGGCATGAAGACACGGACCATTTCCGCGATCTGCGCCCGGGTGAGCATCAGCCTCGTGTCGCCGCCGCGAGCGTCGAATTCGGCCAGCTTCTTGCGCAGCAGCGCGAGCAGCAAGCTCACGTGGAAGGACAGCGAACGACGCGGGATCAGCCTCGGCAGTTGCCGCTCATCGTCATCGTCGGCGGGGCGCTGGCGCAGGAAGGCATATCCTTCGGCTTCATCGATGACCACCTGCAGGCCCAGCACGGCGACATGATCCCGCACTTGCGGCTGCAGTTGCAGCAGATGCCCCCAGGCACGGTCGTGGGTATCGCGGTAGACAACACCTTTCACCAGCTGCGTCACGGCCAGGGACAGGTCGGGTTCGTTCGTCATCGGGTGCTCCTGGTGAACGTAACCCGGGGCAGGGTCGCGGTCCGTGCCCGGCCGTCCGGGTCGGTCCAGCTGACCTGCTCTGTGTGCTGCTCGTCATAGATAACCCGGAATGCCTCGTCCTTTAGCGATAGATAGGTGACAAGCTCGGCGAGCCCCTGCCTCAGCGGCGTCGCGGCGAGGATGTCGGTGAGCCCGACCTGCGAGTCGCGGCGAAGGGCTAGGCGGATGCCGCTGCGCAGCGGACCGGGATCCACGTGGACCTGTTCGAAGAGCACCGCGGGATCGGTTTCGTCGCCTTTCCCGGCCGGGCGGATATCGCTGCTATCGATGGGAGGCTTGCGCACGGGAGCGTACAGGGGTCGTTCCATCGGCAGCGTCACCTGCGGGGCGGCGGCGGCGATCGCCATCGTGATGGCGCGCGGGTCGGGCGGCGCGTCGCGAAGCTGAAGCGCGCGAGCCTCGATGTCGCGCAGGATCTCGGTCACCCGCCGGTTCTCTAGCCACACCTGGTCGTCCAGGAATCTTCTGAGCTGCTCGGAGAGCTGCCGGACGGTCGCCTGGGTGCGTTCGGCGGCGTCCAGCCAGTCGTAGTGGATCTTCTGCAGCCGCGGATCATGCTCGGCCGTGTCGGCGACTTGGTGGACCTTGGCCAGCAGGTCGGAGAGCTCCTCCTGACGCGCCTGGGAGAGCAGGAAGTCGTAGAAACCCTGAAACGACCTGCCCTGGTCGGAACCGGTGATCGACTCGCGGCTGCCGAGCACATCATCGAGCAGCTCACCTTTGCCGCCGTGCCATCCGGTGATCTTCTCCCGAAGCTGCCGGTCCAGCCTGCGGAAGTTCTCCTCCACCTCGCGGAAGTCGGCGAGCAGCTCACGGGCGGTCGCGGAGAACTGCTGATAGCGATCGCGAACTCCGCTGGAGTCCAGGATGCCGACGTCGCCTGACCGGATGCGCGCGATCTCGTCGTCTATCTGCTGTTTCTTGAGCTGGAGCGCGACGACCTTGGCGTCAGGATCGGTTTCGGTGCCGAAGACGATCTGACGGAGCAGGTCGAAGATCGTGTTGAGCCTGGACTCGGTCCCGACGAACTCGCGGTCGCCCAGCCCGCGCACCCACTGCAGGGCCTTCTCTACCGCAGGGGTCGCGTCGAACCAGGGCTCGTCGGTTCCTTCGAGGTAGTACTTGCGCAGCCAGCCGGACTCTGGGCTCGCCCAGTCGTCTAGATAATTTCTGGCGGGCTTCGGGAAGCTGCCCGGGGTGCGCTCGTTCAGCGCGTAAAGCTCATCGTCAAGACGGCCCGCCAGCTCCATTCCGGCGATGGACCTTATGTTGTCGGCGACGAACACGCGGTAGAGGAAGCTCAGCAACAAGGGCGCGTTGTCGGCGCGCAGCAAGCGCCAGGCAGGGCTGTTAGCACGCAGCCAGGCGATCTCGTCGAAGGTCATCCCGCCGGCCATGGCCAACATCGTAGGGGCGGGGTATGACATTCCGCCGCGATTGCCGGCTGGCTGCGCGCGTCCCCTACGGGATCGGGGTGGCGCCCCGGTGCACGACCTTGATGGTGCCGGCGCTCTCCGGGTGGGCGCTGCCCGGCGCGTAGTCGTAGACCGTGTGGGTCTTGAAGTTCATCACGAACACGTCGACGATCGCGAAACTGCTCGGGTCAAGCCAGGTGATGTAGAGCTGGTGGTGGCCGATCGGGATGGCGACGTAGTCCTCCGGCGGGAACTTCGTTCCGACGAACGGGCCCTTGATCGGGACGCCTTGCACCATGGAGTGCCCGTAGGTCTGCTGGAACGTGTTGCCCGTGTTGCGGCCGAGGCTGTAGTCAGCGTTGATCACGTAACCGTTGAGGTCGAACCGGTTGAGGCTCAGCTTTGGGTGGTGGTGGTGCTTCCAGGCGGGCGTCGCCGCGTGAGCCGGCTTCGCGGTCGCCGAGGCGGATGCGGTTACCGCGACGGCGATACCGCTTGATGTAAGGATCACAGCCAGCGCGGCCGCGAGTATCCGGAATCGCTTCGTTGCGAACATGGGCCCCTCCTCCGTGGAGAAATAACGCCCGCATCGTAAATCGCGCGATCACAGGCGGACAATGCGTGTGGACGTGGCTGATTCCGGGTCGCGAGTCTCGTCATAACTAGGTCTCTTACGTTTTGTTGGCAACTCCAGTCGCATCAGCATCAGCCGGGGCCCTGCGAAGCGGGTTCCGCGGCTGGGCGGCGGGGGCCGGGGCCGTTGGTTACGGGGTGAGGCCCAGGAGTTTGACGGAGTGTTCGCGCATTTCTACCTTGCGGACCTTGCCGGTGACGGTCATCGGGAACTCGTCGGTGATGTGCACGTATCGGGGGATCTTGTAATGGGCCAGCTTGCCCTGGCAGAACTCACGCAGGGCTTCGGCGGTAAGCGGGGCGGCGCCGGGGCGCAGCCGGATCCAGGCCATGAGCTCCTCGCCGTACCTGGCGTCCGGCACGCCGATCACCTGGGCGTCCATGATGTCGGGATGGGTGTAGAGGAACTCCTCGACCTCGCGCGGGTAGATGTTCTCCCCGCCGCGGATCACCATGTCCTTGATCCGGCCGGTGATCGACAGGTAGCCGTCCTCGTCCATGACGGCTATGTCGCCGGTGTGCATCCAGCGGGCCGCGTCGACGACCTCGGCCGTCTGATCGGGCTGACGCCAGTAGCCGAGCATCACCGAGTAGCCGCGGGTGCACAGCTCGCCTGGGGTGCCGCGCGGGACGGTCAGGCCCGTCTTCGGGTCGATCACCTTGATCTCGATGTGCGGCCCGGCCCGGCCGACCGTCGCCACCCGGCGCTCGATCGAGTCGTCGACGCGGGTCTGCGTGGACACCGGCGAGGTCTCCGTCATGCCGTAGCAGATCGACACCTCCGACATGCCCATCCGCTCGATGACCTGCTTCATGACCTCGACCGGGCACGGCGAGCCCGCCATGATCCCGGTGCGCAGGCTGGACAGGTCGAAGCGCTCGAAGTCAGGCACCGCGAGCTCGGCGATGAACATGGTGGGGACGCCGTAGAGGGACGTGCAGCGTTCGGCCTGGATGGCCTCCAGAGTCGCCACCGGATCGAACGACGGTGCCGGGATCACCATCGCCGCCCCGTGGGTGGTCGCTCCGAGGTTCCCCATCACCATGCCGAAGCAGTGGTAGAAGGGCACCGGGATGCAGACCTTGTCCTCATGGGTGTAGTTGCACAGCTCGCCGACGAAGTACCCGTTGTTCAGGATGTTGTGGTGGGACAGCGTGGCGCCCTTGGGGAACCCGGTGGTCCCGGACGTGTACTGGATGTTGATCGGGTCGTCGGCACTCAGATCGATCGCCTCCAGCGCGCCGCGGTCGGCGCCGCGGCCGGAATCGAGCAGCGACGCCCACTCCCCTGTGCCGAGGAGCACAACCTGCTCCAGGCCAGGGCATCGCGGCCGGACCTCGGCGATCATCGCGGCGTAGTCCGAGGTCTTCAGCCGCTGGGCGGCTACCAGCAGCCTGGTGCCCGACTGGTTCAGCACGAACTCGAGCTCGCTGGTCCGGTACGCGGGATTGATGTTGACCAGGATCGCACCGATCTTCGCGGTAGCATACTGGGTATATACCCACTCGACGCAGTTCGGTGCCCAGATGCCGACCCGGTCCCCCTTGGAGATCCCGGCGGCGAGCAAGCCGAGGGCGAGGGTATCTACTTCGGCGGCGAGTTCGGCGTAGGTCAGCCGGTGCCCGGCGGGCACGTCGACGAGGGCCACCTGATCGCCGAAGCGGCGGACCGCGCGGTCGAAGTTCTCGCCGATCGTGTCGCCGAGGAGCGGCGCTTGCGAGACCGCCGACGTGTAGCTCTTCTCAGCCATGACCTGCTCCCCTCGCCGCTGAGGCCGCCGGTTACCAGCATGGCCCCGCCCGCCGGGTTGAACAAGGCGGGTGGGCAGGCGCCACCTTCCGTTCGGGATAATAGGGTTCTGAATCATGAATCTTGGCGTAGCCATCTTTCCGACCCATGACGCCATCGGTCCCGCGGACGTTGCGCGGCTGGCCGAGGAGCGCGGGCACGAGTCGCTGTTCTTCCCCGAGCACACCCACATCCCGGCGAGCAGGGAGACTCCCTATCCGGGCGGGCGGGCGCTGCCGCGCAAGTACGTGCACACGTTCGACCTGTTCGTGGCGGTTACCGCGGCGCTGACCGCGACCCGTAAGCTGCGCGTCGGTTCCGGGGTGTGCCTGGTGATCGAGCGGGATCCGATCATCACGGCCAAGGAGGTCGCTTCCGTTGACTTCCTGTCGGGCGGGCGGTTCGAGTTCGGCGTTGGCGCGGGGTGGAACCGGGAGGAGATGGCCAACCACGGCACCGACCCGCGGGTCCGGATGGCGGTCATGCGCGAGCGCGTCGAGGCGATGAAGGCCATCTGGACGTCGGACGAGGCTAGCTACAGCGGTTCGCATGTGTCGTTCGACCGGATCTGGTCCTGGCCCAAGCCCGCGCAGCGACCGCACCCGCCGGTGCTGGTCGGCGGGCACGGGCCGGGCGTGCTGGACCGGGTGCTCGCGTTCGGCGACGCGTGGTTCCCCAACCACGCGCCCGCGGGGATCATCGACCGGGCGAAGGAACTGCGAGCGCGGGCCGGCCGGCCGGTCGGGCTCATGGTGATGGGAGTGCCCGCCGATCCCCGGGTCCTCGAGACCTACGCGGAGGCGGGGTTCGCGCGGGCGGTGCACTGGCTGCCGTCGGCGCCGCGGGGGCCGGTGGAGCGCGCGCTGGACGGGTTCGAAGCCGCGGTGGCGGAGTTCACAGGAAGCTGATCGCGCCGCGGGCGGTACGGTCCCGCGTCTCGAGACGGTCAGCGCGGCACAGAACTTCCTGCGCGGCGGATACCGGGCGCGGGCCGCAGCGGCACTTGGCGTCGCCGGCACGGTAATCGCTGTATTCACTCAACGTTCATCGACGCTTCAGAATAACTTTTCCCTCGTGACTAACATGTGTGCTGTTTTCTCGCACCGCATAACTCTGGCCTCTCAGGCCAATACGTCCGCCGTGAACGTCAGGACCGCGGTCTTCGCACCGCGGGAGGCCTAAGGCATGGGCGGCGAACCGCTTGTCGATGCGCACGTCCACCTGTTCGAAGACCCGGCCGCCGGGCAGCAGGCCAAGGACCGGTACGTGGTCTGGGAGTACGGCGATGACCCCGGCGTCGCGTTCTCCGCTTCGTCCGGCGATGTCAGCGCGCTGACGTCGGTATACGAGAAGGCGGGCTTCGAGCGCGCCATCGTGATGCACTTGTTCGACACGGCGCTGGCTCGCGAGCGGGCGATCACTGCTGGGCGGCTAGGCACCGCGGAGGCCGCCGTGGTGGCCGCGGAGGCGATGCGCGCCTCCAACCGGTGGATCGCGCGTACCGTACGAAATAACCCGATAGCGGAGGTGCTGATCAGCGTCGACCCGACGGCGCTGCCCCCGCAGGCGATCACGGCGCACCTCGCCGAGCTGGCCGCCGCCGGGGTGCTCGGGGTGAAGCTGCACCCCGTGTCCCACTCTTTCGCGCCGAACGATCCCCGGCTGCACCCCATGTACGAGCTCTGCGCCGACGCGGGGCTGGTCGTGCTATCGCACTCGGGTCCCGGCCCGGCCGGCACGGCCGGCTCGGCGCGGCCCAGCGACTTCGCGCCTGTGCTCCGCAAGTGGCCTGATCTACGGCTAGTCCTGGCTCACCTCGGCGGCGCGTCCTGGCGGGAGACGGCCGCCGTGGCCGCGGACTTCCCGCAGCTGGTCTTCGACCTGTCGGAGATCATCGAGTGGACGGGCGCGCCGCACGCGCCGACCGCTTCGGAGTTGTCGGCTCTCATCCGGCAGATCGGAGCCGACCGGGTGATGCTCGGCTCGGACTTCCCCTGGTACGACCCGCTGCGCACGGCGGACCGGGTAGCGGGTCTGCCCAGGCTCAGCAACGCAGAACGAGCGGCGGTCCTCGGCGGCACGGCGATGCGCGTGTTCGGGCTGGCATGATCGGCATCCGCCGTGACGACCGCGTCGCCACGGCGGATCGCGCTTTCCACGACTGCCACATCCACCACATCATCGTGACCAGATTTTCCGGCCAGGACCCCACGGTCCTGGCCCTTTCCTCGCTCATCGGCTCAACTTCGCACGCTCGCAACAGCCGGGTCAGGTTCCCGGGTCACCCGGCGCGACAAGCCGCGATGAGCACGCTGATCCGCACCGCCTCCGCACCCGGCTGGGTCAAGCAGCCAGGGGTATCAAATCCGGAAATTTCGGATTTAACGTATAAACAACCTCATCCGCGTTGCCGTGAGCGCGAAGACTTTGTCCCTGGCGAAGACCTTTAGCGCTATGGAGGTGAAATTCCTTCGTGATCACGAAAGCTGGCCGGCTGAATACCCCGGTGGGTATCTACGAGGTGCCCCGGGGAGCCTTCACGAATGGCGACGGAGGTACCGGCGGCGGGTCAGCGTCCGCCGAGCCTGGTTTCCTGGGAACGTGAGCAAACCACACAGCCGGATCGGCCGGCGCGGAGTTAGGCGCGGCCGGGCCGGTCCGGGTGCGAGGCGCTGTTGCGCAGCCGGCAGCCGCTGTACGCGAGGGTCGAGCTGGTCACCCGCCGCCAGAACGGCCAGATGGACGGCGTTATCCGCAGTTCGATGCCCGCATCAGCGTGCCGCCCCACGAGATCGTCGATGACGGCCCGCTCGAGCGCTTCCACCGGCTCGTCAGCGACCCAGTAGCCGCCCACCACCTCGTGCGGCCGGAACGGGCCGGCCGGCAGCCGGTAGGCGTACAGCGAACACTCCCGCATGCGCCTTAGCCAGCCTGTCTCCATGACATGAAGGCGGGTCGCGGCGGTTTGCCCGAAGAACCGTTCACGATCCCCCGCCGTAGTGGCCGACACCGGCCAGACGCAGCCGCGCGGGCAATCGCGCGGGAACCAGAACAGCGGCGCGTGCCGCGTGTCCACCGCCCATACCAGCGGGCGTGCCGCCGGGTCCGCCGCGGGGGCGCGCGGGCGGAACCGGCCGAGCGAAGGGTCCTCGCTGAAGTGCCACAGGGCGAACGGGCCCTCCCCCGCGTAAGGCGAGGCGGCTTCACGGGCTAGAAGATCTTCCGGATAGTCCGTGCTCACCGTGCGCAGCTTACTGTGGAGCGGACGAATCCGCCCCCCGAGGAAAGGGCGCACCGGATGAGCGACGAAGTCACCGACCCGCCCCTGGTGGCGGCCGCCGTTGCCCGCGCCCGGCAGGCGGGGTTCCCGATGTCCTGCCAACCCGCGGTCGGCAGGCTGCTCGCGGTGCTGGCGGCGCAGCTGCCTGACCGCGCCCGGGTCCTCGAACTCGGCACCGGGACCGGGGTCGGGACGGCCTGGATCGTCTCCGGGCTGCTGCCCAGAACTGACGCCACCGTGCTCTCCGTGGAGAAAGACCAGCACACCGCGGCGATCGCCGCACGCGGCGACTGGCCTTCCTTCGTTGAACTGCGCCATGGCGACGCGCTGGACGTTCTCGCGCGGGACGGCGCGTTCGACCTGATCTTCGCGGACGCCCCCGGCGGCAAATGGCATGGGCTTGACAGCACGATCGCCGCGCTCGGCCCGCACGGCCTGCTGGTCGTCGACGACATGACCCCGCTGCCGGAGTGGACGGACAGCCACCGCGCCGCGCAAGAGCGAGTCCGCCGGACCCTGCTCACCGCGCCCGGGCTGAT
>Ga0306925_10002501_pt1 | contig 15877 bp, 11 predicted proteins | sample flu12Cox44000176_FD_203755 | JGI IMG/M metagenome (GOLD analysis project Ga0306925, IMG submission 203755) | Lab enrichment of tropical soil microbial communities from Luquillo Experimental Forest, Puerto Rico - flux8day.12C.oxic.44.000.176 (v2)... | ecosystem: Environmental > Terrestrial >... | reverse complement strand
TGAATCGAAACTCGGAAACGATCGAGTAGTGTGCATCCTCCGCCTCTGTCGTCCGTCCTCCGTCGTCTGTGATCATGCCCGAAAAATTCGACATCACGCTCAACATCAACGGCCGCGATTATCCGATCCGGGTCGAGCCGCGGCGCACGCTGGTGGACGCCATCCGCGACGATTGCGGCCAGACCGGGACCCATATCGGCTGCGAGCACGGCATCTGCGGCGCCTGCACAATCATCCTCGACGACTACGCCGTGCGCGCCTGCCTGATGTTCGCGGTCCAGGCCGACGGCCGCAGAATCCGCACGGTCGAGGGGCTCGCCGACGGCGACACGCTGCATCCGATCCAGCAGGCCTTCATCGACCATCACGGCCTGCAATGCGGCTTCTGCACGCCGGGCTTCCTGATGCTCGCGGTCAACGTGCTGGAGCGCCAGCCCGACATCGGCGACGACGAACTGCTCGACGTGCTCGCCTCCAATCTCTGCCGCTGCACCGGCTATCAGAACATCATCAAGGCGGTGCAGGCCGCCGCCGCAGAGATGCGCAAGGCGTGACGTGACGAGCGACGCAATCGGCTATCCCGTACCACCACGGTCGGACCAGCGCCGCGTGCTGGGGCATCCGGTGCCGCGCATCGAGGACCGGCCGCTGGTCACCGGACGCGGGCTGTTCGCCGGCGACGTCGCCTTCACCCATCAGCTCCATATGCGCGTGGTGCGGTCGGCCATCGCCCACGGCAGGATCGCGCGTATCGACACCGCGGTGGCGCTACGCCTGCCGGGGGTTGCGGCGGTATGGACCAGCGCGGACATTCCCGGCATCCCGCCGGTCGATTTCCGCGACGCCTCGCGCGCGGCGGACGAGATCAAGCCCTATCGCCAGCCGGTGTTGGCGATAGGGCGGGTGCGCTATGTCGGCGACCCCGTGGCGGCGGTGTTCGCCGAGGATCCCTATGTCGCCGAAGATGCCGCCGAACTCATCGAGGTCGAGATCGAGCCGCTGCCGACGCTCATGTCCGCGAGCGACCCGCCCGGCGAATTCGACGACGGCCGCAGCACCGCGCCGCTCACCGTGCGCCACAGCTATGGCGACATCGACGCGGCGTTCGCCGCCGCCCATGCGGTGATCGAACTCGATCTCGCCATCGGCCGCCATTCCGGGGTGCCGATGGAGACGCGCGGCGCCATCGGCTTCTACGACGCCGCCCATGACGTGCTCGAACTGCACGGCGCCGCCAAGGTGCCGCACCGGAACAAGGACACGCTGGTGCGCATGCTCAAGCTTACGCCGGCGCAAATCCACCTCTACGAAGGCCACACCGGCGGCGGCTTCGGCGTGCGGGGCGAACTCTATCCGGAAGACGTGCTGGTGCTCGTGGCCGCCAAGCGCTTCGGCCGTCCGGTGAAATGGATCGAGGACCGCCGCGAGAACCTGATCGCCACCAACCATTCGCGCCAGCAGCGCCACCGCATCCGCGCCGCGGTGGACAAGGACGGGCGTTTGCTCGCCATCGACGACGAATTCTTCCACGACCAGGGCGCCTATGTGCGCACCCACGGTGCGAGCGTGGTCGGGCGGACCATGAGCATGCTCACCGGCGCCTATAAGGTCGGCGCCTATCACGCCGCCGGCCACTACCGCCTGACCAACAAGACGCCGGCCGCGACCTATCGCGCCCCGGGCCGCTTCGAGGGCAGCTTTGTGCGCGAGCGCGTGATGGATGCGATCGCCGCAAAGCTCGGCATCGATCGCGTCGCGCTGCGCCGGGCGAACCTGATCCCCGCGACGGAGATGCCCTACACTATCGTCTTTGACGAGAAGGGCGCCGAGAAACTGCCGCTCGATTCCGGCGATTTTCCCGGCTTCTTCGACAAGGCGCTGGCGCATTTCCACTGGGGCGAGGTCGAGGCCGGCGTCAAGGCGCGCCGTGCGGCCGGCGAATTGGCAGGCACCGGCGTGGCGTTCTTCCTGGAGGAGGCCGGCCGCGGGCCGCGCGACGGCGCGCAGATTTCCATCGATACCAGCGGCGCGGTCGAGGTCGTCACCGGCGGCGCCTCGCTCGGCCAGGGTTTCGAGACCGTGATGGCGCAGATTTGCGCGGAGGCGCTCGGCGTCGATTACCGAGCCATCCGCGTGGTGCACGGCCAGACCGATCGCATCGCCCACGGCATCGGCGCCCATGCCGCGCGCGCCACCGTGCTGACCGGCAGCGCGGTCCACGCCACCGCCGTCAAGCTGCGTGGCCTCGCGCTCGGCTATGCGGCAGAGCTGTTGCAGACGCCGGCCGCAGAGCTCGACATCATCGACGGCGTGGTGCGAAAGCGCGGAATCCCCGGTGCCCCCCTGCCCGCCGGCCCCTCGATTACGCTCGGCGATCTCGCGCGCCGAGTCGGCCCGGCTTCGGACCTGCTGGCGGGCCGCAACCCCGGCCTCACGGCGCAGGCCTGGTTTACGACCGCGCACACGGTGTTTCCGTTCGGCGCCCATTTCGCGGTGGTGCGGATCGACGCCGGCACCGGCCGGGTCACCGTCGAGCGCCTCCTGGTCGCCTATGACGTCGGCCGCGCCGTCAATCCGATGATGCTCGAAGGCCAATTGGTCGGCGGCGCCGTCCAAGGCCTCGGCGGCGCGCTGTTCGAGGAGTTCACCTATGGCGAGAACGGCGATCCGCTCGCGGTCACCTTCGCCGATTACCTCTTGCCGACGCTGTCGGACGTGCCGCGGATCGAGACGCTCATCACCGAGGATGCGCCGAGCCCCCGCAACCCGCTCGGCCTCAAGGGCGGCGGCGAGGCCGGCATCAACGCCGTCGGCGCCGTCATTGCCAGCGCCATCGACGACGCCGTCGGCATCCCTGGCGCGGTGACGCAACTCCCGGTGACGCCACAGCGGATGCGGGAGATTTTGCGCAAGCGCGGGAGGTAACGGCGGTCCCCATTTGCGCGCGGTCATTCCGGGGCGCGCGTCTTCTTCGCGCGAACCCGGAATCCAGGCTTGCGCAATCGGCGACCTCATCTGGATTCCGGGTTCGCGCAAGAGCGCGCCCCGGAATGACCACCTGAACAAATCCGGCTCACCCCCGCCGCGCCAAAAGCTCCTTGAGCCGCAGCGGCGTAATGGGCAGCGCGGTGATGGCACCGGGCATTCCTATGGCGGCGTCGACCGCCGACGCGATCGCCGCGCCGACCCCGGTGATGCCGCTCTCGCCGGCGCCCTTGATGCCGAGCGGGTTGAGATCTGTCGGGTAATCCTCGGTGAGGATGATCTCGACCTGCGGCGTCTCGCGGGCGGTCGGCATGAGATAATCGGCAAAGGTCACCGCGAGCGGATCGCCGCGCTCGCTGTAGCAGAACTCCTCCATCAGCGCGCCGCCCAGGCCTTGGGTGAATCCGCCGACGATCTGGCCCTTGACCAGCATCGGGTTGATGGCGCGGCCGATGTCGTAGCCGATGACGTAGCGCTCGACGGCGACGCCGCCGGTCTCGCCATCGACCTTCACCACGGCGACGTGGCTGCCATAGGGATAGACCTGCCGCTCGACGTTGAACCAGCCCTCGGCGGCGAGGCCGGGCTCGCGGCCGGCGAGGCTCTTGGAGGTCGGCAGCAGCGCCGTGGCGATGGCGCCGAGCGACATGGACGCGCCGGAGCCGTCCTTGCGCTTGACCATGCCGCCGACGATGTCGAGATCGCCGGGCGCGGCCTGCATCAGCTGCGCCGCCATGTCGAGCGCCTTGTCGCGCAGCTTCAGCGCCGCGACCCGCGTGGCCGAGGCCGTCATCACCGTGGCGCGCGAGGCATGGGCGCCGATGCCGAACGCGATGCGGTCGGTCTGGCCGTGGGTGACGCGCACGCGGGCGATGTGGATGCCGATCATCTCGGCTGCGACCTGCGCCATCACCGTTTCGAAGCCCTGGCCGAGGGAGGCGCCGCCGGTGATCACCTCGACGGTGCCGGAGGTGTCGACCGCGATCTTGACGCCGTCGGATGGCCCGAGCCCGCTCTTCTCGACGAACATGGCGATGCCGGCGCCGACCATCTCGCCGGCAGCACGCCGCCGCCGGAGATCGGCCTGCAGCGTGTCCCAGGACACGGCAGCGAGCACGGTTTCGAGCAGGCCCATATAGTCGCCGGTGTCGATGTGTATCTCCTCGCCGAGCGCTTCGAGCGGGCGGGGATAGGGCATCTCCGCTGCGGTGATGGCGTTGCGGCGGCGCACCTCGATGGGGTCGATGCCGAGCTTCATCGCGATCGCATCGATCAGGCGCTCGCGGATGAAGGTCGTCTCGTAGCGGCCCGGCGCCCGGTAGGTCGCGGCCGGTGTCTTGTTGGTGAGGCGGAAGTGGCCGAGCGAGCGATAGGCCGGCACCCGGTAAGGCCCCGGCAGGATGCCGCAGATCATCATCGGCACGCGGATGGCGTGAGTGCGCACATAAGCGCCCTGGTCGTGCCAGAACTCGTCGTCCAGCGCGAGGATGCGGCCTTCGGCGTCGAGCGCGGCGCGAATCCGGTGGCGCTGCTGGCGGGAATGGTTGGCGCAGAGGAGATGCTCGCGGCGGTCCTCGATCCATTTCACCGGGCGCCCGAGCCGCATCGCCGCTACGCAGACCAGCACGTCCTCGGGATAGATCTCGCCGCGAATGCCGAAGCCGCCGCCCACATGGGCTTCGTGGACATGGATCGACGATGGGCTGCGCCGGAGCATGTGGGCAAGCAGATCGCGGTTGCGATGCGGCACCTTGGCGGCGCCGTGCAGTTCGAGGATGTCGCGCGAAGCGTCGTAGCGCCCGATGGCGCCGCGCGTCTCCAGCGGCACGCCGCTGTGGCGGCCGACGCAGAGATCGAGTTCGACCACGGTTTCGGCACGCGCAAACACGGCGTCGACATCGCCATAGCCCTGGCGGACGATGGTCGGCTCGGTGTTGCGGCCCGGCGAGAACTCGCCGGGTTCCGCATCGGCGGCGAGCAGCACCGGCAATTCGGCGATGTCGATGACGACGAGGTCGGCGGCATCCTCCGCGACATAGGGATCGACGGCGAACACCGCGACGACGGGCTCGCCGACATAGCGCACGCGATCGGTCGCGAGCACCGGTTGGCGGTACGGCTCCAGCCGCTCGATGCGGCCTTCGCGGAAATCGATCGGCGGCACGTCGGCGATGTCGGCCGAGGTCCACACCGCGACGACCCCCGGCAGCGCCCGCGCTTGCGCGGCGTCGATGGCGACGATCCTGCCATGGGCGACCTGCGCGCGAGCGAGCCGCATGTGAAGCTGATGCGGAAACGAGATGTCGCCGGCGAAACGCCCGCGCCCCGTCACCAGCGGCGGGTCCTCGAGCCGCGGCACCGGCTGGCCGATGTATTTGTTGCCTGCGATTTTGGCGGGGTCGATGTGGTCGGCGGCGAATTTCATGGACGCGAAGCGGCCTGCTCCAGCGCGCGGCGAGTCACCGTGGCGACGAGCTCGCGGCGGTAGACGGCGTCGGTCTGCGCGTCGGTCAGCGGATCGATGGCCACGGCGGCGGCTTCTGCTGCGGCCGTGAATGCGGCTGCAGCGGGCGGCTGTCCCGCGAGCAATGCCTCGGCCGCCCCGATCCGGCGCGGACTGGCTTCGGCGCCGCCGACGCCGACGCGCGGCGCGGCGATGACGCCATCGGCGATCGCGAAGGTGACGAGTGCCATGCCCATGGCGAAATCGCCCGCGCGGCGGTTGAACTCATAGAAGCCCCAGCGGGTGTCGGCGGAGAGCAGCGGCAGGCGAACTTCGGCGAGCAACTCGTCGGGCTCGAGCGCCGTCGTCATGATGCCCTGGAAATAATCCCGCGCCGCGATGACACGGGAGCCGCGTGTCGAGCGCGCCACCATCTCGGCGTCGAGAGTCGCAACGACCAGGCACCATTCGGAGGCCGGATCGGCATGGGCGACGCTGCCGCAGAAGGTGCCGCGGGTGCGGATCGGATAATGGGCGATGTGGCGCATCACCGCCGACAACAGATCGCCCAGCGGTCCAGCCACCACCGGGCGGTGAAACGCCTGGTGGCGCACGCCGGCGCCGATCGCGAGCCGGCCGTTCTCGCTCGCGAGTCGCCCGAGGTCGGCGATGCCGTTGATGTCGACGAGATGATGCGGCCGCGCCAGGCGGAACGCCATGGTCGGCACCAGGCTCTGGCCGCCGGCCAGCACGCGCCCGTCGTCCGGGGCGTATTGCGCCAGCATCGCCACCGCTTCCTCGATCGTCTTGGGCGCGTGATATCGGAACGCGGCGGGCTTCATCGGCGCGGGTCATCCTGTCCGCCGAACGCGGCATTCCCGAGCCCGGCATCGCGTGTCTCATTTTTGAGACTGTGCGCTTTTTTTGGATTGATACATGATATCTGTTGTATGTAAAGGAACGCGCTGCGCGCAAGCCGTTCACGCAAAGCAGTCCTGCAGATGAAGCCGCCTCCGTTCAGCTATCATGATCCGAAGACCGTCTCAGAGGTGGTCGGCCTGTTGTCAACGCTGGAAAACGCCAAGCTCCTGGCCGGCGGCCAGTCGCTGATGCCGATGCTCAACTTCCGCTTCGTGCAGCCCGATCACATCATCGACCTCAACCGGGTCGAAGGCCTCGCCTACATCCGCGACACCGCGGACGGCATGGAGGTCGGCGCGATGACGCGCCAGCGCGACCTCGAATTCTCCGCGCTGGTCGCCAAAAAATTTCCGCTGATGCACGAAGCCATCCAGAACATCGGGCATCGCCAGACCCGCAACCGCGGCACCATCGGCGGCTCGCTGTGCCACCTCGACCCGTCCGCCGAACTCGTGTCCTGTGCCATGACACTCGACGCCACCGTTGTCGTGACGGGACCCAAGGGCCAGCGCGACGTGAAGTTCGCGGATTTCCCGGTGGCCTACCTCACCTCGGCGGTCGAGCCCGACGAGGTGCTCACCGCGATCCGCTTCACCGCCTGGCCGGCCGGGCACGGCTATGCCTTCGTCGAATTCGCGCGTCGGCATGGCGACTTCGCCATCGTCTCGGCGGCGGTGCTGCTGACCGTTGATGGCGCCGGCAAGATCACGCTCGCGGCGGTGACGCTCGGCGGCATGGGCACCGCACCGGTGCGGGCGAGCGAATTGGAAAGAGCGCTGCTCGGCCAGGCGCCGGACACGGCGTTCCTGCGCGAGGCCTGCGAAAGCTGCCGCGGCTTCGAAGCGCTCGACGACGTCCATGCGCCGGCGTCCTATCGCCAGCATCTCGCCACCGTGATGTCGCGGCGCGCTCTGGAAAAAGCGTATGCCCGCGCCACCGGCAAAGCATAGGCCGCGCCATGGGTGAGAAGCGCAAGATCGCCTTGACGGTCAACGGCAAGCGCTACGAGGAAGAGGTCGAGGTGCGGGTCACGTTCGCCGACTTCATCCGCCACCAGCTCGGCCTCACCGGCACCCATCTCGGCTGCGAGCACGGCGTGTGCGGCGCCTGCACCATCCTCATGGACGGGCTCTCCATGCGCTCCTGCCTGATGCTCGCGGTGCAGGCCGACGGCCATGAATTCCTGACCGTCGAGGGCATCGCGCCGAGTCCCGACAAGCTGCATCCGCTGCAGCAGGCGTTCCACGAGAACCACGGCCTGCAATGCGGCTACTGCACGCCGGGCATGCTGACCACCCTGATCGAATTCCTGCGCGACAATCCCGACCCGACCGAGCAGGAGGTCCGCATCGCCATCTCCGGCAATCTGTGTCGCTGCACCGGTTATCAGAACATCGTCATCTCGGCGCTGGATGCGGCGAAGCGCCTGCAGGCCGAAGCGGGGCAGAAGGCTTGAGCGACCGCGCATTCACAAAAATCCTCGGCGCAACTGCGTATGACGCGGCGCACTTTCTCCCTCTTCCCGCTTGCGGGGAGAGGGTCGGGGTGAGGCATCGTGCCGTCGCCTTTACATGTGGGGTACTCGTGGCACTGATGCTCGTGGTGGCCGGACAGACCGCGGCCGCCGAGGATACCGTCAAGGTCGCGCTCGGCCAGCGCGGAGAATGGGAGACCACGGCCTCGGAGCTCGGCCAGGACGCCAGCATGTTCCGCAAGCGCGGGCTCGCGCTGGAGCTGCACTATACCAATGGCGACGCCGAGACGTTGCAGGCGGTCGCCTCCGGCAGCGTCGACATCGGCGTCGGGCTCGCCACGACGACGGTCATGGCGGCCTATGTGAAGGGGGGGCCGCTGCGCGTCATCGGCAATGCCGGGGCCGGTTCCGGCGAGTACTGGTATGTGCCGGCCGATTCGCCGATCAAGACCGTGGCCGATGCCGGCGGCAGGACCATCGGCTATTCCACCACGGGATCGTCGAGCCATCTCATTGTGCTGTCCCTCATCAAGGCCAACGGCCTGTTTGCCAGGGCCGTCCCCACCGGGAGTGCGGATGCGGCCCTGGCCCGGGTGATGTCGGGCCAACTCGATGTCGGCTGGGCGTCGCCGCCATTAGGGCTCGATGCCGTCAGCGACGGCAAGATCCGGATCATCGCCCGCGGCAATGACCTGCCCGAATTCCGCCATCAGACGATCCGGCTGATCGTCGCCAATGCCGGCTTTCTCGAGCGCCGCAAGGACGTCGCCGCCCGTTACGTCCAGGGCTACCGCGACGCGCTGGAGTGGATGTATTCCGATTCGGCCGCACTCGACGCCTATGCCGAATTCGCCAAGGTCTCGCCCACCAATGCACGCGAGGTGCGCGACGTCTATTCCCGCGACCATCTGATGGTCGACTTCATTTCCGGCCTCGATGACGTAATGGCCGATGGCGTCGCCTTCGGCACCATCGCCGAGCCGCTCACCAAGCAGCAACTCGGCGCCTTGTTCCAGGTCCCCGCGCCGATCAAGTGAGGGCGCCCGCGGCGTTCCATGGCCATCCGATTCGACGATATCGGCAACCGCCTCAAGGCGTTCCGCCTGGGATCGGGGCTGAGCGCCGACGAGATCGCGAGCCGGCTCGATATCTCGCGCACCGCGCTCTATCGCTTCGAGAAAGGCGAGTTGGCGAAGATCGAAACGCTGGAGAAGCTCGCCGAGCTGCTCGGCGTCTCGGTACCGACGCTGCTCGGCGTCGGGGTCGAATATATCGGCTCGGCGGTCGCCTATTTCGAGCGCATGCGTCAGATCGAGGAGAGTTGCGAGCACATCATCGTGCTGGCGGGACCGATCTCTTACCTACTCGCGTCGGACGCCTTCGACCGCTCGCTCGCCGAAATCCTGTGCGAAAGCATTCCCGACGCCGCGGAAGGCCGCAAGCGCGCGCTGGCCCAGGTCGACGAGGTCATGGCGGTGCTGCGCCAGCGCAAGGAGACCTACCGACGTCGCCAGCCCGGCATCGTCAACCTGATCTCGGCGGCGGAAATGCAGCGCTTCCTGCGCAACGGCCTGGTCGGGCAGCTCGACCTGCCGGAGAAAATGCGGCGCGAGCGCCGCGCGCTGGCCCGTGCCGAAGCCGAGCATTTCGTCGCGCTGATGGAGGACGAGCCGATCGGCGTCCAGATCGGCATCGTGCCCGACACCCTGCCCCACGCCAGTTTCCAGATTTTCCGCCAGCCGGACCGCCAGGTGCTGGCGCTGTCGCCGTTCCGGCTGGGTGAGGAACCCAATATCCGCGTCGGGGTCGCGATGATCACCTCGGCGCCGGAGGCCCTGGCGCTCCACGAGAAAATGGCGAAGGACCTGTGGCGCCGCGCCCTCAAAGGCGCCGCCGCTGTTAGCCTGATGCGCGAGATGATGGCGTAGGCGATGGTCATTCCGGGGCGCGCATCTTCGCGCGAACCCGGAATCCAGGGCTGCGGTGCTGCCGGAATGGCCGCACATACTCTCATCGCGCGAGACCGCCCTTCCGCCGCCCCGGCCGCGGGTGTAGCCTGCGTCCAACGAATGAAATTCGACAGGGAGGACACCATGGCATATCGAAATCGCTCGATCCGCAATGCGCTCCTGGCCGGCAGCGTGCTGGCGGCGTGGCCGGTGCTCGCGGCCGACGTGACGCCGGAACGGCTGCTCAATCCCGACAAGGAGCCGCAGAACTGGCTGATGAACCACCGCAGCTATGACGGGCAGCGGTTCTCGCCGCTCTCCCGCATCAACAAGGCCAACGTCAAGGGCCTGAAGCTCGCCTATGCGGTGCCGCTCGGCGGCTCGGCCGGCAATGAATACATCGAAGCGACGCCGCTCGTCGAAAACGGCTTTCTCTACATTACGGATTCATGGGGCGTGCTCTACAAGATCGATGGAAGCTCGGGTGATACCGGCCGAATCGTCTGGCGCATGGATCCCAAACAAGAGCGGCAGGCGACCAATCGCGGTGCCGCCTTCTGGGGCAACCTGGTCATCTCGCCCGCCAATTGGCCTGCGCGCATCGTCGCCACCGACAAGGACAGCGGCAAGGTCGTGTGGGAGACCAATGTCTCCGATGGCCAGCCTGAATTGCGCATAACGGGAGCGCCGCTCGCCATCAAGGACAAGCTCATCATCGGCGCGTCGGGTGGCGACAGCGGCGTGCGAGACTGGGTCGCCAGCCTCGACGCCGCGACCGGCAAGTTGCTGTGGCGCAAGTACACCATTCCGGCGCCGGGCGAGCCGGGCAGCGAGACCTGGAAGGGCAACACCAACGCGTGGCAGACCGGCGGCGCTGCCGTGTGGGTCACCGGCACCTACGATCCCGCCACCAACCAAACCATCTGGGGCACCGGCAATCCGGTGCCGATGTTCGATCCGAGCTATCGTCCCGGCGACAATCTCTACACCAACAGCGCGATTTCCTGGGACCCCGACACCGGCAAGATGAACTGGTACTTCCAGTTCACCCCCGGCGACATGTGGGACTATGACGAGGTCGGCACTCACATCCTGATCGACGGCGAGGTCGCCGGCCAACCGCGCAAGCTGATCACCCACTCGGCGCGCAACGGCTTCCTCTACACGATGGACCGTTTCAACGGCCAGATCATCGGCGCCAAGCCCTACATGGACAACGTCAACTGGACCAAGGGCATCGACCAGAAGACCGGCAAGCCGATCGACTACGATCCCAACAAGGACATCCAGACCTATGCGGGGGTCGGCAATTTGACCCCGGGCGCACCGCTCAAAAAAGTCTGTCCGTCCCAGGCCGGCGGCAACAATTACTGGCCGTCGTCCTACAACCCCAACACCAAGCTCCTCTACATTCCGGCCTTGACGGCCTGCGTCAACGTGTCGATCGACCGGGAGAAACACAACAAGGAAAGAGGCTGGAACGGCGGGCTGAGCCAGACCACCGAACGCTTCGAGAGTAACCTGACCGCCGTCGATCCGGTGACCGGCGACGTGAAGAAGAGCGTGCACCTGCGCTACCCGAACTACTCCGGCACGCTCGCGACCGCCGGCGGACTGATCTTCCTGGGGCTGTTGGACGGCACGGTTGCGGCCTTCGACGACACGACGCTCGACGAATTGTGGAAGGTCAATACCGGCTCGGGCTTTTGCGCACCGCCGATGACGTTCGAGGTCAACGGCAAGCAATATCTGGCGATCGCGTCGGGGCCGAGCACTCCCGCCAAGGCCAAGCTCGTCAACACGCCGGAACTCAAGGATCAGCGCAACGCGACAGTGCTCTATGTTTTCGCGCTTTGACATGCTTCTCCCTCCCCCGCTTGCGGTCGCTTGCGGGGGAGGGAGAAAACTGCTGAACGAACCAAACGGGAGAACACCATGACAACGCGCAATCACTCGGTCCGCACGGCGCTGCTCGCCGGTAGCGTGCTGGCGGCTTGGCCGGTGCTCGCAGCCGAGGTGACGCCGGAACGGCTCCTCAATCCCGACAAAGAGCCGCAGAACTGGCTGATGAACCACCGTACCTATGATGGCCAGCGGTTCTCGCCGCTCGACAAGATCAACAAGGCCAACGTCAAGGGCCTCAAGCTCGCCTATGCGGTCGCGCTCGGCGGCGGCGCCGGCAATGAATTCACCAATGCGACGCCGCTCGCCGAAGACGGCTTCCTCTACGTCACCGATTCCTGGAACGTCCTCTACAAGATTGACGCCACCTCCGGCGACGCCGGCCGCATCGTGTGGCGCATGGACCCCAAGCAGGATCGCCAGATGCGCTCCCGCGGCGCGGCGCTGTCGGGCAACCTCGTCATCACCGGTGCCGGCGGTTTCGGCAACTCGCCTCGCATCATCGCGACCGACAAGGAAACCGGCAAGGTGGTGTGGGAAACCTCGTTCTCGGACACCCCCGACGTGACGTTCACGGCGGCACCGCTCGCCATCAAGGACAAGATCATCGTCGGTGCCGCCAATGGCGACACCGGCGTGCGCGACTGGATCGGCGGTCTCGACGCCAAGACCGGCAAGCGCCTGTGGCGGCAGTTCACCATTCCGGCGCCGGGAGAACCCGGCAGCGAAACCTGGAAGGACAAGAACAATGCTTGGCAGACCGGCGGCGGCGCGGTGTGGGTCACTGGCACCTACGATCCAGCCACCAACCAGACCATCTGGGGCACCGGCAACCCGGTGCCGATGTTCGATCCGACCTATCGGCCCGGCGACAACCTCTACACCAACAGCGCGATCTCCTGGGATCCCGATACCGGAAAGATGAACTGGTATTTCCAGTTCACGCCGGGAGACATGTGGGATTACGACGAGGTCGGAACCCACATTTTGATCGACGGCGTGGTCGCGGGGCAGCCGCGCAAGCTGATCACCCATTCCGCACGCAACGGCTTCCTCTACACGATGGACCGTTTCAACGGACAGACCGTGTCGGCAAAGCCGTATGTGGAGGTCAACTGGACCAAAGGCATCGACCAGAAGACCGGCAAGCCGCTCGACTACGACCCCGGCAAGGACATCCAGACCTATGCCGGCGTCGGGAATTTGACCCCGGGCGAGCCCCTGAAAAAAGTCTGTCCGTCACACGCCGGCGGCAACAATTACTGGCCCTCGTCCTATAGCCCCAAGACCAAGCTTCTCTATATACCGACGCTCACGACCTGCGTGAATGTCTCCGTCGATCGGGAGAAGCACACCAAGCAAAGGGGCTGGAACGGCGGGCTGAGCCAGACCGAAGACCGTTGGGAGAGCAACCTGACCGCCGCCGATCCCGTGACCGGCGAGATCAAGAAAATCGTGCATCTGCGCTACCCCAACTATTCCGGCACGCTGGCCACTGGCGGGGGCCTCGTCTTCAACGCGCTGATGGACGGCAGCGTCGCAGCCTATGACGACACCACCCTCGACGAGCTGTGGAAGATCAATGTGGGCTCGGGCTTTTCTGCGCCGCCGATGACCTTCGCGGTTAACGGCAAGCAGTACGTGGCGATCGTGGCGGGCCCGAGCCCAGGCTCGCGAAGCCGGCTCGTCAATACGCCGGAGCTCAAGGAGCAGCGCAACTCGCTCGTGCTCTACGTGTTCGGGCTGTGACGTAAAGATCCGTGGCGGCTTCTCCCTCTCCCACTCGCGGGAGAGGGAGAAAACTGCTGAACGAACCAAACGGGAGAACACCATGACAACGCGCAATCACTCGCTCCGCGCGGCGTTGCTCGCCGGCAGCGTGCTGGCGGCCTCGCCGCTGCTCGCGGCCGAGGTGACGCCGGAACGGCTCCTCAATCCGGAGCCGCAGAACTGGCTGATGAACCACCGCACCTATGACGGCCAGCGGTTCTCGCCCCTCGACACCATCAACAAGGGCAACGTCAAGGGCCTCAAGCTCGCCTATGCGGTGGCGCTCGGCGGCGGGGCCGGCAATGAATTCACCAATGCGACGCCGCTCGCCGAAGACGGCTTCCTCTACGTCACCGATTCCTGGGGCGTGCTCTACAAGATCGATGCCACCTCGGGCGATGCCGGCCGGATCGTGTGGCGCATGGACCCCGGGCAGCAGCGCCAACAGCGCAACCGCGGCGCCGCGTTGTGGGGCAATCTCGTCATCACCGGCGCCGGCCTCGCGCCGCGGATCATCGCCACCGACAAGGACACCGGCAAGGTGGTGTGGGACACCACTTTCACCGACACCCCCGACGTGACGTTCACGGCGGCGCCGCTTGCCATCAAGGACAAGATCATCATCGGCGCCGCCAATGGCGACCAGGGCGTGCGCGACTGGATCGGCGCAGTCGATGCCAAGACCGGCAAGCGGCTGTGGCGCCAATTCACCATTCCCGCGCCGGGCGAGCCCGGCAGCGAGACGTGGAAGGGCAACACCAATGCCTGGCAGACCGGCGGCGGCGCGGTGTGGGTGACCGGCACCTACGATCCCGCCACCAACCAGACCCTCTGGGGCACCGGCAATCCGGTGCCGATGTTCGATCCGACCTATCGCCCCGGCGATAACCTCTACACCAACAGCGCGATCTCCTACGATCCCGACACCGGCAAGATGAACTGGTATTTCCAGTTCACGCCGGGAGACATGTGGGATTACGACGAGGTCGGCACCCACATCCTGATCGACGGCGTGGTCGCAGGGCAGGCGCGCAAGCTGTTCACCCATTCGGCGCGAAACGGCTTCCTCTACACGATGGACCGTTTCAACGGGCAGACCGTGCTGGCGAAGCCCTACACCGATGTCAACTGGACCAAGGGCATCGACCAGAAGACCGGCAAGCCGCTCGACTACGACCCCAGCAAGGACATCCAGACCTATGCCGGCGTCGGCAATCTCAACCCGGGCGAGCCGCTCAAGAAGGTCTGCCCCTCCCAGGCCGGCGGCAACAATTATTGGCCGTCCTCCTTCAGCCCGAAGACCAAGCTGCTCTACATTCCCACGCTCTCGAACTGCGTGACCATCACCATCGACCGCGAGAAGCACACCAAGGAACGCGGCTGGAACGGCGGGCTGAGCCAGACCGCCGACCGTTGGGAGAGCGACCTGACCGCCGCCGATCCCCTGACCGGCGAGGTCAAGAAGACCGTGCACCTGCGCTACCCCAACTACGCCGGCACGCTGGCGACCGGCGGCGGCCTCGTGTTCAACGCACTGCTCGACGGCACCGTCGCGGCCTATGACGACACCACCCTCGACGAGCTGTGGAAGATCAATGTCGGCTCCGGCTTCTCGGCGCCGCCGATGACCTTCGCGGTCAACGGCAAACAATACGTGGCGATCGTATCGGGCCCGAGCCCGGTCTCGCGCGCTCGCCTCATCAACACGCCGGAACTCAAGGAGCAGCGCAACGCGCTGGTGCTGTACGTATTCGGGCTGTGAGGCGCTTCTCCCTTCCCCCGCAAGCGCCGCAAGCGGGGGGAGGAGAAGACCGGCGATCTTCTCAACGGACACAAACATGAGGACACCATGACGAAACGCAATCGATCGATCCGTGTCGCGCTGCTTGCCGGCAGCATATTGGCGGCGTGGCCGGCACTCGCGGCCGAGGTGACGCCGCAGCGCCTCGTCAACGCCGACAAGGAGCCGCAGAACTGGCTGATGAACCACCGCACCTATGACGGCCAGCGGTTCTCGCCCCTCGACAAGATCAACAAGAGCAACGTCAAGGGCCTCAAGATCGCTTATGCGGTTCCGCTCGCCGGCACCAGGGGCAACGAATTCATCGAGGCGACGCCGCTCGCCGAGGACGGCTTTCTCTACATCACCGATTCCTGGGGGGTGCTCTACAAGATCGACGGCACGTCAGGGGACGTCGGCCGTGTCGTCTGGCGGATGAATCCCAAGCAGGAAGTGGTCAGGGCAAATCGCGGCGCCGCCTTCTGGGGCAATCTCGTCATCTCGCCCGCAAGCTCGCCGGCCCGTATCATCGCGACCGACAAGATTTCCGGCCAAGTGGTGTGGGAGACCAACGTGTCGGATTCGGAGCGCGTCACGATCACCGGCGCGCCGCTGCCCATCAAGGACAAGATCGTCATCGGGGCTTCCGGGGG
>Ga0306925_10002498_pt1 | contig 15889 bp, 14 predicted proteins | sample flu12Cox44000176_FD_203755 | JGI IMG/M metagenome (GOLD analysis project Ga0306925, IMG submission 203755) | Lab enrichment of tropical soil microbial communities from Luquillo Experimental Forest, Puerto Rico - flux8day.12C.oxic.44.000.176 (v2)... | ecosystem: Environmental > Terrestrial >... | reverse complement strand
GGTTCATGCATCACCGCCTTGAACAGGGTGCCGGCGCTGTCAACCAGATCCTGGCCCTGGATGCCAACGAGAGGATTGAGCGCCAGCGTGTTTCGGGATGCCTCTTCAAAGTTCGCCGCCGTGGACGGCGTCTGATCGCGATTGTCCGTACTCATTGTCACCTTGCTCCGGTCGCAGGAATCAGAAGCGCCAGTGTTTCTGCTATCAGGGCCGGCTTATCCGATCCCTCAACTTCCAGCGTGTTCTGCGTCTTCATGATCACCTGTCCGCCCTCCCGCGGCTCGATCCCGGCAAGCACAACGCGCAGCCGCACGCGCGCACCAGCCGGCACCGGTGCCAGAAAGCGAACCTTGTCAATCCCGTAGTTCAGCCCCGCCGCCGCGTCCGTGGGAATAACGCCGATCTGCATCGCCAGCGGAGCCACCATCGCCAGCGTCAGATAGCCGTGGGCAATCGGACCGCGGAACGGACTTTCCCGCTTCGCCCTTTTCACATCGATATGTATCCATTGGCGATCACCGGTGCAGGCTGCAAATGTGTCGATGCGTTGCTGGTCAATCGTCTCCCAATCGGAAAGACCAAGTTCTTGTCCAATTCGTTCGCCCAAACCGGCAAGGGTGAGCTTGCTCATGTTTCCTCCTCGATCTTTTTTTACGGTTGCGTTCAAACAGCTACATGCCGCCGTACCGCTCGCGCAGCTCCTTTTTGTTGACCTTGCCGACACTCGTCTTCGGAATGCTGTCAATGAAGAGGATCTTCCCGGGAATCCCATATTTGGAGATGGTGCCCTTGTCGGCGAACACCTTCAGATGCTCCTTGATGGCCGCGTCACTAACGCCCTCCGCGCCGGACGCCTTCTTGACGACGAGCGCCAGCGGCCGCTCGCCCCATTTGGCGTCGTTGACACCGATGACGGCGGCCTCCGCGACGCCGGCGTATAGCGAAATCAGATCCTCGATCTGCAGAGATGACACCCACTCGCCGCCAGTCTTGATCACGTCCTTAATGCGGTCGGTGATGCGAACGTAGCCGTTCGGGTCGACAACAGCGATATCGCTGGTGTGCAGGTATCCCCCGGCCCAGAGCTGCTCTGAGCCTTCCGGATTGTTGAAGTAACCCTGGGTGAGCCAGGGCGCGCGCAACACGATCTCGCCGGCGGACTTGCCATCATGCGGCACATCCTTCATCTCAGGGTCGACAATGCGCAGATCCACTAGTGGCCCTGCCATGCCGGCCCCAGCGCGGAACTCGACCTCTCTGTCCGGATCGCCAGTAAGATCCTTCGATCGGACATGGGAAACCGCGGCAAGAGGGCCGGTCTCCGACATCCCGTAACCTGCGAAGATGTCAATGCCCGCAACAAGCGCCTGCTTGGCCAGCGCTTTCGGCAAGGCCGAACCGCCAATCACCATCTTTAGACCGTTCAGATCGACATTCACCGCAGCAGCCGCGTTGAGCAGCATCTGCAAGATCGTCGGCACGCCATGGGTGAAGGTGACGCCCTCGCTCTTGATCAGCCTGACCAGCATCGCCGGATCGTAGCGTCCGGGATAGACCTGCTTGACGCCGGCGAGCGTCGCCGACCAGGGGAAACCCCAGGCATGGACATGAAACATCGGCGTGATCGGCATGTAGACATCGTCTCTCGAGAAGCGGCCCTGCGCGCCTGCCAAGCCGAACAGCGCGAGGCCGCAGATCGAGTGCAGCACGAGCTGCCGGTGGCTGTAATAGACCCCCTTGGGCAGCCCGGTCGTACCGGTCGTATAGAAGGTCGTCGCTTGGGTGTTCTCGTCGAAATCGGGGAAGTCGTAGTCGGGCGAAGCCTGCGCAAGCAGGCTCTCATACTCACCGACGAAGGACAGGCTGCCAGTCTGCGGCGTCGGCCGATCCGACATCACGATCAGCCGTTTGACCTTCGGCAATTGCGTCTTCAGCCCTTCCAGCAATCCAACGAATTCATCGTTGACGAGCAACGTCGAGGCGCCGGCGTGATCGATCGTAAAGGCGATCTGTTCGGGAGACAGGCGGACATTCACCGTTTGCAGCACTGCGCCCATCATCGGGATCGCAAAGAACGCCTCGAGAAACCGATGACTGTCCCAATCGAGGACGCCTACGGTGTCGCCTGGCGTGACGCCTGCCTTGCTCAGGGCCGAAGCGAGACGGCCGATCCGTTCCCTGATCTCGCGGTATGTGAAGCGCTTCAGGTCACGGTAGACCACCTCCTGATCCAGCGCCTGCACGCGCGGCGTATGCCATAACTGCTTGAGTATCAACGGATATTGATAGGCGTCTTTGGTGACTTGAATGAGCCGTCCCACCATGGCGGTCTCCCTTTGTTGTTCTCCCCCCGGCCGTTGTCGCGTCCGCAATTCCAAGCCGGCGGATCGCTCGGTCTGCCGATCTGTCGCGACGGTCCGGCAGGCAACCATACCTCTAAGCTTCGCGTGTCGCCCGAGATTTGTGCGAGATTTGTGAAGGTGAGAAACAGCCGCCAGCCGCGTCTCAATCTGACAAGCTGATCACCTTTGGCGGTCTTGCTCGTGTCTGAATTTGAATTTGACTATTCGCTATAAGTCGCTACGTTCATGATACGTTCGCGGCGTGAGGCGCATTTGCGTGTTCCTGACTTACCAGTACGGGCTACGGCCTAAGCGTCAGCAATATCGTCGGCTCGAAGCGATCCTGGAAGGTCAGCGGCTTTTGTACAACGCAGCTCTCGAAGAGCGCAGCCAGGCTTGGAGCATATCGCACTGGTCCGTGACGCGCATCGACCAGACCAAATCGCTGACGACAATACGAGCCTTTGATCCACAAGGATACGGCGCATTGCCAGTAAATCTATCCCGCTGGTCGCTGAACAAAGTCGACGAAGCCAGCCTTCTTCCGTCGCATCAGGGCCAAGCGCGGCAAGGCCGGCGTCCCGCGCTTCAAATCAAGGCATCGGTGGCTGGTTCGGCTTCAGCGAATTTTCCGGGATCCGATTGACCTATGGAGCTCTGGTCTTCAAAGGCATGCCCCGGGCGGCTTCAACTTCATCTGCACCGGCCGCTGCCAGACCATGCATCGATCCGCTCCTGCACGCTCACCAGGGAAGGCCGCGCCTCGTGCATTGCGCTCCAGATTGAGGTGGTGGACGTGCACACGGTGCGCCAAAAAGCCGGCAACCTGGTCGGGATTGACTGGGGCGTGGAGAGGCTTGTGACGTTGTCGACCGGCGAACCATTGCGAATCCGAGGTTCGGCGCCGAGGCGGCCAGAGGGATTGGCAAAGCTCAACGCAAGCTCGCGCGAGCCAGGAGAGGATCGCGCCGTCGGCTGAAAGCTGTGGCGCATCTGGCGCGGCAGCCTCGCAAGCTCGCCAACCGTCGCAAGAGCTATTTGCATCAGCTGACCGCTGCGATCGCAGCCCGCTTCGGCGCCACAGCGGTCGAGGAGCTAACGGTGAAGACGATGACCACCTCGGCCAAGGGCACGGTCGAACATCCAGGCAAAAACGTCCGGCAGAAGGCCGGGCTCAACAGGGAGATCCTCGAGGTTTCGCCGGGCATGATGATCGCGATGCTGCGCGACAAGGCTGAAAGGGCTGGTGGCTGGTTCGCCGTCATCGACGCGAGGAACACCTGGCAGGAATGCTCGCAATGCGGCGGCACGGTCGAGAAGGACCTGTCGGTCCGTATCCAAAAGATGCGCGCATTGCCAGACGGAGGTCCACCGCGACGTCAACGCGGCCCGGAACGTCCTGAAACGGGCCGTAGCGGGACCGTGGAGTGGCTTTGCGCGAGGAACCAACGGCCCCGCTGCAGGCCGTCGCTCCGGAAACCTCAAGCGCGAAGCTCGCCGCCTAACAGCGGCAAAGATTTCGAACTGGGTTTTCACCGGGCCTTGCCGGACCTGCCGCGCATGAAACTTTGCTATTCTGCGGCGTCGTGGCACGGCCTGAGCAGGTCAGTTTGTTCTGAGACACTACCTAGCGCACCGTGACCGGGGCCGGCAGCGGCGGCACGACCGTCGGCTGGGTGCCGGGCGCGGGACCGGCCGACAACTGCGCCGGAGGAGCCACAGGGTGTGCCGGCGCAGAGCCTGCGGGTCCGGGCACAGGCTGGTTTGCCGCGGTTGCGGTGCCGGGCGGCGGGCCGCCTGGCCACACGACGACGCGGGTGCCGACCTTCACGCGATCGAACAGATCGGACACGTCTTCGTTCAGCATGCCGATACAGCCGGACGACACGAACTTGCCGATGGTTGATGGCTGGTTGGTGCCGTGGATACGGTAGACGGTGCTGCCGAGATACATGGCGCGCGCACCAAGCGGATTGCCTGGACCGCCGGCCATAAAGCGGGGCAGATAGGGCTGCCGCTCAATCATCTCGGTTGGCGGGAACCAATCCGGCCACTCGGACTTTTTGGAAATTTTCTGGACGCCGGTCCAGGTGAAACCGTCGCGTCCGACGCGGACTCCGTAGCGGATCGCGCGCCCATTGCCGAGCACGTAATAGAGGTAGGTGTTGGGCGTATCGACAATGATGGTTCCCGCCGGCTCCTTGGTGGCAAATGGAACCTCTTGCCGGCGCAGGTTGGGCGCAAGCCGAGCTGGCGCGGCTTCCGGCTGCTCTTCCGGCGGCAACGCTGCGATTGTCATCGGACTGCCGTCGGGGCTTGTCGGGGGGGTCTGAACCGCGCCTGTGACGGCCGGCGGTGGCAACGCTCCGATACCTTCGGGCGGACGCGGTGCGCCTGGATCGCTGTAGGGGCGATCCGGATAGGGCCGCATCACCTGATCCGGCGGACGGTCGGCATAGATCACCGGCGGGCCTGCGGGACGGCCATAACGCGGGTCGTCCGGCGACATAATCGGACCGGTCGGAACAGCACGGGCATAGCGGGGATCGTCGGGCGACAGGATTGGGCCGCGGGGAACGGGAGGGCCGGGTGGCGGCAGCGCCGCCATGTTGGGCTCGTCCTCGTCCAGCGAATCAAAGTCGGGCGCGCCCGGGCCTCTTCGGCGGTAATCGCCCGGATAGGTGCCGGGCGGGTACGGATAGGGCGGGGGAAGCGGCGCATAGACGGCGCCGGGTGGTGGGGGATAATAGATCTGCTGCGCCTGTGCGAACGAGGCCGCCGCCATGCCCGCCGTCACGACAGCACAGATCATCAGTAAGCGTGTGATCATCATCAGGCTTGTATAGTCCCCAAGGCGACACCGGACAGTTAATGGCAAATGACCGAAGATCGCGGCGCATTCAAGACGTATTCGGCCATTTTGTGTCAGATTTCAATATTTTGTGTTGTCCCGAGCACTCGTTGCAGCGATGCCTCAGCTTGAGAAAAACATGCCTTCTGGGGCCCGCGAGGCAATGCGCAGTGCAGGTTTTTAACAGCCGAAAAAGGGCGCTTGCGATATCCTCGGATTGAGCCTGATTCGCGGTTGCGAATGCGGCTTGACCGGCAAAAGCGTAGTCACCGCGTTCTCCTCAAGCCCAAGGGCCTTCGCAGCGACGCTGCCAAGGCAGAATGTCGTCCCGCGATGCTTCCCGGTTTCCGCTTCCTGCTTGCCGCGATCGGCCTTTGCAGCTCGATACTGGTGTTTGGCTTGGGCGCGGCCGCACTGCTGCGGGCGGCGCACGAGGAGGTTGCCCAGAACCCTTCATGGCGCGGGACGCCTGAACCGCGACTCGCGCAGTTCGAAGACACGCCGGTGCTCGCCATGCTGCGCATCGAGCCGGTGGCTGCTGAATCGGACATTTTAGAGGCGCCGGCAAGCCCTGCTGCCCCCGCTCAGTCCGCCGCAACCGAAGCTGAGGCTTCTGCGATCGCTTTTCCTACCTCTGATGACGACAAAGCCGTGGCGCCGCACGCATCGGACAGCTCCCCGCCGAGCGAAACCGCCGAGACTGATGCGCCGTCTGCACAGACATCGACGCCGGCCGAGGTTCTGCCCGCTCCCACCCTGCCCGGAACGGCTACCGGCAGCAATATCGCATCCGTTGAACAAGCCTCACCTGCCAGCGACGAGCAACCCTTGGCTGCCGCGCCGGTGCTGGAGCTGATGGTGGCAGAACCTGAGGCCGATTCCGCTACCACCAAGACCGCAACACTTGGCACGCCGTCTGCCGTCGAGGCGGAGGCAACCAAGAACGAGGTCGATAGCGAACAGGATCGCGAAGAGGCCAAGAAGCGCCTTCGAGCGGAACGGGCCAAGGAGCGTCGCCGCCTTGCTGCGCGTCGTGCGCGTCTTGCCGAGCAGGCAGCGATCGATCCATTCGGACAGCTGATACGCCAGGCGCAGCTCACCCAACAGGCGCAACTGGCGGCCGCCAAGCGCAAGACACGCTAGACGCATGTTCTGCTCAAGGGCGATGGCTATTGCCATGGCGCTTGAGCTGTTGCCCTGAGCTTTTCGAAAAAATCCGTGCCCAATTTTCCCGATCAGGCGTTCGCAGGACCGGTCGCAATCGGCGGGCCGCCAGCGGCGCCCCATTCCGACCATGAGCCGTCATAGAGCGCTGGATTTTCCACGCCAAGCCGGTAAAGCGCGAGCGTCAACACTGCGGCCGACACGCCGGACCCGCAACTGGTCACAATCGGCGCATCGAGCGCGATGCCGGCACCTGCGAAGGCCGCGCGCAGCTCGGGCAAGGACTTCATAGCGCCGGTTGTCGGGTCGAACAATTGGTTGTACGGCAGGTTGCGGCTGCCCGGAATATGTCCTGCGCGCAAGCCTGGCCGCGGTTCGCCGAGCCGGCCTTCAAAGCGTTCGGCCGCCCGTGCGTCGACGACCTGCCAGGCTTTGCTGGCGAGATTGGCGAGCATCTGATGGATCGAACGGACACGCCGTTCGTCGAACGAGGCATTGAACGTCGCCGGCTTTGGCACCACCGCGCCGCTTTCGACCGCTCGTCCCTCGGCGCGCCACTTCTTCAATCCGCCGTCGAGCACGCGCACATTGTCGTGGCCATAGGACAGCAACATCCACCACGCGCGCGGGCCGGCGACCCAGCCGCCGGAATCATAGACCACGACGATGTCAGCATCGCCGATGCCGAGGGTGCCGACATCATGGCTGAACTGTGCCGCGCTCGGGAACATATGCGGCAGCGGGTTTGTCTGGTCTGAGACCGCCTCAACGTCGAAGAACACGGCGCCTGGGATATGGGCGGCGAGATAGTCGTCCTTCGGCAATGGCAGGACGCCCGGCAGCTTGAAGGAGGCATCGACAATCTTGATCTTTGGGTCGCCAAGGCGTGCGGCTAGCCAATCGGTTGTGACAAGCGGATCGACGGTTGTGGGCATGATCAAGCCTTCTTCTTCGGCTCCGATTTCTCGACCGGGCCGCCGGCGTCACGCCAGGCGGCGAAGCCGCCGCCGATATGCGCGACCGGCTTCAGCCCCATGTCCTGGGCGGTCTTCGCCGCAAGCGCTGAACGCAGGCCGCCCGCACAGTGGAAGATGAACTTCCTGTCCTCCTGGAACACGGGCTTGGCGTAGGGGCTCTCCGGATCGATCCAGAATTCAAGCATGCCGCGGGTGCAGGAGAACGCGCCGGGGATCTTGCCGTCGCGCTCGATCTCTCTGGGATCGCGGATGTCGACGATCACGACATTGCCGTCATTTGCGATCTTGATCGCATCAGCTGCGCTGATCGTCTCGATCTCGGTATTGGCCTCGTCGATCATGGCCTTGATCCCGCGACGAATGGTCTGGGCCATTTGTGCCTCCCTTTGTGTTGACGTTACCGGCCTCACGACGAGCCTGAAAATACTGGCGATGCTAGCGCACCAATTCCTTCATCGCGCTTTCCAACCCCTCAATGGTGATCGGATACATGCGCTGCGAGAAGATGCGGCGAATGATGGTGGTCGATTCCGAATAGTCCCAGTGCCGCTGCGCCACAGGATTGAGCCACACCGCATGCGGATAGGTGCGGACGATACGTTCGAGCCAGACCGAGCCCGCCTCCTCGTTGACATGTTCGACCGAACCGCCCGGTACCATGATCTCGTAAGGCGACATCGAGGCGTCGCCGACGAACACCGCCTTGTAGTCGTGCGGGTATTTGTGCAGCACGTCCCAAGTCGGCGTGCGGTCGGTGAAACGCCGCCTGTTCTGCTTCCACACGCCTTCATAGAGGCAGTTGTGGAAGTAGAAATATTCCATGTGCTTGAACTCGCTTTTCGCCGCGGAGAACAATTCCTCCACCTGCTGGATGTGGGAATCCATCGAGCCGCCGATGTCGAAGAACACGAGCACCTTGACTGCGTTGCGCCGTTCAGGTCGCATCACCACATCAAGATAGCCGTGATTGGCGGTCTCACGAATCGTCGTATCGAGGTCGAGCTCGTCGGGCGCGCCGGTGCGGGCGAACTTGCGCAAGCGACGGAGCGCGATCTTGATGTTGCGGATGCCGAGTTCGACATTGCCGTCGAGGTCCCTGAACTCGCGCCGATCCCACACCTTCACCGCGCGAAAATTGCGGTTCTTCTGCTGGCCGATCCGCACGCCTTCCGGGTTGTAGCCATGCGCGCCGAACGGCGATGTGCCGGCGGTGCCGATCCACTTGTTGCCGCCTTGGTGGCGGCCCTTTTGTTCCTCAAGCCGCTTGCGCAACGTCTCCATGAGCTTGTCCCAGCCCATCGCCTCGATCTGCTTCTTCTCTTCCTCGGTGAGATATTTTTCCGCAAGCTTCTTCAGCCATTCGGCAGGAATCTCTGCCTTTTCCATGGCGTCGAGCAGATTTTCCAGTCCCTTGAAGACGGTGCCGAAGACGCGATCGAACTTGTCGAGGTTGCGCTCGTCCTTCACCAGCGCAGCGCGCGACAAATAGTAGAAATTATCGACCGTCTGCTCGGCGAGGTCGGCGTCCAGCGCCTCGATCAAGGTCAGATATTCGCGCAGCGTCACGGGGACCTGGGCGTCGCGGAGCGAAGTAAAGAATTGCAGGAACATGGGTTACAGATTGCCCCTCATAGGATGAACGTCAAGGGCTGGCGCGGGCCGAGGGCTTGGACCAAGCGGCTTTTTCATTTAGAATTGGATCTTCGGGGCTTTTGGCAGGGCATTGTCCATGGGTATCATCGCGGCACTCGTGATCGGCGCCATCGCCGGCTGGCTCGCCGGCCTGATCGTGCGCGGCGCGGGTTTCGGGTTGATCGGCAACATGGTGATCGGCATCCTTGGAGCGCTGCTCGCAAGCTGGGTGCTGCCACAGCTCGGCGTGGTGCTGGCTTCGGGTACGCTGGGAGCGATCCTCAACGCCACCATCGGCGCTGTCATTATACTCGTCATACTATCGCTCGTCAGGCGCGCCTGACGCATCGCCCCATTCCGGCAGCGAATGCTGTTTTTGCGGACATTTCCTGCTAAGGCAGGCTGTTTGCTGGGCTAAAGCGCATAACGAGGCCAGGACTTATGAAATTTACCGGTACCAGGGACTATGTCGCGACCGACGACCTCAAGGTCGCCGTCAACGCCTCGATCGTGCTCGAACGCCCGCTGCTGATCAAGGGCGAGCCTGGCACCGGCAAGACCGTGCTGGCCGAGGAAGTGGCCAAAGCGCTGGGCGCCCCTCTTCTGAGCTGGCACATCAAGTCCACGACCAAGGCGCAGCAGGGCCTTTACGAGTATGACGCAGTGTCGCGCCTGCGCGACAGCCAGCTCGGCGAGGCGCGCGTCTCCGACATCTCGAATTACATCAAGCGTGGCAAGCTGTGGGAGGCGTTCACCTGCGAGACGCGCCCGGTGCTCCTGATCGACGAGATCGACAAGGCCGACATCGAGTTTCCCAACGACCTGTTGCTGGAGCTCGATCGGATGGAGTTCTTCGTCTACGAGACCGGCGAGAACATCAAGGCAAGACTGCGCCCGATCGTGATGATCACCTCCAACAACGAGAAGGAGCTCCCGGACGCCTTCCTGCGCCGCTGCTTCTTCCACTACATCAAGTTCCCCGACACTGCGACCATGGGCAAGATCGTCGACGTGCATTTCCCCGGCATCAAGAAACGCCTGGTTGAGGAAGCGCTGCGGATTTTCTTCGAGGTGCGCGAGGTGCCGGGATTGAAGAAGAAACCCTCGACCTCAGAGCTTCTGGACTGGCTGAAACTTCTGCTCAACGAAGACATCACGCCGGAGATGCTGAGGGAGCGCGATCCGCGCAAACTGATTCCGCCGCTGCACGGCGCGCTCCTCAAGAACGAGCAGGATGTGCATCTGTTCGAGCGGCTCGCGTTTTTGAGCCGGCGCGAGGTGTAAGTCGGTCCTCCGCGGGCAGGGTGGCGAACGCGATGCTGTGGTGGGACAAGGCTTCTAAGGGTCGTCGCGGTGCGCTCGCACCAGATGCGCTCGATTGCCGCCGGCACCGCCTGCCAGCAGGATGCGCATCCATAGCGCCAGCAGCCGAAACGGTCTCGACCGGATTGGCGGCGGGCGTCCGCAAGTGAACCTTGGAAGTGGCCGATGCAATCGCAAGGCTGATCAGAATCGCCTTCAGCGTCGCCAGAGAGCTCGCGCCCAGCCGCATCACTTTACATTAAGGTGCCGGCCCGGGGCGCTCGAGATCGACAGATCTGCGCAGGTATATGCCGATTGCGATAGCTGGTATGATCGCAACCAATTAGATCCGCTAAGATCCAGCCGGACCTTGGTTCCCCGCCAAGGCTCAGGCAAAAAACGGATGCGGAGCGCCCTTTTCGCCGTTTCGTGCCACGGTCTCAAGCGCAAGGCCGATGTCGGCGTCAGACAGGTCGAGCCCGAACCTATGGTGCAGGGCATCGCTATAGTCGGCGGGATTTGCCAGCGTCCGCCGCTCGATATCGCCATTGGCCAGACGAACATTGAGTCGGGCGTTGAACAGCGTCACCCGAGTCCTGCCCGGTCCAGGACGTGCTGCAATAAGGTTTCTGCGGTGAAGGCTCTCTGGATGGCTTGCCGCATACCAGTTGCAGATTTCGTATTCGGCATTGAGACGCGGCAACAGCACGACGCGATAGATATGTTCCCAGCGCTCACCGAGCTTCGACTGCAAGGTGAGCTCATCGCCCATGCGGATGAAACGCATTAGTTCGTGCGGCGTATCCTGCTCGATGTCGGGCGCCAGCGCGAGCGGCGCGGTGGGTGCTAGATTGCCGAAGCCAACGTCGGCGAGATATCGCCCTTCGGGCAAATTCACCTGAAGCACCATGTGGAACATGGGGCGCGGCGCGTCGATCGCCAGGCCCCGCACCACCCTCGCCTGCAAGCTGATGACATCGAATCCGAGTGAGCGGAGGCCTGCCCGGAACAGATAGTTTTGCTCAAAGCAGTAGCCGCCGCGGCGGTTCACAATCATCTTTTGCTGCAACGAATCCAGATCGAGTTTTGGCGGCCGATCGAGCAGCACGTCGATGCTCTCATAGGCAATCGCCGCGGAATGCGCGGCGACCAGGCCGCGCAGCGTCGCAAGCGTCGGTGCGCTTGATCCCTTATATCCGATGCGGGTCAACCAAGCGTCTCGATCCAGACTGGCCGCCGACATGCGCCACTCACTCGGCAGCGGTCGCGGTCACGACCGCTTCCGGCGCGACCTGGCCGCGGATCAGGTCGGACGCCTTGTCCGCGATCATCAGCGTGGAGGCGTTGAGGTTCGCCGAGATCATGCGCGGCATGATCGAGGCGTCGATCACGCGCAGGGCCTCTAGGCCGTGCACCCGCAACTGGTCATCGACAACCGCCCAGCTGGAGTCCGCCGGACCCATGCGGCAGGTGCAGCCGGGATGGAAGGTCGTGGTGCCGCGCTGGGTGGCGGCCTCCAGGAACTCGTCGTCGCTCTGCACGTTCGGCCCCGGAAAATCCTCGTAGTCGACGTAAGGCGACAGCGGCACGGACCTGAGCAACCGCCGCGCCAGCTTCATGCCGGCGACGACGACGCGGCGGTCGAGCTCGGCGGTCAGGTAATTGGTCTGAATAATCGGCGGCGCGAACGGATCAGCCGAGCGAAGCCGGACATAGCCACGGCTCTCGGGACGCTGCTGCCAGGATGCCACTGTCATGCCGGGCTGATCCTCGAGCTCGCCCTGCACGCCCTCCTTGTAGCTTGCCGGCGTGAAGGTGAGCTGCAGGTCGGAGCTCTCGGTGGTCTCACCGGAGTGCCAGAAGCAATAGACCATGGTTGGCGACAGCGACAGCAGGCCGCGCCGCGTGGTCGCCCATTTCAGCGCCTCCACCCAGAGACGCCAACCCTGGCGAAGTTCGTTGATGGTCTTGATGTTCTTCACACGCGCGACCGAGCGCGGCGCATAATGGTCCTGCAATCCCTCGCCCACCCCCGGCAGCGCGTGGCGCACTTCGATGCCATGCGAGCGCAACAAGTCCGCAGAACCGACGCCTGACAATTGCAGCAGCTGCGGCGAGTTATAGCTGCCGCCTGAGAGGATGACCTCCTTGCTCGCGCGAAGCTGCATCGGCGTGCCGCCGCGGCCGCCCTTCATGTAGCGCACGCCAACCGCGCGCTTGCCCTCGAAGATGATTTGAGTCGCATGCGCGTGCGTGCGCACCTCAACGTTCGGCCGCTTGCGCGCCGGATGCAGGAAGGCGGTCGCCGCGCTGACCCGTAATCCGTTCCGGATCGTGCGCTGGGCGTAGGAAACCCCCTCCTGGATCGCGCCGTTGTAATCGGGGTTGCGCGGGATGCCGAGGCTCATGGCGCCGGCCATGAAGGCCTCGCAGAGCTTATCCTTCCAATCCATCGTGCTGACGGTGAGGGGACCGGTGCGTCCGCGATAGGTGTCCTCGCCCCAGCCGATGCGGCGTTCCATTCGCTTGAAATAGGGCAGCACATCCGCATAGCTCCAGCCGCGATTGCCGAGCTGCGCCCAGGTGTCGAAATCCTGGCGCTGGCCGCGGTTGTAGATGTGGCCGTTGATCGACGAGGAGCCGCCGAGCGTTTTGCCGCGCGGCGCGTAGATGCTGCGGCCGGCGGTGAACGGTCCAGGCTCCTGCTGATAGGCCCAGTTGATGCTGCGCATGTGGAAGGTTTTGATGAACCCCGCCGGCAAATGGATGTAGGGATGCCAGTCGCGGGGCCCGGCCTCGAGCACACAAACGGTCGTGGCTTCATCCTCGCTCAGGCGGTTGGTCAGCACGCTGCCGGCAGATCCGGAGCCGATGATCACATAATCGAACGTTTCCATCGTGATGGTCTTTTGGTGTTGTTTGACGCTAGCCGATCAGCGCGGCTTCTCATTCAGTTGATAGTTCAAATGCGCCTTCACCGTTGGCCATTCGGCGGCGATGATGCTGTAGACCACAGTGTCGCGCAGCGCGCCGTTCGGCGCAATCTGGTGACTGCGCAAAATGCCGTCCTGCTTGGCCCCAAGCCGCTCGATGCCGCGGCGACTTTGGTGATTGAAGAAATGGGTGCGGAACTCTACCGCAATGCAATCAAGCTTTTCGAATGCGTGCGCCAAAAGCAGCAATTTGCACTGGGTATTGACCGCGCTGCGCTGCACACGCTTGGCATACCAGGTCGAGCCGATCTCGACACGCCGATTCGCGGTGTCGACGTTCATGTAAGTCGTCATGCCGACAATGTTGCCGTTTGCGTCGAACACGGTGAAGGGCAGCATGGAGCCCGAGGCCGCAAGCGCGAGGCGGCGGTCGATCTCTTTGGCCATGTTCTCGGGCGTCGGCACGAAGGTGTACCAGAGCTTCCACAGCTCGCCGTCCTGGACGGCTTCGCGCAGTCCATCGTGATGGTCCTGCGACAGCGGTTCAAGCCGCGCGTATTGGCCGCTCAAGGTGACGGCTTCAAGCCAGGGCACTGGTCGATCTCACTTGTTCAAGAAATTCAGCGGCAGGCCGCCTCGCGGCCAGCCCATCGCGACGAGTTCGCCCTTGCCGGAGAGCGTGATGTAGGCGGTCTTCAAATCCGGCCCACCGAAGGCGATGTTGGTGGTGACGCGGTCGCCGGTCGGCACCTGCTCGACAATGCTGCCATCCGGCGCAATCACGGAAATGCAGCCCGAGATCAGGGTGGCGACGCAGACATTGCCGGACGCTTCAAGGGCAAGCGAGTCAAACATTTGGTAGCCACCGAGCCCTGCGACCGGCCTGCCGCGTTCGCCGCGATAGATCACCTCGCGCGGCTTGACTGTGCCGGGCGCCGAGAGATCGAATGCCCACAGTCGCGCGGTCGGCGTCTCCGCGACGTAGACGATGGTCTCATCCGGCGACAGGCCGATGCCGTTCGCGGGCATCAAGCCAAAGACACCTTCAACGATCTCCTTCATGCCGGGCTTGATGTAGTAGAACGCGCCGACATCCATGTCGCGGGCGCGACGCTTGCCGAGGTCGGAGAACCACAGGCCACCATGCCGGTCAAACACGAGATCGTTCGGTCCTTTCAGCGGCTGGTCACCGCACGCGTCGACCACGGTCTCGATCTTGCCGGACTGCAAATCAACCCGCTGGATTGAGCCGCCGATATATTGATCCGGCGCCGGCGGTCCTGGCATCAGCATGCGGCGCGTCGGGATCCAGGAAAACCCGCCATTGTTGCAGACATAGATTTTGCCGTCGGGGCCGAGCGCCGCGCCGTTAGGGCCGCCAGGAATCTTTGCGACGACCTCCTTGCGGCCATCAGGCCAAACCCGCGTCAGCCGCTGGCCGCGGATTTCGACCAGCACCACCGATCCATCCGGCATCGCCACCGGTCCTTCTGGGAACTCAAGATCGGTGGCGAGCACGCGCATCTCGGGCATCGGAAAACCTCCCGCGTTGTTCTCAAGCTGCAGTCGGTATCCGGGGCGTCCCGCTTACGCAGCATTGTGTTGCGTGCCGTTATGGCAAACTCGCCTCCGCTTGCCAAGCAAGCGGAGGCAGCCGCACGGCATCCTTGCGTTCAGACCGTGATCGGTATCCAGATCTGCAAGCCCCCACCGGTCGCGGGATCGAATTTTTCGCCACAGCGCGCGAAGTTCGGCGCATCGGCCGTCTGTAATCCCAATGCCGGCAGCCAGTGGTTGAGGTGTTGATGGAAGCGCTGCCACAGGCCGGGAAATACTGGCGCGCCGTTGTCGTGGCTGAAGCGATCGCCTAGGCCGGCGATCAGCATGGCCTTGCCAGTTTCGAAACGCCGCCGAGCAAGGCTACCGAGTGCGGTGGAATCCATCAGGATCGGCTCCTGAAGTTCTAACTGGTCGCGCCATGTCGTTGCGCGGACCGCCTCGGGCGTGACCCAGAAATGGTCGCGGAACGCGAGAACGCTTCGTGCGAGCCGCAATCGGCATCCAGCGCGACATTGAGACTATCAGGCGCGCCGGCCGAAAGCGCGCGCGCCGCTTCGCTCAGGCGGCGAACACGCATGTAACGCATCACCGAAAAGCCGGTCGCGGCTCTAAACGCCCGCACCATGTTGTAACGCGAGACGCCGCCTATGACGGCAATGTCCTCAAGTGTCAGCGGTTCGGGGAGATGGCTGTTGATGTACCGGAGCGCCCTTTGAGCTCGATTCATTCAATTCAGGCCTTGATGCGAAGCGCGACATCAAGCGCATTTGAGGACATCGGCGCTTGACGATCCTTGCGCTTGCAAAGCCTTGAGTGGCAACGGGAACCACACCATTCCACTTCCGCCCCACGGAAAAAACTGGCAAGCGGCGTCGCTGGCAACATCAGGCCGGTCGTGCATACTCTTAAAGCTCGGATTGATCCGACGGCTCGATGCAAGCTGCCGAATCTGAAGACGGCAAGTGCTGCGGGCAAAGCGTGTCAGGGAGGAGACCATGCATAGCCGTGTCCTGAACGACGCCAATAAGATCTTGAAGACGATCGCACTGGGATTGCTTGGTACGGCGCTTGCGAGCAGCGCGCAGGCGCAAAAAAAAAACGACCCGGGCGCGACCGACACCGAGATCA
>Ga0306925_10002496_pt1 | contig 15897 bp, 14 predicted proteins | sample flu12Cox44000176_FD_203755 | JGI IMG/M metagenome (GOLD analysis project Ga0306925, IMG submission 203755) | Lab enrichment of tropical soil microbial communities from Luquillo Experimental Forest, Puerto Rico - flux8day.12C.oxic.44.000.176 (v2)... | ecosystem: Environmental > Terrestrial >... | reverse complement strand
GGCGGCGCTGTTCCCGGCCGCGCGGGAACCCGCCGACCTCGTCATCGTGTTCGCCAAGGCTACGCAGACCGCCCCGGTGGCAGCCGCGGCCGCGGGCGCGATCGGCCCGGCCACGCTGGTCCTCACCTTGCAGAACGGCCTCGGCAACATCGAGGCGCTCCGGTCCTATGTGCCCGAGGACCGGCTGCTCGCCGGGACCACCACGCTCGGCACCGAGCTGCTGGGTCCGGGGCACATCCGCGCGCTGGGGTCGGGTGAGACGGTGCTCGGCGCGCTCGGGCCAGGGTCTTCCGATCATGCCGAACGTACCCGGCTGACTCTGGCTGCCGCCGGACTGCCGACCCGGGTGGCGGCCGACGCGCTCGGCGTGATCTGGGCGAAGGTCGCGTTCAACTGCGTGATGAACAGCCTGTGCGCGATCGCCTCGATCCCGGTGTCGGCGCTGGGGCTGTACGGGGGGTTCGACACGGTTGCCTCGGGGATCCTCGGCGAGGTGGCCGCGGTCGCGGCGGCGGAGGGCGTGACGGTGGACACGGAAGCGGCGCTGCGGCTGATGAAGGCCCAGTTCGACCCGGCCGCGTCCGGCGATCACCTCGCCTCGACCCTGCAGGACCTGATGAACGGCCGCCCCACGGAGATCGCCCACCTCAACGGCGCCATCGCGTCCCGGGCTCAGGCGCACGGCATCGAGGCGCCGCTGAACGCGCTCATCACCCAGCTAATTCAGCTTCTGGAAGCCACCTGGCCCCGCCGCGTCACCCGCCTCCACCCCGACACGCAATAGCTGCCTTCGATCCACCGGAGCGGGCGGGTGATGCGCCAAGATGTTAGGCAGGCGTGGCAGGGGAGGTGAGGTGCCGGAGTACCGGTTCGTGGAAGTCTGCGCCGGGGCGGGCGGCCAGTCGCTCGGCCTGGAGCTCGCGGGATTCGAGCACGAGCTCTCCGTCGAGCTCGACGCGGACGCGTGCGGCACGCTGCGGCACAACCGGCCGCACTGGAAGGTCGCCGAAGGCGACGTGGCCAGCACCAGCGTCTGGAACCCCGCCGAGTACGCGGGTGTCGGCCTGCTCGCCGGCGGCGTCCCCTGCCCCCCGTTCACCGTCGCGGGCAAGCAGCTCGGCGCCACCGACGAGCGTGACCTGTTCGCCTGGGCGGTCGAGCTGTGCGGGGTGGTCAGGCCGCGCGCGCTGCTGCTGGAGAACGTCCGCGGGCTCAGCCTGCCGCGCTTCGCCGCTTACCGGCAGCACGTGCTGGACCGGCTCACCGCGCTCGGCTATGTGGCCGACTGGCGGCTGCTGCATGCCGCGGACTTCGGCGTGCCGCAGCTGCGGCCGCGGTTCGTCCTGGTCGCGATGCGCCCGTCGGACTTCGCCCACTTCGGGTGGCCGGAGCCGCGGGACAAGCCCGCCACGGTCGGCGAGACGCTGTACGACCTGATGGCGGCGAACGGCTGGCGCGGCGCCGCCGCCTGGGCGAAGAGAGCCAACGACATCGCGCCCACGATCGTCGGCGGCTCGAAGCGGCATGGCGGACCCGACCTGGGGCCGACCCGGGCCAAGCGAGCCTGGCGCGAGATGGGCGTGGACGCCCTCGGCCTCGCCGACGCCGCGCCGTCGCGAGACGACCCGGTCACCCTGCTGCCCAAGCTGACCTGCGCGATGGTGGCCCGGCTCCAGGGCTGGGACGACGCCGAATACCTGTGGACGTTCACCGGGCGCAAGACCGCCAGCTACCGGCAGATCGGCAACGCCTTCCCGCCACCGGTGGCACGCGCGATCGGGGAGCAGATCCGGCGTGCCCTCGACCACACGGGCGAACCGCGGCCCCTCGTCGAGCAGACCAGCGTCACGCACGATCCGGTGTACGCGATCCTCCGCGACCACGACGGCTTCCTCACCATGGAGCAGATCTTGCGCCGGCTCGAGGTCCCGATGGACATCCCGGCGTTCGAGCGGCACCTGTCCCACCTCAAGCGCGACTTCCATATCGAGGTGGCGGCGCGGAAGGCAGGCGACGCCTACAAGCTCGGCCCGTTCAAGGCGTTCGTAGGGCAGGACGACCACCTTCGCCACGAGGCTTTCGTCAACCCCAGCAAGATCAGCTGAAACCCTGATCACTCCCCCGGCGGCTTAATTCCCGTTTAGTTCCGACGCAATCGGCGCCTGGCATAGTGCTGCGAAAGCGACTGGAATCGGGGAGCTAGCTTTGCCTGCGACAAACGGGGACCGCGGTGTGCTGAACTTCTACGCCGGCCCCACAGCATTGCCATGGCCGGTCATCGAGCGCATGCGGGAGGACATCGCCGATTTCCACGGCACCCGGATGGGGATCATGGAAATCAGCCATCGCGCGCCAGAAATCGAGGGCCTGCTCGCGGACACCGCGGCGCGAGTCCGCCGGCTGCTCGGCCTGACGGCGGACTGGGAGGTGCTCTTCCTCCAGGGCGGCGGGTCGCTGCAATTCAGCATGATCCCGCTGAATTTCTCCGCGCCGGGCGAACCCGTCGACTACGTGGACACCGGCTACTGGGCGCGCAGATCGATAGCCGAGCCGCAGCGAATGGGCCGCGACGTCGCGGTCGTGGCCTCGACTGCCGCCAGCTCCTACCGCCGCGTGCCGCCCGTCTCGTCTATCAGGCCGCGGCCCGCCGCGAGGTACCTGCACCTCGTCACCAACAACACTGTGGAGGGCACCCAGTTCCGCGAGCTGCCGCGGACCGGCGTCCCGCTGATCGCCGACATGAGCTCGGACCTGATGACGGACGCGTTCGACGCGAGCGCATGCGACATGGCCTACGCGCACGCGCAGAAGAACATCGGCATCGCGGGGGTGACCATCGTCATCGTGCGCCGGTCCATGCTCGACGCCATCGCCGCCGAGGCGCGCGAACTGCCCGCGATCCTCGACTACCGGACGCACGCCCTGCATCACTCGAACTATCACACGCCGCCAACGTTCGCCATCTACGTCACCTGGCTCATGCTCGGCTGGATCGAGGAAGAATTCGGCGGCCTGGCCGTCCTGGGAGAACGGAACCGCCGCAAGGCCGCGACGCTCTACGACTTCCTTGACGCCACTTCGTTCTACCGCTGTCTGGTAGAGCAGGATTCCCGTTCGGTGACCAATGTGACGTTCGCCCTGCCGTCAGCAGAGTTGCACCGCCAGTTCCTCGAGGATGCCGACAAGGCCGGGCTCATCGGGCTCGCCGGGCACCGCAGTGCCGGCGGTTGCCGGGCCAGCCTGTTCAACGGGGTCACTCAGGAGATGGTCGACAGGCTCGTGGACTTCATGGGCGCGTTCGAGTACCGGAATCGGAGTACAGCATGCAGTCGCTTAGCGAGCGCCACCGATATTACCGGGACCTCGAGCCCGACGACGCGCCCGCGCGCCGCTCGCTCCGCCAGTCCCAGGACAACATGATCGGCACGCGGAAACTGCTGGTGCAAGAGCACGGCGGGCCCGCCAGGTACCAGGCGCAATTCGACAAAGCGCTGAGGGCGCGCGTGGTCGAGATAACCGGCGTGCTGACAACGCAACTGCTGACGTCATGGGAGCGGACCCGGGAGCCCGGCGAGGAGGTGGACGTCCTCGACGACATGCAGGACCTGGCCATGCGGGTGATCGGGATGGCCCTCTTCAGCCGGGATATAGGCAGCGCCCTGCGCGAAGCCGTGCGGTCCGGCGCCGCGGTCGTCTTCCGGCGGAACATCAGCCCCGTCCCGCCGCCGTGGCTGCCGAGTCGTCTCAACCGGCGCTTCCGCCGCGCTCGCGTGGCGGTCGACCGCTTCGTGTACGAGCGGATCGACGAACGGCTCGTGAGCGGCGGTGACTACGACGACATCCTCAGCGAGCTCATCCGCGCCTACGGGGACGATGCCCCGCGGCTACGGCGCGAACTGCGCGACCAGATCGTCACGCTGTTCTTCGCCGGCGTCGAGACCACCGCTGTCGCGCTGGCCTGGACCTGGCTGCTGCTCAGCCAGAACCCTGAGGTGGAGGCGCGCTTCCACGAGGAAATAGACACTGTCCTCGGCGGCCGGGCGCCCGCGCCGGAAGACCTGAAGGCGCTCGCCTACACCAGCCAGGTCATCCAGGAATCCCTGCGGATATACCCCCCGGGCTGCCCGGAGGGATTCGGCGCGGCCTTCGCCACCGTCGAGATGCTCACTGTCCTGGCCGTGGCGGGGCAGCGCGTTCGGCTGTGGCGCACCGCGGACGGCCCGGTCACCGCGGCGCCGCCCGTGACCCAGCGCCCCGCGGCCGGGCTGCGGATGCACGTGGCGGCGCGGCCATGACCGCAACCGTGACCTCGGCCATAGCCTCGGCCTACGGAACGCTCGATGTCACGGACGACCGGCAGGTCATCGACTACGAGCGGCACTTCTACGACGCCTACACCGGACTCGCCGACAACAAGCTGGTGCGGCTGATCTGGGAATGGGATGACACAAGGCAGCGGGTGCGGACCAGGATCCCCTACTCCGACCAGGTCATCTACAGCGCACGGGACTCCCGCGGCCGGCTCGCCGTGGCCATGGCGGTCAACCTGAGCTATCCGGCCGAGTTTCAGGCCGCGGCGTTCGGCTTCCCCCGGGCCGGCGGGGCCAAGGGCCGCTACTGCGAGATCCTGAACGTCATCACGACGGCGCACCACAGCGAGACGGCGTGCGCGACGTACAGGTCCTTCATCAGCGGCTTCGGGTACGGCGACCTCGTGGCACACGGCTTCCAGGCGGCGTACGCCACGTGCACGCGCCGCCGCCTGCGCCCCTACCAGCGCCTCGGCGCCCAGGTCCTCGCGGAGACGACCATCGACGGCGAGGCCCGCTACTTCCTGCAATGGCCGCTCCGCGACTGACGCGTTAGCTCAGGCGGTCCATGATCAGTTGACGGACGCGGGCGGCGTCGGCCTTGCCGCCGGTGGCCTTCATGACCGCGCCGACCAGGACGCCCACCGCCTGGACCCTGCCGCTGCGGATCCGGGCCACGACGTCCGGGTTGGCCGCGATCGCCTCGTCGATCGCGGTGAGCAGCGCTGAATCGTCGCTGACGACGGCCAGGCCGCGGGCGGCGACCACCTCGTCCGGCGTCCCCTCCTCGTCCAGTACGCCTTCGATGACCTGGCGGGCCAGCCGGTCGTTGAGCGTCCCGGCGGCGACCAGCTCGGCCACCCGGGCCACCTCGGCCGGGGTGATCGGCAGCTCCGACACCTCGATGCCCATGTCGTTGGCCCGGCGGGCCAGTTCGCTCAGCCACCACTTGCGGGCGTCCGCCGGGGACGCGCCGGCGGCGATCGTCGCTTCCACCACGTCCAGCGCGCCCGCGTTGCGCAGCGCCTCGAATTCCAGCTCCGACAGCGACCACGACTCGATCAGCCGGGCGCGCCGCGCCGACGGCAGCTCGGGCAGGGTCGCCGCGATCGCCTTCACCCATTCCTCGTCGGGGGCCACCGGCACCAGGTCGGGCTCGGGGAAGTACCGGTAGTCCTGCGCCTCCTCCTTGGACCGGCCGGAGGTGGTGACGCCGGTGTCCTCGTGGAAGTGCCGCGTCTCCTGGATCACCCGGCCGCCGCCGTCCAGGACCTCGGCCTGCCTGGCGATCTCCGAACGCACCGACCGCTCCACCGAGCGCAGCGAGTTCACGTTCTTAGTCTCGGTCCGCGTGCCCCACGAGCCTGAGCCGCGCGGCGAGATCGACGTGTTCACGTCGCAGCGCAGCGAGCCCTCTTCCATCCGCACGTCGGAGACGCCCAGCGTGCGGAGCACGTCGCGCAGCTCGGTGACGTACGCCTTGGCGCCCTCGGGCGCCAGGAAGCCGGTGCCGGGCACCGGCTTGGTGACGATCTCCACCAGCGGGATGCCCGCCCGGTTGTAGTCGACGAGCGAGTACTCGGCGCCCTGGATCCGGCCGGTCGCGCCGCCGACGTGCAGCGACTTGCCGGTGTCCTCCTCCAGGTGCACCCGCTCGATGCCCACCCGCACCGTCTTCCCGCCGACGGCAACGTCCAGGTAACCGTCCACGCAGAGCGGCTCGTCGTACTGGGAGATCTGGAAGTTCTTCGGCATGTCGGGGTAGAAGTAGTTCTTCCGGGCGAACCGGCACCAGGACGCGATCGAGCAGTTCAGCGCGAGGCCGATCTTGATCGTGTACTCGATCGCCCGCCGGTTCACCACCGGGAGCGAACCGGGCAGGCCGAGGCAGACCGGGCACGTCTGGCTGTTCGGCTCCGCGCCGAAGGTCGTGCCGCAGCCGCAGAACATCTTGGTCCTGGTGCCGAGCTCCACATGCGTCTCGAGCCCGAAGACCGGCTCGTAGCGCCCTATCGCGGATTCATACGTGACGGTCATCGCGCTAGCCCCTTCGCCTCGGCGAGCAGCGGGTGTCCCCACCGCTGCTCAAGCGCCGCCTCCACCGCGGCGGCCACCCGGTACAGCCGGTCGTCGGCCAGCGGCGGCGCCATCACCTGAAGTCCGGCCGGCAGTCCGTCCTCGTCGGCCAGGCCGCACGGCACCGAGATGGCCGCGTTGCCCGCCAGGTCCGTCGGGATAGTGCACAGGTCGGCCAGGTACATCGCCATCGGATCGTCCACCCGCTCCCCGAGGGGGAAGGCCGTGGTCGGCGTCACCGGCGAGATCAGCACGTCCACCTGGCTGAACGCCGCGTCGAAGTCCCTGATGATCAGCGTCCTGACCTGCTGCGCCTTGCCGTAGTAGGCGTCGTAGTAGCCACTGGACAGCGCGTATGTGCCGAGGATGATGCGGCGCTTGACTTCCGCACCGAACCCGGCGGCCCTGGTCAGCGCCATCACTTCCTCCGCGCTGCCGGTGCCGGTCCGCAACCCGTAGCGCATGCCGTCGAACCTGGCCAGGTTGGACGACGCCTCGCTGGGCGCGATCAGGTAGTACGCGGGCAGCGCGTACTTGAAGTGCGGGCAGCTGATCTCGGTCACCTTCGCGCCAAGCGCCTCGAGCAGGTCCACCGCCTCGGTGAACCGCGTCATCACGCCCGGCTGGTAGCCGTCGCCGGAGAATTCGGAGACGACGCCGATCCGCAGCCCCGCCACGTCGGCGTGACGGGCCGCCTCGACGACCGGCGGCACCGGTGCGTTGATCGACGTCGAGTCCATCGGATCATGGCCGGACATCACCTCATGCAGCAGGGCGGCGTCTAGCACCGTTCTCCCGAGCGGGCCGGGGGTGTCTAGCGAGGACGCGAACGCTACGACCCCGTACCTGGAGGAGCCGCCGTACGTGGGCTTGGTGCCAACGACCCCGCACACCGCGGCGGGCTGGCGGATCGAACCGCCGGTGTCGGTGCCGAGGGCCAGCGGGGCCTCGTAGGCCGCGACCGCCGCGGACGAGCCGCCGGACGAACCGCCGGGCACCTTGTCCAGGTCCCACGGGTTATGGCTCGGCCCGAACCCGGAGTTCTCCGTGGACGAGCCCATCGCGAACTCGTCCATGTTGGTCTTGCCGATGAGCACGGCACCCGCATCCCGCAGCCGCCTGGTGATCGTCGACTCGTATGGCGGGCGCCAGCCCTGAAGGATCTTCGATCCGCAGGTGGTGGGCATCCCGACGGTGGTGAACAGGTCCTTCACCGCGACCGGGACGCCGGCCAGCGGGCCGAGCGGCTCGCCGGCCTTGCGCCTGGCATCCACTTCGCGCGCCTGCGCGAGCGCGTCGTCCCCGGCCACGTGCAGGAAGGCCTTGACCCGGTCGTCCACCGCGGCGATCCGGTCCAGGTGCGCGGTGGTGACCTCCGCGGCGGACACCTCGCCCGCGGCCATCGCGGCGGACAGGTCCGCCGCGGTCATCGTGATGAGCTCGTCCATGACTCCCGCCTCACTCCTCGACCAGGATCCGCGGCACCTTGAAGCGCTGCATTTCAACGGCCGGCGCGCCGCTGAGCGCCTCTTCGGGCGTCAGGCAGGGGGCTGGCTCATCCTCGCGGAACACATTGGTCAGGCCGGTCGCGTGCGAGGTCGGCGGTATACCGTCCGCCGCGACCTCCTGCACCTGCGCGACCGCCTCGATGATCTGGCCGAGCTGGGGAGCCAGATGGTCGAGCTCTTCGTCACTGAGCGCGAGCCTGGACAGCCGGGCCAGGTGGGCTACCTCGTCACGGGTAATGGGCATACGCCCAATCCTAGGGTGCGGCTGGAGGGGGGCAGTAAGCGATTAAACTGTCGGCCACCCGAAAGCGGCATAACAGTTCTGTGCGCCCTATGGGACTTCTCCGCATTTTCTCCGGATTTTCTCCGTATTCTGTCGTACGCCTCCCGCTGGCCCAGGCAAGTAAGCACAACTTCTGTCACGACAGGGAGACCATGAAACGACAGTTCACTGTCATCGCCGCCGCTGCGTTGGCGACGATGGCGGTCGCCGGGGTGGCCGGCGGATCAGCAGCGCAGGCGGACGCGACGCATCCCGCGAGACCCGCGGTTTCCCCGCTGCCCGGCAGCGCCGTGCCGTTCGCCACAGCGAACCGGGCGATGGGCGCAGTCGCCGCCTCCGACAAGCTGACGATTGAGGTCTGGCTGAAGCCGCGGGCCGCGACGGCGGAAAGCTACGCGACCGCGGTGAGCACCCCCGGCAACCCGTTGTTCCGGCACTTCCTGAGCCCGGCCGCCTACGCGGCGCGGTTCGGCGCGTCGAAGGCGACGGCGGCCAGCGTCGGGTCGTGGCTCAAGTCCGCCGGGTTCAGCGGTGTCGCGGCCGACTCCGGCCGGGATTACGTGCGGGCGACCGCGCCGGTCTCGACGATCAACGCCGCCTTTAATGTCCAGTTGAAGTACTACCGCGCGACGAGCCAGGTCAACGCCGGCAAGTACGCGCTGCGGGCCAACGACCGCCCGGTCTCCCTGCCGTCCTCGGTCGCCGGCAGCGTGCTCGGCGTCACCGGCCTGGACAACGCCGCGCCGCAGCAGACGTACGTACGACCGGGCTTCCCGGCCGCCGCGAGCCTGGCGCCGGCCGGCAAGCCGATCGCGTTCCCCTGCTCGTCGTACTACGCCCAGCACTACGCACGCCGCCTGCCGAGGGTCTTCGGCACCATTAACATCCCGACCTATATCTGCGGGTACAGCGCCAACCAGGTCCGCCGCGCCTACGGCTACAACCGGCACAACATCGGCAAGGGCGTGACCATCGCCCTGGTCGAGCTCGGCCTGACCCCGGACATGTTCCTGACCCTGCAGGACTATGCCAGGGCCAACCGAGTCCAGGCCCCCTCCTCCAGCCGGTACTCGGAGCTGTCGCTCGGCCAAGGATCGGCGTGCGGGGACCCGTTCGACGGCGAGGAGCAACTGGACGTCGAGGCGTCGTACGACCTAGCGCCGCTGGCAAACCAGATAGTGGTCGGCGGGGACTCGTGCAATATCGGCGACTTCGGGCTCCAGGGGCTGTACAACGCCGACACGGCCGTCCTCAACGGCGTGGGCGGTCACCCGCTGGCCCAGATCGCGTCCAATTCCTGGGAGGCCGGGGACGAGGCGATCCCCGTCAACCTGCTGAACATCGAGCACGCTTACCTGGTCAGGTCCGCGGTCGAAGGCGTCAGCATGCTGTTCTCGACCGGTGACGGCGCCGGCGTGTTCACGCCGTCCAGCGACCCGTTCGCCACCGCGGTCGGCGGAACCACGCTGGGCATCGGCAACACGGTCGCCCGGCTCTTCGAGACCGGCTGGTCCGGCGGGGTCTCGTTCGACATCAAGAACAAGTGGATCAACGAGGGCCTGCTGGGCGGCGCCGCCGGGGGTGGCCCCAGCCTGCTGTGGGCGCAGCCGGGTTACCAGCGCGGGGTGGTCCCCGCGGGGCTGGCCAAGGCGCAGGGCAACCGGGGCGGCCTGGTCCGCGCCGTGCCGGACATCAGCGCCCTGGCCGACCCGTTCACCGGGTTCAATCTGGGAGTGCTGACGTTCGACAACAAGGGGAACCCCAACGGGTTCGCCCAGGGCCCGGGCGGCGGCACCAGCCTCGCGGTCCCGCTGGTCGCGGGCATGGTGGCCGACGCCGAGCAGTACCAGCACCACTCGTTCGGGTTCCTCAACCCGGCGCTGTACCGGCTGGCCGGGACGAGCGCCATCCATGACGCGTTGCCGATCACGTCCAGGACGCCCGCGCGTTACCACGGCGTGGCGTGCGACGTCGCCTTCTGCGGTGTGCTGGCGCTGATCACATTCGACGTCCAGAGCTTCGGCACAGAGGGCTACGACGGCCAGGTGACCCGCAGGGGGTACGACACCATGACCGGCATCGGCACCCCGGCGGGACAGAACTTCGTCTACGCCCTCCGCAAGCTAGGCTAGAAGCAATAGTTAACGATATCGTTAACTATTATCAGCACGTTTAGCTAGTCGCCGGCGGCCTCGGAGCCCACAGCTCCGGGGCCGCTTGCCATCAGCACGCGGAACCCGTCTTCGTCCAGGATCGGGACGCCGAGTTCCACGGCCTTGTCGTACTTGGATCCGGCGTTCTCCCCGGCGACCACGAAGTTCGTCTTCTTCGACACCGACGAGGAGACCTTGCCGCCCGCCGCGCGGACGGCCTCGGCCGCCTCGTCCCTGCTCAGGCTCGGCAGGGTCCCGGTAATCACCACGGTCACGCCCGCGAGCAGCCGCGACGCGGCGGCCGACGGGTCGAACCCGGGGGTCGCGAGCTGCACGCCCGCCGCCCGCCACTTGTCGACGATCGCGATGTGCCAGTCGACGGTGAACCATTCGATCACCGAGGCGGCGATCGTCGGTCCCACTCCCTCCACGATAGCCAGCGCGTCCGCGGAGGCGGCCGCGATCGCGTCAACCGAACCGAACGCCTCAGCCAGCGCCCGGGCGGCAGTCGGGCCCACGTGCCTGATCGACAGCGCGACCAGCACCCGCCACAGCGGCCTGGTCCTGGCCTCCGCCAGGTTGGCCATCAGCAACTGCGCGTTGACCTTTAGGCCGCCAGCCTTGTTCACGAAGAACGGGCAGGTAAGCAGCTTGTCCTCGGTGATGGCGAACAAGTCTCCCTCGTCGCCGACGAGCCCGCAGTCGAGCAGCGCGACGACCGCCTCGTAGCCGAGCACCTCGATGTCGAGAGCGCCGCGCGAGGCCAGGTGGAACAGGCGCTCACGCAGCTGGGCGGGGCAGGCCCGGGTGTTCGGGCAGCGCCAGTCGACCTCGCCCTCGTCCCGGGCGAGCGGCGTGCCGCACACGGGGCACTCCCGGGGGAACTGGAACTCCCGCTCGCTGCCGTCCCGGAGTTCCGCCACCGGCCCGAGCACCTCGGGGATCACCTCCCCCGCCTTGCGCAAGATCACCATGTCGCCGATGAGCACGCCCTTGCGCTTGACCTCGTCCTCGTTGTGCAGGGTCGCCTGCTCCACCGTGGACCCGCTGACCTTGACCGGCTCCATCACCGCGTACGGCGTGACCCGCCCGGTACGCCCGACGTTGACCCGGATGTCGAGCAGCCGGGTGGTCACCTCCTCGGGCGGGTACTTGTAGGCGATCGCCCAGCGCGGCGCCCGGCTGGTCGCGCCCATGGCGCGCTGGACATCGAGCGGGTCGATCTTCACCACCACGCCGTCGATCTCGTAGGCCGTCTCGTGCCGGTGCACCGGGTCCGCGTAGTACTCGACGTAGGCCCGGACGTCGGCCAGGTCCGACACCACCTGGTACCGGTCGCTGACCGGCAGCCCCCACGCGCGCAGCCCCTCGTACCAGCCGGACTGGCTGTCCGGCGCGCCCTCCAGGTGACCGCCCTCGCTCGGCCCCGCGGCGGCGCCGCTGATCTCGCCCCGGGCCGAGCCCACCACGCGGCCGATGCCGTGCACGATCGCGTCCAGGGCGCGGGAGGCGGTGACCCGGGGGTCCTTCTGCCGCAGCGAGCCGGCCGCCGCGTTCCGCGGGTTGGCGAACGCCGGCTTGCCGGCCTCCTGCAGGGACTGGTTCAGCCGCTCGAACGCCGCTTCCGGAAGGAACACCTCGCCCCGTACCTCGAGCACCTCGGGGACGTCATCGCCCGTGAGGCGGGCCGGTATGGATGTGATCGTGCGGACGTTCAGGGTCACGTCCTCGCCCGTCCGCCCGTCGCCCCGGGTGGCCGCCCGGGCGAGCCGGCCCCGCTCGTAGACCAAGTCGATGGCGAGCCCGTCGATCTTCAGCTCGCACAGGTACGGCCCGGTCCCGCCGAGCTTCGCCGCGCGGTCCGTCCAGGCGGCGAACTCCTCTTCGGAGAACACGTTGTCGAGGCTGAGCAGCCGCTCCAGGTGCTCCACCGGGGTGAACAGCGTCGAGAGCGCGCCGCCCACCTTCTGGGTCGGGGAGTCCGGCGTGCGGAGCTCGGGGAACTCTTCCTCGATCCCGTTGAGCACGCGCAGGTCGGCGTCGTACTCGGCGTCGGAGATCGTCGGCGCGTCGAGCACGTGGTACCGGTACTGCGCATCGGTCAGCTTCTCGCTCAGCTCGGCATGCCGCTGCCGCGCCTGGTCAAGGTCCATCAGGCCATCTCCCCCATCATCTCGGGCAGTATGCTCGCCGCCTCCCGGCACCACCGCAGCGTCTCGCGGGCTTGCGCGGGCGACGCCCCGGCCAGCCCGCAGGCGGGGGTGACCACGACCTGCTGAGCGCACTGAGCCGGAGGAAGCGACATCCTCCGCCATACCTCCGCGACCGCACGCGCGGTGTCCGTGGGAGTCACCCCCTTCCGTTCGGGATAGTCGAATGTAATAGCCCCCGCGAGCAGACCAGCTCCCGCCTCGGTGATCGCGGCGAGCTCGTCGTAATCGGCGCGCTGGAGCAGGCTGACGTCGAATGACACAGCGTCCGCGCCGGACTGGGTGACGAGCCCGAATGGGTAGTTTCGCGCGCAGCAATGGACGATTGTGTAGCGGCCAGGCGCGCTGAGTACGTGCCGCAAGCGCTCCCGCAGCACTTCCTCGTCCGGCGTGCGGACGCGGGACAGGCCGCTGGCAGTCGGCACCGAGCCCCCCATGACCGCCGGGAGCGCGGGCTCGTCGAACTGCACCGCGAGGGTGGCTTGCGGCAGTCGCTTGCTGACCTCCGCGACGTGCGCGGCGGCGCCCTCGGCCAGCGAGGACGCGAGGTCGGCGACCAGGCCTGGGTCGGCGAGCGCGGGGTTCAGCGAGCGGGGCTGCTCGATCGTCGCGGCGAGCGTCCACGGACCCGCGAGCTGGACCTTCAGCAGCCCTTTGTAGCCGTCGAGCGCCTCCTCCATCGCGTCCAGGTCGGAGGAGAGCAAGGTGCGGGCGCGACGGAGATCACGGCCGGGATGTTCGGCGATACGCCAACCGCGCGGCGTCACCTCGACGGGTATGTCGACCAGCAGCGCCGCGGTGCGGCCGGTAAGGTCGGCGCCGGGGCCGCGGCCGGGAAGCTCGGCGAGGTGCGGGAAATCCGGCAGTTCGCCGGCGATGATCCGCGCCGCCTCCATAGGGTTGGCACCTGGCATAGACCCGATCCCCGTCGCGGTGCCCGGCGCCCACGGGAAGCCCTGCTGTTCAACCACGCCACTGAGCTTATCGGGGGCGCGGGGGTCGTCCCCGATAAGCCAGCAGAGCGTTTAGCGGCGGCCCGCGTCGTCCCCCGTCCAGGATCGTCGCGGGCCGCCTTTCCTGGCGCGGTCCCCGGTAGACGCGCCAAGCTTTCTAGTTGTCAGTTGCCTGCGCTGAGTAAGCCGCGGTACCCGGGCCAGAGCGGCGGGGCCCCGTCGCTATCGTCAGGGCTCAGCGGTTCTTCCCAGGCGGGCCGGTCTTTCCAGGCCAGGGGCTTGGCCGCGCGTTTGCGGCTGTCGCGCATCGCGGACAGCGCGATCACGGCGAATATGCCCGTCAGGATCCCGAAGGCGAAGAACGCGCCGATGACGCCCGCGACGAGCCCGAAGCCGCTCACCGGAGAGACTCCTGCCCTATCGTTCCGTCGTCGTCGAGACGGCGGAACTCGTGGTCCGGTCTGTCGCCGCGGACATAGATCCCGACCAGCCGGCGCACGCCCAGGCACGCCGCGTCCGGTGCCGCGCCCCACAAGGAGTAGAGCCGGTCTTCCCGGCGTGACGCGATCGAGGCGATCAGAACCACGCCGATCACGATTCCAATGGCGAAGGCGAACAGGATCACCATCGCCGCTACCACCTCTACGCCGCTCATGTTGGCCTCCCGCCCGCGAGCCTGCGCGGCATCCCACCTGGTAGGACCTAGATGGGCTGCCTAGTCCATTAGGTTTGGTTGACCTGTAGGACTTGTCCCCATGTTTGGTACTAACGGGTCGATGCCCGCCCGTGATGTGGCTGAAACCAAACATGCGATACATTCAGCTGGATCCACTAGTACACTTCATTCCAGTGGTTGGTATGACTGGGATAAGTGGAGTAATATGCCCTGGTCGCGGCCATGCGACATGCGGAGCCAGACAGCGAGGAGGCGGCCGTGGCTCAGGCCAAGTACCGGAAGATCGCCCAGGATCTTCTTGAGCAGATCAGATCCGGTGCCGTGCGACCGGGAGACCAGCTCCCCAGCGAACTCGAGCTCGGGGATAAGTACAGCGCGTCCCGGAACACGATCAGGGACGCCGTGAAATGGCTCACCCTCCGCGGGCTCGTGGAGGCCAAACCCGGCCAGGGCACGTTCGCGGCCCAGCGCGTCCAGCCGTTCGTCACTACCTTGTCAGAAGGCAACGGATGGCTGAGCGAGGTCAGCAACCGCAGCGGGACCGCGATGGTCACGGTGCCGCAGGTCGGCATCCGGAGCGCGCCGCGTTACATCGCCGATCGGCTCCATGTCCCCGAAGGCGCCCAGGTCATCACCAGGCGCCAGGAACGGTACATAGACCGGACGCCGTCTTCCGTGCAGACGACGGCGTATTCGATGGACCTGGTGCGGCAGGGCGCCACCCGCCTGCTGGACGCGGAGAACATCACGGAAGGAACAGTCGCCTACCTCGGCGAACGGCTCGGCCTAAGACAGGTCGGCCACCGGGACAGGCTCCTAGTCCGCCCGCCGGAGGAGGACGAGGCACGGTTTTTCCGGCTCCCCGATGACGGTCGGGCCCCTGTCGTCACGGTCGTCCGGACCGGATACCGCGACCACGACGACGGACCGGTGCCGTTCAGGGTGACGTTCACCGTCTTCCCCGCTGGCCGGCACCAGTTCGTCATCGACTCCGGCGAGGTCCCGAAGGATCCTCCCGGCCCGGCGGAGGGCTAGCATGCCAGCCGTTTACGCGGTCGCGATGCCGGATCCCGGTCCGTACTGGTCCCAGCGGAGCCGGTGCCACCCAGTGAAGTACCGCGCGCTCCGGCACACCAGGCTCGGCGCCCGGCCCCTGAGCGTGCCGCGGTGGTCTTCTCGGCGGATGGCGAAGGAGAGTGCGAAGAAGGCGCCGAACAGGACGACGTACGCGACCGACAAGCTGATTGCGATCATTGCGAGACTGGCCATGGTGGTTCCCAGCTTTCCTACTGCGGCCAAGCCGCAGGTCCCCGGATATAGGAGTCGTCGGTGCTCCATGACCCGGCGAGACCTGGATGCAAGGCGGTCGCGACTCGCCTGGCAGGTATGCCCGCACCTGGGCATCGGGCCTGCTAGGATCTACCCGACACACCCTGTCATCCATCTCGTCCGAGTCATCCCAACCTATGGGATGTATGTAACGATTTGCCCATCAAAAAACGGGTACAAACCAAACGGTTCCAAATATTCTGGTGGACTCTACAGCAAGACTCATCCGAATCGTTGGTACCTTAGGAGGGGTCATGGCACGGCAGCCGATGTACCAGCAGATCGCTGACGATCTTCGCAGGCAGATCGAGACCGGTGACCTAGCCCAGGGCAGCCAGCTTCCGACCGAGCTTGACCTAGGCGGCAGGTACAAAGCCTCCAGGAACACGATCAGGGACG
>Ga0306925_10002495_pt1 | contig 15898 bp, 16 predicted proteins | sample flu12Cox44000176_FD_203755 | JGI IMG/M metagenome (GOLD analysis project Ga0306925, IMG submission 203755) | Lab enrichment of tropical soil microbial communities from Luquillo Experimental Forest, Puerto Rico - flux8day.12C.oxic.44.000.176 (v2)... | ecosystem: Environmental > Terrestrial >... | reverse complement strand
CGCGTCGAAGCGGCGTTCGACCCTGAGGTCGGCGCCTATGCCGGATTGGCGCATGAGCACACGCACGATGGCGCGAGCTGAACCCGGCCGGCCCGGGCTCTACCGCCTGCTGGCTTGGCTGTCGCCGGCCTTCCCGACCGGCGCGTTCAGCTACTCGCACGGGCTCGAAGCCGCTGCGGCCCGGGGTGCCGTGCATGATCGGGGTACCCTCGAAACCTGGATTGGTGCGATCGTCACCCGCGGCAGTGGCCGCATCGATGCCGCGATTCTGTGCGATGCTTATGGCGCTGCGCTGGCTGGTGATCGCCTCGCGCTCGACGATGCCAACCGGCGCGGCCTTGCTTATCGCAGCACCGCCGAGCTGGCGCTCGAAAGCGCGCAGCAGGGCGCTGCCTTCCTTGCGACCTACCGCGCCGCCTGGCCCGAGCGGCTCCTCGCCGAGTGGGACAGTGTCGCGGGCGTCTGCCACGCCGCCGCGTTCGGGGCGGCAGCAGCCCGGGCCGGAATCACGCTCGCGGATGCGCTAATGGGCTATCTCGAAACCTTCGCCGCCAACCTGGTCGCGGCCGGGATCAGGCTGGGCCTCGTCGGCCAGACCGACGGCCAGCGCATCCTTGCCGCGCTCGAACCGGCGATTGCAGCGGCGGCGACTACTGCTGAGGGACGCGGCTCAGAGGATTTCGGCGCCGCGACCTTTGCGGTCGAACTCGCCTCGATGGCGCATGAAACCCAATACACGAGGCTCTTCCGTTCATGAGCAATCCATTACGCATTGGCATCGGCGGTCCAGTCGGTTCTGGCAAGACCGCGTTGATGGACTGGCTGTGCAAGAGAATGCGCGGCCGCTGGGAAATAGCCGCGATCACCAATGACATCTATACCCGGGAGGACGCAGAATTTCTGACCCGCAGTGGCGCATTACCGCCCGAGAGGATCCGTGGCGTTGAAACCGGCGGCTGCCCGCACACCGCGATCCGCGAGGACGCCTCCATCAACCTCGCCGCCGTCGCGGAGATGCACCAGCTCTTTCCGGATCTCGACCTGATCCTGATCGAGTCGGGCGGCGACAATCTCGCCGCAACCTTCTCCCCCGAGCTCGCCGATCTGACGATCTATGTCATCGACGTCGCCGCTGGTGACAAGATCCCGCGCAAGGGCGGCCCCGGTATCACCCGTTCCGACCTTCTCGTCGTCAACAAGATCGACCTCGCCCCGCTGGTCGGCGCCAGCCTCGAGGTGATGGACCGCGATGCTAAGCGCATGCGCAGCCAGCGCCCCTTCGTCTTTACCAATCTGAAGACCGGCGAGGGCCTTGGTAGCGTGCTGGATTTCATCGTCGCACAGGGCGGTCTTTGAGCGCGGCTTCACGACCGTTATAAGAAAAGGGAGACTAAAACCTTCGGTGGCATCGGTCCGCGGGGCCTCCCCGGAACGGCTGGAGTGGACAGGAGGTTTGCCACGGCGCTGAGGCGCGCCACGACATTCCGTTCGATATCGGGCCGACCGGCCACGGCATCACCCGCGGCCAGACGATCTATTTCTTCGATCCGTCCAGCAACCGAAACGAAGTCTTCTCCGGCGGCTTTATTTACTATCCCGACAATCCGAGGCGCGCCTGGTCAGCAAGGCGGCCTTGGACTATCAGCGCGAATTGAACGAGCGCTTCGTGAGCATCGTTACCCGACTTCACTCAGCCTGCCGGCGCTACCGCCGCTGGCGGCTCGCCGACGCTGCCAGCAGGGCAACAGCGATATTCCTGAGACTTGTCGAGCAGATCGATCTGCCGATGCAGCAGCTTGTTTTCGACCTCTTTCTTCTGTAGCTCCAGCTCGATCTCCTGATCAAGGCTCGGCTCGCAGATCGAGCACTCGTCTACGCAACCCTTGACGAGGATGCCCGGCGTCGGCAGCGACGAGGTCTTTGTGAAAGAGTATTGCTGCTGCGCGCCGGCAGACACCTTGCCATCGGCGCCGAGCAGTCCGGCATCGGTCAGCTCCTTGTCGACTTGTTGCAGAGCGAGCGTGCGCAAGTCGATCGGGAGAGGCTGCTGGCCAGGGAAGCTGACGGTAGCAGGCCCCTGCACCAGCGAGATGCCGCCAACGGCTGTCGCCAGATTGTTGAACCGAGCCTGCGGGTCGGTGGCGAGCAGATTGAGGGAGGTGCGGCCCACACCGGTGCTCGGCTGAAGCTGGTTTAGCTCGACCCTCGACGGGCATGGCGACGCTGGGATCGATATCATCGGTCTGGGCGGATCGGCGAATATGAGCGGAAATCAATGGCAGTCTGAATTTCGCCGGCATTTAGCATTGATACTCGGCCGGCCGGTGTGAGCCGCTTCACACCTAGAGAAAATTGCTATCGCCGCTGGATGAACGGATTGGCTCAGCCGTGCGCCTCGGACTTGAGAAGTTCGAGCGCCCTGTGCAACGCGGCTTGTCGAATTGCGGTTCGGTCGCCGGGGAAGACGCGGCGTTCGGTGCGGCAATCGCCGTTGCGACGTGCCAGACCGAAATGCACTAGGCCTACCGGTTTTGTCGGAGTGGCGCCGCCGGGTCCGGCGATGCCGGCGACCGAGAGCGCCAAGTCGACCGGGGCGTGAAGGAGCGCACCTTGGGCCATTGCCGAGGCGGTCTCGGCGCTGACCGCGCCGTGTGCGGCGATGGTCTCGATGGGTACCCCCAGCAACTCCGATTTCGCCACGTTCGAGTAGGTCACAAACCCGCGTTCAACGACGTCGGAAGAACCCGCAATTGCGGTAAGCGCCCCCGCGACGAGCCCTCCCGTGCAGGATTCCGCAGTCGCGAGTCGCCAGCCGCGGGCGCGGCAGGCGTCGAGAACCGATTGTGCAAGGGACAAGGTTTCAGCTTCGAACACCGAACTCTCCGCCGACGGCCACCAGGATCGACAAGGAGATTGCAGCGTAAACACCGGCCAGCAGATCGTCGAGCATGATGCCGAACCCGCCGTGCACTCGGCGATCGGCCCACCCGGCCGGCCAGGGCTTCCAAATGTCGAAGATCCGGAACAGCAGCAAGGCGGCGGCGTAGGACATCGGGTCGAGCGGGGTGGGGAGCAGCGCCAGCCATTGCGCCGCGACCTCGTCGACGACGATCGCGCGGGGGTCCCTCAGACCGCTCGTCTTGGCGAGCGTGCCGGCGGCCCAGCAACCCGCGGTGAAGGTGATTGCCGCCGCCGTCGCCAGCCCGCCGGCGCCCCATTGGCTGCGGATCGCCCAGGCGCAGGGCAGAGCGGCGAGCGAGCCCCAGGTTCCCGGCATGACCGGCAGCAACCCGGCGCCGAACCAGGTTCCAAGCAGCAGCGCCGGATGCCAAAAGGGGAGGCCGAGCGCGCGGGGGGCGGTCGTCAGAGCGGCAGACGCACAGTCGCGACGGCCTGTGCGGCGATGCCCTCGGCGCGGCCGGTGAAGCCCAGCTTCTCGGTCGTCGTCGCTTTGACGCTGACCCGGCCGGCAGCGATGCCGAGGATGGCGGCGATCCGCTCGACCATCGCCGCGCGGTGTGGGGCGATCTTGGGCCGCTCGCACACGAGCGTGACGTCGACGGCGGCGACAACGCCACCCTGCGTCCGCACGAGATCGGCGGCGTGGCTCAGAAACCGCTCGGAGGCGGCGCCTCGCCAGCGCGGGTCCTCCGGCGGGAAATGCATGCCGATATCGCCGGCGCCGATCGCGCCGAACACCGCGTCGGTCAGCGCATGCAATCCGACATCGGCGTCGGAGTGCCCGACAAGGCCCATGTCGTGCGGGATCCTGACGCCGCATATCCACAGGTGATCGCCGGGGCCGAAGGGGTGGACGTCGAAGCCCTGGCCGACGCGGACGTCGCCATGCCGAGCGGCGACCAGGCGCTCCGCGGCGACAAGATCATCCGGAGTCGTCACCTTCAGATTATCCTCGCTGCCCTCCACGATCAGCGGAAGAATACCCGCCGCCTCGGCGACCGCGGCGTCATCGGTGAGGTCGCGGCCAATGGCGGCACGATGAGCCTCGAGGATTGTCGCAAAGTGAAACCCCTGTGGGGTCTGAGCGCGCCACAGCGCCGAACGGTCGACCGTCTCCCGGATCGTCCCGCTCTCGGCGCGTTTGATTGTGTCGCGCAACGGCAGGCAAGGGATTGCCGCCGGCGCCCTATCGAGACCATCGATGACCCGATCAATGAGCTGCTGATCGGGAAAGGGCCGAGCCCCGTCATGAATAAGCACGCGCTGCGGTCGATAGGCCGCCAACGCCTCCAATCCGAGCCGAACGGAATCCTGGCGCACCGCCCCACCGGCAACCGACGAAACCATCCGCAGCTCGTCGACGGATTTCTCGAACAGCACCTTGTCTTCGGGCCTGATCGCGACCAAGACCCCCACAATTCTTGGATGTTCGGCAAACCCGGCCACTGCGTGGCGCAAGATGTTGGCGCCCGCGAGCGGCAGGTATTGCTTGGGCAAAGGCCCGCCAAATCGGCTACCTCGGCCCGCCGCAACCACAAGTGCATATACCGATGACATTAATAAAACTTAACCTAGCATCCATCGGTTCGCCATTCGGCAGCGATGTCCCACGCATTGATGTTGCACCGCGAAATGGAAGCGTCTAACATTCTGCCCAATCGGTAGGCAAACTGTAAATTTGCGTATTCCATGGGCATTTCTATCGGTTCTTTGGTTCTCAACGATCCGATCATCCTCGCTCCGATGTCGGGGGTTAGCGATCTGCCGTTCCGCAGGCTCGTAAAGCGGCTGGGCGCCGGGCTCGTCGTGTCCGAGATGATCGCGAGCGCTGCGGTGATGCGCGAGACGCGTCAATCGACGGCGATGGCCAAAAGTTGCGCCGACGAGCAGCCGATGGCGGTGCAACTCGCTGGCTGCGAGCCGTGTGTGATGGCCGAGGCAGCAAAACTGAACGCCGACCGCGGCGCGCGGATCATCGATATAAACTTTGGTTGCCCTGTCAAAAAGGTGGTTAACGGGCACGCCGGTTCCGCACTGATGCGCGACGAAGCCCATGCCGCTCGGATCCTCGACGCAACTGTAAAGGCGGTGAATCTTCCGGTCACCTTGAAGATGCGTACCGGATGGGACGACCAAAGCCGCAATGCGCCTCGGCTCGCCCGCATCGCCGAAGGCTGCGGGATCCGTATGATTACCGTACACGGCCGTACGCGCTGTCAACTTTATGCCGGCTCGGCCGACTGGAGCTTCATCCGCCGGGTCAAGGAAGCTGTCGCCATTCCGGTCATCGCGAATGGCGATATAACGACTTTCGACGATGCCGACCAGGCACTCCAGGAATCTGGTGCGGACGGATTGATGATTGGCCGCGGCTGCTACGGGCGACCGTGGTTCGTCCGCCAGGTGATCGAATGGCTGAAGACTCGGCGGCGCGTGCCGGATCCGCCGCTCGCGACGCAACTCGATATCGTGCTCGGCCATTACGAAGAGATGCTCCTCCATTACGGGACGGAGGTGGGCTCACGGATCGCGCGCAAGCACGTCGCTTGGTACTCGAAAGGTCTACCGGGGTCGGCGGAATTTCGCGCGGCCGTCAACGAGACCATTGACCCGGCGCGGGTACGGCGGCTGATTCGGTCCTTCTACGAGCCGCTGCTGGCTCGCGGGACGGCATGATCGAGACGCTGCTTCGGCGCCGCGGAAACTCGAGCGCGAAGCGGCGCCCTCGCGGCCCAGCCCAGCCCGAAGCGGGCGTAATTCTGGCGGCTCTCGCGTTTCCGGTGATCGTAATTGATCGGGCCGGGCAAATCCGCTTCGTCAACCCTGCGGCCGAGCAATTTTTCGGTTCGGGTGCGGCCGCGCTCCGTGGCAGCGCGCTTGCTGATCTTGTAGCGCCCCACAGCCCACTTCTGGCTCTCGTCGATTCGGTATGGCGCATCGGCAATACGATTTCTGAGCATGACATCTTGCTCGAGGGACCCCGGTTTGGCGGTCGTGTCGTCACCATTCAGGGAGCGCCGACCGGAGAAGGCGCAGACATGCTCGTGCTGACCCTGTACGAGCGTTCGATGGCGGAGATGATGGACCGCCATCTGACACACCGAAACGCCGCCCGCTCGATTACCGGGATGGCGGCGATGCTCGCCCACGAGGTTAAGAACCCGCTCTCCGGGATCCGCGGCGCCGCGCAACTGCTCGAGCAGGACGCCGACCCGGCCGGGCGTGAGCTGACCCAGATGATCTGCGACGAAACCGACCGGATCGTTGCGCTCGTCGACCGCATGGAAGCGTTTTCCGATCACCGGCCCGTCGAGCGCAAAGCGGTCAATATCCACGAAGTACTCGAGCGCGTCCGCAGAGCCGCGCAATCCGGTTTTGCCCGTCATGTCCGGATCACCGAAGAATACGACCCCTCGTTACCCCCGGTTCATGGCCATCGCGACCTGCTTGTTCAAGTCTTTCTCAATCTCGTTAAGAATGCAGCCGAGGCGGTGCCAAAAGTCGATGGCGAAATCATGCTTTCGACGGCCTATCGGCATGGACTGCGCTTAACGCGCCCAGGCGGCGAAGGTCGGCAACACCTGCCCCTGATGGTGTCCGTTGCCGACAATGGCGGCGGCATCCCGGACGATCTGCGGCCCCATCTCTTCGAACCGTTCGTTACGACGAAGCGGAACGGGACTGGCCTCGGTCTTGCACTGGTCGCCAAAGTAATCGGCGACCACGGCGGCGTGATCGAATTCGACAGCCAGCCCCGGCGAACCGTGTTCCGGGTGTTCCTCCCGGTGGTCGCGCAAGACGGTGCTGCATGATGGCGTCGACGATCCTGGTGGCAGATGACGATCGCGCGATCCGGATGGTGCTCAATCAGGCGCTGATCCGGCTCGGGCACGATGTGCGGATGACCGGGAATGCCGCGACTTTGTGGCGATGGGTTGCGGACGGTGAGGGCGATCTCGTCATCACCGATGTGATCATGCCGGATGAGAACGGCCTCGATCTGATCCCTCGCATCAAGAGAATCCGCCCGGAGTTGCGCGTCATCGTCATGAGCGCACAAAACACATTGCTGACCGCCGTCAAGGCGACCGAGCGGGGCGCGTTTGAGTACCTGCCAAAGCCGTTCGATCTGCGGGAGTTGGTCAGCGTCGTCGAACGGGCTTTGACCGCTCCATACGAGGCTTCAGCGCCTTATGCCGAAGAGGAAACTGAAGACCAACTGCCGCTGATCGGCCGCTCGCCGGCGATGCAGGAGATCTACCGCATCATCGCCCGGCTGATGGGGACCGATCTGACTGTAATGATCATGGGCGAAAGCGGTACCGGGAAGGAGCTGGTCGCCCGCGCCTTACACAACTACGGCAAGCGTCGTAACGGCGCTTTTGTTGCGATCAATATGGCCGCCATCCCGCGCGAACTGATCGAGAGCGAACTCTTCGGGCACGAAAAGGGGGCTTTTACCGGCGCGACACAGCGCGGAATCGGACGGTTTGAGCAGGCGCAGGGCGGGACACTGTTTCTCGACGAAATCGGAGATATGCCGATCGAAGCCCAAACCCGGCTGCTGCGCGTCCTGCAGGAGGGCGAGTTCACCGCGGTGGGAGGCCGGGTACCGATCCGCGCGGACGTGCGTATCATCGCCGCCACACATCACGAGCTACGGCAGCTGATCCGGCAGGGCCTGTTCCGCGAAGACCTGTTCTACCGCCTGAACGTGGCGCCCATTCGCCTGCCGCCTCTCCGCGAACGAAGCGTCGACATACCTGCGTTGGTCCGCCATTTTGCAACGCTGGCAGTACGCGAAGGGCTGCCATTGAAGCGGCTCGACGATGCCGCTATGGAGCGGCTGCTCACTTATCGCTGGCCAGGTAACGTCCGCGAGCTGGAAAACCTGGTTCGCCGCCTGGCGGCGCTCTATTCGCAGGAGGTAATCGGCGTCGGCGTCATCGAGGCCGAACTCGGCGATGCGCAGTCGACCGGCGATCCGGCGGATGGACCGAGCGGGGAGGGGCTGGCAGCGGCGGTCGAGCGTCACATCAAGGGTTATTTCGCGGCTCACAAAGGAGGCTTGCCGGCCGCCGGGCTTTACGATCGGGTGCTGCGCGAGGTGGAGCGCCCGCTAATCGTTCTGACCCTCGGGGCGACCCGCGGGAACCAGATCAGGGCGGCGCATCTGCTCGGCCTAAATCGCAACACGTTGCGCAAGAAAATCCGTGAGTTGGACATCCCGGTGGTACGCGGCTTAAAATAAGCCTCATCGAACCCGACCGCCGCCATGCCGTCAGGGCCGGGCCGGAGATGATTTGACCCGTTGGTATCTGAACCGTCCGCCGCGTACTTCAGTTAGAGGGTCTTGAATGAACCCGGTGCGGAGGATGGGAATCTGGGCCGGCCGTATCGGTCTCGGCCGCAAGCTTGCAATCGCGCTCGCGATCCCGGCTCTGGCCTCGGGTGTCGCGACCTATCTGGCATTAACCGGCGCACCTCCTTTTGGGCCGCATCCCAGTGCGGTCCTGTCGTTGCTCAATCTCGACCTGATCTTGCTGTTGGCCCTCGGCGCGGTGATCACCAAGCGGCTGATCGAAGTCTGGGCGGAGCGACGTCGCGGCCTTGCCGGCTCACGGTTGCAAATCCGATTGGTCGTGCTGTTCAGCCTGATCGCGGTAATGCCGACGATCATCGTCGCGGGCTTTTCCTATCTCTTCTTCAGCTTTGGCGTCGAATCTTGGTTCAGCGAACGAGTGCGTACCGCGATCACCGAATCGCTGGCCGTCGCCGAAGCCTATCTGCACGAGCATCAGCAGGCGATCCGCGCCGATGTTTTGGCGATGGCAAACGATCTCAATCGTGATGCCGTGCAGCTGGCGCTCAACCCCCAGCATTTGGAGCAGGTGGTCTCGGCCCAGGCCGCCTTGCGCGGGTTGGCCGAGGCTATGGTGTTCGACCGCGCCGGCCATATGCTGGCGCGGTCCAGTCTTTCGTTCACCTTGGGCTTTGAGCCCATTCCCGACGACGCAATCCATCTCGCCGACACTGGCGATGTCGCGATAATGACCAATGACAGCGATGACCGGGTCCGTGCTTTGGTGCGGCTCAACCAGTTCGGCGACGTCTACCTTTATGTCGGGCGGTTTATCGAACCGCGGGTTTTGAACCATATGGAGGAGACCCAGCGCGCGGCCGCGCTGTACGAGCAGATGGAGGGCCAGCGCTCTGGGTTTCAAATCACCTTTGCGCTGATTTTCATGATGGTAGCGCTGCTGTTCCTGGTCGCGGCAGTGGCTATCGGGATCCATTTCGCCACGCAGTTTGCTGGCCCGATCAGCCGGCTGATCACCGCAGCCGAGCAAATCCGGGGCGGCGATCTCGCCGCCCGCGTCCCCGAAGGGGAAAAAGACGACGAATTGGCTTCGCTCAGCCGCGCCTTTAACCGCATGACGTACCAGATCGAAAGTCAGCAGCGCGAGCTCAGGGAGGCAAACCGGCAGCTCGACGAGCGCCGCCGGTTCACCGAAACCGTGCTGACCGGCGTCTCGGCCGGGGTTATCGGGCTCGACAGCCTAGGCCGGGTCAATTTGCCCAATCGGTCAGCCTCCGCACTGCTCGGCACCGATCTTGAGCAAGCCATTGGGCAGGACCTCGCCGAGGTCGCGCCGGAAATGGCAGGCTTGCTCGGCGAGGCGGAACAACGTCCCGATCGTCTGGCGCAATCGCAGGTGGAACTGATTCGCGGAAACAGCACCCGCACCCTGCTCGTGCGCATCGCCGCCGAGCACAATGGCCGCAGCATAAGCGGATTTGTCGTCACCTTCGACGACATCACAGAATTGCTGTCGGCACAGCGCAAGGCGGCCTGGGCCGACATCGCCCGACGCATCGCCCACGAAATTAAAAACCCGCTGACCCCGATCCAGTTGTCTGCCGAACGGTTGCGGCGCAGATACCTGAAAGAGATCAAAAAGGACGCCGAAACCTTTACGATCTGCACTGACACCATCATTCGGCACGTCGGGGACATCGGTCGAATGATCGATGAGTTCTCCTCTTTCGCGCGCATGCCGACGCCAGTGCTTAGGCCCGAAAACCTAGTGGAAATCGTGCATCGGGCGGTGTTCCTGCAGCGCACGGCCCATCCCGAGATCGCGTTCGAGCCAGTGCTTCCACCAAACCCTGTGGTGGTGAGTTGCGATGCCCGCCTGATTGGTCAGGCGCTGATCAACATCGTTAAGAACGCGATCGAGGCGATCGAAGCGCGCCGGGCCGAAGACGGCGCGAGCCCAGCCGGACGCATCCGGGTGTCGGTCGCCGAAGAAGATGGCCAAGCCGCAGTGATCATCGAAGATAACGGAAAGGGCTTGCCGCAACATGGCCGCGAACAGCTGACCGAGCCTTATGTCACGACGCGGACAAAGGGCACAGGCTTGGGTCTGGCCATTGTCAAGAAGATCATGGAAGATCATCACGGAAAGCTGGTCCTTGAGGATGGGGATCCGCAGGGCGCGCGCGTCAGTCTTCATTTTGCCGCTGCGGAGGTTCGCGCCGCGGAGCGGTCTGATTTAGCCGACGAGCGCATGGAATTGAGCCCGGTCAGCCATGGCACATGACATTCTGATCGTCGACGACGAAGCCGACATCCGCATGCTGATCGCGGGCGTCCTGAAGGACGAGGGTCACGCCACCCGCGAAGCGGCCGACACGGCGCAAACCTTGGCCGCCATCCAAGCGAGGCAGCCCACACTTGTCATCCTCGATATTTGGCTGCAGGGAGGTGGGCTCGAAGGGATCGAGATCCTAAAGCAGCTGCGCGCCGACATGCCGTCGGTGCCGGTGGTGATGATCAGCGGCCACGGAACGATCGAAACAGCCGTCGAGGCGATCAAGCTGGGAGCTTACGACTTTCTCGAGAAGCCATTTAAATCCGACCGCTTGTTGCTGGTCGTCGAGCGTGCGATCGAGGCAGCGCAGTTGCGCCGCGAGAATGAGGAACTGAGGCTGCGCGCCGGAGGCGACCTCGACCTCGTCGGCATCTCCCCGGCCGCCAACCAACTGCGTCAGCAGATCGACCGAGTTGCCCCGACCGGCAGTCGGGTCTTGATCACCGGCCCGCCGGGCTCGGGCAAAGAAGTCGTCGGCCGCCTGCTGCATGCGCGCTCGCGGCGCTCGAAAGGACCCTTCGTTCCGGTCAACTGCGCGACGATGCGACCGGAGCGGCTCGAAATCGAGCTGTTCGGGACCGAAACAAGGATCGACGGCGCGCCGCGCAAGGTCGGCACATTCGAGCGCGCGCATGGCGGTACGCTATTTCTCGACGAAGTGGCGGACATGCCGCTCGAAACGCAGGGCAAGATCGTACGCGCGTTGCAGGAGCAGACCTTCGAAAGGGTAGGGGGATCGAGCCGCGTCGAGGTGGATGTCCGGGTCGTCGCCTCGTCGAACCGGGAACTGAGCGGGGAGATCAGCGCCGGGAGGTTCCGCGAGGATCTGTTCTATCGGTTGAGCGTCGTCCCGATTCGCCTAGCGCCGCTGCGCGAGCGGCGCGAAGACATCCCACTGATGGCGCGTCACTTTATGGCACGGGCATCCGAAGCTGCGCGGCTCGCCCCGCGCGATTTCGGCGAGGACGCGCTGGCAGCACTGCAGGCTTATACATGGCCGGGCAATGTCCGGCAGCTGCGCAATGTCATCGATTGGCTCTTGATCATGGCGCCGGGCGACGCGCGTGAGTCGGTGCGCGCAGATATGCTGCCCAACGAGATCACTGCGATCGCCCCGACCGTTGTCAAATGGGATAAGGGCAGCGAGATAATGACCCTGCCCTTGCGCGACGCGAGAGAGGTATTCGAGCGGGAGTATCTCCTGGCGCAGGTCACCCGGTTTGGCGGCAACATCTCACGGACCGCGGCTTTTGTCGGTATGGAGCGGTCTGCCCTGCACCGCAAGTTGAAATCGCTTGGCGTTTTTGGTAACGATCGCCTCCTAAAAATCGGGGCTTGAACCCCCGCCTCAGCTCTCGGGACGGGGCGAGCGCGGGTCCCGGGGGGATGAACAATCATGCCGCCTCTCGCCTACGTCGATGGCCAATATCTGCCGCACGGCTCCGCTCGCATGCATATCGAGGGCCGAGGTCATCAGTTCTCCACGGTCAGTCTGTTGCCGATCGTCAGGATTGATGGCCATGCGCTCGGAAGCGGCGTGCCTGGCCCCCTCGCTCGAAGATTGCGCGAGCATTCCCTGGTTCGTGTTCCGGAAGCGGTATGACCGCGATCGGCCTCGCGCCGGCGGCGCAAGATCTCGCCCGGCCTCGGGCAATCCTGTTCGACTGGGACAACACGTTGGTCGACAGCTGGACCACGATCCACGAAGCGCTCAACGCAGTCTTGGCAGCGATGGAAAAGCCGTTGTGGTCGCTGCGGCAAACCAAGGAGCGCGTGCGGCTCAGCCTGCGTGAGAGCTTCCCGCTTCATTTCGGTGACCGATGGGAGGAGGCGAGGGGAATCTATCTCGACGCTTTCCGCGCGATCCATCTGGACCGGCTGAGCCCGCTGCCGGGCCGCGTCGAATTGCTCCGCGCGCTCGCGGCCGACGGTTTCTTTCTTGGGGTCGTCAGCAACAAGACGGGTGCGCTGCTGCGACGCGAGGCCGAACGGATCGGGTGGTCGGAGCTGTTCGGCAGCGTTATCGGGGCAGGGGATGCCGCCCTGGACAAGCCTGACCCGGCGCCGGTCGCCCTAGCCCTCGAGCCGAGCGGCCTCGAGCCGGGCGACACAGTCTGGCTGGTCGGCGACACCGGTATCGACATGGAATGCGCATACAATAGCGGCTGCATCCCGGTTCTGCTTGGCAACGGAACGACAGAAGAGGAGTTTCGCCGTTGCGCACCGCGCCTTGCCTTCTCGGATGCTGCGTCACTGTTCGACTTTGTGCGGGGCTTGTGATTCGCCGGCGCACGCCCATCTTCGTGACAACAACTTGGCACTCTCGTCCGAGGGCGTTAGCGTGAACTGGTTGGGCTCGGTTCCAAGAAGGGAGTGGGGGAAGACCCATGAACCCGGAAAAGTCGCAAAATGTTCAAGATGTATTCTTGAACCATGTCCGTAAGAACAAAACACCGGTAACCATTTTTCTTGTCAATGGCGTCAAACTCCAGGGGATTATTACTTGGTTTGATAACTTTTGTGTTCTATTGCGTCGAGATGCGCACTCGCAGCTGGTGTATAAACACGCGATCTCGACGGTGATGCCAGGCCAGCCGATTCAGCTTTTCGAACCGAACAAGGAGATGGCGGAATCCTGAGCCGGTCGGACACCTCGGCGGTTTTCGACGGAGGCCCGACAGGTCGGGCGCTCGTGGTGCGCCCGGTACCGAAGAGGACGCCCGGACGAGGCTCGATAGAGGTTGCCGGACGTTCGACACAAGCTCGCTTGGAAGAAGCGGTCGGCCTCGCGAAGGCGATCCGTTTGGATGTGATCGGCGCCGAGATCGCCAGTATCAGCCGCCCGCGTCCGGGCAGTCTTCTGGGCGGTGGCGCCATCGAAAAATTCGGTGTGCTGATCGGCGAAAACGACATCGGTCTCGTCGTCATCGATGCCGCATTGAGCCCGGTGCAGCAGCGCAATCTCGAACGACGCTGGCAAGCCAAGGTCATCGACCGCACCGGGCTGATCCTCGAAATATTCGGCGAACGGGCGCGCACCCACGAGGGCCGTTTGCAAGTCGAATTGGCGGCGCTGACCTATCAACGCTCGCGTCTGGTGCGCTCCTGGACGCATCTCGAGCGCCAACGCGGCGGGTTCGGTTTTCTCGGCGGTCCAGGCGAAAGTCAGCTAGAGATCGACCGCCGGTTGATTGGCGAGCGCATCGCCAAGCTCAAGCGAGATCTCGAAGCGACCAGGCGAACGCGGAAATTGCACCGCGAGGCGCGCCGCCGCGTGCCTTATCCCGTGGTGGCGCTGGTCGGGTATACGAATGCCGGGAAATCGACCCTGTTCAACCGGCTGACCAGCGCATCGGTGACTGCCGGTGACATGCTTTTCGCGACCCTGGATCCGACGATGCGCCGGCTCGGCCTGCCGTCGGGGCGCCAGGTCATTCTGTCGGACACGGTCGGCTTCATCTCGGACCTGCCGACCCATCTCGTTGCCGCGTTCCGCGCGACTCTCGAAGAGGTCACCGAAGCCGATATCGTCGTCCATGTCCGCGACGCGCATCACCCTGACAGTGAGGCGCAGCGCGACGACGTGCTCAACGTCCTCGCAGATCTCGGGCTCGATCAACCGGTAGAAGACGGGATGATCGAGGCGATGAACAAGATCGACCTGCTCGATTCGACGACGCGTATCGGGCTCGCTCAGCACCAAAAGCTGCGAAATTTGCAGAGCGCCGCATTGTCGGCGGCGACGGGCGAAGGATGTGATGGGCTGATCGAAATGATTGATCGCCGGCTGGAAAGCGGCAGCCGGATCGTGCGGCTGGATGTGCCGTTGACCGACGGCAAGACATTGGCGTGGATCTACCAACGCGGCGAAGTGCTCGGCCGCCGCGACGACAACGAGGCAGCGCATATTTCGGCCAGATTGCTCGAACAAGACATCGCGCGGCTGCGCAATCGGCAGCGGCTGCACTAGCAGGCGCCGCGCGGCGCCGCGCAATTCCGGATAGAACGGCGGTAACCCTCTGGCATCGCCAACGCGTCCAGCTCGCCGATCGAAAAGATGCCGAACTTCAGGTGCTCCCGACTGACCCGGAACTTCCCCCGGTCCATCTGGCGCACCGCATACGTCACGATCAGCACATCTTTTCCCGGCAGCACGGGATAGAGCCAGCAATCGAGTATCCGATCCACAGTGATTTCGATGCCGAGCTCCTCGGCAAATTCGCGTTTGAGACAGGCGACCGGGTCTTCGCCCTGCTCCAACCGACCGCCGGGCAATTCCCACTCGTCTCGGTCATTCAGAAGAAGCACGACCCGATCGTGCTCCAGGAGGACACCCTTCGCCGACACCGGGAACCGCAACTCGCTGCCTTTTCCGCAAGGCACCCGACTGCCTACTGCCTGCGCTCGTCGCGCTTTACTTCCTGCCAGAGTGCGTCGAGCGCGTCGAGATCGCCACCCGATCCGCGCTCTGCGGCGAGCGTCTCTACTCTCCGGAAGCGGCGCTCGAATTTCGCGGTCGCGTTTCGCAGCGCTGCCTCAGGGTCGATGTCGAGCTTCCGGGCGAGGTTTGCAGCCGCGAAAAGGATGTCGCCCATCTCGTCTTCGAGCGTGCTTCGCTCAAAGGGTGGTTGTAGCTCGCTCTCGAGTTCGGCGATTTCTTCTTTTAGCTTGTCGAAAACCGGACGCGCGTCGGGCCAGTCGAAGCCGATCCGCGCCGCGCGTTTTTGCAGCTTGTCGGCCCGCAGCAGCGCCGGCAAGCCCAGGGCAACCCCATCGAGAACGCTCTGCGCCACTCCGTTCTGTCGAGCGCGGTCTCGGCGCTCGGCCGCTTTGTGTTCCTCCCACGCCTCGCCTTGCGCCGCCGCCGAATCGATCCGGACGTCACCGAAAACATGCGGGTGGCGCCGCTCCATTTTGTCGGCGATTGCCGCGGCAACATCTTTGAAGGTGAAAAGGCCCTGTTCCTCGGCCATCCGAGCGTGAAAGACGACCTGAAAAAGAAGATCGCCCAGTTCGTCTTTGAGCGCCGCCATATCGTTGCGCACGATAGCGTCGGCCACTTCGTAGGCCTCTTCAATTGTGTATGGCGCGATGGTCGAAAAATCCTGCTCGCGATCCCATGGACAACCGTTCTCCGGGTCACGGAGCTGCACCATGATTTTCAGCAGGTGGTCGAGGGAGTGGGTCATAGGCTGGCATCTGCACTCGGATCGGGGTCGGAAGGTATACCGCGGGAGAATGCGGTTCTAAGCTGCGAGGCCGAAAAATCAGCCGTGGTGGAA
>Ga0306925_10002491_pt1 | contig 15904 bp, 12 predicted proteins | sample flu12Cox44000176_FD_203755 | JGI IMG/M metagenome (GOLD analysis project Ga0306925, IMG submission 203755) | Lab enrichment of tropical soil microbial communities from Luquillo Experimental Forest, Puerto Rico - flux8day.12C.oxic.44.000.176 (v2)... | ecosystem: Environmental > Terrestrial >... | reverse complement strand
TGCTTAACACCCCGAAGAGGCTTCCTATCCCGCACTTGTGTCTCTGATGACATCGCTTGCCGCCTTCCTTGTACCCATCCGCGAGGTCCTTACACTGGAGCTATGACGGTCGCGCGACAACTGGTGGCTGAAAAGCTCGCGTCACTTCAGGGATCACGCCTGCAGCAGAGGACTCACGAAGCGCAAGCGGCAAATCGTGGAACTGCTCGGTCTCCGTCGACCCGGCCAATGCTGTAGTGGACGCGGTGCCGCTGGTGATGACGTTCTGCACTTCGTCAAAATAGCCGGTTCCCACGAAGCGCTGATGTTTGACGGCACTGTAGCGGTACTTTCGCTCGCTCTCGAATTCCGCTTCCTGTAGCTCTGAGTACGCCGTCATCCCATGTACCTTGTATTCCCGCGCCAGTTCAAACATGGTGTGGTTCAGGGCATGAAAACCGGCCAGCGTGATGAACTGGAATTTGTATCCCATTGCGCCAAGTTCGCGCTGGAATCGCGCGATGTCTTCTGCGCTCAAATGCTTCCGCCAGTTGAACGAAGGGGAGCAATTGTATGCCAGAAGCTTTCCCGGATAATTTGCCTGAATCGCTTCGGCGAAAGCGCGCGCCTCTTCAAGATTCGGTTTCGAGGTTTCGCACCAGATCAGGTCGGCGTACGGTGCATAGCTGATCCCCCGCGCAATCGCTGCCTGTAGTCCGCCTCTCACGTGGAAAAAGCCTTCCGCAGTGCGTTTACCCGCGCAGAATTCACGATCCTGTGGGTCAACGTCGGTCGTCAATAGCGTGGCGCTGTCCGCATCCGTGCGCGCCATGATCAGGGTTGGCACGCCCATTACGTCCGCCGCCAGTCTCGCTGCCACCAGCTTCTGGATGGCTTCCGTGGTTGAGACCAGTACCTTTCCGCCCAAATGTCCGCACTTCTTCGCCGAAGACAGTTGATCCTCAAAGTGCACACAAGCCGCGCCCGCCTCGATCATTGCCTTCATCAATTCAAAAGCATTCAAGTTACCGCCGAATCCTGCTTCTGCGTCCGCCACCATTGGCGCAAACCAGTGCATCCCGTTTTTGCCCTCGGCGTGATCAATCTGGTCCGCGCGCATCAGGGCCTGATTGATCCGCCGCACCAGATTCGGCACGCTGTCCGACGGATATAAACTCTGGTCGGGATACATCTGCCCTGCAAGATTCGCGTCCGCCGCCACTTGCCATCCGCTCACGTAAATCGCTTGCAGTCCGGCCTCGATTTGCTGAATCGCCTGGTTCCCCGTCATCGCCCCCAGCGCTGCCACGTAGGGCTCGGTGTGTAGTAGTTGCCACAGCCGCTCCGCCCCCAACCGTGCCAGCGTGTGTTCGACCTGCACGGTCCCGCGAAGCTTCCGGACGTCTTCGGCATGGTACGGCCGCTTGATCCCCTTCCAGCGAGGATCCGCTTGCCACCGGTTGCCTAGCTCGTTTCCATTGGAGTGCGGCTTCGAGGTCATCATAGTGTTTCTCTCTTCTTCGGTGCCTGAAAGCGACCCGGCACCACGGAGGTCTGGTTCAGAGGAGCCGATTGTGGAGGAAAGTCTATGGTCAGTCAAACGGATTATAACTATCGCAGTGATAGATGATTTTGATCAGTACCTGTAGTAAGGTAAAACTAGAACCACTGGCGGGAAGTCGCATGGAAATTCTCCAGTTGGAAACGTTTCTTGCGGTGGCCACCTACGGCGGCTTTCACCGCGCAGCCGGCGCCCTGCACGTCAGCCAGCCTGCCGTGAGCGCGCGTATCGGTGCGCTCGAAGAGTCCTTGGGCGCCAAACTCTTCGAGCGTAACGCCCGGGGTATGTCTCTTTCTCCGGCCGGCAAGGCCCTGCGCCCTCACGCGGAACAACTCCTGCGTCAAGTGTCGGTCGCGCGTCAGGCCGTGCACGAACTGCAGCCTTCCTCGAGGGGAGTCTTGCCGATTGCCGCCTCGCTCTCGATCTGTACTTATCTCCTTCCCGAGGTGCTCAAGAAATATCAGAATGAACATCCGGACGTTGTCGTCAGCGTCCGCAGCGGTAATTCCGCGCAAGTCCTGAAAATGGTTCTCGATGGGGAAGTCGATTTCGGTCTTGCGCGTTCGCTGCATCACCCCGAAGTCGAAACCATCAGCCTGCGTGACGATCCACTTGTCCTTGTCGGCCATCCCGGTCATCCCGCCATGGCCAAACACAAAATTCATCTTGAGGACGGAGAGTTTCTACCCATTATTTCCTACGATCGCGGGTCGAGCGATTGGACGCTCACGAACGGACTCTTCCGCCGCGCCGGTTTGCTACCCAACATCGTTCTCGAAGTCGAAACCATCGAAGCCTGCAAGCGCATGGTGCTTCGCAAGCTTGGCCTCGCGTTTCTCCCGCAAATTGCCGTGGTGGATGAGTTGCGCCGCGGCAAGCTCCAGACTCTCCAAATCACCGATGCCGAATCGCTCCGCAGGAGCCTTGACGTGATTCTCCCGCGTCGGCGCCCGCTCTCCGGCAGTGCTCAGGAACTACTGAAGGGCCTTCGCGAGGCCGCGCGCCTCGCTCTCGACACCAGGCACCGGCGTAGAAGGTAGCCTACCAGCCCTCGCATCCATTGCTGGCTTCCCCACGACGTCATGCGTACAATGAGCGCTTCGACGGGAACGTGACCGAAACACCCAAAACCGTTCTGATTACCGGCGGCACTGATGGCCTAGGCCGCGCAACCGCGGTGCTTTTGGCCGAGCGCGGCTACCATGTTTTTGCCGCGGGCCGCTCCCCGGAGAAGCGCTCCAAACTCGACTGCCTTGCCGCTGCGAAAAAACTCCCTCTCGAAACGATCGAGATGGACGTTTGCGAAGACGCTTCCGTGCAGCGCGCCGTGCAAGCCATTTTTCAGAAGGCCAGCGCCATCGATGTTCTCGTCAACAACGCAGGGATCGGCTATATGGCCGTTATCGAAGATCTCAAGCTCGACGACCTGCGCCGCCAGTTCGAAACCAACCTCTTCGGCGTTCTTCGCGTCACGCACGCGGTTCTTCCTCATATGCGCGAACGCCGCCGCGGCCGCATCCTGATGATGAGCAGCGTTGCCGGGATTCTCACTCCGCCCACCTACGGCGCCTACAGCAGCAGCAAACACGCTCTCGAAGCCATTTCTAACGCCTTGCGTTTGGAGTTATTCCCGTTCCACGTTGATGTCATCCTGATCGAGCCGGGTTACATCGTCACGAATTTTCAGCAGACTGCGAGAGAACTCGCGAAGCCGTATGTCGAAGCCGCCCAGGCCGGGCCATATGCCAAGATTTACTCCGGCGCATGGACGGGCGCGAACAAAGGGCGCGGCGATTCCAAGACCACGCCGGAAGATTGCGCCCGCGTCCTCCTCGACGCCATTGAATCGCCCCATCCCAAGGCGCGCTATCCCGTTACATCTCTCGCAAAGTGGGCCGCCTTTGGACGGCGCATCCTGCCGGACACGCTTCTGGATTCATTTCTTCGCAGAAAATATGGCATCGCGCGCGAAGAGGAGTAGCGCGCCTCAGTTGGAAACCTGGAAGGAAAGGCTATTCTCGCGGAGTTGTTCCCACTTTTTCCTCCACGCGTCGTGGATCGGGCTCTCGGCATAATCCGCCGCCGCTTCGGCGCTGGCAAACTCAATCACGTACACGCCGCTGAAATCGCGCACCTGGTTTCGTTCCGTCTTCAGCCAGATGTTCTTGATCCCGGGAATCTTCGCGGCCATATCCTTGATGCCGGCGATCGCCTGCTGCTGGTCGTTCAGAGAGGTGGTGTCTCGGAACTTGTACGCCACAACGTGCACGACCGTTTTCGGCTGCCCGTACTTGTTGACCGCCGAAACGTCTTTCGTCCACATGCTCCCTGCCACGATTCCGGCCAGAAAAATCGCACTCCCGCCAAGCGCCTGCAGCAACCGCCGATTCCCCAAAATCATGAGCGTCCTCCCCGATGAGTCGAAGCTCACTCAGTCTAAGCGACTCTCCGTAGCGCGGCAACCGCCAGCGAATTTGACGCCGCAGGACGCTGCGTTTACTCTGAAACTCCACTTCAAGGAGAAAAGAATGCCTCGAATCGTTCGTTGGATTGCCCCCGTCTGCGTTGCCCTGGCGCTGTCGCTGTCTATTCACGCCCAGGATCACGCCAAGACCAATCCGGAGGCTCGCGAGATCTTCCAGCAGTTGATCGAGATCAACACCACCGATTCCATCGGCAATGTGACCAGAGCCGCCGAAGCCATGGCCCAGCGCCTCTTGTCTGCCGGCTTTCCCGAAAAAGACGTCATCGTCGCCGGCCCCAACGATCGCAAGAAAAACCTCGTCGCCCGCTTCCGAGGTACCGGAAAGAAAAAGCCCATTCTCTTCATCGGCCACCTCGATGTCGTGGAAGCCCGCCGCGAGGATTGGACCACCGACCCTTTTCAGTTCATCGAGCAGGACGGCTTTTTCTACGGACGCGGCACCCAGGATATGAAAGAAGGGGACGCGATTCTCATCGCCAATTTTGTCCGTCTGAAGCGCGAAGGCTTTGTTCCCGATCGCGACCTCATCCTGGCGCTCACCGCCGACGAAGAAGGCGGCGACTCCAACGGCGTGGATTGGCTGCTCAAGGAACACCGGGATTGGATTGATGCCGAGTACTGCATCAATCTGGATGGGGGCGAATTTGAAAAATTGAAAGGGAAGAGCGTCCTCGCCGGCCTGCAGGCCAGCGAAAAAGTCTATGCCGACTTCCAGTTCGAAACCGCCAATCCCGGCGGCCATAGCTCCGTTCCCGGCCCGCAAAACGCCATCTATGAACTGGCGGCGGCTCTCACGAAACTGCAGTCTTTCTCCTTTCCCGTAAAAATCAGCGAAATCACGCGCAATTATTTTGAACATTCGGCCACGCTGACTTCCGGCCAACTGGCGGCCGACCTGCGCGGCGCCGCCAAGGTGCCGCCCGACACGGAAGCCATCAAGCGCCTCTCCGCCAACCCTTATTACAATTCGCTCCTTCACACCACGTGCGTTGCCACCATGCTCTCCGGAGGACACGCGCCCAACGCGCTTCCACAGACGGCTCGCGCCAACGTCAATTGCCGCATCTTCCCCGGCGAAGATCCCGAAGAGGTGCGCAACACCCTCGAGCGCGTTGTAGCGGACGCCCGCGTGAAAATCACCGTCGTGCCGGAGAAAACCTCCGACGGCAAGCTGATCCCCATCGTGGCGGTCCCTCCTTCGTCGCTTCTCCCCGAAGTGACTTCGGCCTTGGAGCGCACGCTGGCCTCCATGTGGCCCGGGGTTCCCGTCGTGCCGTCTATGTCCACGGGAGCCACCGACGGCAAATACCTGCGTATCGCCGGCATTCCCACCTACGGCATCTCTTGCATGTTTTTCGATATGGAGGACCACCGCTCCCACGGCAAGGATGAACGCGTCGGCGTCCAGGACTTCTACGATGGCGTCGAATTCGGCTATCGCTTCCTCAAGGCGCTGTCCATGGAAACGGAGGTCCTCGGAAAGTTTCCTGAATGGCGAGATTTTCCACACCTATTCAGCTATGGCCCCGGAAACGAGGAAGTATTGGGCACCTACATGTATCTCGATCTCACGCCTGTCGGCCGCAACGAAAACGGACCCAACCATAACTTGTCCGACTGCGTGTCGAACATTGCCCTTAGAGTGAAGCTTCTTGCTGTTCCTCGGCTGAGAATCATAGCTAAGTCCTGGAATTAATAAACTGGTTCACATTAAGAAAAAGGCCCCCGATCTCTCGGGGGCTTTTCGTTCTGCAGGAAAGTTGAATTGTCTTACGGCTTTGTCGGATCCGGCGCCTCGCCCGGCTTGACGTCCTGTGGGGCCGTGGCGCTCGCAGCGATGGGCTTACTCGCATCGGCTCCGTATCGCGTCAGGTAGGGCATGAAAGGCGTCACTTCGAACGGCATCTTTTCGCGTTCCGCTACCGTGCCCACCGGCTTGCTCTTGATCAGGCTCAGTTGGTCGTTCCACGGATCGATCTTCACGCGGCCGCCGATCGGCAGCGCCGCGATCTTCTGCGGATTCTGCTTCGGGTCCACCGGCGTAGTTGATTTCAGGTCGTTGATCTGCGGCACGCGATTGCCGAGGTGCCCGCTGATCAGGTTAGGAATTTCTTTCTGGCGGCTGTCGAGTGCCTGCAAAAACAGCCCTGCATTCCCGAGCTGGTTCTTGTAAGGCGAGTTGTTCAGGATCTGAATGGCCTTCGCATTGGCCGCCGCTTCCTCTTCCGGAGTTCGCGCAAATCCGAAATGCCGGAACGTGTCCTTATCCTCTACCAGCAGTTGATCGAAGAACGCGTATTGCGAATCCAGCCGGTGCGCCAGCACCACGTGGCTCAATTCATGCGCCAGAATCGTCGCCAGGCTGGCTTCGTCCGGCAAAACGTCAATCAATCCGCGGCTCAAAACAATCGTGTGCCCGACCGTAAAAGATTCCAGCGTCGAGGTCATTAGAACGCGGCAGCGAACCTCCGGGTCCAGATCAATGTTATTTGTGACCTCCAGGTTGTTCACCACCGTGTCCATCACCTTGTCCACTTCGCCCTTGGGGGCCATGAGCCCAATGCGTTCGAGGCGGTCCGTCACGTTGTCTTCCGCCTGGCGATCCCACGACCGCTGCGCCTGAATCGGGGAAAGATCGTTCGCCGTCTTTGTGTCGTCCTGTACCGGCGTCTCAACCAGGATCTTGCTCAATTCCTGCTCCTGGGATGCGCCCCCCAGGTTGTAGCCCCACAGTCTCGTTTGCGCCTTGAAGTCCAGCTTTTTGCTGATGGCGTAATGCAAATCGCTTTCCTGGCTGTACACAAAGGTCGGTAGCCATAGCCCCGGCTGCACGTTCGTCCGCCAGCTATCAAAATGGAAATACCAGCTTGAGTGACCATTGCCGCCGTAAGCGCCATTGAAGCGCACAATGTGATAGTCCTGATCCTCAACCCAAATGCGCCCCACGAAACGTCCCCGGTTGTTCTTTTCGGAGGGCGTTACGTCAAACACCAGGCAGCGCACTTCGCCGAGAAATTCGCGGCGCACATAATCAAACTTGTAGTGCTGCTTGTCGAACCCGTTCGTGTCAATGAAGATCATTTGCAGGAAGCCATCCGGCAGGAACTGCATTGCAAAGCTGAAGAAGTTTCCGATCGAACCCACCACCTTCTTGCCCTTGCTCGACGTATCGTTCAGCGGCACCAGCGTGACGCCCTTGGTGAAGTTCGCGCGTCCCAGGAAATATTTGTCGCCCGCGGGCACCTGGCCCAGATCCTTGTCGCCCTTCAGGTTCTGGATGTAGGTTTCCACAAGCGGAGAATAGTTCCGCATCTGCCCGTAAAGCCGCGTCTCGTTACTCACCACGCGGTCAATCACCTGATCCATCGTCCGCGGTTGGTCGGCTGCAGGTGTCGCGTCCGGCGTGGCCACCGCCGATAACCCAGCGCAGGCGCTCACCGCCAGCACAAGAATTAGTTTCAACAACGTTCTCATGTTCGTATCTCCCTCAGTAAGCCAGCCGGAATTCGATTCGTACGATGGCCGGATAATCTACCGGTTGTCCCTCGCGCTTCGCCGGCTTGAACTTGATTTGTTGGGCAGCCTTGATCGCGGCCTCGTCCAGCCCGTGGCCCAGTCCGCTAACCACTCGATTGATCTGAACAGTTCCCTTTGCAAGGAAAATCAGATCCAGGCGCACATCACCTTCAATCTTTAGACTACGCCCTTCCGCCGTGTACTCGGGTTTAGGCTTATCCACAATGTCAACAGGCGTATCCGCCGGGCCTCCCGCTGCCGTCTTCTTCTTCGGAGCTTCCGAGGCCGCTGACGCGTCTCCAAATCCTCCCGCCACAACCGTGCCCTTCTTGCCGCCTCCGCCCGGCGGTGGCGTCGCCGTCCCATTCCCAAATCCCGTGCTCGCTACCGTCCCGCGGATTCCTTCTTTGCCGCCCGTTCCATTTCCGTAGCCTTCGCCGCCGGGTAATGCCGGCGAGCCCTGCCGGTTGATGTTGGTTGCGTGAAGCGGATCTCCTTTGCCAGGTAGCCCGTTCGGATCTCCAAATCCGCCCGTCTGCACCTTATTCACCGGAGCGGTCACAGTCGCCGGCGCAGCGCTGCCCGAATTCATGTTGTTGAGCTTCACGTCCTCTTTCGGGCGCTTTGGCCCATTCTCTTTCGTCTCGATCTTGGCGGTTTCAAATACCGGCGTAACTTCCGGCGCCTTCACTTCCATCTTGTCGATCTTGGGCTGCACGATTTTCGGCTTCGTCAGGTCCGCAAAGATGTGCTTTTGCACCGGGTTGAGTTTCACCGGTTCAACCGGCGTCGGCTTCACTTCCGGCTTCGGCGCAACGGTCTTCACCTTGGGGGGAGGCGGCGGTGGCGGAGCCACGGGAATCTCGGTAATTGGTTGGGCAATTTCCACGTTCGTGTATTGCCATACTGCCTTCATTCTCTCGGGATAGAGTAGCGGGATCAGCAAGAAAACGATTAGGAGGGAAATCTGCACGCCGGCGCTCCAGCCCAGGCGGTCCCATCTTGTTTTCGGTTCCGGTAGCAAAGCCAGGCGGGCCGGCACGGGCTTCGTGCCAATGTGTTGCTTCCAGGCTTCAGGGTTCCCGGTTCGCGCGCGATTAGAGTTGAAGCCTACGCCCAACGAGGTTTTGGGTCGTGGATCTGCAATCATGGTTGTCATCCGCTTGCCTCGTGAGAAGTTTCTACCCGCGACTCGATTCCCGGAGGAGCCGAGCCGTTGCGTATCAGGTCGTATGAACTATCAGTACGAGAGTACTTGTGGGCTAGAAGCGTCCGAATAGGACTTTCGTACTAACGTTGCCTACTCGCTAATGTCTTTGCGAGGGCGCTTTCACACACCTACTTATTCGGGACAAACCCGCCAAGGCGAATTTCGTTGCGGGGCGGGGCGCGCAACAATCCATAGGATACCGCATCCACCCGCAGAGGTCCCCTCTGAATTATGCACCGGTTCCTCCGAGGGGGGTACTCCGTAGGATGCACCAGAGGGTGCAGACGTTGGTTGAACCTTGAGCCCCATAGGTATACATATAAGATGTTTAGTTTCAGTCCCGGGAGTAACGTGCCTCACGATACCCACGACGACCTGCCCCAAACCGTCGTTCCGCTCCTCGTGGTTTTCGAACCCTTGGTCTGCTCCCTCTATGCCGATTCCCGTGCTGCCGATTGGGGCCTTACCCTAACCAGTTTTGCTGGAGCCCTCAACCGTAGTGCGGGGAAGCGCTTTAATTTTGCCTCGTCATGGCCAGCTGGGGTCCAGGATTACCTGCGCTCCCTCTGCGTCCAGGATCTCGCGCTCGTTTCCGCTTGCATGGAGGGCTCCGAAGCGGCCTGGGAATACTTCGTCCGTGAATACCGCGCTTACCTGCGTGCCGCCGCAGGCGCTATTACCAAGGGCAGCCGGTCCGGCGCCGATGCCCAGGAACTTGCCGATTCCCTCTTTGCCGAACTCTATGGTTTGACCGATGGAAAACGCGGCGAGCGCTCCCTCTTCCGCTACTACCACGGGCGCAGTACCTTGAAAACCTGGCTTCGCACCGTTCTTGCGCAACGTTACATTGACCGCCTCCGCGAGAGCCGCCGCTGGGAATCCCTTGATTCCGGCGATGGCGAAGAGCCCAAGCCTCTTCCGCAACACAACGTCTCGATTCCTTCCCTTGATCCTCATCGCGAAAAATACGCCGCGCGTTTTGCCGTCGCCCTGGAAGCGGCTCTGGACGGCCTCAACTCCGCGGATCGCCGCCGTCTCGAACTTTACTACGCTCGCCAGATGACCCTCGCCGAAATCGGCCGTTGTCTCGGCGAACACGAATCGAGCGTTTCTCGCCATCTCGATCAGTGCCGCCGCGAACTACGTGCCCTCGTCGAAGAGCATCTTCACCGTCCTCCTTCCCTTAGCAATGCGGAAATCGTTCTCTGCTTTCAATACGCCGCCGAGGATGCGCCCATCGATTTCCGCAATTTATTCCCGCAGAAGAAATCCGGCAGGCCCGGCGCAAGCAGAAAGGAATCGTCATGAACTCCTGCAAGAAACGATTCCCTCAACGTTCTAAGAAAGGAGCGCGCTATGCCGTCTGACGATCGCGATAAACTGTTCGAACGCGCCCTCGCCCGGCATTTGCCCGGAGCTTCTCCCGACGCCGCTTGTCCCGACGCGGAAATTCTCGCCGCGTATCACGAACGCTCCCTTTCCCTCGACGAGATGGCTCATTGGAAACTCCACATCGCCGCCTGTTCCCGCTGTCAGGAAACCCTCGCCCTTCTCGAACAGACCGATTCGGTCGTTGCCCACGAATGGGAGAAGGGCGAAGTAGCCGTAGCCCTTCAATCGAGCGCCTCGTTAAATCTGCACGAAGAGCTCTTCGACGAAACGCCAGCTCCGCCCGAAAGCGTTTCCGCGGCTCCGATTCCCACTTCGCCTGTCTCGGAAGCAAAAGCTTCTCTGCAGCGGCGTGCCCCCTGGCGTTTGTTCGTTCCCGTAGGAGCCCTGGCCGCTGGCCTCCTCGTTTGGGTCGCTTTGCATGAGAAGGCGAGAGTCGCGGAAGAAAAAAATGCAAGCGTGCAAGTCGCCGAAAACCGCCAGCCGGCCGCGCCGGTGTCGCAATCCGCACGCGATGAGAACGATGCGAACGAACTCAAAACTAAGGAAGAGTTTGCTCGGGCCGACCTTGAAAATTCCGCCAAGACTGCTACCAGAACTGTTCCTAAACTGAAAAAAAATGCGCCTTCGGAACGAAAACAACAACCCATCGGAACAGCCAGCGAATCCGTTGAAGTGTCGCGCGATGAAAAGGGAACCACGGGCACTTTCGCAACGACCCAGTCCGCACCAATGTCAGCACCCGAGACGCGTGCGAATTCACCGGCCCGCCGGGAGATGGCGCCCACCCCTCCGTCTTCCTCGGCCGCGCAGGCCCAGGCCTCCGGGGTTGCCGGAGGCGTCGTTGCCGGGTCGCGCTCCGACAGCCAGGAAAACAAGGCGCAAAATGAAGCCTTAAATCAAAAAACCAGTGGCCGGGCCAGTGTTGCCCAGCAATATCAACTTAATTCCTCGCTCCTAAAAGTCCTTGACAAAGACGCGCGCCGGGACCCCAGCGTGATTCTCACTCCCGACCTCCTGCACGCCTGGCGCGTCCTTCCCGGCGGCAAAATCGAATTCACTGCCGATGGCGGTTATCACTGGCTTAAGCAAAAAAGCGGCGTCACTGCCGATCTCACCACCGGCTCTGCTCCTTCATCCAGAGAATGTTGGATCGTCGGGAAGTCTGGAACCTTGCTTCTCACCACCGATGGTGGAAAGCATTGGAAGCAGATCACCTCTCCCGTCAGCGGCGATTTGGGCGGTGTGCACGCCGTTGATGCGCAGCGTGCCTCCATCTGGGATGTGGCCAATCGAAGGAGTTACGAAACCGCCGATGGTGGCGCTACCTGGAAACAGACGGCGAACGAATAGAAATACTGCAAGAACTTCCGGTGGCGCCGTTCTAACAGGGAAGGCAAATTCAATTCGAGGTGAATTCATGAAAATCCCGCAAGCCGCCAAACGAACCGCTGCTCGCTGGGTGGTCGCTACCGCCGCGACCGCAGTGGTAGCCGCAGCGGCGCTTGTGCCGTCCTATTACGCGGACAAAAAAGCCGGGCCCCAGGAAAAAGACACTGCCCGCCCTGTTACCCCGGATCAGAGCACCACGTTGAACGACCAGACCGACCTGGCCGTCACCGTCTACAATTCCAACATCGCTCTCATTCGCGACGTTCGCCAGTTGCAAATCCCCGCCGGAACCTTCCGCCTGAAGTTTATGGACATCGCCGCGACCGTCAATCCCGCCGCCGTCCATTTCCGCTCGCTCAACGAGCCGGACAAGCTCTCCGTGATCGAGCAGAATTACGAATACGATTTGCTCGAGCCCGCAAAACTCCTCAACAAGTACGTCGGCAAGGAAGTCACCCTCGTCCGCAGCTACATGGACAACAACACCACCAAGCGCGAGGAGATCAAAGCCATTCTTCTCGCCAACAACAACGGCCCGGTCTGGAAAATCGGCAACGACATCGTCACGGGCGTGTACGGCGAAAGTTACCGCTTCCCCGAAGTGCCGGCCAATTTGTACGACCGGCCCACGCTTCTAATGTCCCTCGAAAATTCCGGCTCGCGAAAGCAGTCCATTGAAGCCTCTTACCTCGCCAACAATCTTTCCTGGAACTCCGACTACGTGCTCACCGTCGGCCGCGACGACAGAGCCGCCGACCTCGATGGCTGGGTCACCGTGGTCAACAATTCTGGTACCGCTTTTCACAATGCCCGTCTGCAGCTTGTCGCCGGCGATCTGAATCGCCTTCCACAAAGAGATCAATACCGCGCCATGGAGGCACTGGCGAAAGTCCAGGCCCCCGCGGCGGCGGGTGGTTTCGTACAAGAAAATTTCAGCGAATATCACCTCTACTCGCTCGGCCGCCGCACATCCGTCGAAGACAAGGAAACCAAGCAGATCAGCCTGCTGCAGGGCAGTGGCATCCCGGTCGAAAAACTTTTCGTGGTCAACGGCCAGAATTTCTACTACCACAATCGCCAGAGTCCCGGCTCTCCGCTAAAAGATCCCGTCATGGTCTTTTACAAGTTCAAGAACGAAGAAAAAGCCGGCCTCGGCATTCCGCTGCCCGCGGGCAATCTCCGCGTCTACCAGAAGGATTCCAAAGACGGCCTGCTTTTCATCGGCGAGGATCACATCGACCACACGCCCAAGGATGAATTCATTAACGTGAAAATTGGCAATGCCTTCGATGTCGTCTGCGAACGCAAACAGACTGACTACAAGAGCATCGCAGGGGGTGTCTGGGAAATGGAGTTTGAAATTAGGGTGCGCAACCACAAGGACTCGGCCATCACCGTCCAGGTCAACGAACCCATCGGCGGCGACTGGGAAATGCTCGCTTCCACCTCCAAGTACAACAAGACATCAGCCTGGGCCGCCCAATTCGACGTCCCGGTAAAAGCCAACGGAGAATCCGTCCTCAAATACCGCATCCGAACCAAGTGGTAATCGCTACAAACCAACGTACCCACCACAGGTCATCCTGAGGCGCGCATGGTCTGCGCGCCGAAGGACCTCCACCTCAAAATCTTGCAAGTTCCCGGTACGCAGCTCTCAAGCCCCCTGTCATCCTGAGCCCATCCTTTGCGGATGGGCTCACGGCCTCACGGTAAAGTCCTTCCTCTGCGCAGCCGTGACAATTGCCCCTGACAAATCGACAATTCGTTTTGCCCACTCACCCCTCCACAATCGCGTCCGCTTCGATCTCCACCAGCATCTCCGGCGAAATCAGTTTACTCACCTCGACCATGCTCGTCGCGGGCCGTATATCCTTGAAAAATTCCCCATGCGCTTGCCCTATTTTTTCCCACTCGGCAATGTTAGTCACAAACATGCGCGTTCGTACCACGTCCTTCAGACCCGCTCCCGCCCGACCCAATGCCGCCTCAATGTTAAGAAGAATCTGTATTACCTGCGCGTGCGCGTCGCCAATACCGACAATCTTCCCGTCCGGTCCCGTCGCGGTTGTTCCTGCAACGCTGATATGGTTGCCCATGCGCACCGCCCGCGAGTAACCCACAATCGGCTCCCATGGCCCCGCGCTCGAAATATTCTGTCTTGGCATCTTGAGCCCCTTTCCTCTCGTATTTCCTGCGGTTTCAGACCTGCATGTTAAACTTTAAAGAAGTATGACACGGCCCGGGACAGACTGTCTGTCCCCGTAAAGAGACTGCCGAATGCGCTGCAACAACATCATTGAAGCCGTGGGGCGAACGCCACTGATCCGCCTCAACCGTATCTCCAAGGACCTGAAACCGCAGATCTGGGTGAAGGCGGAGATGCTGAATCCCGGCGGCTCGGTGAAAGACCGCATAGGCATCACCATGATTGCCGACGCCGAAAAAAAGGGCTTGCTCAAACCCGGCGGCACCATTATCGAAGGCACCTCCGGAAACACCGGCATGGGTTTGGCGCTCGTCGCGGCCGTGCGCGGCTACAAGTGCGTTTTCACCACGACGGACAAGCAATCCAAAGAAAAAGTGGATTTGCTGAAAGCGCTCGGCGCCGAAGTGATCGTCTGTCCCACGGCCGTCGACCCGGAAGATCCCCGCAGCTACTACAGCGTCGCTAAGAAACTCGCGCGGGAAGTTCCGAACTCTTTCTATCCAAACCAGTACGACAATCCCAACAATCCCGACGCCCACTATCGCACCACCGGCCCGGAAATCTGGGACGACACCGAAGGGAAAATCACGCATTTTGTTTGTGGCATGGGCACCGGCGGCACCATCAGCGGTGTCGGCAAGTTTTTGAAAGAGAAAAAGCCCGACGTCAAGATTGTTGGCGTCGATCCGGAAGGCTCGCTCTACTTCGACTTTCATAAGACCGGAAAAATCGCCAAGGCGCGCACCTATGTCGTCGAAGGCATCGGCGAAGATTTTTTCCCCACAACCATGGACATGCAAATTCTCGATGATGTGATCCAGGTGAGTGACGAAGAGTGCTTCGTGGTGGCGCGGCGCCTGGCAAAAATGGAAGGGCTTTTTACCGGCGGCTCGGGCGGCGGCTGCCTCTCGGGCGCGCTTCGCCTGGCCAAGGATTTGAGCCCCAAGGATTATGTCGTCGTGCTTCTGCCCGATACCGGCATGCGTTACCTGAGCAAGGTTTTCAACGACGAATGGATGCGCGAGCGTGGCTACACCGAAGCGACGGTTTCGATCACCGCGGCAGAGGTCGTCAACGCGAAAAAGCAGTCCGGCAAAGTGCGTGAACTCATCATCGCGCGCCCTTATCAGACCGTGTTCCACGCGCTGAAAACGATGCAGGAGCAGGACATTTCTCAGATTCCTGTCTTCGAGGAAACCCTGCCCATCGGCACTATTTACGAAGACCAGATCTTGACTCTCGCCCTTCAGGGCAAAGATCTGCGCAAGCTCGTGGTGCGTGAAGTGATGAGCAAGCCCCTTCCCAAGGTGCCCAAAACGGCTCCCGTCGAGCGGGTCACTTACATTTTGAGCCACGAAAATCCCGCTGTCTTCGTCGAAATGGGCGACGCCAAGTTTGAAATTCTCACCAAGTACGATTTGATGAGTACGGTCGCGAGTTTGATGGAACAAAAGCGCTAGCTGAACTCCCCGCGCGGCGGCCAAGAAACACAGGACAAGAGAAACGTGAAAATTTACGACTTCAACGAACGGCTGAAGGACTCCATTCTCATCGCGGATGGCGCGATGGGCTCGATGCTGCATGAAGTGGTCGGCGCAGTCCGCTGCTTCGACGAGCTCAATGCCTCGGAGCCGGAAGCCGTCTTCCGTGTCCATCAGGCTTACATCGAGGCCGGCGCGCACATCATCGAAACGAATACCTTCGGCGCCAACCGCTTCAAACTCACGCCCCTGGGCCTTGCCGACGAAGTGCAGCGCCTGAACAGCCGCGGCGTGAAAATTGCCCGTGAAGCCCGCGAAGCCGCCTCCCGCGAAGTCTTAATCGCCGGATCCATCGGCCCTCTGGGAATCGGTGTGCAAGCGCGCCATCCGGAGCCAGACCTCATCCTTTCCGTATTTCATGAGCAGGCGCTGGCTCTCGAAGAGCGCGGCGTGGACCTTTTCATTCTCGAAACATTTTCTTACGTTGACGAATTGATGCTGGCCATTGACGCCATCCGCTCGTTTTCCGGGCTGCCCATTATCGCGCAGCTCACCTATTCGGAAGAAGGCACGACCTATGGCGACGTCCGGCCGACACTGGCCGCCACGATGCTTAAGGACAAAAACGTCCAGGTCATCGGCGCAAACTGCACACTCGGTCCCCAGTTGCTTCTGCCGATTCTCC
>Ga0306925_10002486_pt1 | contig 15909 bp, 14 predicted proteins | sample flu12Cox44000176_FD_203755 | JGI IMG/M metagenome (GOLD analysis project Ga0306925, IMG submission 203755) | Lab enrichment of tropical soil microbial communities from Luquillo Experimental Forest, Puerto Rico - flux8day.12C.oxic.44.000.176 (v2)... | ecosystem: Environmental > Terrestrial >... | reverse complement strand
CGACGAGCCTGCCGACAAATTCATCATGGATCGTCTCCTGGACGAGGAGGCGGGACCCTGCGATGCAGGTTTGACCGGTCGCGGCAAAGATGCCGGAAATCGCCCCGCTCACCGCGTCATCAAGAATGCAATCGTCGAACACAATGTTCGGAGATTTGCCGCCGAGCTCAAGCGAGACCTTTTTGAATGTCTTCGCCGCGAGTTCATTTACCCGTGCTCCTGTCGCGGTGCCACCAGTGAACGCGACTTTGGCAACCTTCGGATGGGTTACGAGCGGCTCGCCAACAACGGCTCCATAGCCTGTCACCACATTGATAACCCCTCGGGGTACTTCGGCCTCGGCAATGACCAGGCGCATAAATTCGAGCAACGACGCTGAAGTGTACTCGGATGGCTTTATCACGACGGTGCAACCTGCAGCCAGCGCGGGCGCCAGCTTCCACGCCGTAAGCATAAGGGGAGAATTCCAAGGGGTGATAAACGCACACACCCCGACGGGCTCCTTAAGGATGTAGTTGAAATGATCGAGGCGGTCGACCGGCACGACGGCACCCTGGATCTTATCGGCAAGGCCGCCATAGTAATAAAACCATTCCGGCATGTAGCGGGTCTGTGCAGCCATCTCGGAAATAAGCTTCCCGTTGTCTCGCACCTCAATGCCGGCCAGGTAATCTGCGTTCTTTTCGATAAGCGACGCGATCCGACGCATCATTTTTCCGCGCGCCGTTGGCGTCATGGCAGGCCAAGGCCCCGACCCGAAAGCTCGGTGTGCGGCCTCAACCGCCCGCCCCACATCGGCCTCGTCACATTCTGGAATTAGAGCCCAAGGCCTGCCGCTATAGGGATCGAAGGTTTCGAACGTCTTGCCAGACGAGGCATCAACCCACTCTCCGTCGATGTAGGTTTGATACCGATGAAGTTTCGCCGGTGTTTCTAACATGAGCGTTTATCCTCTTACCAACAGGGACAACAAACCATGACAGTGCAGTCAGGAAAGAGCTGCGCATAGCGGCGAAAAAGCCCATGGCGAAGCTATTCCGCCGCGACGGCGAGCGGGCGCGAACTGCCGATCTCGCAGGCGGCCTCGATGCGCTGCAGCCGCGGCAACACGCGCTCGGCGAACAGCGTCATGTTGCGTTTGGCCACGTCGTGCGGCATGCCGCCGTAGCTGAACGCACCGATCAAGCCGCCGCTGTCGGCAAGGCGCTGGTGCTCGGCGAGCTTGTTGAAGACCTGATCGGGCGTGCCCCAGACCTGCAGCTCGGCGAGAAAATTGACGAAGCTGTCGAGGCCGTGCTTCCGGATGTTCTCGGCGAGCTTGCCGTAATATTCGTAGCCGGGGATGTCGGCGAGCCCCGCGTTGTGGAACTCGTAGTGCTGGACCGCCGAGACGGCGTAGCCGCGGATATATTTCTCGAACATTTGGCGGGCATCGGCCTCCGTCTCGGCAACCGCGATGAAGCTCGCGATGATCGGCTTCGGCGCGTCGCGGCCGTTCACCTGCCGAAACAGCGCGCGATAATCGGTGAGCTCCTTGACCGTCGTCTCCCACGGCTTCTGCGCGATGATGAGAAGACCGACGCCGAGCCGTGACATGATCTCGAGCGAGGCTGGCGACACTGAGGCTGCATAGGTGCGGTCGGCGAACGAGCGGATCGGCGCGGGGCGGATCGCGATCCTGGGCTGCTTCAGATACTCGCCGTCATACTCGATGTGGCCGGTTTCAAGGCCTTGGAGGATCGCCTGCGCATATTCGGCGAAGCGGGTGCGCGACTCGCCCATGTTGAGGCGAAAGCCCCTGAACTCGATGCGGCCGAGCCCCCGGCCGATCCCGAGGATGACGCGCCCGCCCGACAGATGATCGAGCACCGAGACTTCTTCGGCGAGTCGGACCGGGTCGTGCCAAGGCAACACCATCACCATGGAACCGAGCTTCACCCTGCGGGTACGTCCCGCCATGTAAGTGAGGAACTGCGCCACGCTCGGGCACATCGTGTAGTCGTCGAAATGATGCTCCGCGCCCCACAGCGAATCGAAGCCGAGCGGCTCGGCGAGATCGGCCATCGACATTTCGTGGGCGTAGACCGCAGCGTCGCTCATCGCGTGACCGATGTTCTGGAAGAACGTCGTCATTCCGACATGCATGAAGTGCCCTCCTGGTGAGAGCGTTCCGGGACTCTTGTCGGGCCCGGAACCCCCTGATCTGGCCTACAAAGCCGCGCCATTCCCCTCCGCGAGCGCAGCCTTCACCGACTTGTGGAAATGCTGCAGGGACGGCTCATTGCGGCCAAACAGGATTGCCTCCTGCGCGCCCGAATAGAAGCCGCGCTGGATGCCCTCGGACAGCGGAAAGTCCTCATTCTCGACGGTCGCGAGCAGCAGCGCCATGTTGCGGTCCCAGTGGCGGCGCGCGCTGTCGGTCTCCGCCTTCTCGGGCGTGTAGAGCGAGATGTACATGATGGAGTCATCGGTGCTGTCGCCGTCCGGGAACACGTGCCAGGTCTCGACGTGGTCGCCCTGCATGATGAAGACCGTATTGGGGAACAGCACGTAGATGATGGCGGTGTAGGGGATGAGATTCCACTCGGCCTCGGGAAGCGCCAGCAGCTCACCGATTGTGCGGCGCGCCGCGATCATGCGCAGGTTGCGCCCGAAAGCGTCGAAGGTGGTCGTGTTCGAATAGAGGATCGGATCAACCGTCTTCCGATGCAAAAACTGCAGGTGATAGGTCTCGAGGAACGTGTCGACGACGATCTTCCAGTTGATCTTCTGGCGGAGCACGCGGGTCTCATAATGGTGATAGGCGTCGAGCCTATAGGCCGCCATGTCGCGCTGCACGCCCGACAGCATGGCGTCGACATCGATTTTCGTTTGTGGCGTCGGGCTCACGTAGATCATCCCGTATTTCTCGGCGACCGGAAGCTCGCGCAGGGAGCAACTCGCCGAGTCGATCTCGGCGAACGAGCGCTCGTCAGGCCGCGCAATCAGCCGGCCGTCCGTCGCGTAGGCCCAGGCGTGGTAGGGACAGAGAAACCGCTTCACACCATGGCCGGACCCGTCGGCGACGCGGGCGCCGCGGTGGCGGCAGACGTTGAGGAAGGCGCGCAGGTCCCCATCCTTGTGGCGCACCAACAGCATCGGCACACCGGCATAGTCGTGGGTCATGTAGTCGCCGGCCCGCGGCAAGAGGCAGCTCAGGCCGACGAACAGCGGGCCGCGCCTGAAGAAAAGCTCGCGCTCGCGGGCGAACTGCTTACGGCAGGTGTAGTCGGCGACCTCGTTGCGGTAGACCGTGTCCGCAATGGCAGTGGTTTGCGTGTCGAGATAGGCGAAGAGCTTCCGCGCCTGCTCGCGCTGATCCTGGGCCAGCACTCGTTCTCCTCCCGCCGGCGTCGGCTCGGTCGCGCCGGCCGCTTCATTCTACATATCTGCATCATAGCCGGATCGAAACGTAGCTGAGAAGCCATTTCGTTGGCGACGCCCATCCGGGACAACGAATTGCGCGCCCTCCGTCATCAGCGAAGCGCGCCCCTGCGGTTTCGGATTGATGACCTTTTCGAACTTGGCTGGCACCTGCACCCTTTGAACCAATCCGCGCTTTGGAATATAATGCCCTTTTGGATTTTGTGGCGAAATTTGCATCGTGTGGCGGAAACCGCGCATCCGGCTTTCCGGTGCGCTGAAGTTCCCCTGCGCGAGAGCGGGAGATTGATCATGTCGAAGGCATCACTTTTGCTGGTGACGGTATTGACCGGCCTATCACTCGCCCAGCCGGTCTTTGCTCAATCAGAAGATGACAAGCTTGGCAAAGTCCATTTCGAGACGTCATGCAACGCGGAAGCGCAAAAGCTGTTCGACCGCGGGATGCTGTATCAGCACTCGTTCTGGTACCGCGCCTCGCAGAAAATGTTTGAGGACACGCTAAAGGCAGATCCCGCCTGCAGCATCGCCTATTGGGGCACCGCCCTTAGCCTGTTGTGGAATCCGCATACGGCACCACCAGCGAAGAATCTCGCAGAAGGTGCGGCCGCGATCGAGAAAGCGAGAACGATCGGATTCAAGACGGACCGCGAAAAAGGTTATGTTGACGCGCTGGCGGCGATGTATACTGATTACGACAAGGTGGATCACCACGCCCGCGTCGTAGCCTATGCGAAGGCGATGGAGGCCTTGGCGCAACGCTATCCGGACGATGACGAGGCGCAGATCCACTATGCGCTTGCGCTCAATACGTCAGCCTCCCCGGCCGACAAGACCTATGCGAACCAGCTCAAGGGCGCGGCCATCCTGGAGCCAATCGCCTTGCGGCAGCCGCTGCATCCGGGCGTGGCGCACTATCTGATCCATCTCTACGACTATCCATCGATCGCAGATCAAGGCATCGAGGCCGCGCGGCGCTACGCCAAGATTGCGCCGGATGCGCCGCATGCCCTGCACATGCCCTCGCACATCTTCACCCGGGTCGGCTATTGGAGCGAGTCGATCGCATCCAATGTCGCATCCGCGCGATCCGCAAAGGGATCGAGCGACTTCTCCGACGAACTGCATGCGATGGACTACTTGGTCTACGCCTATCTGCAGCTCGGTCAGGACGACAAGGCCAAGGCCGTGGTCGACGAGATGGGAAAGGTCACGGGCTTCAGCGAGACCTTCATTCCGGGGCCTTACGCAGAAGCAGCCTCGCCCGCACGCTATGTGTTGGAGCGTGGCGACTGGAAGGCAGCGGAAGCGCTGACAGTGCGTCCAAGTCCGCTCGCCAACGTGCAGGCGATCAGCTATTTCGCCCGCGCACTCGGAGCTGCGCGGGCCGGCGACCCCGAAGCTGCCAAGCCTGATATCGCGAGGCTCGGTGAGCTTCGCGACAAGCTTCGCGAGGCAAAAGATGCCTATTGGTCCGAGCAGGTCGATATCCAGGCCAGGATCGCCTCCGCCTGGGTGCTCTACGCCGAGGGCAAAAAGGATGACGCGCTGAAGGCCATGAGCGATGCCGCCGACGCCGAGGATCGGACGGAGAAGCACCCGGTGACGCCCGGCACGCCGAAACCGGCGCGTGAGCTCTATGGCGAGATGCTGCTCGACAACGGTCGCGCCGCGGAAGCGCTAACGGCCTTCGAGGCGACGCTCAAGAAAGAGCCGAATCGTCTTGGTGCCTATGCCGGCGCGGCGAGAGCTGCGGCGCAAATCGGCGACACCGCAAAGGCACGCGAATATTTTGGCAAGATCGTAGAGCAAGCGGGCAGCGGGGATAGCACCCGCACCGAGGTCGCGGATGCGCGCAATTATCTCGCCGGGCGCTAAGAGCGCCCCGCCGAAAGCACACAACGCCACCCGCGCAACATTGTCGCTTGCACTGAGCCTGCTTGCGGCACCCGCTGGGGCCGACTCGCTGCAGATTTTCGGTTATTCCGGCTATCTCGGCGAATGGGAGTTGACGGCAACCCTCAAAGAGGACGGTTCGACGACACCGAAAAACTATTCCGGGCCGCTCTCGCTGAAACACGTTGGCATCTGTACCCAGGACGGCCCGGAAGAAAAAAGCGGTGAGATACGTGTTCAGATGTTGTCGTCCTCGTCGCGCCTGCAAGCCACGCTTTCAGTGGACGGGGTTGACTGCGGCTATCAAGGAGTCTTGTCCGATTTTTACAACGGAATCATGAGTTGTCCCGGCCGGGAAGCGGTGCCGCTGAAGCTTTGGATCAAGTAGTCGCGGGGAACGCAATCGCTTTCATACGGGCCCGATCCACGACCCGACCGTTATTTAGCACCCAGGCTGGTGGGGTGTCATGGCACCATAAGGCCGAGGCAATTTCAACGGCGCTCCCCTGTGACATGCTCCAACAACGCCAGCAGTCCCTTAAGCAGCGCGGTTGGCGATGGCGGACAGCCGGGAATGTGGAGATCGACCGGCACGACGTCGGACACACCGCCGACGCAGGCGTAGCTGCCCTTGAAGATGCCGCCATCGGCCGCGCAGCCGCCCACTGCGACCACCCATTTCGGATCGGGCGTCGCATCGTAGGTGCGCTTCAGCGCCTCGCGCATGTTCTTGGTTACCGGCCCCGTCACCATCAACACGTCCGCATGGCGCGGCGACGCGACAAAGCGCAGGCCGAACCGCTCAAGGTCGTAGAAGGCGTTGGCAAGCGCGTGGATTTCCAGCTCACAGGCATTGCAGGAGCCGGCGTCGACCTGACGGATAGACAGCGAGCGGCCGAGCCGCGCCTGTGCCGCCTTCTCCACATTCTTCGCAAGTTCGGCGATCGCGGCGTCGTCGGCAGCCGGTGGCTGTTCGGTTAGCGGACCGCGGATCAGGCTCTCAAACAGGGTTCTTCGCATCTTGCACTCAGAGATCAGCGCCGGAATACGAGCAGTTGAATGATTTGTTGCAGAGCGGAAAGTCGGCGACGATGTTGTCCTCGATCGCGGCTTCCAGGAGCGGCCACTGGAACCAGGATGCGTCGCGCAGGTGGCAGCGGTCGATGCGGCCCTCGCTGTGAAGCCTCAGGCAGACCAGCACATCGCCGCGAAACGCTTCGGTCAGCGCGATGCCTTCGCAAGGCGCGCCGCCCGGTTTTAGCGCCACGTTGAACGCACCCGGTGGGAGACGATCGAGGATTTGATCGATCAAGGCGAGAGATTGTTCAACCTCGCGGATGCGAATCCAGACGCGCGCGTTGACGTCGCCGGCCTCAAGCACCGGAACTTCGAACGACAGCTCATCGTACGGCGCGTAAGCAAGATTGCGCCGCGCGTCGAAGGCGCGGCCCGCGGCGCGGCCAACATAACCGCCCGCGCCGAATTTTTGCGCATATTCGCGCTTGACGATGCCGGTCGCAACCGTGCGGTCCTGCAACGATGCCGTATTGTCGTAGAGTTCGACGAGGCGCGGAAAGTTCTTTCGGATTTCAGCCGACAATTCGCGGATCGCAGCAGGCCCTTCGGGCGCGATATCGCGCGCGACGCCGCCGGGCACAACGACATCCATCATCAGCCGGTGTCCGAAGCAGGTATCGGCCGCGCGCAACACGCGCTCGCGCAAAATTCCGGTCTGTGCATGCATCAGCGCGAAGGAGGCGTCGTTACAGATCGCACCGATGTCACCGAAATGATTGGCGAGCCGCTCAAGTTCCGCCATCAGCGCGCGCAGATATATGGCACGCGGCGGAACATTGATCTGCAAGGCAGCCTCCACGGCGCGCGCGAAAGCGAACGAATAGGCCACCGTGCTGTCGCCCGATGTGCGGCCAGCCAGCTTCGCCGCCGCATCGAGCGAGGTGTCGGCCATCAACGACTCGATGCCCTTGTGGACAAAGCCGAGCCGTTCTTCGAGCCGAACCACATGCTCGCCGTTGGCGGCGAATCGGAAATGACCGGGCTCGATGATCCCGGCGTGCACCGGACCGACCGCGATCTGGTGCAGCCCTTCGCCTTCGCTCGACAGGAATTGGTAAGGCCCGCGGGCGCGCGGCGCAGCGGGTTTGCCGAACGGCGTCGACCTCCCCCACACGCCGTGATCGAGCCAAGGCCGCGTATCGGTCGCGCCGACAGCGTCAAGACCGAAGAGATCGTGGATAGTGCGCTCAAGCCGCAGCGCCGGCGCGTGGCGCGCGGCGACGCTTGGAAATTTTCCGGATTCGCATTCAAGGCTGACAGTGGCAATCTCATCCGTTGCGCCGAGCAGCACCAGATGCACAGCCGATACCTCGCCCCAGAAGCCGAGCAGGGTGACATCACCTGCGGCGAGCAGGTCGATAGCTTTGAGCCAGCCCTGCTCGCCGACCAGAACGCGCGGCCACGGCCGGTGAGTGGCGATCGCCTCTTGATACGGAATGAGATCGAGCAGGCTCATAGCATCTCACCCCAACAACCTTGCGACATTTGAGAAGCCCGCCACCAGCGCGGGCGGCAGATAGATGCCAGCCATCAGAACCAGCGCGAGGTGCGTGAACATCGGCACGTAAGACGCTTCGGCAGGTTTGGTCAGCCCTTTCGGCTCGCCGAACGCCACGACATTGAGTCGCATGAACAGCCCGCCGAGCGCGATCAAGATGCCAAGGACCAGGATTGCCGTCAGCCAGGGCTGGCGGGCAAAGGTCGAACTCACGATCAGAAACTCACTCATGAAAATGCCGAGCGGTGGCAGGCCGACGATGGCGACCGCGCCGAGCACGAGCCCCCAGCCGAGTACGGGGTTGGTCACCGTCAGTCCGCCGATATCGGCTATCTTCTGTGTGCCCTTGACCTGCGCGATGTGGCCGACGGCGAAGAAGATCGCAGACTTGGTGAGCGAGTGCAGGGTCATGTGCAACAGGCCGGCAAAATTCGCGAGCGCCCCGCCCATGCCGAAGGCGAACACGATGATGCCCATGTGCTCGATCGAGGAATAGGCGAACATTCGCTTGATGTCGCGCCGACGGTAGAGCATCAGCGCGGCGAAGATTACCGATATCAGGCCCATCACCACCATCAGCGGTCCCGGGGCAATCGCGCCTTCGCAGGCCGCCATGATCATCTTGAAGCGGAGCAGCGCATAGAGCGCGACGTTGAGGAGCAAGCCCGACAACACGGCCGAGATCGGCGTCGGGCCTTCGGCGTGGGCATCGGGGAGCCAGGCATGCAGCGGCGCAAGTCCGACCTTGGTGCCATAACCGAGCAAGAGGAATACGAAGGCGACGTTGAGCAGCGCCGGATCGAACTGCGTCGCGCGCGCGACTAGCACTGTCCAGACCATCGCATCCGTCCCCTCGCCGATCACCGGCCGCGCCGCCATGTAGACCAAGATGGTACCGAACAACGCGAGCGCTATGCCGACGCTGCCAAGAATGAAGTATTTCCAGGCCGCTTCCAGCGCCTCGTGGGTGCGATAGATGCCGACCATCAGCACGGTAGTTAGCGTCGCGACTTCGACGGCGACCCACATCAAACCGATGTTGTTGGCGACCAGCGCAAGGTTCATCGCGAACATCAGCGTCTGGTACATCGCGTGATAGAAACGCACGAAGGTCGGAGTCAGCCGTCCGATTTCGATCTCGTGGCCGATATAGCTCGCACTGAACACGCTTGTCGTGAAGCCGACGAAGGTCGTCAGCACGATGAAGACCTTGTTGAGGTCGTCGACCAATAGATATCGCCCCGAAACCGGCTGGACCACGAACAGCGACGCCGCGGTTATCAGAGTGAACAGCGCCGCGAGCAAGTTGAGCGCCGCAGTGACGCGATAGTCCGGTAACAGCGCGAGGATGGCGGCGGCGACCACCGGAATCAGAAGGAGTGCAGTGAGCGCATCAAACGTCATAGCCGCTCTCTCCACGGAACCGATCGAGCGCGCCGATGTCGACGCTGTCAAAGCGCTCGCGGATGCGGAACAGGAAAATGCCGATCACGATGAACGCGATCAGTACGGAAAACGCGACGCTGATCTCGACCACCAGCGGCATGCCCTTGGCGGCGGTCGCCGCCAGCACCAGGCCGTTTTCCAACGACATGAAGCCGACCACCTGGCTCACCGCGTTGCGCCGGGTCACCATGATCAGAAGGCCGAGCAGCACCACCGAGAGGGCAAAGGCGAGATCCTCGCGGGCGAGCGCATCGGCGCCCGGTGTCACCCGCAGCATCACGACCATCGACAGCGCCACCAGCCCGATGCCGCCGATCATGGTCAGTCCGACGCTGAGAGCGGTCTCGATCTCCCGGTGAATGCCCAGCTTTACGATGATCCGGTGCAGCGCGACCGGAATGACAATCGCCTTGAAGATCAGCGCGATCGACGCGGTGATGTAGAGATGCGGGGCATGCTGGACAAAGGCCTGCCAGGCGACCGACAACGCCAGCACGAACGCATGCAACGCGTAGACGTTGAGCAGCGCGTAGAGCCGGTCCTGATAGAGCAGCATGAAGCTCGCAAGCACGAGCGAGCCGGCGAGCAGATGGGCGACGTCGAATTCGAGGCCGTGCATGTTACAGGCTCCCCGACACAAAGCGTAAAAGCGTGGCGAGCAGCGCCAGCATCAAGGCCACGCCAAGGAACTCCGGAATTCGGAACACCCGCATCTTGGCGATCGAGGTCTCGAACACCGCGAGAAGAACGCCGCAGGCCATGAGCTTGCCGGTGTAGGTGAAGGCACCAACCGCAAACGCCAGGCTGCCGGCACGCGGTTCCGCGGCGCCCCATGGCATGAATATGCAGGCGATCAGGGAGACGTAGAGCAGAAGCTTGAGTTGCGAGGAAAGTTCGATCAGCGCGAGGTGCCTGCCGGAATATTCCAGCACCATGGCTTCGTGCACCATGGTGAGCTCGAGATGGGTCGCTGGATTGTCGACGGGGATTCGTCCGTTCTCGGCGATGGCGACGATGGTCAGCGCGACCAGCGCCATTCCCAAGGACACGCGCAGGCCCACCGCGCTCGACCCCATATATTCGGCGATGCTCGAGAGCTGGGTCGAGCCCGCGATCATCGCGACCGCGAACACCGTGATCAGGATTGCGGGCTCGGCGAGCGAGGCGATCATCACCTCGCGGCTGGAGCCGATGCCGCCAAAGGCGGTGCCCACGTCCATTCCGGCGAGTGCGAGGAAGAAACGCGCGCTGCCGAGCAGCGCGATAATGGCAATCAGGTCGGCCGACCAGGAGAACAACAGCCCGCTGCCAAAGGTCGGCACCAGCGACGCCGCCACCCACGTGCCGGCAAAGATGATGTAAGGGATGATGCGGAACAGCCATGAGGCCGTCTCCGCGAGCACGACGTCCTTGCGCATCAGGCGCATCAGGTCGCGATAGGGCTGCAGCAGCGGCGGACCCTGCCGGCGTAATAGCTGCGCCTTCAGCTTGCGGACGAATCCGGTCAATAAAGGCGCGAGCAGCAGCACCAGCAGCATCTGCAAGCCTTGCGAGATGAGATCGCGGATCAGTGTCATATCGCGAGCACCAGGAGCAGAACCACCAGGGCCACGAACACCAACGTGAGGTAGCGGCGGATGGTGAGGAATTGCAGGATGTTGATGCGTTCGGTGAGAAACGTCATGCTCTTGCCGATCGGAGCGTAGAGCGTCTCCCAGATCAGGTCATGCGTCTCCACGGTGAGGCGCGCAGGGCTTGCCGAGCCGGGTGGCGGCATATCGCCGATCTCGCGCGCCGCGAAGATAACCGTGCCAAATACGCGGCGGATCGGCTGCGAGAAGCTGTCGGCCGTATACTGGATTGCGGGATTGGGGTCGGGATAGCCGCAATCCCAGGCCGGCGCGCGGCGCAGCCGGTCGGAGGCAAGCCGATGGATCGCGACCGAGGCGATCGAGCCCGACAGCAGGACGAAGGTGAAAACAAGAAGCCCGTTATAGGAGCTGCGGCTTTCCGCGATCGGCACAATGGTCAGCCATTCCAGGCTCGCCTGGTGCGGCATGCTGTTGCCGACCATGGCTTTGGCGACCGGCGCCAGTGCGTCGATGAACAGGCCCGGGAAAATGCCCGCGACGAGACAGAGCGCCGCCAACGCAAACATTGCCGCGAGCGAGAAGCGGTCGGCCTCCCGCGCCTCAGCGGCGACCGGCGTGCGTGCGCGACCGAGAAAGCTCACGCCAAACAATTTGACGAAACACGCGGCCGCGAGCGCGGCCGCAAGTGCCAGGAGCCCGCCGACCGCGGGGATGATCAGCTTGAGCCCCCAGGACGGCAGTTGCGGGCTGAGCAGGATCGCCTGGAACGTCAGCCATTCCGAGACAAAGCCGTTGAAGGGCGGCAGCGCCGAGATCGCCACACAGCCGATCAGCATCGCAATGGCAGTCTGCGGCATACGGTGAATCAAGCCGCCGAGCTTTTCCATGTCGCGTTCGCCGGTCGCGTTCAGCACGCTGCCGGCACCGAAGAACAACAGGCTCTTGAAGGCCGCATGGTTGAAAATGTGCAACAGCGCCGCGGTGAAGGCCAGCGCCGCCACCCACCCCATCGCTTCCGCCTTGAAGGCGAGCGCGAGGCCGAGCCCGACGAAGACGATGCCAATGTTCTCGATCGTGGAATAGGCCAGCGCGCGCTTCATGTCGCGTTGCATCAGCGCATAGAGCACTCCCAGCGTCGCCGAAGGACCGCCGACGCCGAGCACGACCATGCTCCACCACCATTCCGGCGGCCCGAGCAGGTCGAACACGATGCGCACAAAGCCGTAAACCGCGACCTTGGTCATCACACCGCTCATCAGGCCGGAGACGTGGCTTGGCGCGGCCGGGTGCGCGAGCGGCAGCCAGGCATGCAGCGGCATAAGGCCGGCCTTGGAGCCGGCGCCGATCAGCGCCAACAGCAGCACGGCGCTCGCGACATTTGCCGTGGGATGGGCACCGCGGATCGCGGCGAAATCATACTGGCCGCTGCCGCCAACCAGCACGCCGAAGGCGAGCAACAGTGCCAGCGTGCCAAAGCTCGCCATCAAGAGATAGACATAGCCGGCGCGAACATTCTCCGCCTCGCGGTGATGCGAGACGACGAGCGCCCAGGAGGTCAGCGACATGAACTCCCAGGCGACGAGAAAGGAGAATGCGTCGTCCGCCAGCACCACGACGTTCATTCCGGCGAGATAGGCAGGAAAAAACGGCAGCACGCGGCCGGGCGACTGCTCATGGCGGCCATAGCCGAGCCCAAACAGGCTTGCCGCGGCGCCACCGAGATTGACGACAATCAGGAAGAAAGATGCCAGCGCATCGAGCCGAAAATGCGCACCGAGCCAGGGCAAGCCGACCGGCAGGGTCACGCTCCAGGCGAGGTGCGACAGGTTGAGCAGATTGTGTGCCGCCACCATGCACAGCGTGGAGGTGAGGATGAGGCTCGCACCATAGACGACCGCCGAACCGCGCTTGTACATCGCAAGTGGGATCGCGGCCGGCGCCAGCGCCAAGAGTCCCGCCACCGACCACAGCGCAGGCCAGATCATGGTCGCCCCCCTGTCTCGTTTGCAGGTTGCGCGCTCATGGTCATGTCGCTCGTTTGCGGTTCGGCGCCTTGAGCCGAACGCCGCGGCCGCCACCGCTCGAGGTCGCGCCTTCGCCGATCAATTCGATGCCCGCGCCAGCCAGCGCGTCGACCAGTTTCACGAGTGAGTCGACAGTGCCGCGGATCACGCCTTCGGAGGCTTCCATGCGCTGGATGGTCGGCAGCGATAGCCCGCAGCGCTGCGCGAGTTCGCGCTGATCGATCCCAAGGAGTGCACGGGCGGCGCGCAGCTGCGTGGCAGTGATCATGGGATTGGCTGATTTATAAACTGTGAGAGAATGCAACAATATCATATCTATGCCGATGTACAAGACATCAGATACGATGCTTTTAACATCAATCGGCGCCCGTACCACGGCAGGAGCACACGGCCCTAACAGCGTCTGCGCGGGCCATCCGCTTCGGCCGCAATGCCCGCTATGGTCAGGATTACATTCTGCGGCTTGATCGCCTCGTCGATGGTGTCACCAGAGGTACTTCGCCGCGAGCGCGACTACGACGCCGGCCGCGACAACCAATATGACCATTTGCACCCAAAGATTATTGGCCACGCCACCTAGCTTCCTGTTTTCCTGCATAGCCATGGTGTTTCTCCCCTAGAGATTTTCCTGATGTTCGCAATCGCCGCAATTTCGTAATGAACAGCGATTGTGACGCATCAGGGCAGCTTGATGCCCCCACAGTAGAATTGCTTTGCTATTGGACAGCTTCTCGCCAACGCGCCTGGGCTGGCGATCTCGCTGCTCAGGGCTTCGCGGCGGAATTGACCGATGCGTTCGAAGTCATTCCGGTTGTTACAGGTGGCGAACCCATTTCAAGGCCTGTCTTCACTGCCCATGCCAGGAAGATCGACGCGAACAGGCATACGATGGCGAACAAACCCGTGTAGCCTGGACTTTTGCGGCGGTTTCCGGTCGTCGTTTCATACATGTGCACGATCCTCACTCCCTAAAGAGTTTTGAGGCTCATTTTTCAACAACCTTTCAACAGTGACCGTTCAGCCGACTCAACCGAAAATCATCGCGCGCTGCCGCTGATGTAGTGCTCCAACTGCTCGATCACGAATTCCCGGTCGCTGATGATGCTCTTGACCAGATCGCCAATCGAAACAATGCCGAGCAGCGCGCCATTTTCGGTCACCGGCAGATGGCGCACGCGCTTGACGGTCATGAGCGCCATACACTCCTCGATTGATTGGTCTGGGCCAACGCATACGACGTTGCGCTCCATGATGTCGTCGACTCGCGTCTGTGGCGACGCGCGCCCCTTCAAGAACACATTGCGGGCGTAGTGGCGTTCCGTGACGATGCCGACTATTTTGCTGCCATTCAGTACGACCAGCGAGCCAACGTCCTTGTCGGCCATCATCTTAATTGCGTCGTAGACTTTGTCGCCGGGGCGCACAGACCATACCTGACGGCCCTTATCTTGCAGGATATGACGAACAGTCGTCATGACGGCACCAAACGCACAAGGGCAAATATCGCATAAAATCCGCTTGCAGTTTTGACAAAGATCAAAACGAGCGCCTCATACCTCTGCCGCCGACGAACGGGATGTTGTGCACCGCAGTGATTCTGGTAGCCCGACTTCCGCTCATGGGATGGTCCGGCCGTGCTGCTGCCCCGCCACTGATTTGACAGGATCTCCCCCGGGTGCGGGAGCGGCTGCTACTGGCGAGCTGTGCATCGCACAACTGAAGTCGCCCGGCGAGACACAGCTAGAGCCGCAAGCGACCATTGATCGAGATTTTTAAAGCTTGGGCCGACCAGCGGTAAAAAATTGATCTGTATCATATCAACAAAACCAAGGAGTTCGATACTGAGCAAATGTTCACTCAATGGAGAAGTGATGAAACCCTGAGGAGAACCACATGGCTCAGATGGCTCTGGATCAAGCAGCTCGAGTTCCGAAGAACTTCCGGACCGTGATCATGGCTGCGGCCGGAGGCAATATCATCGAGTGGTATGACTTCTACATTTTCGGGAGCTTGGCCACGATTCTCTCGGTCAAATTCTTCGAAAAGAGCCACCCCGTGGCGGCGCTGCTCAGCACGATTGCGCTGTTCACCGCCGGATTCCTGGTCCGTCCGCTGGGGGCATTCATATTCGGCTGGCTGGGAGACCGCGTCGGCCGCAAATACACGTTCATAATGACGCTCGTCGGCATGGCGCTTGGCACCGGCGCGATCGGTCTGATTCCGACCTTCGAGCAGATCGGCTTGAGTGCAGCGATCATCCTGTTTTGCCTGCGCATGCTTCAGGGGCTTTGCCTCGGCGGCTCTTACGGAGGCGCCATTACCTATGTCGCCGAGCATGTGGTGGACCAACGTCGCGGTTACTATACGGGCTGGCTGCAGACCTCACCGACGCTTGGGATCGTATTGTCGCTCATAGTGATCATCGCGACGCGCTCCTATTTCGGCGAGACCGCGTTCAACGCATGGGCGTGGCGGATTCCGTTCCTGTTCTCCTTCCTGCTGATATTCGTCACCCTCTATATGCGGGCCAATTTCGAGGAGTCGCCGGTCTACACTGAGATCAAGGCAAAGGGAATCACCAGCAAGAACCCGTGGCGTGAAGCCTTCCTCAATCCGCTCAATCTGAAGTTCGTGGTGATCGCGACCATCGTGGTCCTGGGCGAAGGCGTGGTCTGGTACTCGAGCCAGTTCTGGGCGCTGTTTTACCTGCAGACGGTGTCGAAGGTGGACACGTTGACCAGTTCCTTCATCGTGGGCATTGGGCTGGTGATCGGCACCCCATCGCTCGTCTTCTTCGGCTGGCTGTCCGACAAGATCGGCCGCAAACCCGTCATCCTGGGCGGCTTCCTGCTTGCGGCGCTGACCTACTATCCACTCTACACGTGGCTTGGCGCGGTGACGCGGCCCGGAAATATCAACATGTCGATTGCCGTCCTCATCGTCGCCATCCTCGTTT
>Ga0306925_10002481_pt1 | contig 15919 bp, 20 predicted proteins | sample flu12Cox44000176_FD_203755 | JGI IMG/M metagenome (GOLD analysis project Ga0306925, IMG submission 203755) | Lab enrichment of tropical soil microbial communities from Luquillo Experimental Forest, Puerto Rico - flux8day.12C.oxic.44.000.176 (v2)... | ecosystem: Environmental > Terrestrial >... | reverse complement strand
AGATGGCGCATTCTGATAACGTTCATCGAGAAACACCCGCCCTCCGCGATACTGCTGCAGCTATCTCCACGCCTCGGAGCCCTTGAATGATGTCAAGGCCACTAACGGAAGCTCTCGAAGAGGCCTTCCGGCATTGTTGCGATATGGAAGCATCGCTGGCCGAGCGGCTTGATAGCTTTGCCCAGGCGGTGCGGACGTTGAGCCCACCTTTTGCCGATGGTGTGGATCGTTTGGTAACGCGGCTGCAACAGAGTGGCGCCGGGCAAAATGCCCCACACGTCGGCGAGCGGATGCCGCCCTTTCATCTGCCCGATGAGACAGGACGAGTCATCAGCCTCGACAGGCTGTTGAGCAAGGGGCCTGTCGCCGTTACGTTTCACCGCGGGCACTGGTGTCCTTACTGCCGCCTGAATACCAAGGCCTTGGCACAGGCGCAGACGGAGATCGAGGGCGAGGGCTGCCAGATCGTCGCGATCATGCCCGACCGCCAACAATTCGCTGAAAAATTCAAATCCGAATCGAAAGCGCGGTTTCCGATCCTGACGGACATGGATAACGGCTATGCGCTTTCCCTGAATCTGGTGATTTGGATCGGGGCGGAAATGGAGCGGATGGTTTCATCGGCCGGGCGGGATATCCCGAGTTACCAAGGCAATAGGTCCTGGATGCTTCCCATCCCGGCTACCTTTGTCGTGGGTACCGATGGAAAGGTCAAGGCGCGCTTCGTGGATCCCGACTATCGCAAGCGCATGGCAATCGAAGACATGATCGAGGCGCTGAGAAGCGCAAGCTAGTTGATATAGCGCGACCAGTCGGCCGCCCGCAGCATTTTCAGAATGGCGGACGCAACCGCGGTGCGCTGCCGGCCTGCCACGCCGTAAAGATAGACAGTACGGCGCAATTCCACACCTTTGACCGGCGCCTGCTTCAATGTTCGGCGACAAGAGCTGCGTGGCGCAAATGCAACGCCCAAATCGGATTCGATGAGCGCGACCAAATCCCCCTCCGAGGTGAGCTCGTGGCCACGATCGACGTCGGGACTATGGCTGCGAATGAGTGTCGCGGCCTTCTCCGCAAGTTCGCAATAGGTGCGGCGCAGCCACTGCTCCTGCCGCAGCTCATCGGCATCGATGGCGGATCGCGATGCGAAGCGGTGCTTGGCGCTGAACATTAGGCCAAATTCTTCGGAGAATAGCGGCCAGCGATCGAGACGCTCCCAGCCTTCTTCCAGGTCCGCGGCGATAGCGAGCTCGGCCTCCCCAGACTTGAGAAGCTTGACGATCTCCGGCGCCGTGCCGCGCAACAATTTCATCTCCAGCCGGTTGAACAGCCGCTCGAGCTCAGTCAGATGCGACGTCAGCAGCTCTAGATTGATGGTCTCGGACAAAGCCAGCTTGAGCGTGCCGATTTCGCCGCTCTTGATGGCAGAAGCGAGCGACCTCGCCTCGAGCGCGCTCTCGTAACATTGCTTGAGGTGTGGATACATGCGCTGGCCGAGCTCGGTCAGCTGCGCTTGGGGCCGCTCGCGTCGGAAGAGATCGCCGCCGAGTTCGTCCTCGAGCTGCTTGATGGGGCGAGTCAGTGACGGCTGCGTCACGTGGCACTTCTCTGCCGCCTTGGTGAAATTCAGCTCGCTCACCGTAGCCAAAAAGTATCTGACCTGATGCATCTCCATGGCAAAGCTATATCAGCTTACCGGTTCTGCAATGTTTGGCGAACGTTCCTCAGCCAAGCGAGCCGCAATTGCTTTGTTACCGAACCATTTCTTACGCATGGCCTCCCGTACCAACGCGCCAACACCGGGCGAGTAAGGTCGGCCCCTGACGGTGACAAGATTCACTTGCCGCCAGAACTCAGGTTCAACGACGGGCAGCGCGGCCACGCCAGGATGCTTGACGGCATTTGCGGGCATGAAGGCAAATCCTAAACCGGCGGCGACCATGGCCATGGTCCAATCGTCACGTTCGCTCCAATACGTTGGCGTGCAGGTTACACCCTTTTCTTGAAGAATGTGGTCGGCATAGCCGGCAAACTCGCAGTTCATCCGATGTATGTAACACTCGCCGTTTAGCTCCTTGACCGGGAAAGCACGCTCGCTTGCGAGCCTATGGCCTTGATGAACGGCGATGACCATCTGCTCACTGAAGAGCGGCATAACGTGAGTTCGCTCATCGATTTCTTCACCGGGCAGCGCGTAGATTACCGCCTCCAGATCACCGGCAAGCAAGCGATCCCGCAGATCCTTGGCGTTTGCATCGCAGAGCCGTAATTCAAGTCCCTCATGCCGCGTCTTGAGCGCCGCAATGAGGTCGACAATTTCGTCCGGGGATATGGTGCTCATTATGCCAAGCTTGAGAGGCACCCTCTTCAGCTCACTTAGATCTTGGGACAATTGTTTTGCTTTGACGGCTGCGTTGTAGACTGTTTCAAGATGAGGCCGAACCATTTGGCCGAGATCGGTAAGGTGTGTCAGATGGCGCTCGCGGTGAAAGAGGTGGCCACCAAGCTCACCCTCCAGCTGCTGGATCGCCCGCGAGAGAGACGGTTGCGAGACGTTGCACTTTTCAGCGGCGCGCGAGAAGTTCAGCTCCTGTGCGACCGCGAGAAAATAACGGACTTGATGCATTTCCATGGCTCAACCTGCAATCGTGAACTGCTCGATCGTCAGGAGACACATCCATCGAGCGCGAAGCAACGTAACTTGCTTGATAACCGAACGCCCTTGTGAAGTGGCATGGGGAGCCATACTTAATCGCCTCCGCAGATCAAGGTGGCTACGATTGCCCCGCCCGAGAGGCTGTCGGCCTATTGGATTCCGCTCCTGCAGGGCCGCTTGCGATATCGCAATGCGTTTCCATAGCAGGACTCTATCAACCCATTAGCCAATTGGCATTGGCGCTGCATTGGTCCCCTGCGGCAAGTTGGCCCCGCCGAGCGGCGGGGATCCACGGCCCCAACCAGGAGGCTTCAAGCCATGAACATCGCCATCAAGCCGGAAAATATCAATAGCCAAGAGGCACTTGTGGGCAAGCTGTCGTTGGTGACGGGGTCCACGAGTGGGATCGGCTTAGGCATCGCCCGGGCCTTGGCCGCAGCCGGCTCCGAAATCGTCCTCAACGGCTTCGGCAAGCCTGAGGAGGTGGCGGATGTGCAGGCGAAAATCGCTTCGGACTTCAAGGTCCGGGTGTCCTATTCGCCTGCGGACATGTCGAAGCCCGCGGACATCCGCGAGATGATCGAAAACACCCTCAAATCATCCGGCCGGCTCGACATTTTGATCAACAATGCGGGCATCCAACATGTGGCCCCGCTGCAGGATTTCCCGCCCGAAAAGTGGGACGCGATCCTCGCCATCGACCTGTCGTCGGCCTTTCACACGACCCGGCTGGCACTCCCGTCCATGCTCGCGAACAAGTGGGGCCGCATCATCAATATCGCCTCCGCGCATGGCCTGGTGGCATCGCCGTTCAAGTCCGCCTACGTCGCCGCCAAGCACGGCATCGTCGGCCTCACCAAGGTGATCGCGCTTGAGACCGCCGAGCAGGGCATCACCTGCAACGCGATCTGCCCAGGCTACGTCTATACGCCGCTCGTGGAGGCACAGATCGACGGGCAGGCCAAGGCGCATAATATCCCACGTGAGAAAGTGATCCGCGACGTGCTGCTCGCGCAGCAACCCAACAAGCGCTTCGTCACCGTCGAAGAGCTGGGCGCACTGTCGGTTTTCCTCGCTTCCGACGCCGCTGCCTCAATTACAGGCATCGCATTGCCCGTCGATGGCGGTTGGACTGCGCACTGAGATGGGGAGAGCGCCGGTCATGCCTAGCGTAGTTCAGTCATTGTCGACAATGTGGAGACTGCGATGAGTGAAATGTCCAAAGCAATGGTTCAAGCGGCGGTCAATGAATTTCGCAGAAAAGCGAACGGACAAGTTGTGCTCGTCCTTCAGGGCGGTGGAGCCCTGGGCGCCTACCAGGTCGGTGTATACCAGGCGCTGCACGAGGCAGGAGTCGAGCCGGATTGGATCGTCGGTACCTCGATTGGCGCTATCAACGCGAGCATCATCGCAGGCAATCAGCCTCAAGACCGCCTCACAATACTCGATGAGTTCTGGAAGAGGATGGAGCGGCCCAGCGCATGGCCGTTCGTGCCAGCGTGGACGGGACTCTCCGACGCGTGGTCGTACTGGTCGACACTCGTCAGTGGTATTCCCGGATTCTTCAAGCCCAATCTCCCGGCATTCTGGGGCGCACACATCCCGTTGGGAGTGGATCGCGCTGGTTTCTATTCGAGTATGTCGCTCCGCGAAACGCTCGCCGAACTGGTAGACTTCTCGATCATCAATAGGGGGCCGCCAAGGCTGACTGTCGGTGCTGCGAATGTCCGCACCAGCATGATGCACTATTTTGACAGTTCGCAGTCCGAGATCACCACCGAGCAAATCATGGCATCCGGAGCGCTGCCGCCGGCGTTTCCAGCCGTTCGTATCGACGACGACTTCTATTGGGATGGCGGTATCCTTTCCAATACACCGACTGAGGTGATTTTTGACGATAATCCTCGCCGCAACTCTCTGATTTTCGCCGTTCACTTGTGGAATCCGGAGGGGCCGGTGCCACACTCAATCTGGGAAGTTCTCCATCGTCAGAAGGACATTCAATACTCGAGCCGCATTGCGAGCCACATCACCCGGCAGCACCAGACCCATCGACTGCGCCATGTGATCAGCCAGTTGGTTCGGCACATTCCGGATGATGTACGCAAGAGCGAGGCGGTGCGCGAACTGGCCGGCTATGGCTGCGTGACTCAGATGCACGTTGTCCGCCTCTTGGCGCCGCGTCTCGAAAACGAGAACCACACTAAAGATATCGACTTTAGTCCATCCGGTATCGGCACGCGCCGAGAGGCAGGTTACGAGGCCACGATGCGAGCACTCAAGCAGGCGCCTTGGCAGGGGGAATTTGATCCGATCGAAGGCGTAATCCTGCACGAAGCAATGCCCAATCTTGCGGTCGCCGCGGAGTAGGCACGAGGCGTTCACCGCAAGGGTCAAGCCGACTTAGCTCGATGAGGCAGACCATGGGCGATTACGACGCCGTCATCATCGGAACCGGGCAGTCCGGCCCGTCACTGGCGCGGCGCCTTGTAGCTGCGGGCCAGAAGGTGGCCGTGATCGAACGCAAATTCTTCGGCGGCACTTGCGTCAATACCGGATGCACGCCGACCAAGACGCTCGTCGCGAGTGTATACGCGGCTTATCTGGCGCGCCGCGCCGGCGACTACGGGGTGACGATCGGCGGCTCCGTCGGGGTTGATATGAGGGCGGTCAAGGCGCGCAAGGATGCCATCGCAGGCGCATCGCGGCGGGGAGTCGAGCGCTCGCTGAAGACGCTGAAAGGCTGCACTGTTTATAAAGGCCACGGCCAGTTCGTTCGGGACGAAGAAAGTGGCAGTGGACGGTGTTGTGCCAAGGCCGATCGCATCTTCATCAATGTGGGCGGGCGGGCGCTGATCCCACCGATCCCCGGCTTGGACCAGGTTCCTTACCTCACCAACAGCTCGATGATGGATGTCGATTTCCCTCCCCCGCATCTCATCGTCTTGGGAGGCAGTTACATCGGCCTCGAATTCGCGCAGGTCTATCGCCGCTTCGGAAGCGAGGTGACTTGTGATCGAGCTAGCACCGCGGTTGATCGCGCGCGAGGACGAAGATGTCTCAACCGCTGTGGCCGAGTTCCTCAAGGAGGAAGGCATCGACGTGCGTGTCGATAGCAAAGTGGTCGGAGTGGAAAAGCAAGGGAACGGCATCGCCGTGAAGATCGAATCAGCTGGCAAGATCTCGCAGGTCGTCGGAACGCATGTGTTGGTGGCGATCGGGCGGCGGCCAAACACGGATGACCTGGGCGTAGACAAGGCCGGCATCGCCACCGATGCGCGCGGCTATATTCCGGTTGACGATCAGTTGCGCACGAACGTGCCCGGGATCTGGGCGATGGGAGACTGTAATGGCCGAGGCGCGTTTACGCACACGTCGTACAATGATTTCGAGATCGTGGCTGCGAACATCTTGGATAAGATGGGCGAGCTCAAGCCGTTGCAATGATCGGTCAAGCTTGGAATTACCAATGCGATCCATGGAAAGCTATCGGGAGATGAAGATGGCGAAGAACCTTGACGAGATACAGAAGGAAAACGTGGACGCCGCGATGAAATCGTTTGGCGCCATGTCGAAGGCCTTCCAGGCAATTGCCGTCGAGTTCGCGAATTATTCCAAGAGATCACTCGAGGACCACACGGCGGCTACAGAGAAGCTCATGAGCGCCAAGTCGCTGGAAAAGGCGATCGAGGTGCAAACCGAATACGTGAAGACAGCGCACGAAGGCTTCGTTGCTCACGCAACCAAGATTGGTGAACTCTACGCCGATCTTGCGAAAGAGTTGTACAAGCCAATCGAAGGCGTCATCGGCAGGAAGCCATTCGCGAGCTGATGTAGACGGACTGTAAGGCCTGTGTAGCGAAAATTCGATTCGGCTAGACTGAGGGTGGCGCGAGCGCGATCGTCGGCGCACGCGTTCGAACTTGCGATGATAAAACTCGCATCAAGCCCGCATCGCCGCACCATGATCTGTTTTTTTCGTGGCCGAATGCCTTCGCCGCCTGCACATTAATTACCAGCTCAAACCCAGTCGGCTGCTCGACGGGAAGATCGTGGTGATTCCGGCTCTTGCTTGATGCGTGAACTCGAAGGTTGGGAGTTATCGGTGCACACCCTGCGCGGCAACGACGCAAAGCAGCCTGGCGGGTTGCTCCGTGGGCGTCCGTGGCTTTGCATTTTGGTTCGCCGGAGTATGACTATCCGATCGTTCTTTGTATTCGATTTAGATCGACCTTGCACCGGAAGCTGAAAAGGCACAGCGTAACGCTGGGCGTTCAGCTAGCCATTGGGACGTCCGGCAAGGTCGCCGCCTGCGACTATCATTGGTCGGCTGGGAAAGCGCTGGCGGCACATCTGCAGGAGGGAAAAATGTTGAGCGATCGTAGAGAGATCATGAAGCTCACCGGCGCCACGGCGGCAGTCGCGGGCTTGGCTTTGGCAACGACACCGGTTGCGGCTCAAACGGCCGGTCAGTTCAAGTCGGTCAAAGCGTTAGCCTTCGATGCCTACGGGACACTGTTCGACGTTTTCTCGGTTACGGCGTTATGCGAGCAGCTTTATCCCGGCAAAGGCAATCAGCTGGCGCAGACATGGCGTGCGAAGCAATTGCAATACAGCCTGATGGGCCGCCACCGCGATTTCTGGGGCTTGACCGAAGACGGGCTGGTTTGGGCGACCAAGAATCTCCAGCTTGACCTGACAGCAGAGAAGAAAAACCAACTGATGGAGGCCTACTTGAGCCTCGCCGCTTTCCCGGACGTAAAGCCCGGCCTTGAAGCGCTGAAGAAGCAAGGGGTCAAGCTCGCGATCCTGTCCAATGGCGAGCCCAAGATGTTGGAGGCGGCGGCCAAGAGTGCGGGGATTCGTGATCTTCTCGACGACATCATCAGCGTCGAGGAAGTCAAAATCTTCAAAGTCAGCCCGCGCGTCTATAATCTCGGCCCCGAACGGATGAAGGTGACGAATCCGGAGCTCGGATTCATTTCGGCGAATTCTTGGGACATCAACGGCGCCGCGTCCGCCGGGCTGAACACGTTCTGGATCCAGCGCAGCGCCGCTGAAGTTCCTGAGGAGCTGGGCTTCCAAGCGAGCGCCATCGTCAAGGCGATCACCGATCTCGCGCCGTTGCTGCGCGGGTGAGTGACGTTTCGCGTCTTAAGAGTGATTAGCACCCATACCGAAGATCCGCACATCGGGAGGAAAACAGATGCCCAGGCTGCGCTACATCGAGGAAAGCGAACAGACCCTCCACACGCGTGAGGGCATTTGATTCGGGTCAAGTATTGGATGCCGGCGCCGGCGGCACCAAGCTTTACGACGATCCCCGCGGCGATGCGGCCGACGACTTTCTACTAACCGGTTGCCATCGCGATCGCTTGGGCGACCGGGACCAGCCGCGCGGCGGGTTGGTTGGACACGAGGGAGTAATAGAGCGTCCCATCCCGCCACAGGATGTGAGCAAATCCATCAAGCTCGCGAACCGCTGCCGGCCGGCCGCCAACCATCGCGTCGCGTCGGGACGGCAGTTCAATGTCCTGATCGGACATGATGTAGAGCGAGAGGACATGACCGTCGACATGATACATGTAGGCGGCGATGCGGCGTCGGAAGAAATAGCAGAGCCGCCCTCCGACCAATGATAGGTCGCTCAGTGTAGGCGGCGTGGGGGGTGCGAAGTCCACTCTCGGCACGAACCACTGGCGCAACTGCGCCGGATCGGTGGTGGCAACATCGACGGAGCGCCCGCTATCAATGAAGCTGCGTAGCTCGTCGACCGGAGTCCGCATCACTGCGGCCGCGGCAATGTCCGATGTCATCAGCCGCCGTCCCGCGAAAACGACACCGATGGCGAACAGCGCACTTGCGGCAATCGCCGCCCGGCGCGACAGGCGCCCGACCGACGGGCGGCGTTCCACGCGTTGAGCCCTGCTGTTGTCGGCGCGCAAGTGCGCAGCAATACGAGACCATAGCTGGTGCAGCGGCGCCTCGTCGCGGAGCACATTGCGCAGCTGTGTTTCCACGGCCTCAGCCGCCTCGACCTCGGCGCGGCAACCGGCGCAGACCAACAGGTGCGCTTCGACGGCCCTCCTCTCCGCCGGCCGCAGGGCTCGGTCGAGGTAGAGGTAGACGCGCTGCAGCACGTCTTGGCAAGCCATCGTGGAGGCACTGGCCTGGTGCGTCATCGCCCGTGTCTCCCGCCCGCTGACACCGCCTCGCCCAAGGGCTCGCGGGGCTCGTGCTCGCAGTAGGCGCGCAGCGCCTGGCGCAGGAACCGTCTGCCCCGCGATAGCCGTGACATGACCGTGCCGATCGGACACTCGGCGATCTCGGCAATCTCCCGGTAGCTCAGCTCCTCGATGAAGAATAGCACGACCACCAGCCGGACCTCGGCTGGCAGACGGGCGATCGCCGCGTCTGCCGCCTCGGCGAAGCACTTGGACTCGAAGCGCCGGTCGGGTCCAGGCTCACGACATGGCACGGCGCTATCCAGTCGGTCGAGGTCGACGCTGCCTGCGACCTCCGGGCTGCGCGCTTCGCGGCGGTACCGGTCACGATAGCTGTTGGTCATGATGCGCAGCAGCCACGCGCGGCATGCAGCATCGTCGCGCAGTTCCACCGTCGGAAAAGCTTGAAATGCCTTGACATAGGTATCGTGCACGAGATCCTCAGCGTCGGCTAGCTGCGCGCTCAGGCGACGCGCAGCCCGATGAAGCGCGGCGAGGAGTGGCCGCGTCTGCCGCTCGAATCTCTCGCGGAGCCACCGATCGCGCAGCACGAATTCCGTGGTCATCGCTCCTTGCCCTGCGCAGAGGCCCCTCAGCGCTGCTGCACCTGCTGTGCGAACTCCTTCGCCCTTCACCTACTTCCCGCTGACCACAATCTGGCCGCGCATATCGACATGGACCGTGCAGGCGAGCTCGTATGTCCCGGGCGGCATATCCTGCGGAATCCGCACCGTGTATGACTGGCCCGGGTCGACGAACTCCTCGCCAATCACGCTCTCGCGACCAACCAGCAGCAGGCTGTGCAGCACATCATCGGAATTGTCGAAACGGATCGCCTGGCCCGGTCTAACCTGCAGAAGCCTCGGCTCGAACTGATGGTTTTTCATGACCACCACCACCGGTTCGTCTGCTGCAATGGCTGGACCGTCCAGCATTGCGGTGAGGGCTAGGGCCGCTGCAGTCAGCCATGCTCGCCGATCTGCGCGACGGCTGGCTATCGAACGCCTGTCGCCACCTCTCATCGCTTCGGTTCCACTGGGAACCTGCCCCATAGCGCGCCGGGATAGACCCCGGTCGCTTGGCTCAACTGACCGTCGGCGTGATAGTCGAGCAGGAACTCCTTGCCGGGCCATTTGTTCAGTACCACCACCTTGTGGGCACGGCCGCTACCGTCCGCGACGACGGAATGCTTGCCGACGCCGAACTCACCAAGCGGCTCGTCCTTGAATGGGTTGGTCTCGAGGACGTTCCACAACGTATAGAGGCCGTAGGGGATCAAGCCTTCAAAATCGAAGGTGATTTGGGCTCCACCATTGTCGAGCCGGCGCAGCTTCGCCGTGCCGCGGCCGGCCCAGAAGCTGTAGGCGGTCATGCCAGGCGGCAGGCCTTTCTTGAGGTCCGCCTCCTTTTGCGGGAACAGCGGGACGATGAAGGCCTCGCTCATCTCCGCGGCATATGAAGCGGTCGATGCAATGAAGATCGCCAGCGCGAAAGTGGCAGAGATCGCCAAGGATCCCGCACGGCCGACAGTCATGCACATGGTGTGTTCTCCTTTGCTGCTGTACGGCACCGGCTCCGCGGGGAGCATTCCTGCGCCGCGACGAATCCCTCCACGCCTCGCGCGGGCGGGCGCGGTCCCGCACCCTTTCAACGAACGCCGCGGTCGTTTATTCGCGCTTGGACGCAGCGAATGGGCGCCAGTTGCTACATTCTCACACGGATGTGATTGCGCCTGACGAGGGGCGGTCCAGCCCTATCTGACGCCTTGAGTATCGGAAACGTCTTTATGGATCGGGCTATTTGGTCTGAACGCGTGGAAGACGAAGGCAAAGGTGACGTCGTAGGGGACGTCGACAAGCTCATCTCCCTGACGCTTTTGTACGATGACGTTGCCGATGTCGCGGCCCGCGGGGATCGATGCCTTATCGAGAGCCGACGCTTGTCCTGGCTGCCATTGGAGCAAGAGATCGGCGCTCTCGATGGCGCCTCTGCGCCGCAACAAAGCGAGCGCCCACGCTTCGTGGCGTCCCGGCACGATCTCGATTGCTACCACGCGCTCCATCGGCTCGATGCCGTCGGGCAGCGATCCGTCATACAGGAAGGGCCGCCGTCCGGTCGCGTCATAGCCGACATACGGATTACGGCCGTAATTGCGCGCATTGGGATTGTTGGGGATCAGTACTTTGCCTTGAGGGAATCGCTGTTGGAAGCGATCAAGTGACTCCAACCGCGAGGGCATGAGCCGCAGGTGGCGTCCGGTCATGGCACCCGCGATCGCCTCACCGGTGAATTGCTGCCACCAGCTTTCCGTCTGCCGGTCATACATCACGAGATCCGAGTTCCGCAGCTTCCCGGTCGTTCCGAAGTCGAGAACGCGGCCATCGACCACCCGCTCGAACACCAGCGCGGCGTTGCACAGCGGGCAGTAGGTGACGACAACGGGCATGCCGCCGACGATGTCGTTTGCGATCTCGTGCCAGATCAGAACGCGTAGCGGATAGGCGCGAGCATCCTCCCCGATGGAAAGGGCGATCACCGGCTCCGTATCGCCGAGCGCGGCGCTCGATCCCGTTGCCTTGCCGTCCGCCAGCCGCTCGAAACGTGGCGCATCAATCGCCGGAATTCCATCCTTCGGAGGGCCACCGGATTTGATCCCGGCGAACGGCACGCTGTGCTTGGAGAAATCCGTGCGCGGCCATTCCAAACGCCAGCTGATCGGATCAGCCGACAAGGTTGCGAGACTGGCGTCCATCAACAGGCCAAAGACCGCGGTTAGCGCAATCAATCTTGGGAAATTGCCGACAAACGACGCCATTGCAATCTCACGCCATCTTTCGGTCGACCCACAGAGCTGCCCGAGGTCAGTTCGGCTTGATCGCTTCGTCGGCCAACTTCTCGAGCGCCTGACCCATTTCCCTGAATGTGTCGTCGTGACCATCGACCGAATATTCCGACTTGAGAACTTCCGGCTTGACATAGGCCAACCACACCTGCCCGCTGTCGTCCTCCCACGCGAGCACCTTCATCGGCAGTTCGACTCCGATCTTTCGATTCGATTGCATCAAGGGGGTACCCAACTTTGGGTTTCCGAATATCAAGAGTTGGGTGGGCTTGAGTGTCTGGCCAACTTTCTCTGCGGCTGCCGCATGGTCAACTCGAGCTGTAATCCCGATGCCTCTTGTCTTGAGCGCCTCGGATAGCCGATCCAGTGTCGCCGCGACCGAGTGGGAGCTCTTCTTTACGACCATGCGGTCGTTGCCGGTCCATGCAAGCGAGGGAATAACGACGATGGCAGCAATCAGCGCGGGCCATTTGACCATGATGGCACTCCTTGTCGTATTTTGATTTGGATTATCGGATTAGCACCCTCCTGCGAGCGGTGGCGACGATCGAACGCCAATTCAGCAGGTATTGCCCTGCCCATGCGAGCATGATCGTCAATATGAATACGGTTCCGACCTGCCAAACGAGAACCATCAGGCTCGCGTCCTGGGAATGAAACAGCCGCAGCCCGAAATTACCGAGTCCGGCTGCCGCCAGGCCGCCGAGGGCGGACGTTATGTGCGGGGTAAGAGGTGCGCCGCGGCGGAGCATAACGGCCATAGCGATTGCCGGCACTGCGCCGACGAGAACGATCGCAGGGAAGCAGAACCAATCCGGCTGCAGCGATAAGCCATCAGGACCAAAGTGTATCCAATCTTCGACACAGCCGTCGCCCAAGCTTCCCAACCAAATTGCGAGCGGCAACGCCGGAAGGAAGAGAAATTTGCGATCGTACCCTGGGATGACCGTAGCGAAAGCCGCAGTCGCCGCAGTGATTCCGGTGGCAAGCGCAGCGAGCTGCTCGATCACATAGCGCCATTCCGACGCCTTCGCGATCAAGTCCGCACGCGGCGAAACGACGAACATGACGAGCGCGATATAAGGGATGGCAACCAATAGCCAGGCTGCCGTTCTGATCCATGGACGCGCAAGCGGCCGAACAGGCTCAACAACTTCCGCCAACCGCTCGATGAGTTTCTCGGTCTCCATGGTCATGATTCTTTGATCAAGGCCTTGCGAAGGGTAGCCATTGCACGATGAACCGAAACCTTAAGCGCCCCGATGCTCGTCCCCCTCGCAGCGGCGGCTTCTTTCAGCGACATTTCGCGTAATTTCAACATCTCGATGGCGGCCCGCTGCGCGGGAGAAAGATCCTCGATCGCCTGCCTCAGCGCCTCCGGATCACGGTATTCATCACCATCTATGTTCGTTCCTTCATCGGAAAAGGTTACAGGCACATTCTCAACCTGTACCTCGTGGGCTGCTCGCCGGGTATGCCGCCGCGCCGCATCGGCCAACCGATGCCGGGTAATCGCCATGAGCCAAGGCATGAACGGGCGTCGCGGGTCGTAGGTGGCCCGGACCGCATGCAGAGATAGCAATACATCCTGCACAAGATCTTCAATGTCCGCAATCTTCAGAAATCTGCGTTGTGCGCGAACGATCTGCCGCAAGCGAGGCGTGATCTCTTTCAGCAATAGAACATAGGCTTGCGTGTTGCCTCCCTGTGCGGCCCGCATTAGCGTCGCAAGAGCGTGATCATCCAGTTGCCCCTTCATTGCCAATTAATACGTCCGATCGTCGCGGTGGGCCGAAACACTTCGTCGTGAATGGGGCGACTCTACTTCTCCATTCACCAGCGCGAATTCAGTTGAATGTGAGTCATGACGCTCACCCCGAAGTAAAAAGGCACGCGCAATCATTCGCAGGTGTCTGGAGCGATTGTCACCCTCATCGTGAAGTGATGAATCTCGTCTATTACCAAGACAATCGAAGAGGTAGCCGAGATCGTTGGCGCTCCGACAAACACCGTCAAGACGCGCATGTTCTACGCGCGTCACCAACTGGCGGAGCTGCTTCGTGAAGCGGGCGTGGATGGGCTTTGATTGTGCAGCGCGAAAGGCCTCGGACACCTATTCGTGATTCGATGGAAGGTAACCGTTTCTCTCCGCAACTCGAACTCGATAGCGGGTGAGCAAATCTGCTCACTGTAGATGCGTTAAATGGAGAGACACCATGAAAACGCTAATGACTGCTGTCGCGCTTGCTACGGTGTTTGCTGCACCGGCTTTCGCGCAGTCCGTGAACGCCTGGGGATGGAAAGGAGCGGTCGCCGCTCCGGCCAGCGCCAAGTCCGCGTACGCCGCCGCGTCGTTCAACGCTCGCCGCGGCGCTCTGACCGGTCGCCGCAGCGCTCTGACCGGCCGCCGCGGCGCTCCGGCGGGTTGGACCTACGCTCGTAACTGCAACATTTCCCCGGCGAGCCCGTCGTACCGGACTAACTGCAACTAGCGTCGATCGGCAACCCAGCGAGAGTTCCTGAATGGGGCTTACTCCACGGGGTACTTTGCCGTCGATGCGGCCGGCGTTCGCGCTCGGCCGCAACTTCGTTGGGCGGCCGCAAGCTCTCGTTGGTGCAAACTTGGCAACGGGTCGAGCACGTCGTCGTGAATTAGACGAACGTAACCTCTCTGCTCATTTACGCGAACTTAAATTGCAGGTGACGCGCTCATCTCGAACTAGGAGCCACGACGATGTCTACCGACACTATGATCGCAGTTGCCGCAGCGCTCGTCCTTGTCGCAGGTACAGCGGCGGTGGCGATGATCAATTACGAAGCCAACGCCCCCCTTGCGGCGTTCGCCCCGCAAAACGATCCCGCCGCGGTCTCTGCCCAAAACCCGGTGGCAGGCTGCGACACCGATGAAGCACCGATTTTTCAAGGACAATGGCCGCTTCATTACTGACACGAGCCTGCCTTCGCTAAAGCAGCAATCACGCTGCTAGCTGTGCGCCCATCACATAACTCATCGGCGGGGTTTTGAGGCCTTAGGCCGGAATATTTCACATCGAACGTAACCTTTTCCGACCCTGCGACGAACGTAGTGTCACGCGGGCCGTTATGGCCCGACGGGGATGGGGCGGAAACAAGCAGACCATGCATTCCAAAATTCGGACAACGCTGACCCTGCGTGCCTTGCATGTCCTGCTCGGGCTGACTCTGTGTGCGCTGGCCGCAGCGGTCCTGCTCGCCTTCTCAGTAGTGGGCCACGCTGCGCAACCATTCGACGACCAGTCCTTCAAGCAGGCCCAGGCAGCCGGCAAAACGATCCTCGTCGATGTAGCTGCCCCCTGGTGTCCGACCTGCAGGCGGCAGCGCCCGATCGTGGAACAGATCGAGAAGGAAACACCGAATCTCGTCGTCTACGAGGTCGATTTCGACACGGCAAAGAATGCGCTCAGGCACTTTCGCGTTCAGTACCAAAGCACGCTGATCGTCTTCAAGGGCACCAAGGAGGTTGGCCGCTCGACCGGCGACACCGATGCCGCGCGTATCCGTGCGCTGGTCGCAAAGGGATTCTGACGATGGCCGAGCTTGGCGGTATCGCGCTCAGCTACGCCGCGGGCGTTTTGTCGACCTTGTCGCCATGCGTGCTGCCGCTCTTGCCGATCATCCTGTTCGGCGCGCTCGAGCAGCACGCGTGGGGTCCGGTTGCCCTGGCCGCCGGCCTCTCTGCGTCGTTCGCCGGCGTCGGCATATTCCTTGTCTCGCTCGGCTTCAGCATGGGCATTGATCCGACCGCGTTCCGCCTAGGCGTCGCCGCCCTGATACTGATCATCGGCGTCGTTCTCTTGGTTCCAGCGCTTCAGAACCGGTTTGCGCTCGCCGCCGCGCCGGTCGCCGTCGGCGGTCAAGCGCTGATCGAGCGACTTCGGCCGTCCCGGATCGGTGGCCAATTCGCGTTGGGCATGCTGCTCGGAGCGATCTGGTCGCCGTGCTCGGGTCCGACACTGGGCGCGGCGATAGCACTCGCCGCCCAGAGCGAAGGTGCCGGCCGGGCAGCCACGGTCATGGCCATGTTCAGCCTCGGAGCTGCGACGCCGATCTTGGCGCTCGCCTACGGCTCGCGGCAAGCGATCGTTGCGCGACACGATTTGTTGGCTCGCACATCGCGAATCGCCAAGCCGCTCATGGGCGCCGCGCTCGTCGGCATCG
>Ga0306925_10002480_pt1 | contig 15920 bp, 14 predicted proteins | sample flu12Cox44000176_FD_203755 | JGI IMG/M metagenome (GOLD analysis project Ga0306925, IMG submission 203755) | Lab enrichment of tropical soil microbial communities from Luquillo Experimental Forest, Puerto Rico - flux8day.12C.oxic.44.000.176 (v2)... | ecosystem: Environmental > Terrestrial >... | reverse complement strand
ATCTCGTGGCCCGCCCGAGACTCCACACACGAAAGCGACTCAGCGTGGTCTGCCGGGGGAATCCCCTGCCGCAGCCGGCGTGGAATCATGACCAAGCTAAGGCTTGTACCCCTTGGCCTGTGCCACGATGGCTGCGCGGTCGAACTTGTTGATCTGGTCGACCAGCGCCGCGGAGTAGAGGTCCGCGGGGGGCACGGTGCCCTCGATCAGCTTCTGCTCCTTGAAGATGTTCTGGAGTGTCGTCCACTGCGCGAGCGTGCCGATGCCGAAGCGCGGATCGGGCCGGTTGTCCACCCGCTGCAGCATGAAGCGCGCGTTGAACACGTTGAGCGCGTCCTTGAGCGCCTTGGCCTCGTCGCCTGTCTGCGGCTTCGTCTCCGGGTACATCTTCCAGTGGATGCGCACCGCCGCCTCGGGGTTGGCGAGACCGAACACCGTGGCCTTGGCGATGCCCCGCGCGAAGCCCACCAGCATGGCGGGGTTCTCCGTCAACTGGTCATCACGCGTGGCCAGAGTCTGGCCGAGCATCTCGTGCACCATGGGCAGATCGAGTCGGCGCACCTGCATGCCGCTGTTCTCGATGGAAGCCTGGAGCGTGTCCCACATGGCGAGGCAGTCGACGGTCTTCTGCTGCAGGGCGAGCCGGCCGGGCGCACCGACTCCCACCGCGACGATCTTGATGTCCTTCTCGGGATCGAGCCCCGCGGAGGCGACCAGCGCCTTGGCGAAGGGCACCGAGCCGGAGGCGAGCGAGGGCACGCCGATGGTCTTGCCCTTCAGATCGGCAACCTTCTGGAGCGGGCTGTCACTGGGCACCACGAGGCGATAGATCGTCTCGCGCGCCTGCACATAGAATCCCTTGATCTTGATGCCCTTCTCGCGGCCGATGACGATCTCCTCAGGCCCAAGCGAGACGATCTGGAGATTGCCCGCCGCGAGCTGCTGCATGCCCGCCGCCGAGCCCTCGACACTCGTCACCGTCACGTCGAGGCCTTCTTCCTTCCAGTAGCCGAGGGCCTGGGGCAGCGACGAGTGGGCGGAGTGCCCCACGGAGATGTCCTTGGTGGTGACGGCGAACACGACCTTCTTGAGCGGCTTGTCCTGCGCGTGGCTGGCCGCCTCCCACAGGGCGAGCACGATGCCCAGGATGGCGACGGCGGTGACGATGCGTTTCATCGAGTGTCCTCTCTTTCGGGGCCGGAGGCCCGGGTGGTGCTCACGCGCTGATGGTCTCGTCGGGCTCCGCCCAGAAGATCACGTGCCGCTGCACCGCCTGCATGACGAGGTGGAGGACCACCCCCATCACGGAGAGCAGGATGAGCACGGCGAAGACGCCGGCGACGTCGAGGGAGAAGTTGAACTGCAAGATCAGGTTGCCGAGCCCTTTCTGCGAGCCCACGAACTCGCCCACGATGGCGCCGAGCACGCTGAACACGATGGCGATGTCGAGCCCCGCGAACACGAAGGGCAGCGCGTTGGGAAAGGTCACGAGTCGGAAAGTCTGCCAGCGGGTCGCCCGCAGCGACCGCATCAGGTCGAGCTTGGCCGCATCCACCGTTTTGAGGCCCACGATCACGTTGACGAGCACAGGGAAGAAAGCCACCATGCCCGCGATGATGACCTTGGAGGAGATGCCGAAGCCGAACCACACGATGACGAGGGGCGCGATGGCGATCTTGGGCAAGGTTTGCAAGGCGACGAGGTAAGGATAAAACGTCCGCTCGACGAGCCGGAACTGCGCGATGATCGCCCCCAGCACGATGCCCGCCACCGCCGCGATGACGAAGCCCACCAGCGCCTCGAAGAGGGTGATCCAGAAGTTCGTCAGGTAGAGCCCGGTCCGCACGCCGCGCCCGAGGGCGCCCGCCACTGTGCTGGGCGCGGGCACGAGGAAGTTCGGGACGTTCCAGGCGCGCACTACCCATTCCCACAGGGTCACGAAGAGCACGAACACGAGGGGGATGAGCACGGCCTGGGGGCGATTGCGCACGTAGAGAACGGGGTCCTCGCGCAGCTCTGCCCAGGCGGAGCGCTCCCGGGTCTTCCCCCTGATCATTTCCGCACTCGCCTCGTCGCTTGAGGCAGGGCCTCGGCTCGAACGGCGACCCTCTCCCCCTTCGGGGACGAGGGAATCCAGGGCGCTCAATCGAGCCACCCGCGGGCGTCGAAGAGGTGGCGGATCCGGCGCGTATACACGCCGAACTCGTCGGAGGCCATCATGTCGAGGTCGCGCGGCCGCGGCAGCCGCACCTCCACGATCTCCTTAATGCGCCCCGGGCGCGCGGACATCACGATGACGCGATCGGCGAGGAAGGCCGCCTCGGGAATGGAGTGCGTGATGAACACGATCGTCTTGCCCGACTCCTTCCAGATGCGCAGGAGCTCGAGGTTCATGAACTCGCGCGTCATGGCGTCGAGAGCCCCGAAAGGCTCGTCCATGAGGAGGAGCGACGGATCGTGCACGAGGGCCCGCGCGATGGCCACACGCTGCCGCATCCCGCCGGAGAGCTCGTGGGGATACTTGTCCTCGAATCCAGTCAGGCCCACCAGGGCGAGCAGATCCATGGCGCGCTCGCCCGAGCGCGCGCGATCGAGTCCGAGCACCTCCACGGGGAGCATCACGTTGTCGAAGACGGTGCGCCACGGGAGGAGCACGGGATCCTGGAACACGATGCCGATGTCGCGACTCGGCTCGTCCACGGACTGCCCGCGAAGGGTGACGCTGCCCGCGGAGCGCTGGAGCAGCCCGGCGAGGATCTTCAGGAGGGTGGTCTTCCCGCAGCCCGACTGCCCCACGATGGTGATGAATTCCCCTGCCGCGATCTCCACGGAGATGCCCGCGAGGGCGTGCACCTGAGTGCGGCCCCGGGTGGCATACGTCTTCTCGAGGCTCGACACCACGATCAGGGGCGTGCTCACCACCGGGGCAACTTCGATGACGACACTCGTGCACTCACGGGGATTGCAGGATAACCCTGGCCGCGCTTGACAGCAAGCCTCGGAATGACTTACACGGAGTCCATCCCGGGCGCCGCTGGCCCCATCCGCGGGGCCGCTCGCCCCTCATGCCTCGACGAACGACATCGCAAGGAGCACACGCATGCGCGAGCAGGATCCGCGACCCACTCTGATCGACCGCCGCCGCTTCATCGCCACGAGTGGAGCCGCCCTCGTCGTGGCGAGCGCGCCGCGAGTGGCCGCCGGGCAGGCCAAGCGCAGCGGCGAGATCGCCGCGGGACTCTCCGAGCGCATGCTGACCCTCGATCCCGCCAACCACTACTCGATCTCCACCACCTCCGTCCTCCGGCACCTCTTCGATCCCCTCATCGACGTGACCAACGACTCCAAGTTCGTTCCCGCCCTCGCCGAGACGTGGCGGCCCGTGAACGCCACGACCTGGCGATTCACCCTGCGCAAGGGCGTCACCTTCCACGACGGCACCCCATTCAACGCGGATAGCGTGGTGTTCACCCTCAAGCGCGTGCGGGACAACACCAAGCTGATCAAGTCCTTCGTGTACCAGGACCTCGCGGAGGTCGAGAAGGACGGGGACTATGGCGTCGTCGTCACTACCAAGCGTCCCTTCGGCTCGCTGCCCTCGCATCTCACCATGCTCGGCATGCTGCCCCCGAGCGCGGGCAAGGGCGAGGAGGCCTTCTTCCAGAAGCCGATCGGCACCGGCCCCTTCCGCTTCGTCTCGTGGACGCACGGCGATCAGATCGCGCTCACCGCGAACCCGAGCTACTGGAAGCCCGGCATCCCCAAGGTGGAGAAGCTCACCTTCCGGTTCATCCCCGAGCTCTCCACGCGCACGGCCGCCCTCCGCGCGGGCGAGCTGCAGGTCATCGACCGCGTCACCCCCGATCTCGTCGAGACCCTCAAGGGCACGCGCGGAGTCAAGGTGGTGGACGTGCCCGCCATCGAGGCGCAGCGCTGGATCTTTCAGCTCGGCAAGGAGCCGGTGAAGGACCAGCGGCTGCGCCAGGCTATCTCGCTCGCCATCGACCGCAACGTGATCATCAAGGAGCTCCTCAGGGGCTACGGACGTCCCGTGGACAGTCCCGTGCCGCCCGGCCTCATCGGCCACACCACCCTGCCCCCCAAGAACTACGATCCCGAGAAAGCGCGGCAGATCCTCAAGCAGGCGGGGATGTCGAACGTCAGCGTCGACATCGTGCTCATGAAGGACTTCTACCCCAAGCAGCTCGAGATCACCCAAGCGGTGGCGGCCATGCTGAGCGACGTGGGCATCAAGCTCAACATCAAGAACCTCGAGATCGCCACCGCGCGCGAACAGCGCACCGCGGGCACCTACGACCTCTTCTTCTCCGGGTGGGCGCACATGCCCCACGATCCCGATTGGTACTTCGGCCAGTGGTTCACCAAGGCGGGCTCGGAAAAGCTGACGCGCTACTCGAACCCCAAGGTGGAGCAGCTCATCGCGGAGGGCCGCGTGCCCGATCCCAAGGTGCGCCAGGCCAAGTACGAGGAGCTCGAGCGCATCGTGTGGGACGAGGAGGCGGAGCTCTGGCTTTACTACACGGTGGCTATCTACGGGGTGAGCGAGCGGCTCAGGAACTTCGAGGCGCGGCGCGACTACTACGTCCTCCTGAGTGACGTCAGCATCGCCTAGCCGGCCCCGCTCCGGCTCCCGCGGCCCGCACGACGGATGAGAACCTACGTCCTCCGCCGGCTCGCCCAGTCCGCCCTCACCCTTCTCGGCGTCTCCGTGCTGGTATTCGTGATCCTCCGCGTGCTGCCCGGCGACCCCGCGCGCATGCTCCTGCCCGACGGCGCCCCCGAATCCGCGGTGGCCGAGCTCAACCGCCAGCTCGGGTTGCGCGAGCCTTTCGTCGTCCAGTACGGGCTCTTTCTGGGCAGCGTGGCCCGCGGCGACTTCGGCCAGTCCTTCCAGTACCGTGCCCCCGCCCTGCGCGTGGTCCTCGAGCGTCTGCCCGCCACCGTGCACCTCACCCTGGCCGCTATGCTCATTACCATCGCCGCCGGCGTACCCCTCGGCATCTTCACCGCGGTGCGCCGCGGCACCCGCTACGACGTGGCGGGAACCATCGTGGCCGTCCTCGGCCAGTCCCTGCCCAACTTCTGGCTCGGCATCATGCTGATCCTGCTCTTTGGCGTCGCCCTGCGCTGGCTACCCACCTCCGGCTTCGCGAGTTGGACCTCGCTCGTGCTCCCCGCCGTCACCCTCGCCGCCTTCCCCACCGCGCTCGTGGCGCGGCTCACGCGCTCGAGCATGCTCGAGATCCTGAACCGCGACTACATCCGCACCGGCCGCGCCAAGGGGCTGGCCGAGCGGAGCGTGGTGTTCCGCCACGCTCTCCGGAACGCGGCCATTCCCGTGCTCACGGTGATCGGCCTACAGATCGGCGCCCTCCTCGGCGGCGCCGTCATCACCGAGTCGATCTTCGCGTGGCCCGGCATGGGCAAGCTCATCGTGGACGCCATCTTCTTCCGCGACTTTCCCGTGGTGCAGACGGTGCTGATCCTCTCCGCCACCGTGTTCGTGGTGATCAACCTCGCCGTGGATCTCCTGTACACGGTGATCGACCCGCGGATTCGGTACCTCTGATGGTGCCCCGCGGGACGCGACGGCACCCCGCCATGGCGATCGGGGGCTGCCTCCTCGGGCTCGTGGTGGTGGCGAGCCTCTTCGCTCCCGCCCTCACCATCTACGATCCGCTCAAGCCGAGCTTCAGCCAGCGGCTCGTCCCGCCGTGGGGGCTCGGGGGGACGAGCGCGCATCTCCTCGGCACAGACAATCTCGGCCGCGATATCCTTTCGCGCCTCCTCTACGGCGGCCGCATCTCGCTCGCCCTCGCCATGAGCGCGGTAGCCATTGCCGCTCTCGTGGGCGTGGTGGTGGGGCTCGTCGCGAGCTGGGGCGGAGCGAAGAGCGATGCCGTCATCATGCGGGTCGCGGACGTGCAGCTCGCCTTCCCCGTCATCATGCTCGCCATCGCCATCGTGGCCGTGGTGGGGACGAATCCGCTCGCCCTGGTGGGCGTGCTCGCGCTCAGCGGCTGGGTGCTCTACGCGCGCACCATCCGCGCGCACGTGCTCACCCTCAAGCAGCTCGACTACATCGAGGCGGCGGCCACCTTGGGAGCGAGCGACGCGCGCGTCATCCTGCGCCACGTGCTCCCCAACACGGTGGCGCCCATCCTGGTCATCGGCTCGAGCCAGTTCGCCACCATGGTCCTGCTGGAGTCCGGCCTGAGCTTCCTCGGCATGGGCATCCAGGCCCCGCGCGCCTCATGGGGTCTGATGCTCGCGGAGGGGCGCGACTATCTCTCGAACGCGTGGTGGCTCGCCACCGCCCCCGGCCTCATGATTGCGCTGGTGGTGCTGGGGGCGAACCTGCTCGGCGACGGGCTTCGCGACCTTCTCGACCCGACACTGCGCAATCTCGAGAGCTGAGGGCGCGGCTCAGCGGCCGCGATCGCGCAACCAGTCCGGGAGCGGCGGCACCCGCGCGTCGACCTGGCGCAGGTTGTAGTACGGAATAGCAGGGCGGTAGGCGTCGAACACGCGGCGCAGTTCGGCAATGGGCTCCGCATGCACGTCGACGCCCAGATCCACGTAGGCGAACGGGCGGTCGTCGACGACGAGGAGCGCGGCCGACTGCTGGCCGCCGTGCTGCCCGCCCGCGTCGCGGCCCGCCTCGACCGTCTGCATCAGGCGCTCCTCCAGATCCTCGGTGGGATCCGCGGTGAAGGCCTTCTCCATGGCATCGAGCAGGTGCGCGCCGGTGAGGTAGTTGCCGAGCACGATGAAGTCGTCACCCACGCGATGCCCCGCCCAGTCGCGATTCATCTTGCCCGTGCGCGCCGCTGCGAAGCCGTCGGCGTCGATGACCCCGAGCTGGCGATACTCCGCATAGGGATCGCCCTTGACCAGGTCCTCGATGACGCTGGGCGCCTTGTAGCCGAGGTCGAGCAGCTTGAGCGCCATGTGGCCGAGCCGCGCATCGGCGATGGCCATGATGGCGACGGCGCCCAGCCCGGCTCGCGCATGCGTTACACGGGCGCCCACGGCGAGGGAGCGGGTGGCAGTGCCAATGCCCAGACGCCCAGTGCGTGCGCAGCGGCCGAGCACCGTGAAAGTGTGGAATTCGACGCCGGGTGGGACTTCTGTCATGTCACGCGCGCCCTAGGATCGATGTAGTCCGGGCGCACGGCATAGGGATACGGCCCCTCCACGGTCCGCCCCTCCGCGAAGCGGCGAAGGCTGAAGGCCTCGATGTCCACGGTCTTGGCGCGCCCCTCGACCACCAGCTCCGCCATGCACTGGCCCACCGCGGGGGCGATCTTGAAGCCGGAGCCGCTGAACGCGGTGGCGAGGTACAGGCCGTCGACGCCGTCCACGCGCCCGAGAATCGCATGGCGATCTGAGCTGTAGCCGTCGAAGGCCTTGTAGCCGCGGGAGAGGGTGGCGCGCTCCATGACAGGAATGCGATGCATGAGGAGCTGCGCGCCCAGATCGGCGGCCTGCGCGGAGAGGCCGGTGCCGAGCGTGTCGGGATCGATCTCCCACTCCTGGCAGGGCACGCCCACCAAGGTGAGGCCGCCTTCGGGCCGGAAGTAGTTGCCTTGGACGTTATCGATGAAGACCATGTGACCCTTGGCCAGGTCGGGCGGGCGCGTCACCGCCACCGTGTCGATGGCCTTGGGCCGTGCCGGCAGCTCGAGGCCGAACTCGCGGCAGAGGCGAGCTGACCACGCTCCCGCGGCCACGATGACGTTGCCCGCGTCGATGCGCCCCGCCGAGGTCTCCACGCCGATGACGCGGCTGTCCTGACGGATCACGCGCGTCACCGCCGTCCACTGCATCACCTTCGCGCCAAGCTCCGTGGCGCGACGGCGGAAGCCTTCGACGGTCTCCGCGGGATTAGCGTAGCCGCTGTCAGGCTCATAGGCGGCGGCGCCGATGTCGTCCACGTTGGCGAAAGGCTGGAGCTCCTTGAGCTCAGTGGCGGTGATGGCAGTGGTGTTGACGCCGATGCCCCGGAGCATCTCGACGTTGCGTCGGAGATTGTCGGCATAGGCCGGGGCGACCACGTTCACGAAGCCGGTGTGCGTGAACACGGGGGGTCCGCCCATGAGCTCGGCCCAGTGCTTGAACACGGGGAAGCTCGCCCACGCCAGGCGCGAGTCCCACTCGTTGGTGTAGTGCATGCGGACGAGCGCGCTCGAGCGGCCCGAGGCCCCGCTGGCCAGCGCGCCCTTCTCTACGAGCACGACCTTCACGCCTCGCGCGGCCAGCGCGTAGGTGATGCTGGCCCCGTTCACGCCTCCGCCGATCACGACTACGTCGGCTGTCTGGGTCATGGCGATTCTCCTTTCACTCCCTTGCCCCCCTCACTATCTCCGCCCGCGACCGGCGACCCTCTCCGCCGATGGGGGAGAGGGAGAAGCTACCGCTGCATGACGTGACGCGGGTCGAGGGCGTCACGCAAGCCGTCCCCGAGAAAGTTGAAGCTCGTGACGGCCAGGGTGATAGCGATCCCGGGGAAGATGGCGACCCACGGCGCCGAGGCGAAATAGCTCTGGGCATTGTTGAGCATGTTACCCCAGCTCGCGAGCGGCGGCTGGATACCGTAGCCGAGGAAGCTGATGTACGACTCGAGCAGAATGGCCCGCGCCACGCTGAGGGTGGCGGCCACCGCGATGATGCCCACCGTGTTGGGCAGGAGGTGGCGCAGCATGATACGTCCACCCGAAGCGCCGAGGCCCCGCGCGCCCTGGATGAACTCGCGCTCTCGGAGGGCAAGCATCTGGCCGCGCACCATGCGCGTCACGTCCATCCACGAGGTGACGCCGATGATGAGGGTCATGGAAGCGAGCGACGGCGGCACGAAGGCGGCCAAGGCGAGAAGAAGGAAGATGGGCGGAAAGGACAGCATGGCGTCCGTGATGCGGAGGAGGATCGCATCGGTGGCGCCGCGGAAGTAGCCGGCCAGCGTGCCGAGGAGCGCGCCGAAAGTTACCGTCACGAGCATGGCGGCCACGCCCACCGTGAGGGAGATGCGCCCGGCGTGGAGGAGACGGCTCAGCACGTCGCGGCCGAGCTCGTCGGCGCCCAGCACATGGCCCTGGCTCAGCGGCGGAGCGAACTTGTGCGTCATCTGGATCTGGATGGGATCGGGCAGGCGCAGGCGTCCCGCGAAGCCTGCCCCCATTCCGAGGAAAACGATGATCACTGCGCTCGCCACCGCGGGGCGATGACGGACGAAGCGCGAGAGCACCGTGGCCTCCTTCACGACAGCCGCACTCGTGGATCGACGGCGGCGTACACGAGGTCGGCGATCAGATTGCCCGCCACCACCAGCACCGCCGTGAGCATGAGCAGGCCCATGAGCACGGGATAATCGCGATAGCCGATGGAGTCCACGAAGAGGCGGCCCATGCCGGGCCAGGTGAAGACAGTTTCCGTGACGAGGGCGCCGCTGAATACGAGAGGAAGCTGGAGGCCGGCCAGCGTGATGAGGGGGATGAGCGCATTCCTGAGCGCGTGCTTGAGGATGAGGGCGCCCGCGGCCACGCCCTTAGCCTGTGCGGTGCGCATGTAGTCCTCGCGAATCACCTCGAGCATGGAGGCGCGCGTGTAGCGGCTCCACGTGGCCACCATCACCACGCCGAGCGTGGCGGCGGGCAGCACGAGGTGCTTGAGGAGATCGCCCACGGCGAAGTCTGCGCCGATGGTGCCCATGTTCCCGGGCGGCAACACGCGCAGCAGCACCGCGAAGACATAGATTCCCATGAGCCCGAGCCAGAACGTGGGAATGGAGAGCGCGACCATGGAGCCGAAAGTGAGGAGATGGTCGAAGAGCGAGTACTGGCGGACTGCGCTCACGATGCCGGTGAAGAGCCCCAGGCCCACGGCCACGGTGAACGCGCTCACCATGAGGACGAGGGTGGCCGGGATCCGATCGACGACGACCTCGCGCACGAGACGGCCGTCACGATAGGAACGCCCCCAGTTTCCGGTGAGCACGCCGCCGGCCCAGCGCACGTACTGCTCGGGCACGGGGCGATCCAGGCCCAGCTGGCGCGTCAGCCGCTCCAGGTCTTCCGCACTCATGGTCGGGGTCATCGCGTAGATCGCCGCGGGCCCGCCCGGCGCCAGATGCAGCACGGAGAAGCCGAGCATGGACACGAGGAGGAGCACGACGAGGGCCTGGAGGACGCGGCGGATCAGGTAGCGGTGCATGAAGCCTAGGCCTCGGCCTTTCGTCTGCCGGGGTCACGGAGCTCTTTCCTCCAGCGCGAGGCGTGAAGGGGTGACTGTCGCCTCACCGTCGGGACTGGAAGAGCTCGATCGGGTTCCCTGAGGGATCGTCGATGATGACCTGGGCGCCACCCGGCCCGGTCACGATCTCACTCGTGCGGAATGGCACCTCGGAAGCCCGCAACCGCTTCACCTCCGCCTCGAGATCAGCGACCTCGAGGTGAATGCGGTTCCAGCCGCCCGGCACCTGACGCCGACCATCGGGAAGCGGGCGTTTGCCCGAGCTACCCTCGCCACTCAGCAACAGTCGCACCCCGTCACGCGACACCGCGGCAAAGGCCGGTGACGCGTCGATGTCCAGAGTGAAGCCGAGGAGGGTCGTGTAGAACTTGATGGCCGCCGGTACGTCATCGATCATGTAGCGCATGCTGACTTGAGACATCGCTCTCAGTCTCCTCTGTTCGTTGTCAGTTTCCGGTTCAGCGAACCGGGCGAGATCGCGACATCTGAAACGCCGCTCGGCCCCGGAGGAGCACTACTGGAAGCTTGTTCCATGGGCGAGTCGGCCGGCTTCGCGGCTGCGCGTGTGCGGTGTTCGGCCACGCCATCGACGCTGCGGCGCCGTGAAGGCAGACAAAATTCTGCCGATTCATGATTCCTTCGAGGTCATGAATCCGTCTGTCGATCACTGACTTCGCCCTTTCAGGGCGGACTCCGGCACGCTGTGATCAGAGTGCAAGTGGGTCGGGAATGTGCCGTCTACATCCTGCCAACGAACTCGAAGCTGAGCAAGACGAACAATAGCTTGCAGCCTCCCGCCTCAACCAGGAGGCTCGGGCCAAATCTGTTCATGACCGTCGGAGGGCAGCCAGTGCCGAGCAGGGTCACCTTGGAAACCCGACGCTGGGCATGATCCGCGCGTTTCAGCGCGTCGGCTCCATGCCTTGGCTTGGCCCACCCGCGGTCAGATCCTTGCGCAACGGATAGGCTCCCTGGGCATCAGGCGGGCCACATCGCACGTAACCCCTCCGCAAGTAGAACTCGAGCGCGTTTGGGCTGGACTCGAGACGCGTCGTCGTGTAGCCGGACCTCCGGATGCAGGTTTCGGCTCGTGCAAGGAGGACTGAGCCAACCCCTCGGCGGGAGCACGACGGCGAGACATACAGCGCCGCCACGCGGTCTCGGTCGACCTCGACCCAACCGATCGCGGCCCGTCCACCGCGACCCACACCTCATGGTCCCACATCGCCCACGCTATGCGATCGGCGGTCGCTCGCGTGGCCCATTGTTCAGCCTGTTCCCTCGACACTGCTGGTACGGCCAGCGCGAGAATGGCGCTCTGCCGGATACTTGCGAGCGCCTCCTCGTCAGTGGCGTCGGCACGCCGAATCTGCATCAAGTGGAGGTTGCCGGCCAGCGCGCGGCGCGGTTGATCCACGCCCTGCGGAGATCGCGCGTCACCGCGATGGGGCGAGCCGCCGGGCAAAGAATGACCAGGATCTCGTCCCGAGCGGCCAGGGTGGGCTGGCCGGCCTCGTCGATGAGGTGGACGGTGACGACGCTGTGCGGACACGCCACGACGCGCTCGAAGAACGGCGGGGTGTCTCGGTTGGCGGCACTGTCAGGCAGGACGCGTCCGACGAAGCGGTCGCCAAGCGCCCTGGCGTAGGAGGCGAATCGCTGCGCCGTGCAGAAGCGGTCGCCCTCGAAGCGATAGGCCAGCACGGTCAGGTCGTCGCGCTCGAGCCGTTGACGGACGGCAGCGAGCTCGGCCGGAGCGATGTGCAGGCCGGCGGGGTCTTTGAGGGGCAGCGTGGGGTGGGAGAGCACCGGCGCCAGCATCGAGGCCTCGAGCATCATCGTGAGGGCGAAGTTGCCGGTGAAGCACATGCCGATGGCGCCGACGCCGGGGCCGCCGCATTCCCGGTGCGCCAGGCGGGCCAGCGCGCGGAGCCACGCGGTCACGGGACTCGACTCGTCGGCGGCGAAGGCGTGAAACTCGGCGCTGACGCAGGCCTGGCGGAAGATGGCCTGGCCTTCCTCCACCTGAGGCAGGGCGCCGTCGCGGCCGAACAGCGAGGGCAAGTAGATGGTGAACCCGGCGTCGCGGACCCAGCGGCCGAAGCGAGCGACGTGCGGGCTGATGCCCGGCATCTCGGTCATGACGATCACCGCCGGCCCGGTGCCCGCGACGTGTACCACCTTGGTGGCGCCGTCGAGCGTGATCGCGCGGTGCTCGAAATCGTCGAGCGGATCGTCCTCGTTCAACGCCCGTTGGGGTATCGTCGGAGCTCCTCCGTGAGGCGGGTTCATCAGGTAGTTACGCGCCCGCCCCATGCGGGTGCCCCTCACACCAGCTCGCCATCGCCGCCACCTCCAGGCCGTGCGCCACGATATCCCGCGAGATACCGCTGGATATCTGGCCCTGACTCGGAATGTGGCGTGCGCAAGGGCAGAGGCTCATCGCGAGAGCATCAGGTCGGCGGGGCTCCGAAGACGCTTGACCGTGCCGAAGTCCGAGCAACGCTGGACGGTGAGAGTGGCGCAGCGTTCGTCTCGCAGATGGGCGGCCAATGAGGAGCCTTACGCCTTCCACCCCCACTCGTTCATGTTCCAGCTGTTGACCAGCGTGTTGCTGTTGGGCTTGTAGTTGACCAGCCCCTGCTTCACGCCTTCGAGCCGCACGTAGCTGAAGAGTGGCAGGTACGGCAGGTCCGCCCGGATCACTTCCTGGAGCTTGAGATAGATCGGCTTGCGCTTCGCGCGGTCCACCTCTTTCACCCCGTCCTCGAGGAGTTTGTCCACCTGCGGGTTCTTGTACTGCATCACGTTCCGCCCGGAGCCCGTCTCGGCCGGGATGTACTTGCTGTGGATGCGGTTGAGGCAGTCCGGATCGTCACCGATGATGGCCTGGATGCCCACGAGGAGCGTCTCGTACTTGCTCTTCACGTAGTACTCGCCCCACACCACGGCCGCCGGCATGTTGTTGATCTGCATGTCCACGCTGATGGCCTTGAAGTTCTGCTGGATCAGGGCCTGGGTCTGCTCGCGGAGCTTGTTGCCCGCGGTGGTGGAGTTGGTGAACGAGAGCCGCACGCCGTTCTTCGCGCGGATGCCATCGGGTCCCACCTTCCAGCCCGACTCCTCGAGGATCTGCTTGGCTTTCTCGGGGTTGTATTCCTGCTTGGGCAGGTCGGGATTGTAGGCCCACGAGGTCGCGGGCAAGTAGCCTTCCACCGGCTTGTGGATGCCGTAGTAGATCTGGTCGATGATCGCCTTCTTGTCGATGGCGGCGTAGAGCGCCTGGCGTACCGCTATTTCCTTGAACTGCGGCTTGCCATGATTGAAGTAGATGTACTCGATGGACGGCGTCGCGTGCTGGTGGATGGTCACGCCAGGCAGGCCCTTGGCCTCGGCGAAGAACTCCGCAGAGATTCCCTGGAGCCCTGTCACGTCCACCGCGCCCGTCTTGAACTGCGTGTAGAGCACGGTGAGATCGGGAATGTACTTGAAAATGACCCGCTCCAGCGTGGGTGGCCCGCCGTGATAGCTCTCGTTGGCCTTCAGCACCAGGTGATCTCCGGCCACCCGGCTCGCGAACTTGAAGGGTCCCGTGCCGATCGGGCTCTTGGTGTTGAACTCGGCTGTGTTCGGATCCGCCACACCCTCGAGGATGTTGGCGGGGACGACGTACGTGTCGCCCCACGACGTGAGGAAGGGCGCGAACGATTCCTTGAGCCTCACGCGCAGCGTGTAGTCGTCGACGATCTCCACGCTCGAGACGACATCGTGTCCGATTTTCGTGTAGGCGCCGAACTTCGGATTGAGGATGAGATCGTGCGTGAACTTCACGTCCTTGGCTGTGAAGGGCTGGCCATCGTGCCACTTCACCCCGCGCTTGAGCTTGATGACGTACTCGAGCCCGTTCTTCTGGATGCCGCCATTCTTCGCCGATGGCACTTCGGTGGCGAGGTTGGGGCTGAACTGCGCGTGCTCGTCCACTCTCCACAGGCTGTCGAAGATGCCGAAGTGCACGCCGTGGTCCACCTCGATGTGCGGGCGCACGGGATTGAAGACAGTGGGTTCCTGCGACAGCGCCACCACGACCTGCCCGCCCTTTTTGACGTTGTCGGCGGCCAGCACGACGCTCCGGTCGAGCAGAGGCCCCAAGGCGACCGCAGCGGCCGTGCCGCCCAGGAGACCGAGTGCCGTCCGGCGCGAGAGCACGATGGTGCGCGCGCTGGTTTCGGAAGGAGCAGCTGTGTGCTTTGGCGTGGGTATCATCGGGGATTTCCTCCTGGCGGGACTATGCTGGCGGCGGTTGGGCGTGTCAAGGAAGCCTCGCTCGTGTTAGGCCCCCTCACCCTTCCCTCTCCCCCGGAGGGGAGAGGGGTGGAAGAATCAGGCGTGGAAGGTTTGGCGGCCCTCGTCGCGGTTCCAAAGGCGAATCAGGTGGCGTCTGCGCTCCGGCTCCTCAGCGTCGCGGAACGGTGTCCGACTGTGGGCAAAGAGCCGGTTGTTCAGATACTGGAGTTGGCCCTGCTCGATGGTGAACTCGACCCAGCACCGAGGCGCGTTCAGGACGGCGCTCATCGCTCGGATGGCGTCGTGGCCAACGTCGTCGAGCGGCTTATCCTCGAGCTCCTCGGCATTCGCCACGAGGCTCTCGTTGTAGCGGCCACGGAGCCCGCTGCCCGCCCGCTCGAAGATGGGCTGCCACGAGACCTTCGCGTCGTCGGGAGCGTGCTCGGCCTGGCGGTCCCAGGGCACCGGCTCGTACAGCCGCGGGAGGAGCGCGGGATGTGTGCGCTCGAGCTCCTCGTGCGCCGTCACCAGGCTCACGAAGCGGCTCATCCCGCCTTCCATCGCGGGGTGGACGCAGAGCAGGCCGACCAGCTCGGGAGGCGCGCTCAGCCAGGGGGCGTCAGTGTGGAACTGCAGATCCAGGTTCGTCACCGACCGGCGCACGCCGTAGGACAAGGCGCGGCCCGTGTCGCGCACGTCGTAGATCATGAGACCGTCCCACTTCTGCGCGACCAGCCGGCCGAGCAGCGAGCCGAGCAGCCAGGCCAAGGATTGGTTCTCGTCTGCCGAGTAGCGCTCCACAGGCACACGATCGACCACGGCGAGCCCGATGCCGTCGCGAAGCTCCCGCCCCACCGCCGCCATCACCTCGCGACAGTGGGACAGCTCGAACTGGGTGGGCGAGAGGAGGAGAGTGGGAAAAGGCTCGCGGCGCAGCCGATGCACCACCGCGTCGAGCTCCTCCACGGCCTCCGCGGGGAGCGTCACGAGCCAGTCCTTGGGCGACAGCGTGTCACGAACCCAGGCGCGTCGGTCCATGTCAGCGCTCCATGAGCACCGTCTTGACGTCGTTGACCACGAGGTCGGCGACGAGGAAGCCGGCGCTGTAGACGTTGCGAATATAGCCGTCGGGATCCACCAGGAAAACCTTGAGCACGTGGCGGTAGCGGCCCGTGAAGCGGCCTCGCTCATCGTAGACGGGCGTGCGGTCCTGGCCGTAGCTCTCCAGCACGCCGTCGAGGGCATGCTCGGAGGGCGCGGTGGCAAAGCGCCACAGGCGCCGATCGGCGCCGTACAGCCGGGCGTACTTGGCGAGGGCGGCCGGCGTGTCGCGGCCCACGTCGAAGCTGATGGAGAGGAGGGCAACC
>Ga0306925_10002479_pt1 | contig 15928 bp, 15 predicted proteins | sample flu12Cox44000176_FD_203755 | JGI IMG/M metagenome (GOLD analysis project Ga0306925, IMG submission 203755) | Lab enrichment of tropical soil microbial communities from Luquillo Experimental Forest, Puerto Rico - flux8day.12C.oxic.44.000.176 (v2)... | ecosystem: Environmental > Terrestrial >... | reverse complement strand
TGGGGCTGGACGATGGCCGGGAACACGCCGCTGCGGCGGTGGAAGCGCGAGGTGCACGAGGGCGGCGTGGCCGACCCGTGCATCATCTCCTGGGCGGCCGGGTCCCTGGACGGCGGCGGGATCCGCGGGCAGTTCACGCACGCCATCGACGTCGCCCCGACGATCGTCGAGCTCGCCGGGCTCGGCTACCCCGCCGAGATCGACGGGATCGCGCAGACCCCGGTCGACGGCGTCAGCTTCGGCTACCTGCTCGGCTCCGGCGGCGCGGACGCGGCCGAGCGGCATACCACCCAGTACTTCGAGATGTTCGGGTCGCGGGCCATCTACCACCGCGGCTGGAAGGCGGTGACGTTCCACCCGGTCGGCCCGCTGTACGACGACCAGGATCCGAACGCACCGTTCGGAGACGACGCATGGGAGCTGTACCGCGTAGCAGAAGATCTGGCGGAGACGCGGGATCTCGCCCGAGAGCACCCGGCGTTGCTGCGCGAGCTCATCGAGCTGTGGTGGGCCGAGGCCGAGCGCAACCAGGTGCTGCCGCTCGACAACCGGGTCCTGTGGGCGCTGGTGCACCCCAAGCCCGATCGCCGGCCGCCGCGCGAGGAGTTCCGTTACTTCCCGGGGGCGGCGCAGGTGCCCGAGGCGGTCGCGGTGAACGTGCGCAACCGCTCGCACGCACTGATCGTCGACGTCACGATCCCCGCGGCGCCAGGCTCCCGGGCCGCCGACGGCGTGCTGCTGGCCATGGGGTCCGCGCTCGGCGGGTGGTCGCTGCACATCCTCGGCGGGCGGCCCCGCTACGTGCACAACCTGTACGGCAAGGAACGGCACACGATCGAGTCCGCCGCGCCGCTGCCGCCCGGTGAGCACCGCATCGAATTCGCGTTCACCAAGGACGAGGGGCTCGGCGGCACCGGCGTCATTCTCTGTAACGGGCAGGTGGTCGGACAGGGGGTACTCCCCCGGTTCACGCCGTCCGGGTTCAACGGCGTCGGCGCGGGGCTGACCTGCGGCTACGAGTGGGGCCCGGCCGTCGGCACCGGCTACACCGCGCCGTTCACGTTCGGCGGCACGATCCGGCGCGCCTGCGTGCAGACCCGCGGCCCGGTGGTCCGCGACCCGCTGGCCGAGCTCGAGGCGATCCTTTCCGAGCAGTGACCTGCGGCGTTACGCTGCAAAGGCCAGGCGGTGGGATGTGGCCGGGGGCTGCGTCCGGGGAAGGGGGACCGCGATGGGCGAACGGTGGGATGCGGCGGTCACCGCCGCGGGGGAGGAACCGCCCACGCATCTGCTGGCAGCGGTGGCCGAAGAGCTGATCGCGCTGTGGAGCGACCTGGGTGAGGCGGTGCGCCGGGCCGCCGGGCGGAGCTGGTCGGTGGAGTGCGACGGGTTAGTGGTGCGGATCGTCATGCTGAGCCGCCTGGCCGGGGCCACGCCCTGGCCGCACGTGCCGGCGTCGTTGCTGGCCGACGGCATCTATCAGGGCATCCTGCGCTCCGCCGACGTCGTGTTCGCGCCGCTGGGCACGGCCCCAGAGCCGGTGGTCATCACCTAGCACGCTGGCTAGGCGGTTGTGGTGGCCTGCGGCCGCAGCTGGCTGGTGAGGAACTGATCCCAGGTCCGCGAGCCGACGGTGTGTCCCGGCGGTGGCAGCAGCGCGCCGTTACTGATTGCTCGGGTGCCTGGTATCCGGACCGGCCACACCCATCGGCGACGATGGCTGGCCTTCAGGTAGCCCCGGAGCAGGTCCGTCCAGTTGCTCACCTGTGGTCCGGCCATGTCGGGGGCGCGGCCGGCGGGCTGGCCCAGCGCCAGCTCGACGAGCCGGCCTGCCACGTCGCGGGGATCCACGGGCTGGACGATGAAGCCCGCTGGCACGGGTGCCACGGGGAACCGGCTCAGCTTCCGCGCATTGGCCAGGCAGTAGTCGTAGAACTGCGTGACCCGCAGGATCGTCCAGGGCAGGCCGGACTCGGCCACGATCTGCTCGGCCTGGAGCTTGGCTTTCGGGTATCCCCAGGAGGCGATGTGGTCGATACCGACGATCGAGACATACACCAGGTGGGCCGAGCCCGCCCGGGACGCGGCGGCCACGAGGTTGCGGGTGGCCGCGGCGTCACCCCTCGTGCTGGTCGCGCAGTGGATGATGGCCGCCGTCGCGGTCACCGCCGGCTCGATGCCCTGGCCGGTCCGGAGGTCTGCGGTGAAGAACGTGACTCCCTGCGGGGCGGGCCGGTCGTGCCGGGCGAGCACGCGGACGTCGCAGCCGCTGTCCAGCAGGCGCGCGACGACAAGCTTTCCGAGGCGGCCGGTGCCGCCGGTGACCAGGACGGGCGAGGCCATGGGCTCTCCTTACGCCAAGCGGGGTCTGGACGGTCACTTCTATGTCCGATCACGACCAGAGAATGTGACCGACGGACGAAGATCCCGACCTTCGTCAGCGGGCAGGAAGATGGCCGATGAGCGCGTCGAATGCGTCGGTCCCGGTGCGGTCACGGCGGGGCCCGGAGGTGATGCCGGGGATGCCCGTGGCCGGTAGTTCCCAGCGCACTCGCGCGGGGTCGAGCTGCTCTACGGCGTGATACCAGTCGCGGAGCGGGCCGGCTAGCTGGGTGCGGCCCAGTGCGCCGCAGCGCCGTCAGGGTCGATGGCGCGGTCGGGAGCTGACCCGCGCGGCGTCTCGCCGATCACCGTGGCGGGCCGGCAGTGCGCCGCGACCCAGGTGCTCTTGCCCGCAGCGCTGGGTCCTTCGACGACGATGATCACACCCGCCCACACTAGAGCCCGGCACCCGGCTACGCGGGCCCGGCGACGCCGATCATGTTTCCCTCGGGGTCGGTGAAGTGGCCAACGACCAGGCCTGTCGGCGCCCGCTCCGGGCCCATCCGGCGCTGGCCGCCCAGCCGTTCCGCCTCTTGCAGAGCGGCCTCGACGTCGCGGACACCGACGTAGAAGACCACATGGGCCGGGTAGCCGGTGCCTCCGCCGACGCCGCCCGGGATGCCGGTCCCGTCGCTGGTGGAGATGCGGGTGACGAAGCCGTAGTTCGCCGGTTCCGACACCGCTTCGGCGACCGGGGAACTGGTGTCGAACTTCCATCCGAACAGTTCGCCGAAGTAGCTCCGGAGCTTGGCTGGATCCTTCCCGATGATTTCAAAGTGCACCACCGGCTGTCCCATCGGTACTCCCTTCCACTGGCCGCGCCGCACCGCGGCCCAGGCTCCCTGGGTGAGGACTGGCGTGACACGCGAGACTCATCGGCGACCCGGTGGTTGGAGCGCGGGCTTTCGGCGATGTGCCGTGGCCGGCCAGCCGGCCACGGCACATCTGAGCTGCCGGTGTGTTCAGGCTCCGGGGATGAGGCCGAGCTGGCGGAGCGCGGTGACGCCGTCGTCGAGGCCGATCTCCTCGGTGATGAGGCCGTTCTCAACCTTCAGGACGGTGGTGCCGGTGAATCGCATCTCCTGGCCGGTATTGGCCGGCAGCGAGCCGACGGGCATGTCGTCGAACGCCGCACCGGTGTGGGTGCCGCCACCTTCCCACTGGCCGACCACGTAGTCGCCCTCGGCGATGAGGTCGGCGGTGCCCCAGAAGTTCAGGTCCGGGAACGCGGCGCGGAACTTCCCGGCGAACGCCCGGACCGCGTCGCGGCCGCGCAGCGGCGCGTGCAGCGAGTACTCGAACCGGATGTCCGGGGCCGCGAGTTCGTCGATGACGGCCGGGTTGAAGTCCTTACCCCAGAACTCCGTGAACCACCGGCCCACGACCGCCTTGTTCTCCTCGATCGACATAGATCGTTTCCCTCCTTGCCGTGAGTGTCGGATGCACCCTGTAGACGGGCGCCGGGGGCATCCCGTGAGGTGACGGCCGGAAATTTCCTGAAGGTCCGGGTCAGGCGGACCGGACCGTTCCGAGAGCTAGGTCGAGGGCCACGCTCTCACCCGGCCCGGCGACGTCAGCGGGGGGCAGGCCGGGAATGTCGGCCGCCAGGTTTACCGTGGGCGCCATGAGCGACAGCGAGACTCCGTGGGAACCGCCGCTGGCTGGCACCGAGGCTGAGCAGCTGACCGGCGCGCTCGACCGGCTGCGCGCGACGTTCCGGTGGAAGGCCGACGGCCTGGATGCGGCCGGGCTGCAAACCCGGGTCGGCGCCTCCGCGCTGACGCTGGGTGGCTTGCTCAAGCATCTGGCGGCGGCGGAGGATTACACGTTCACTACCAAGTTGCGCGGCCAGCCGATGGGCGGGCCGTGGGAGGCCACCGGCTGGGACGGCAGCGACGACTGGGAGTTCACCTCCGCCGCCGACGACACTCCCGGGCAGCTTTACGCGCTGTGGGACGGCGCGGTCGGACGGTCCCGCGCCCGGCTGGACGCCGCCATGGGCGATGGCGGGCTGGGCCAGTTCGTCCAAGTCTCCGGCCCGGATGGCCGGCACGCCAGCCTGCGGCGGCTGCTGTGCGACCTGATCGAGGAGTATGGCCGGCATACCGGGCACGCCGACCTGATCCGGGAAGCGGTAGACGGGCTGGTCGGCGAGGACCCCCCGCCCGGATGGTCCCCAGGTCAATCACGCTGACGAGCTGACCGTCACCGGACAGCTGGACCAGGCTGCATGGCTCGTTACGTCCCGGGACCGATCTGGGCTCGCGGCGGCAGCGGCGGGCGGCGCCTGGACGGCCTGGTGCGCACGTCAGGAGGTCGCACGGCGGGCCGCTGTTGCAGGGCTTCCAGCGCGAGCCTGACCGCGGTCTCCAGCTGCGTGTCCCGCTCCGCAGCCCAGTCGTCGGGCGACATGATGACCTCGACGTCAGGGTCGACGCCGTAGTTTTCCACGCCCCATCCGTACTGCTCGAACCAGAAGGCCAGCCGCGGCACGGTGATCCGCGTCCCGTCGATCAGCTCGTGCTCGAAGTCGAAACCGATCACGCCGCCCCAGGTCCTGGCGCCGACCACCGGGCCGAGCCCGAGCAGGCGGACGGCGGCGGTGACGATGTCGCCGTCCGATCCCGAGCATTCGTCGGTGACGGCGACGACCGGCCCGCGCGGCGCGTCATTGGGATAGGTGGCCGGAATCAGGCCGCCCGGCACATCCCAGGCGATCACCTTGCGGGCCAGCTTCTCCACCACCAGCTCCGAGGTGTGTCCGCCGGTGTTGCCGCGCACGTCCACGATCAGCGCGTCGCGCAGCATCTCGGTGCGCAGGTCCCGGTGAAAGTCCGCCCAGCCCTGGCTCACCATGTCCGGCACGTGCAGGTAGCCGACCCGGCCCCCGCTGAGCTCTCTCACCTGCGCCCGCGTGGCGCTGACCCAGTCCAGGTAGCGCAGCCTGGTATCGCTCCGCAACGGCACAATCGGCACACTGCGCGGCCGGCTGCCGTCGGCGGGCGCGATGGTGAGCTCGACCGGCTTGCCTGCGGCGCCCGTCAGCAGCGGCCCAGGCCCGTCGGGCCCGACCGGCCTGCCATCCACGGCGAGCAGCACGTCGCCGGGCGCGATTCCGGCGCCGGGCGCCGCCAGCGGCGCGCGGGCCCGCGGATCGGAGGTGTCCCCGAGCACCACACGGGTCAGCCGCCAGGCGTCCCCGCTGCGCTCGACGTCCGCGCCGAGCAGGCCGGGCCCGGCGGCTGGCGTGCCGCCCTCAGCCGGGTAGGCGTAGGCATGCGAAGTCCCAAGCTCGCCGAAAACCTCCCACAGCAGGTCGACGAACTCGGACGAAGTGGTGATCCGGTCGAGCAGCGGGCGGTATTCGTCCTGCACGGCGTCCCAGTCCACGTCCGCCATGTCGGATACCCAGAAATCGTGCCGCACGATCCGGCCTGCCTCGGCGTAGGCCTGACGCCACATCGCGGGCGTATCGAGCAGGAACCTGGCCCGGCTGCGGTCGATCTCGATCTTGTCGTCGGGGTGGCCGCCACCGGCCTTGCGCTCGGCCGGAATCACCGTGAGCTTCCCGTGATCGCTGGTGACCAGCCGGGTGCCGTCTCCGCTGGCCTCGAACCAGTCCACCTCCCCGGCCAGCTCGCACACCTCGCGTTGGGCAAAATCGAACCGCTCGAGCACCGGGCGGGGCGCGTCGTCGGTCGGCTGCGCGCCGCCGATGCCGAGGTTGCCCGTCACCGGCTTACGCAGCCAGGCCAGTCCGTCCTTGACCGCGCGCAGGCCTGAATACCGTGCCTCGGGCACCGGGAGCGCGACGACCCGGTCAGCCATCCCGGTGGTCTCCACCGGCACCGGCGGAAGGCGCGGCGTATTGCGGCCGGCCGCGGCGTCGGCGGCAGCGCCGTCAGCACTCGTCGATTCGTCGCCGGCCGCCGGTGCCCCCGCGCGTTTGTCCGCGGGCTCGCCGATGGGCCGACCGCCAAGTTCGGGCGCGAACGGGGACGCGGTCGTGCGGTCGAGGGGCAGCAAGAAGGGACGCGCCCCGTACGGGAACGTGAGGTCGAAGAAGTGCGCGTCGTAGATCGGATCGAAATCGCGCAACGACAGGAACGCCAGGTACTTGCCGTCGAGGGTGAAGACCGGCTCGGTGTCGGTGAACCGCCCGTCGGTGACGTCGAAAACCCGGCCGTCGGCGGACCGCGCCAGCCGTAGCCGGCGGAGCGGATTGAGGTTCGAGCCGGCCGGATGCTCGGCCGGCTGTGACCACGCCAGCCAGGCCGAGTCCGGTGACCAGGCCAGCCCGGTCACCACCCCGTTGTCCGACGCGGCGATCTCTCGCACCTGGCCGGACTCGACGTCGACGACCCGCAGGCGCCCGTCCTGCGCCGCGACCGCGACCGCCCCGCCGTCCGGCGCGGCCGCCAGCCCGGTGATGCGGCCGACCTGGCCGGCGGCGATCCGCCGCGGCGCGGCGGCCGGGTCGGCGGCACCGGCCGGGTCGCCGGAGCCGACCTCCAAGGTGTCGCGGCCATCGGCGTCGGTCGCCCAGATGACCTGCCCGCTGGTCCCTAGCACCTGCGGGAAACGCGCCCGGGCACCGGGAACGGCCGACACCGCCCGGGCCGGGCCATCCCGGTGGGTCAGCCAGTGCACGGTTCCACGAACCTCGATCGCGCTGGCCCGCCCGCCACGGTCGACGGACAGCGAGCCGACGTGGTCCTCTGCCGTCACCAGACGCGGCGCGCGGCCGCGCACGGGCGAGCCGAGGGTGATGTCGAGCCGGGCCGGCCCAGCGGCCCGCAGATCATCGAGCAGCCACAGGTCGCCGCCACGCGCGTAGATGATCCGCTGCCCGTCGGTGCTGGCCTGGCGTGCGTACCAGCCCTCGTGATCGGTGTGCCGGCGCAGGTCGCTGCCGTCCAGCGCGCACGAGTAGACGTTGCCGGTGCCCTCATGGTCACTGATGAACCCGAGCCGCCCGCCGACGATCATGGGGTTGGCGAACTGGGCCGGCAGGTCGGCGAGCACGCGCCGGAACGGACCTGCGCTCCGGCCCGCCGCGGCAAGCGCACCGGAAATGATCGCCGTGGCCGGGCCCACCCACAGGCGCCCGGCGGTGCCACCGCGGTAGCGCTTCCAGTGGGCCGGATCGTCTTCGAACCCTCCGAATTTGCCAGTGATCAGGCCGACCGTGTCAGCGCCGCGGCCGTCGGCGGGGGCGGCGCCTCCCGTGCCGCCCCCGCTGGCACCCAGCGACAGGTCGGATACCGTGCCGAACGGCAGCACCCGTTCGGCACCCGGAGTGCCCGACCGCGCGGTCGTCAGCGCGCGGGCCCGGCCGTAGTGAAAGAACGGCTGGTTCGCCGCGCTGACGGCCAGGACCTCCCCGGCCGGAGTCCAGCCGCTGACCCGGGCCCAGGACGTGCCCCAGTAGGTGAGCCGGGTGCTGGTCCCGTCGGCCAGACCGGCCACGTAGACCTCGGGGCTGCCGTCCCTGGCGCTGACCCAGGCCACGTGCGTGCCGTCCGGCGTCAGCCTCGGCGTCGACGCCTGCGCCTCGTCCGCGGTGAACCGCCAGGCCCGGCCGCCTGCGACCGGCGCCAGCCAGACGTCGTCGGCAGCGACGAAGACCACCAGATCGTGAGCGATGTGCGGGAACCTCAGGTATCCAGGTGACGCCATCGGGCCATAGTACGGTTCCACCCGGCCGGCCCTGCCGTGGCCGCGCCTGGTACCGGCGCGCTGCCTCACCGCGGCTGATGCGTCAGGCCCGCGCGCAGGTCATGACTGGGCCGGGCGATACGCACATGATTAGCTGGACCAGGCTGCATGGCTCCATCCTGGCCGATCCCGGGCGCCTGGCCGGCGGGTCCGGGGACCACGGCGCCGGGCGCCCTGGCATCCTCTGGCTATGGACAAGGCGCTGGTGCCCGTGCGCGACCTCACGGACCCCGATCAGAACCAGGCGGTGCTCGACGCGGCCGCCGCCCTCGCCGAAGACCGCGCGACGGCAGAGAGCGTCGCGGCCAGCCACGGTCCGGCCGTGACGGCCGAAGCCATCGCGGCGGCCCGATCGCGGCGGCGGCTGAGCGAGCTCACCGGGCCGGTCCACCTGACCGTGGTGTGGGCCATGTACGGCGAGACGGGCCGCATGGTCCCCCGGGCCGAGCACCCGCACGGGGAGGACTTCGTACGGACCAAGGTCCGCCAGCTCGACTGGCTGACCGGCGGCCTGCCCGGGGTCACCTGGAGCATTCTCGCGGTCGACGACGGATGCCCGGACCGGCCCTCCAGCGCCGATCTCATGACCCAGATCGCGGCCGCCGAAGGCTACCCGGCAGCAGGCCACCGCAGCGTGACGGTGCTCAGGCTGGCTGACATCATCGGGGGCGCCATCCCGGTCAGCCCCGCATTCGACCGGCTGACCTCGACCGAGCAGTCCCGCAAGGGCGGGTCGATACTGGCGGGGCTGGCCGCCGCGGTCGCGGCCGGCCTGGCGCGGGCCAACGGCGCCGGCCGGCACGTGGCCTGCTACACCGACGCGGACCTGTCCGCGAACCTGGCCCAGCTGGGCTCGCTGGCGGCGCCGGTGGTGGCCGGCGACCGGGTGGCCGGGGCGCTCGGCCAGCGTTACGGGATCGCGGGGGCGGTGCTGATCCGGGCCGACGGGCCGGTCACCGAGCCGCACAGCACCGGCGACAAGCCGGACAAGATCATCATCCTGTTCCGCCACTTCGTCCGGGCCACGCTGATCCCGTCCCTGGCCCAGGTGCTCGACACCCAGGCCGGCTTCAAGGTCTTCGACGCGGCCGCGCTCGGCCCGGTCATCGGGCAGATGACGTCCTTCAACGAGACCTTCGACGTCGAGTTGCTCATCCATCTCGCCCAGCGCTACGGGCCCGCGGCCCTGGCCGTCGAGCCGATCGTGTTCACCGAGGACTTCGCCGCGACGAACTTCCCCTCCGTCGACCCCGGGCCGCGCCACCTGGCGATGGTTCACCAGGTCGTGGAGCTCTACGACCGGTTCGTCGCGCCGTTCGCCCCGGTCACCGGCGAGGCGGCCGACCTGCTCGCCCTGGTCCGGGCGCTCGACCTCGACGGCTACGTGACCTTGATCGGGCAGCTGCGCGCCGAGGACCCCGGCGATCCCACGCTGTTCGACCGGCGATGGCCCGTGTCGCATCTTCGCGGCATCCTCCGGCAATGACACCGGCTCATCAGGATGCGTCAAGCTGTGCGCCAGCGGTGCGGCCGGCGTCGGCGGTGCGGCGCAGGAACGTGGCGATGAGATCGAGGTCGTCGCTGGAGTAGTCGGCGCAGATCTTCGCGACCTCGGCGTTCATCCCGGAAGCGAGCCGCAGCACGTCCGCGCGGCGGCCGGGTACCGGCTGGAGGACGACGCCGCGGCGGTCGGAAGGATCGCGCTGCCGGGTGATCCAGCCGCCGCGCTCCAGGCGGTCGATGACGCCGGTCATGGTGGCGGGGTGGAGGCCGGCCAGCCGTGCCAGCGAGCTCGGGCTGAGCGGGCCGCGCGAGTCGATGAGATCAAGGCACTGCAGGTCGGTGCCCTTGAGGTCGAGGTGCCCGCTCATGCGCTGGTTGAGCAGGGACAACTCGGCGCTCAGGTCACGCAGCGCCTCCCTGACCGCCTGGTTGAGCCGGCTCCGGCGACCGGTCTGCCCGCCGTCCGCGGATAGATCAGTTTTCATATGATATGCTTTCCATATATTATCAATACGAGACCAGCATATCAGGCCCCGGCAGAAGGGCAGATGTCATGAAGCTCACCATCTTCGGCGCGTCCGGCGCGACCGGAACATGCCTGGTCAGGCAGGCACTCGACGCGGGTCACGAGGTCACGGCGGTCGTTCGCGACCCGGCCCGCCTGACCGTTCCCGCCCAGCCGCGGCTGCACGTCATCACCGCCGACGTCATGGACGCAGCCTCGATCAGCCCGGCCGTGGCGGATGCCGACGCGGTGATCACCGCGATCGCCCCGCACGGCACCGGCGCCAGCACGCTCCGCCAGGACAGCACCCGCAGCATCATCTAGGCCATGCACAAGACCGGCGTGCGCAGGCTGCTGTTCATCAGCGGCTCCATCGCCGCCGACCAGGGCGAGAGCCCCTACCTGCGCTACCTGATCAAGCCCGTGGCGCGGCACACGTTCCTGCGGCACGTCAACGCCGACTTCCTCGCCACCGAGCAGGAGATCCGTGCCAGCGACCTGGACTGGACGATCTTCCGGCCGCCGTCGCTGACCAGCAAGCCGGCCAGGGGAACTTACCGCGTCGCGGTCGACCGCAACCTGCCCCGCTGCTTCAGCATCACGCGCGCGGACCTCGCCGTCTGCATGCTCAGAGCTCTCGATGACCCCGCGACCATTCACCGGCACATCTGCGCCGCCAACTAACACCCCGCCCCGGCACCGATCACGGCCGGGTGCGTACGGGCCACGATGCCGGCGCAGCCCCGGTGGCCTGCGCGCCGGCGGTCCCGGCGGCCGACAGCGGTGCGGCGGAAGAACTCGGTGCCGAGCATTTTTTGCAGCAGGCTGTACGGAAGCATCGACGCCGCGGCCGGGTGCTGGGTGCGGTGCTGCGCCAGCGCCGCGAGCTTGCGGTGCAGGTGGCTGGTGACGTCCACCGCGCAGGTCCCGGGCGGCAGGGCGGCGGCCTGGGACGGTGCCGCGCCGGCCGCGCCGGCGCCGCGCCCGGCGTACGGCTGGAGCGGGGTGCGGGACAGCACCAGGCAGGTGAGACTGTCGCGGGCTACCACGTGCGCCAGGCGCTCCCCCGCTATCAGGCCGAGCTCGCCGAAGAAGTCACCCGCCTGCATCCGCCGCACGCGGGTCACCCGGCCGTCGGGATATTCCACCAGGCGATCGGCGGTCCCGCTGAGGATCAGGTACAACGCGTCGGCGGGCTCGCCTTGCTCCACCACGGAGGCGCCCGGGGGGAACCACTGCACCCGCACGTCGTCCCGGGCCAGCCGCATGGTGGCCGACTCGCCGGCGAACAGGGCGATTGCCTGCAGCGCGGCGCGATCGGTGGCCCGCTGCCCCGAATCGGTGATCCAGTGCGCGAGTTCGTCGGCCATGGACGTGTGCCGCGGCGGGAAGAGGGCGTGGTACAGCCGCTGGCCCCGGTTATGGTCGCGGGCCATCGCCCGGAACGTCTCGGTGGCCAGGCCGGAGATCGCGACGTGATCGGGGTGCCCGTAACCGCCGTCGGCGCCGAAGGTGATGACGGTGTCCGGGTCGAACTGCCGCATGATGTCAGCGATCGCGGCGCCCAGCGAGGACCGATGGTGCGGCAAGGTCCCGTCCGCGTAGTCCAGCACCTGCACGCGGGGCACGCCGAGCTCGGCGGCGGCCGCGCGCAGCTCGCCTTCCCGGACCGCGCCCAGCGTGCGCCGGGTCGCGGCGGCAGGATCGCGGATCTGCCCCCGCTCCCCGCGGGTAGCCGAGACGATCATGACCTCGGCGCCCGCCTCGGCCGCCCGGGCCATCGTGCCGCCCGCGCAGAACACCTCGTCGTCCGGGTGGGCGAAGACGCCGAGCAGGCGCCGCGCTGAGCCGGGTCTGTTCTCCACCATGACCTCCTCCGGGCCGACCGCAAGGCCGGCCTAGCAGCCCCGCCGGGGCGCGAGGCCGCCGGTGTCGGCGTCGCGATCGGCGTACGTCGCCTGCACGAAGGCCAGGAACCGCTCCACGTCCTCGACGTTGGAGGCCAGGCCCACCGAGGCGCGCAGCGCGCCGCCGCTGGGCAGGCCGAGCAGGCCGACGTACTCGTCCATCGTCTGCGGGCGGGCCCGCGCCGCGGCGCGCAAGGCCGGCCCGGTGAGCTGGGACGCGCCCTCGCTGGCGCCCGGGTTGCAGTGGCACCCGGTGCGGATCGAGATCCCGGCGGCGGCGGTGGCCCGGGCGACGGCGCGCTCGTCGATGACGCGGCCGCCGGGATCCAGCAGGTTGAACGCGACGGTGCCGCCGCGGTCGCGGGTATCGGCGGGCCCGTAGATCCGCGCCATCGGCTGGCCGTTGCCGTGGCGCAGGCCGGCCAGCCGGTCGAGGAGCCAGCCGGTCAGGCACGTCACCCGCTGATGGATCAGGTCGATGCCGATGCCGTTGACCCAGGCCAGCCCGGACTCCAGGTCGGGTATCTGCAGGAAGCTGGCCGTGCCGTCCTCGAACCGGGCCTCGTCCGGGGCCAGCGTGTGCCAGTCGCCCGCCGTGCTGGCCAGGTACACCGACCCGCCGGCGAACCACGGGCGCCTCAGCCGTCCCAGTGCCTCCCGGCGCGCGATCAGGCTGCCGAGGCCGGTCGGGTAGCCGAACACCTTGTACCAGCTGACCGGGACGAAGTCGGGCTTGACCAGCGACAGGTCCAGCCGGTTCGTCGGCACGTAGGCGGCCGCGTCCAGCAGGACGTCGTAGCCATTTTCGTGCGCGGTCTCTATCCAGCGCAGCGGATGCTGCACCCCGCTGAAGTTGCTCTGCGCCGGGTAGGCCAGCAGTCCGCGGCGGCGGGGAGCGGCCAGCGCCCGGCGCATCGCGTCATCGTCGATCCGCAGCTCGGGCGAGCCGAACGGCACGTACTGCGTGGCCGCGCCGCTCGCCCGGGCGAACTCGCGGATGCCGTTGACCGAGTTGTGGTTGTCGGACGTCAGGACCAGCCGGGTCCGCCGATCGAACGGGTAGGCCTCCCCGACCAGCCGGCACGCGCCGGTGGCGTTCGGGGTGAAGATGACCGCGTACTCTTCCGGCGGCGCGTTGAAGTGCGCGAGGACCGCGAGCCGCGCCCGTTCGACCAGCCGCGTCGACGCGGTGGAGGTCGGGTTCTCCGAGTGCGGGTTCCCGAAGCATCCCTCGCCGATCCGTTCGGCGTGCGCGCGGACCTGCGCCTGGGCGGGCAGGCCCGCGCCGGTGTAGTCGAGGTAGACGTGCCCGCCCGCGTCGAGGTAGGAGTATTCGGTCGCCCGCAGCCAGTCGAGCAGCACCGTGCTCGAGTAGCCAGGGCAGGCGGACAGGAAGCCGGCCGGCTCCGGCGGCCGGTCACTCTCGATTCTGCCGGGCGGGCAGGCCCGTTCTAGCTGGGTGCTGGTCATGAACCTCTCCTCGCGTGGTGAGTCTGCGGCTGCTCAAAAGCGGCGGCGGCGCAGCATGCGTCGTTCGTCTTCGGTCAGGCCGCCCCAGATGCCGGCCTCATGCCCGCTGGCCAGCGCCCAGCTCAGGCAGGGGACGGTGACCGGGCAGCCGCGGCAGATCAGCTTCGCCGCCTTGACCTGGGCCCGGGCGGACCTGATATCGCCGTCCGGGAAGAACAGCTCCGGGTCGGCGTCCCGGCAGGCGGCGGCGTCGCGCCAGGCGGCGTCGTCCCGCGGGTCCGGGCAGCACTCGCGGGCCGGCCTCGCGGCCGCGGTGGATGTGCTCATGCTGCTGGCCTTGTCCCTGCATCACCTAGCGGCCCGCGGGTACCGCGCGTCGTTGTACTTCATCGGCCGGATGGCCATAACGGGCGGCCCGGGCCCGGTCCAGGTCGCCGACGCCCCGCGCGGCCGGGGCGACCTGCCGGACCGCGAGGATGCTGTCCAGCGGGCCGGCCAGCACGGTGGGCTGATACGGGCGGCCGTCGTCGGCCTCCTCGAAGCGGAAGCCGGGCCCGCCCAGGTCCGCGCTGGCGCCGAAGCCCAGCGGGCCGATCGAGAACGAGCTGGGGACGATCCGGTGCCAGCCGTCCGCGAGCAAGACCGCGACCACGCGGGGGGCGGCAAGTTCGTTATGGCTCATATCGCTGCCTTTCGCTGATCTGAGCGGGGAAGGGGGGCGGCCTCGCCAGCGTGCTCGCGCAGCAGCGCGGCGATCTCGGCGTGGCCGTTGCTCTCGGCGTCGGACAGCGGGGTGCCGCCCCAGCGGTCCACCGGCCGCGGGCCGGCGCCGGCCGCCAGCAGGTAGCGGACCACGCCGAGCTGGCCTTCGGCGGCGGCCAGGTGCAGCGGGGTGCGGCCGTCGTAGTCGGCGGTGCCGGGCTCGACCCCGGAGGCGATCAGCGCGCGGACCTCGTCCAGGTCGCCTTGGCTGGCGGCCCAGGTCAGCGCGACCACGGCCTCGGTCTGAGTCTGGTTCTTCTTCCGGCGCGGGTCCCGCTTGCTGGTCCGGCCGCGCCCGGTGACCAGCGAGTCGAAAGCGTGCACGTTGTACTCGGCGACCAGCTTGCGGGAGAACTCGATGCCCCGGACCGAGTTGCCGTGCTCGTCCAGCCGCGGTGACCAGACGCAGATGCCCATCAGGCCCGGGATGACCAGCATGAGCGCGCCGGACACGCCGCTCTTGGCGGGCAGTCCGATGGTGAACGCGAACTCCCCGGAGAAGTCGTACATGCCGCACGACGACATCAGCGACAGGCAGCTCCGCACCGTGCCCGGGGTGAACACCGGGTCGTCGGTCAGCGGGCACACCCCGGCGTTGGCCAGCGATGCCGCCGCGATGGCCAGCATCTGCGCGTCCACCTCGATCGAGCAGGCCTGGAAGTAGAACTCCAGCGTCTGCAGCAGGTCGGTGCCGGGCCGGAACGCGCCGCTTTCCCGCATCGAGTAGCCGAGCGCGAAGTTGCGGTCGGCGGTCTGCCGCTCGGACAGGTAGACCGCGTTGTTGAAGCCCGGCCGCCGGCCGCCGGCCAGCCGCCGCCAGGTCGCGGCGACCAGGTCGAACCGGTCGGCGATGTCCTCCTCCGGCCGGATCAGCGAGGTGGTCATGATCGCGCCGGCGTTGACCATCGGGTTGTGCGGCAGGCCCTTCGGGTTCAGCGCCAGCTCGTTGAACGATTGGCCGGACGGCTCGCGGCCCATGTGCTGGTGCACCGCCTCGGTGCCGTGCTCGTCCAGCGCCAGGCAGTAGCTCACCGTCTTGGACACCGACTGCAGGCAGAACGCGGTCGCCGCGTCGCCCACCGAGAACCGCTGCCCGTCCACCGTGCACACGGTGATCGCCAGCTGATCCGGGTCGACGCGCTTGAGCTGCGGGATGTAATCGGCCACCGCGCCGGACCTGACCGGCAGCAGCTCGTCGTACATCCGGGTGATGTCGGCGGTCAGCGCGGCGAAGTCGGGCACCGCGAGGTTGCCCTCGACCGCGCGCCTGATCAGGCTGCTGTTGTGCTGGGCGAGGGCTTTGAACTGGGTGAAGCTGAGCCGCCGGGATCCGCCGTCAGCGCCGGTCAGCCCGGTCAGCGCCTCAGCGATGCGCGGGTCGTCTGGCTGCAGCCCCGAGCGCTCCAGCCGGCTGAGCACCTCCAGCGGGGAGATCCGCCCGCCGGAGTCCGGATTGAACGAGTCGAACAGGCTGCGGTAGATCGCGTCGGTCCCGGCCGTGGCGTCCGGCCGGCGGGCTTCGGTGGCCGTCTTGGCCATCGTGGTTTCCCTTCCGTTCTCGTCGTGCGGGTCATCGGTCGCGGTGGGCCGCGCCGGCCCTTGCGTTGCTCCTGGTGCCCATTGGTATCCCGCCGCGCGGCGGCAGCGCTTCGCCCGTCAGGGCCAGATTCATGCGGCCGCG
>Ga0306925_10002477_pt1 | contig 15929 bp, 25 predicted proteins | sample flu12Cox44000176_FD_203755 | JGI IMG/M metagenome (GOLD analysis project Ga0306925, IMG submission 203755) | Lab enrichment of tropical soil microbial communities from Luquillo Experimental Forest, Puerto Rico - flux8day.12C.oxic.44.000.176 (v2)... | ecosystem: Environmental > Terrestrial >... | reverse complement strand
GGACACTTTGACGCATTGACGGCATTCCAATGTTATAACGACCTGTTGACCAAGGGAGGGCGAGAGTTTTTGCGCAACCATTCGGCCCATCGCGTCCATACCGCCGCCGGGTGGGTATGGCACGATCAGCGTAATCGGCCGCGATGGATAGGATTGCGCCCGCGCCACGAGCGGGCACGCCGCCGCGCAGCTCAGCAGCGCGATCAAGGCGCGGCGCTGGATGTAGGCCAAGCGACCGTCCCGCGGGTCATGCGTGCGAAGGAGGGGACGCTATCACGCTTAGATTGCGCCGTCAGCGGCTGTTGACGCTTCGGGTTCGCGTGGAGCCCTCCGGGTCCGTCATTCTGCTCACCGGGCAGAAATATCTCCTTGACCTAGATCAAAGCCGAGCGCGGTCCAAGCCGTATGCTTTAAGCGGGAAACGCGGAATATGGAGCGGACCAAATGTACCGAAATGTACTGATAGCCACCGACGGTTCGGAGTTAGCACAAAAAGCTGTGGACCATGGCGTAGCCATGGCCCAGGCAATCAATGCAAAAGTCACCGTCGTTACAGTATCGGAGCCGTTTCACGCCTTTGCCGTCCAGCCCCGCATGGTCACCGATACGCGGGAACAGTATGAGCAGCACGTTGCCGCTTGTGCGGCCGAGTACCTCGCGGCGGCAAAGAAAGCTGCCTCGGCTGCGGGTGTCACCTGCGACACGGTGCACGTCCAATACCCGCATCCCCATCAGGGCATTATTGATACGGCGACACAGAAGGGTTGTGATCTCATCGTCATGGCCTCGCATGGGCGGCGCGGGATTTCTGCCGTCGTGCTGGGCAGCGAGACCGTCAAGGTATTGACGCACAGCGCCATCCCGGTACTCGTCGTTCGGCCCTCGCCCTCGGCCGCATCTCTTGGCCAAGAGACGCCATCCGCTCGCCCTGCGGCGGCATAAGCCGCCGCGCCGCCGAGCCCTAGGTCATACTCGGCGTTCGATGGTGACGGCCTCGGCATGCCAGCCTTTTCGTCCCAACCGCGCAGCCGCGCAGAGGTGCCCATGCGCAACCGCGCAGCCTCACCCGGTTGCGCGGATGGAAAGAACAGCAATCGAGGGGTCCTCAGGCCTGCGCACAGTCCTGGCGGGTCCCACGCGACATATATCACCCGCAGCGCTGTGCGAGCCTAGCGGCTAGGACTTCTTTACATCAATCGCGGCGAGAACAGGTCGGAGTTTCGACTTTGGACCCGCCCGGCCCCCTTAGACTTAAGTTTCATTCTACGTGTGAGTTGACTTAGGATAATAAGTGGGCCCCGTGAGGTGATGGAAGCTCACGAGGAATTTGGGGAGCGCAGCCGGAGTGGATGACGGCGCGCAGATGAGCAGCATCATCCCGACAACGACCGCAACTCGGCTCCGAGTGTGGGAGTCGGAACGAAATGAGCACCCAAAGCGCTGACCACTGCAAGTCTGGCCCACCTATCGTCCCAGCCGATCCGGCGATGGAACGCGAGCAGCTGATCACAGCAAACCAAGCCTTTGCGGCGGCGCTCAAGAAGGCATTGCAGAACGGAGCTGAAACGAGTGCGGGCGTGCTGGCGACGGTCAGTCCGAAGCGCGGAAAGAACGGCATTCTGGCTTTGTAAGCGTAGCGTCCAGTTGTGTCGCGCATCGATAGAGGGTGCGAGGGGATGCCTCCTCCCGCCCATGGGGAATTGAAGTTGTCTGAGTCAGGTGCTTGGGACCACCCCTCTCTATCTATTTCACTGACCCCAGCAGTCGTAAAGTCCAAACTCCGATTGCGCCCTTAGCATTATCGATCTTCTCCTGCGTAATCGGTCCACGGATTAGACCGTAAAGCGCATGTACCATCTCATTTCGTGCGTCATTGAGAGGCGCCTCACTTGGAAAGATTGAGATTGCGTGCGCTGCTAGATCCTTGGCCTTGCGTAACGTCGCTACAACGTCCGAGTCTGGCGTTGATGATAACGACAGGCCGCTGATAACCGCTTGGGCTTGTTTCGCCGTCTCCAGCTCTTCATCGATGGTGACCAATTGAGTTCCCCACAAGATCGACCACGGCATAACATATCGCGACACCTTGCGGCCCCGAGGCCCTCGGTGTCGCCGACCCGCTCATGCGCTCAGCCAGGGTAGCACGCCATAAAGACAGCAACCACGCCCACGGTGCCGCGCGGGCATCTGGGTGTCTCTGAGACTGGGCGTGGTTAACGGGCCATTGACAACTGGCGCATAGCCCTCACCAGCTCTCCCAGCCTTTCGCGAAGGTTCGTCACAGCCGGCGCGCTGCTCTGATGCGCGATAGGCGCGTCGTGTGATGTTGGTGCTGGAGAGGCGATAGGCTCCGTAGGAGACCGCAAGGGCACGTCAGGCTCAACGTCGCTCGATGCATCGGACGATGCCGAAGGCTGAGGAACCGAACGGGGCTCGTTGTCCAAGTCACGATTGAACTGTGTAAGTCGCGCGGTCTCACCCGCAGCCTCTCTCGCGGCCTTTGCCCGCTCCTTGAGATTGCGGAGCTTCTCATCGAGCGCTTTCGCCCGAGCACTCATCTTAGGCATAGTGGCGGGCGGCTCTGGATGGGTTGGTTCCGACGAGACTGTTTGGATTGGCTCAACCGGTGCTGTTTTGGTCGCTTCGAGCAGTACTGCTTGGCTGGGTTCAACCGACAATGTTTGGGTCGGTTCGACCGGTACTGCTTGGGTTGGTTCGACCGGCATTGTTTCGATCAACTGCGCCGGCGCTGTTTCGGTCGGCTCCGCCAACATTGTTTGGGTTGGTTCAGCTGGCGCTATTTGGGTCGGCGATTTCTCAGGAGTGAACGTCATCCGCTGCTCGATAGTCGAGCAGCCCGAGCACTGCCACGTATGATGCTCGTAACCAGATACGAGCATCGTAGTATCCTTGGTTACCTGAACCAAGTGCATCTCTGCGCCGCAGTCCAAGCACAGCATTGCTAACACCACGCCTCAGCGAGAAGCTTAATGGCCGCGTATCAGGGCTATAACGCGGCCGAAGAGGTGTTCCTCCTGCACATTTGGGCGCGACGGGGTACGCACGGGCAGAAGCTGCGTGCTATCCTCGCCATGTCTCATGAAGAGCACTCGATGCTCTGTGACGTGGCATGCCGAACAAATGAAAGAGTGGTGCTCGAAACCACGGACCATCGTATCGTCCGGGATCACGTTGGTCAGGATCAACTCAGCGCCACACGCCCTACAATGCATCGCTCGCACGTCTACCGAACACCACCTGTGGTGAGAGTTATAGATATTAGTCCCATTGCAGTGCAAGTTAGGCTGTGGATATGTTTGCGCAGGACCGCTCACGTCCCTTTGACGCCCGATCCCTGCCGCGTCCTGCCAAAATCCTCATTGCCTCAACAGCCATCATCGTCCCGCGGTGGGAGGCAGACTTGGCCAAGGGCATCCTCGCCAATGAATATCGGCGCGTGGTCGGCGTCGAGCCAATGGTGTCGCGGCTCGCGCGTCGCAGCCAGGGCCACCAAGGTCGACGGAAACCATCAAGATGGTCTCGACTATCGCTCGCAGCATCAGCGTTGTTTCCCCCAGCCGCATCTGCCCGCTCGGTTCGCACGGTGCGCTGCAATTATTACCGAGACGGTAACCGCTCTCCTGGGATGGCACCTGCACCAACAGCGCCGACAGCGCCGCAAGATGGCGGCGTGCGGAAGTCGGGCCCATCGAGCGCCACGATCGCCATGAAGTCGACCGCTCCACACACGCTCTGGCGATCCGGCGCGAAGAGTAGATGCCTGCCGACCGCGCAAGTATGAAGCAACAGCACCACCATCATCGCCGGATGATAGGGCGGCCGCCCCTTTTCTCCCCGATAGCTTGCCAGGATGGCAGAAAGATCAAGCTCCTCCGCTACGCGCGGCGCATGCAGCACGGGGCAAAATGAGCCGCGAGGACACGCAATGGCTCATTTACATTATCGCGCTTACTCTATCTGGGCCCCCGACGCCCTGATGATGGGCGCCCATTTTGCCAGCTCCGCCTTGATGAACTCGGCCGTTTTGGCCGGCGTCATGCCCGGCGTCGGATCGATGCCGGCCTCTTGCAGGCGATCGAGCACGATAGGATCGGCCAGCGCCTTGGCCATCGCCTCACTGAGCACGTCGATGATCGGCTGCGGCGCCCTTGCCGGCGCGAGCAGCGCAGTCCAGGTGTAGCACTCGAACCCAGCCAAACCCTGCTCCTGCATGGTCGGCAGCTCCGGCATCGCCCGCATGCGCGTTGCCATGCCCGCGCCGATTGCCCGGATCGCCCCCGCTCGCGCCTGCGGCAGCGCGGTCGGCGTCGCATCGAAGGCCATGGAGATCTGACCTCCGACCAGATCCGACATCATCGGCGCGGAGCCACGATAGGGCACATGCGCGATGTTGAGTCCACCCGCCAGCTCTTTGAACTCTTCCCCGCACAAATGCAGGATCGAGCCGAGGCCGGAGGAGCCATAGGTGAAATTCCCCGGACGTTGCCTGATCAGCGCGACGAGGCTCTTCACGTCGGCGGCGGGAAGGGACGGATGCACCGCGAGCATGATCGGCGTGACTCCGATCTCGCCGACGGGGGCGAAATCCTGGATCGGGTCGTAGGGCATCTTCTTGTACAGTCCCGGGTTGATGGCGTGGGTGGACACGGTCGCCATCAGCAAGGTGTACCCGTCGGGCACCGCCTTTGCGACCAGATCGGCGCCGATATTGCCGCCGGCGCCCGTCTTGTTCTCCACCAGGAACTGCTGGCCGAGGAGCGCTCCCAGTTTAGCGCCCAGGATGCGCGCGACCGCGTCGGTTGGTCCGCCCGCCGCAAAGGAGACCACGATGCGCACCGGCTTCGATGGATAGACATCCGCGCTCGCGCCTGCGCTGGCAAATGCGAGCACCAGGAACCCCGCTATCGTCTTGGTCGGTACTCGGTGATTGCTCATGCATGAACCCTCAGACAGGATGGTGCGCACTGTATCATTCTGTGGCTTTATCACGGGACGGTATTTTGCTCGGCGCAATGCGACAGTTCGCCCCCAACGTGAGGCGTCAAGGTTGTAAGTGGGTAAAGGCGTGCTGGTTGCTGCGTCGCGGTAATGTGTGCTGTTGACCCGCAATACGAAAGTTGAGCTGTTCATCAATCTCAAGACGGCCAAGATGCTTGGCATCACCGCCCCGACCTCGATACTTGTCCGCGCCGACGAGGTCATTGAATGAATCGCCGCGAACTGATCTCGCGGCTCGGCGGCTCGGCGGCAGCCACTTGGCCGCTCGCCGCGCGCGCAGCTGCCCGAGCGGATGCGGCGCATTGGCGTGCTCATGAGCCGGGCCGCGGATAATCCAGAGGGGCAGGCCCGCCTCGCGGCGTGCATGTCACCCGCACCTTGCCGATCGTGTTCGCGGTCGTGATCGATCCGGTCGGTGCGGGCTTCGTAGATAGCCTGTCGCGGCCGGGCCGCAACATTACCGGCTTCATGGCTTACGAATACGGGTTTGCTGGCAAATGGCTGGAACTGCTCAAGCAGATCGCGCCGCAAGTGACGCGGGCGGCTATCGTCCGCGATCCCGCATTTTCCTCCGGAACCGCCCAGTTCGGCGCCATTCAGGCTTTAGCGCTGGCGCTCGGAGTGGAGGTTACCCCGATCGGCGTGGACGATATTGGCGTTATCGAACGCGCCGTGGAGGCCTTCGCCCACCCGGCGAATGGTAGCCTGATCATGACGGGAGGCACATTCTCGCAGGTTACTCGTGACCTGATCATTACGCTCGCGGCGCGGCACAAGCTGCCCGCGGTCTACTACGATCGTTACATGGTCACCGCCGGCGGCCTCGTTTCCTACGGTCCTGATTATGTGGACCTGTTCCGCGGCGCGGCCGCCTATGTGGATCGCATCCTCAAGGGCGAGAAGCCCGCTGACCTTCCGGTGCAGGCGCCGACCAAATACGAGCTGGTGGTCAATCTCAGGACTGCGAAGGCGATTGGCTTGGAAGTGCCGGCCACGGTCCTTGCACGCGCCGACGAGGTCATCGATTAATGAAGCGACGCGAGTTCATCACGCTGCTCGGCGGCGCGGCAGGATGGCCGCTCGCGGCCCTGGCAATCATGGAAACGCTCCCACGCCCATTTTCAGATGCTCACGCATGTCCTCGACCTGGGTTGCAATCCACACTGAAACGGCCGCCGCGAGTAGTGGAACGACCAGCAGGACCAATATCAGCCAAGTCCGCTTATGACGTGTGTCGGAGCGTCGGTTAGAAAAGTCGCGTTCCCATCTTCTGTCATAGTACATGGTGTTTCCCTTCAAAATTTGTGCAGCAGTTTCCAAATCGGGCACGGGGACTACGTGCCGGCCCACCTCGGCAGGCATCAACAGCTTCACTCGGCGCGGCAGGGAGACCGCACGCCCAAGCGAAAAGATGTCAGTGGGAAGATAAGGAGCTGCGGGAGGCGGCTCCTTTACGGTTACACGAAGGTAGGCAGCTTCTTTACAAAAAACTTATACGTTGGGTGACTGGCGGCGTGAAGCCGACAAAGTGTCCGATACGGTCAATTCCGCAAGCGCCAGATTATCGGCGCGGGTATGGTGGAGCCTTCCATCCGCAAAGCGATGCCGCCGCTCTGCCCCTCAAATTGTCAAAGCCGCAAAATTTTCGGGCCGCCTTCGGTGGGCGACAAGCGCATGCTGTGCGGCCGGCGCGCCCGCCGCTCGGAGCTGCGCAATTGGCCGGACGTTTACCTGCCCCGGTACTGGCCCTGCTCGGCCCGCTCGCGCTGGTCGGACGGCCTCCGCCTGCTGCCACCGGTCGCGCTGGTTATGTCGGCGAGCCGCTCGCGCTAGCTGATGCTCCGGACCAGGGCGCCGAAGGCGAATGTCGCCTGGGCCGCAAACACGGCAATGAATGTTTGGTCTTCGCGTGTCCAAGCGAGCATTGCACCGAAGGCCGCAAGGATACCGAGGACCGCCAGCTCGCGCGTTTGCCGGTTCATGAGGCGACCTTGTCATATTCGGGCGCGTTGCGGCGAAGTGCAAAGTGCCGCAGCAGTGTGGCGCCGATCGCCAAGATTAATTGCTGCACCAGAGAAATCGGCCAGAATCCCCGCCCTTTTCAAAGCGCCGACGAATGGGCTCGCATCTGTGCGGGCCTTTGGTGGCCTCCTAACTGATTCTAGCCTTTCCACCAGCCCTTGAACCGATCGGACGACAGCTCGGTGTACCGCACCATGTGCTGGATATACGGATGCCCCAGGTAGGCTTGTAGACCGCGGGTATCGTGTCCTCGGTTCGCCAGCGCGAAGCCACATGCGTGCCTCAGCACGGTTGTGAACGGAGCCCCTCGCTCCGAAAACGACGCAGGGCCTCATCTCGCGGCCGGTCAAGGGATGCGTGCTCGGAGTGCCGTTCTTTGCCCTACGGACGTGCAGGGCAGCCCGAGCGAAATCAACCTGATCCCAACGCAGGTCGCAAAGCTCCGACGCACGTAGACCATGTCGGAAGGCGATCAGGACCATAGTGGCGTCCCGGTGACCATAGCGGTTGTCGCCTACGGCCTTGATCAGGCGTTCGACCTCTTTTTCGGTCAGGTGCTCCCGTGTCCGCAGCTCCTTATTCTTAATCCGATGCCTCCTCGTGTCGGCTGACGCCGTTTGCCTTGACTGAGAATTCTGCGGAACGTGAACTTCTTCCGGCCGGCTGAAAGGCAAGCAAGCAATTTTCGGGGAAGGAATTGGGCCCAGCAGTAAAATGTTGAAAGCTCTCGAGCCGTTTGCTCAGCACATTGTCGAGTTTGCGCGCGCACACGAGGCGTGGGCGGCGCCTATCGCATTTGTACTCGCTTTCGGCGAATCGCTTGCTTTCCTTTCCCTCTTCATTCCCGCCTGGGCGGCGCTCATAGGTATCGGCGTGCTCATCGGGGCAGGTCATCTGAATTTCTGGCCGATCTGGATTGCCGGTGCTATCGGTGCAGCCCTCGGCGATTGGCTCTCATATTGGTTGGGTATCAAGATTGGCCCTCCCGTCGCTGAAATGTGGCCGCTCTCGCGGCACCAGGAACTGCTGCCGAAAGGCGAAGCATTCTTGCAGCGCTGGGGCGCGCTCGCGATATGTATCGGCCGCTTCTTCGGACCACTGCGCGCCTCAGTGCCGCTTGCCGCCGGCATTTTCCGCATGCCTTACTGGCACTTTCAAACTGCTAACTTTGCATCGGCCTTTCTTTGGGTGGGAGTACTGCTCGTCATCGGCGACGTTGTAGACGCGGTTTTTGAGTGGATATGGTGGAGAATGGGAGGAGCATGATGAGGGCCAAACTGCGGACAGCGAACGCACCGCGGATAGTGGTACTGTTTAAGGGAGACGGCCGTTCGAGGGGTGGCTGACCGCCTTCTACAAGGGTGTCTCCTGAGTGGTACTTTCGAGCCCCATTTTACGGGCACTTTTCGCCTCGTTCTCGCCTGTTTTGGCCCCTGGTGTCCCTTGGGGCTTTTCGGCCTTAGTTCTGGCCGTATATGGCTCATCTCCGATCGGCTTGGCGAGCCCGCAGGACTTGGCCAGATCGGTAAATTGCTTGACGGAGTAGGCCTTCATGGCTCGGCGAGCCGCTCACGTAGCTCCGCCGTCATCGCCTCCAAGGGCGGGACGAAAGCTTATGCGCCAGATTGCCAGCATCCACGGCAACAGAACGCCGCGTGCGGTTGTCGACCGGTTCGCGCTCGTTCGGCGGCGCATGGCTGGGGCATGCCCAGTTTAGGTACGCTTACGCTTGGACGCGAGACCTATTTCGATAAGCGTCCGAATGGCTTCAGACCGCGACGCGCGGTCTCCGCCCCACTTATTGATTTCAGCAATCGTTTCCGCAGGCACGCGCAACGCAATCAGCGGGTCTTTGGCTGTTGCCGGACGACCTCGCTTCGATTTGGGTACAACCTTTGTTGCCTTAATAGCCATATTCGGGTTCCGCGCGCTACTCGCGTACATCAATGATGTAAGACTGCAACGCTTGCGACCGCGATCCAGCGCGATTTAATGAGCACAGACCCCGCACAGGTGCGAGCGCGATATGAACTCGCGTCGTCTCATAGCTCACCCCTCAGGTCGAGGACTCTACGCCTACCATATCGGCAATCGAGAGCGGTGTTGTGCATTACAGCAATTTGGGCCACCCGACTTCCACAACGGGTCATGCACGGCGGTAGTGAGCGGCAGACCCATTGGTCCGCTTACATCCCGGTGCCGCGGCCTAGTGCCACAACCGCACCCGCGCGATCTCAAAGCTCTCGAACCATGTGCAGGTCGCTGATAACCTGCTTGGAAAACTACCTTGGGGAACCGCCATGAAACTTCCCCGCCGCACATTCTTGCATTGGGCCGCGGGCGCTGCCGCGCTGACGGCCACCACGCGCGCTGCAAGCGCAGAAACCTATCCGACGCGGCCGGTCCGGCTCGTAGTTCCATTTCCGCCCGGCGGGGCGTTCGATACCCTCGCGCGCCCATGGGTGGAAAAGATGAAACCACTGCTCGGTACCATCGTTGTCGAAAACATCGGCGGCGGCGGCAGCTCGTTAGGTGCCGCGGCGGTAGCCCGCGCCCGCCCGGATGGTTACTCCATTCTGCTCGGCGGTTCGCTGCCGACCGTCAACGAGGCGCTACTGAAGAGCCGGCCCCTTTACGATCCGTTCAAGGACCTGGATCCGATTGCAGGCCTGGGAGTGGTAGCCTTCGCGCTTGTGGTCCATCCATCCGTACCGGCACAAACCCTCAAAGAGTTCGTCGCCTATGCCAAGGCCAACGCTGGCAAGCTGTCCTATGGGCACGCCGGTATCGGCTCAACGAACCATCTGACCGGCGAGATGTTCAAATTGCTCGCGGGGCTGCCCGAACTCGTACAGGTGCCCTATCGGGGGGCCGGGCCGGTGATAGCGGACCTGATCAGCGGACAAGTTGCCATGGGCGTGGTGGCTGTAACCAGTCAATCGCTTGGGTTTCACTGGTCGGGAAAGCTGCGGATTCTTGCTGTGACCAGCCCCCAGCGCCTGGTCGCCGCACCCGAGCTTCCGACTGTGGCGGAGGCGGGCTTCCCCGGCCTGACCAATCAGGGGACCATCGGTCCGGTCGCGCCGGCAGGGACGCCGGCGGCGATCATCGAGCAGATTGCGCAGGCAGTGCGCACAGCGCTCGCGGAGCCCGACTACCGCCAGCAATTAATCGATTCGGGCTTCGAAGCCAGTCCGGACACAACGCCCGAGAAATTCCGGCGTCAGCTCGAAGCCGATGTCAAATTCTGGACACCGGTAGTTGAAGCGCTCGCATTGAAGATTGACTAACCGTCAAGTTAAGGCGGCCGCCAAGTCGGAGAAATCGGCTACGATCAAATCAGGCTGATGAGGGGTTTGGCCGAATGGCCGCTTGCGCCGATTAATAAACACCGTCCGCATGCCGTAAGATTAACGTAGGCACAGCTTCCCTCTCGTCGGCTAACAGCGGTACTGGACGCGGGGCGTATTACGGATCAAGGCAAAAACTATTCGGCATGTCTGAGCGTTAGGTACTTGTCCCCCGGTCTAAAGCTTTGGCGTTGCCAGGGCGGCGCTCCAAGCTAGCATCGGGGTGCGTGCGGCTTCGAGCCAGGGAAGCCAGGCCATCTGGGCGGCATACGGAGCGAACGATCCGTGTCGCAGGCCATCAGCCCACCGGCGCATGATGTGGATCGACAGAGCCGCCGCGTCCGCAGGAAGCCGGGCACAAGCTGCACGCTCAGCTAGATGATCAGGCCAATGACCGTGATCATTACCAACCGAGAGGAATAGGGCGACCACAAGGTCGCGCAGGATGACTTCCCATGATACCCTAGGTTCGAGTATAGTGAAGCTTAAAGTCCAACTTCAACGGGAGAACTAGTTATGAGAAAGACAGGGCTTCCCTTCGCGCTTCGTAAGCATGTACCCGTTCCACAGAAAGAGTTGTTGGGTAAGCGAGATCAGGAGTGGAGTTGGACACCGTCCGGCAATCTCGATAAGCGAGACCTCGAAATCTACGCTGGCATCCCTACGGCCCGTCAAAGCGGGTGTGAGACCTGGTGAGGTTCCGGGGATCCTAGCTCAATCGACAAGGTGAGCATTAGCTAAAACTTAATCTGACAGAGGTGTCCTGGTTCCGCACGGCGAATCGCAAGCCGGGGCGGCGCGGCGTAGCGCATGATCGTAATTTTTGCGGATAGCACTGACGTACATGCTGACGCCGTAGAAAAAGACGCCCGATCAAGAGGTAGCGAAATAGGACGGCTTAATCGGGACGAAACTCATCGATGGGGTTTTGAGTTTCTCTGCGGTGAACCAATACTTAACTTAGATGGGCGGGTATTCACTGCCGACAAAATACGCTCCGTCTTTGTCCGAGGGTTACCGGACAAGCAATCGTTCGCACAGCTATCCATTAATGCCTTATCCGAAGTGCACGACTACGTTGCAACGCAACGTCTTGGTCTGACCAACGATTGCATCGCTCTACTTTCAGAGCGCACGCGGGTCATTAACACCCTATGCTCCATACATCGCGCACAGTCCAAAGCATCCCAACTTTTCGTGGCTAATAAAATCGGGTTATGCACACCACAAACCTATTCTGGTGCGAATCCAACGCTTGCTCATCAACACATAAATCAGATCGTGCAAGCAGGCAATCGAGTATGCACAAAGCCGATCGCGAAAGCGATTCTGATGCTTGATGACCAAAAGTACACTCGATTTACAGAAATTCTCGATGAAAGCGACTTTGCTGACTTGGAGACTCTGAATGAGTGCCCTCTGACTATTCAGAACTATATCGAGAAATCCTACGAACTCAGAGTGACTGTAGTAGGCGACAGAGTTTTTGCGTGTAAGATCGACTCTCAAGAAGCAGGTAATGATACGGCGATTGACTGGCGACGATACAATATTCCCAGGACTCCCCACAGCAGGTATGAACTCCCTCGAGATTTACACGAGATGCTGCTGCTGTTCCATTCGCATTTTGGACTAACGGTATCGAGCTTCGATATCATTCGATCACGACAAGGCGACTTCGTTTTTCTCGAAACCAATCCGTACAGCCAATGGCTCTGGATTGAGGACTTAACAGGACTTCAGATCACGGCCGCGATCACTGACGAGCTTTTGCAATAGGCTGTGATACTGAAGGCGGTCAATTCCGACGGTGACCGACAGCATCAGAAGCCCAACCAACGAACCGTAACACCAAGCTGTTCTCATCTGCTCTCTCGCGACTATGCATCTCCTTATAACAACCCGGCTACCGATAGTTGCGACGTCATCCAAATCGCGGCAAAAAGGAGGTTGTGGCTTAAGCAGGCGCACTACATGGTCGCGGCCGTCGCGACATGGGGCGGGTGGCAGGAGCGGGGCTAGAACTCATCCTTGCTTTTTGGCTCGACGCCGCTCGACCGGCTGCGGCGGTTGAGGACTCTTCCTCGATCTCGTCGAAAAACAGCAACTTGAGGCTCCATAGGAGGGTGCATGCCGAGTGCGCTTTTGACGGCGGACAGCGGCAAGCTCTCGATTGAGGCGATCAAGCCAGACAAGCTGCGGGTGAGCTACCGGGATGGGACTGCTGATCGTTTCACAATGATCATCCGCGCAGCCCTATGAAGTCGCACGCCGCTGTTCTTTCCATCCGCGCAGGCGGGTGAGCTGCGCGGTTACGCATGGACACCTCGCTAGCCTTGCCGTCTGCGCGGCTGCGCGGTTCGGACGAAGAGCAGGGCGAAGCATTTCAGCTAGGGCGAGCGGGGGCGCCGGCGGGCTCGCCGACATGACCGGGCAGCGCGGTCGGTATTGGAATCGTTGTAGTTGTGGCCTGGGCAGTCACCGCCGCAATGTTGGCCAGTGCGGCAAGGACGGCTACTTCGCGGCGGCGAGTAGCGTGATGAATTGACGGCGCCTCATTCGATCACCTCGTCGGCAAGCGCGAGTAGCGTCGGTGGGACCATGAGCCCGAGCGCGTTGGCTGTCTTGATGTTGATCACCAGCTCAAATTTTGTTGGCTGCTCAACCGGGAGTTCGGCGGGTTTGGTGCCTTTGAGTATCTTGTCCACGAACTCTGCCGCTCGTCGATAGATTTGTCGTCGGTCTGGTCCGTACGACATCAATCCGCCTACCTCGACTGAATCCCTATATACCCACATCGAGGGCAGCCTAGACTGCGCTGCAAGACCAGTGATTTTGCCGCGCATAGTGTAGATCAGCGGATCTTCGAGGATCAGCATACGAGCAGCTGCCCCCTTTGAAGCTTCCTCAATTCGCTCTGTGATCTGGTCGGTGGTTCTCGCTTCGAGCACCTGGAGACGAATATGTGCGTATTCGGCAGCCGTCTTGGCTTCCTCAATCGCCAGCCGCGAAAATGGCGTATCGGGGTTCAGCAAAACCGCGTATCAACTGGAGGAGCAATTGCAGTCGCTTGCCTTGCAGGTCCCTGGCTTGGTCAGTGAGGCCCGTGACGTTTCCGCCAGGCCGGCTAAGGCTCTCAACAATTCCCGCACCCAATAGGTCGCCGACCGTCGTGAATACAACGGGAATGCTCGTAGTCGCTGCCTTCGCGGCCTTTGCCGCAAGCGTTCCGAATCCAGCGACCAGCACGTCCGGCATAGCCTGCACAAGTTCCATGGCCAGCGCGCCCAGCCGTTCCGGGCGTCCGTCCGCCGAACGGTATTCAAAAAGGAGGTTCGTTCGCTCGTTGTAGCCAAGCTCGTGCAACCGTTCCAACAACGCCTTCATCAGCGTTGTATCCTCACCCGGAACGAGCGCGAGGAAACTGACCCGGTAGAACTTCTCTCTGGACTGCTGCTGGGCGCGCACCGTGAGCGGACACGCTGCCGCGCTGCCAACAAGCGCGATGAACTCGCGTCGCTTCACTGCCTGATACCTCCCGTGCTTTCGACAGAAAGGATAGCACACCTCGGTACGGCAGAAGACCGCCGCGCTGCGGCATTTCAATCCAGCCTATGTCGCAGTTGGTCAAAACGAGAAGCCGCCTTGGACGTACAGTCACGAAGGCTTAGGTCCGGGTAGTGCCACAAGCGGCCGTGAGCAATCGCAGCAAAGACAGTCTTCCTACTCGATGACCTCGTCGGCGGTCATTTGCATGATCAGTGGCACCGTGAGGCTGAGTGTCTTTGCGGTTTTGAGATTGAAGACCAACTCGAATTTGGTCGGCTGCACGACCGGCAAATCGGCAGGCTTTGCACCTTTCAGTATTTTGCCAACATAAACTGCAGCCTGCCGGTAACCGTCGGCAAAATCCGGCCCGTAGCTAACAAGGCCGCCGGCCTCGACAAAGTCTCGGAACGGATAGATCACGGGAATTGCGTGACGCTCTGCCAGCGTTGCGAACTTCTCCCGCAGGCTGACGAGAAATGGATCCTGTGCGACGAGAAGAGCACCCGCACCTTGCTGGACGAGTGCCGCGAAGGCGGGCTCCAGGTCACTTTCCTTCTCCGCAGACAGCAGGGCGAGTTTCAAGTCGAGACGGACTCCCGCTTCTTGCAGTTCCTGCGTCACGGTTTTTGCTGCCGGATAGTTTGGGTTGATGATTGCAGCAATTGTTGATGCCTTTGGCACGAGTTCGTGCAGGATTTCGAGGCGTTTGGCCTCTAATGTGGAACCAATCATATACACGCCGGTGATATTGCCGCCGGGCGATTGATACCGGCGACAAGTCCTGTCTCGACCGGGTCAGTGGCGCTGACGAATACAATGGGGATTGTAGGCGTCGCCTCCTTGGCGGCGCGCGCTGGATTGGGTCCGCCGCCCGCAAGAATGACGGTCACGTGTCGGGCGACTAAGTCCGCTGCCAACGCCGGTAAGCGATCATTGTGACCGTCCGCCCAGCGGTATTCGATTGCGACGTTTTGCCCCTCAGTGTAGCCGGCCTCTTTCAGTGTTTGGCGGAATATGGTGGCCATCCGCATCACATATTTGTCACGCGGGCAGTTGCCTGCTGAGCAGCTACCCGGCGATCCGCTGTGCATAAATCCGACCACCACCGGCACCGCCGACTGCTGCGCGCGCGACGCAAGTGGCCAGGTTGCTGCCGCACCGCCCAGCAAGCCAATAAACTCGCGCCGCTGCATCTCGATGACCCCATGCCCAAGGACCATGCCGAGTATAGCAGGTCGAAACCGTGCATCGCAGCAAAAGCAAGCCGCTCCTGTCCGGTTGGGGTCAAACTACGACCTCGCCTTTGGGCTCTTGTGTCAGCTTCCACCAGGCTGCGGACAATTCGGCCCCGGCGCTGCGCTCGCCTCCGCGCTCGACCGAGCTTATGGATAGAAACGCGCGGTTGCTATGCGCTGACCACTCGCAGCTGCTTCTCTGGAGAGAGATACCAGAGCACGGCAGCGACCAGCAGTAACGCAGGCACGTCGCCAACCAAGTGACCTCTTTCTTGTCCGTCATACATAGCCTGTAGCGCCATGATGCCGGCGTGCACGATGCTCGACCAGATCGTGAACGAGATCAAGCTGCGATGTTCAGAAGGATTACGAGCGGCAGCAATGAGATAAGCACCGAGAACCGCGTAGACCCCGCAGATCATCTGAAAGTAATATTGGCCATGGCCGCTATGCCACTGCCATCCCGACGGCCAAATGAGGCTGAGCGGGTAGATGGTGAAGAAGATTGCGCCGAATGCAACTAGAGCAATCTTGAGGAGTTTTTCGCGCGCGATGTCGTCCATGATGAACCTCCTGTCCGTACGCGTGCCAGGACCGGTTGGATCGCTGGTAGCCTAGCTAACTAGTGCACGATTCTAGTGAGGAGCGGTGTTAGGATGAATGATCATTTGTCCGTATCGCATGATTATCGTAAACTTGTTTAAGGAGGTGCTTCGTTCGGGTCGGCTAGCGGATGGTTCGTAAAAGCGTTCCC
>Ga0306925_10002475_pt1 | contig 15930 bp, 2 predicted proteins | sample flu12Cox44000176_FD_203755 | JGI IMG/M metagenome (GOLD analysis project Ga0306925, IMG submission 203755) | Lab enrichment of tropical soil microbial communities from Luquillo Experimental Forest, Puerto Rico - flux8day.12C.oxic.44.000.176 (v2)... | ecosystem: Environmental > Terrestrial > Soil... | reverse complement strand
CTTTCTGGGAAAACATTAGAAACGGCCGTTATAGTATCACCGATGTAACGCTTGACCGTTGGAACCCGGATTTCTACTACGATCCCGATCCGGCCGCACCCGACAAGACTTACTCCAAGATCGGCGGCTGGGTCCGCGAGGCGCCATGGGATCCGGTAAAGTGGCGACTGCCCATCCCACCTCGCGTCGTCGAGGGTATGGATGAGGCACAAAAATGGGGTGTCGCCTGTACGCGCGAGGCGTTGGAAGACTACGGTTATCCCAAGCGGCCATTGGATCCCGAGCGCACGGCCGTGATCCTCGGCAACGCCATGGCCGGGGAAAAGCACTACCTCACCGCGCTGCGCGTGTTCTTTCCAGAATATGCCCACGAATTGGCCGAAAGCCCCAGCTTCGCCGAGCTACCGACGACAGTACGTAGCAATATCACGCACGAATTGCATGATCGCATCGCCCATGACCTGCCACAGGTTACAGAGGACAGCATGCCGGGCGAGCTGGCCAACTGCCTTGCCGGCCGCATTGCCAACCTCTTCAACTTTCGTGGTCCAAATTACACGTGCGATGCAGCATGTGCCTCGGCGATGGCAGCCATGAGCTCTGCCGCGGAAGGTCTGGTGCAGAACTATTACGACGCGGTCATCACCGGTGGCATTGATCGCAACATGGGTGCTCCGACCTTCGTCAAGTTCTGTAAGATTGGTGCCTTGTCCGCAACCGGGACTCGTCCTTACGCGCAGGGGGCCGATGGCTTTGTGATGGGTGAAGGTGCCGCCCTCTTTCTGCTGAAGCGTTTGGCCGACGCCGAGCGCGACGGCGACAAGATTTATGCCGTGCTGCGCGGTATCGGAGGATCCAGCGACGGCAAGGGAAAGGGCATTACCGCCCCCAACCCGATTGGTCAAAGACTCTGCGTCGAACGCGCTTGGAAGAATGCCGGCTTATCCCCCGCCACCGTAACATACGTCGAAGGCCACGGCACGTCGACGCGTGTCGGTGATGTGGTCGAAGCCCAAAGCATGGTTGAGATACTGAGCGGTTTTCATCTCCCTACCGGTTCGGTGGCGATCGGCTCGGTCAAATCGAACTTCGGACATCTTAAGGGTGGTGCCGGCTCGGCTGGATTGCTGAAGGCCACCCTAGCGCTACACAACAAGGTGCTGCCGCCCAGCCTGCATTGCGATCATCCCAGCCCGGACATAGACTTTGCTCACTCCCCACTTTACGTCAATACCGTGTTGAAGCCGTGGACGGTTCCCACCAGCACTGTGCGGCGCGCCGGCGTCAGCGCCTTTGGTTTTGGCGGTACCAACTTCCATACTGTGCTCGAGGAATACATTCCCGGCAGGCTCAACGGAAATGGCAAGCGGTCGGTGGCGGTCACGGCACCACCAACTACCGAGGAAAAGACCGCGAGTGTGACGGTTGCTCCTGCTGTGTCCAAGAAAGCTCCGTTGCGCGGCGCGTTGGTGATCGGTGCAGCATCAGCTGGCGAACTGGCAGCACGCTTGTCTGAAGTGCATAAGGAGGCCGCAGCGGGTCGCACTCCCGCTCCAGCCGCGCCGGCTGAATCGGCTGTGCGCGCCCCTGAACGCCTGGCGATTGATTATGCTGACGCCGCCGATTTGGCGGACAAATCGGCCAAGGCTCTCAAAGCCCTGAAAGCCAACCAGCCTGTCATCTGGAAGGCTCTGCGCGCACAAGGCGTCTTCCGCGGACAGGGTCCTGCCGGTAAGGTCGCGTTCCTTTATACCGGCCAAGGCTCGCAGTACGTAAACATGCTGCGGCCACTGCGCGCCGCCGAACCGATTGTGGCCGAAACTTTTGCCGAAGCCGACCGCGTTATGACTCCGCTGCTGGGCAAGCCGCTCGGCGAGTTTATCTTCGTTGACCCAGCCGACGCCAACGCGGTTGCTAAAGCCGAAGAGGACCTTCGCCAGACCGCAATCACTCAGCCCGCCATCATTGCCAGCGACATCGCGATGACAAGGCTACTGGCCGCGTATGGCATCCAACCTGACATGACAATGGGACACAGCGTCGGTGAATACGGTGCGCTGGTTGCCTCCGGCGCCCTGCCCTTCGAGGACGCAATGGAAGCGGTCAGCGCCCGCGGCCGTGAGATGAGCCGCGTTTCGCTCGAAGATAAGGGGCTGATGGTTGCGGTTTTTGCCCCTCGAGAGGAAATCGAGCGGATACTGAAGACCGTCAACGGCTACGTAGTGATCGCCAATATCAACAGCGACCACCAGGCGGTCATCGGCGGCGCGACTCAAGCAGTGCAGCAAGCCATGGAAGCCTTCCAAAAAGCTGGCTACGAACTCGCGCAGCTGCCGGTCAGCCACGCCTTCCACACCTCGATTGTGGCTGAGGCCAGCGCGCCGCTGCGGCAGATGCTGGCGCGCCTGCGCCTGCAACCTCCGCGCCTACCGATCGTGGCCAACATAAACGGCGAGTTCTATCCCACAGGGCCTGACGTCGTGCCTCAGATGTTGGACATCCTCGCGCAGCAGGTCGCTTCTCCTGTGCAATTCGTCAAGGGCCTGCACACCCTGTACAACGCCGGCGTACGCGTCTTCGTGGAAGTCGGTCCGAAGAAAGCGTTGCAGGGATTTGCCGACGACGTGTTTGCCCACCAGTACGACGTGCTTTCGCTGTTTACCAACCATCCTAAGTTCGGCGACATCGTGGCCTTCAATCAGGCGCTGTGTGGCCTGTATGCCGCGGGGCTGGGCCGCGAACAGCCTGCGGTAGCGGTTGGGGTTTCGGCGAAAGCTCCGATTCCGCACCCCGAAGCCGCGCCTGTGGCAACAATTGCCATGGCGGTGCCAAAGGCCGCGACCGCTCTGTCGTCTTCAACGACGCCCATAGTCCCGTCGAATGGCAGCTACGACGAGCTCGGCCGCCTGGTTGCCGACGCTCTTGAGCGCAGCGGCTGGCAGCTCCATCAAGGCGAGAAGCCGGCACCGCCGTTCGTTGGGGTGACGATCACGGGAGCAGCGTTGGGCCTTCCTGGGGCGGAGCGCATTTTTGATGATGGCAACGTCGAGCGCATACTCCGAGGCGAGCAATTCATCAAGTTGATCCCCGAACCGCTCCGCCGGGCCATGGTAGATAAACACATCACACGTTTGGTGAAGAGCGACAGCGGCGGGCCCTCATTTGAGACCATCACCGATGTCGCTGACGTTATCAAGCTGGCAGGCCGGGGATGCGCTTTCGACCTGGAGAAGGAATTCGGCGTGTCCGCCGAGCGCTTGGCTGCCCTTGACCGTACCACCCAACTTGCGATCGCAGTGGGCATCGACGCTTTGCGTGACGCCGGTATCCCCCTGGTTATGCGCTATAAGACCACGAGCAAAGGCACGCAGTTGCCGGACCGTTGGGGTTTGCCCGACTCGCTGCGCGATGATACCGGCGTGATTTATGCTTCCGCGTTTCCCAGCTATGAATCATTCGCCCAATACATATCGGGCTATCACATCGACCATGCCCGCCGCGAGCAGTTGGCGACGTTAGAAGACTTCCTCCCCCGGCTGGTCGCCGGAAATGGTCATTCCCCGTTGACCCAGGAGCTAAGCCGCCGCGTTGAAGAGCTTCGCGCCGCCCTCGAGAAAGAGCCCTTTCTTGTTGACCGGCGGTTCCTGTTCCGGGTCCTGTCGATGGGGCATTCGCAATTCGCCGAATACATTGGTGCCCGGGGTCCCAACACCCAAATCAACTCCGCCTGTGCGAGCACAACGCAAGCGGTGTCGCTGGCGGAGGATTGGATCCGCGCTGGGCGCTGCCACCGCGTGATCGTCGTCTCGGCCGATGACATTACGACCGACGGCCTGATGGAATGGATGGGGTCTGGGTTCTTGGCCAGTGGGGCGGCCGCTACCGACGAGGTGGTGGAGGAAGCCGCCATCCCCTTCGACCGCCGCCGCCACGGCATGATTATCGGCATGGGCGCTGCGGGTATGGTGATCGAGAGCAAGGAGGCTGCGCACGAACGCGGCATCCGGCCCATTTGCGAGGTGGTGAGTGCGGCGACGGCCAACAGCGCTTTCCATGGGACCCGTCTCGACGTGGAGCACATCGGGCACGTCATGGAAAACTTGATCACCAACGCCGAAATCCACTGCGGTATTTCGCGTCATGAGATCGCGCCCCATACGGTCTTCGTCTCCCACGAGACCTACACACCCGCTCGTGGCGGCAGCGCCTCGGCGGAAATCTTCGCCCTGCGCCGTGTGTTCGGCGACGATGCGGACAAGATCGTCATCGCTAACACCAAGGGCCTCACCGGCCACGCAATGGGTGCCGGTGTTGAAGATATCGTTGCCGTGAAAGCCTTGGAGACAGGATGCGTGCCACCGGTTGCTAACTTCAAAGAAGTCGATCCCGAACTGGGACAATTGAACTTGTCGAAGGGCGGCCCTTATCCCGTTGAATACGCATTGCGCCTGGGCGCGGGATTCGGTTCCCAGATCAGCATGACGCTGTACCGTTGGTTTGCAACCAAAGATGCGGTCCGTCCTCGCCCAAATACTCTGGGCTACGCCTACCGCATTGCAGACACGTCAGTCTGGAATAGTTGGCTGGCGCGGATCGCAGGTCGCCCGGTCGGAGAGTTGGAAGTGGTGAAGCGCACTCTGCGGGTCAAGGACCAGGGACTGACAAAGCAAGTGAGTGTCGCAGCGGAAGGATCTCGAACCGCACCTGCGCCAGCTCCAATTGCCCAAGCGGCACTTCAAGGTGAACCGGTGGCGGTTGCAGTCGTTGCACCTCTAGCAGCGCCCCTGCGGCCGGCCAGCGAGGCTGCCAAACCGAGCGTGCCGGCTTCCGTTGCAGTGGCCCCGGCGGTTGCACCTCCCCCGCAACCCAAGACCGTGGCGCCTGCTACGGCGCCGACGGCAACCACAAAGCAAGAAGTCAGGCCGACCACGCTACAGCCCGCAGCAATCCTTGCTCAAGATAGCCGTGGCGATTCCGTTAAGGAACGCATCCTTGCCCTGATGGTGGAGAAGACCGGCTATCCGAAGGACATGCTGGACCTGGACCTCGACCTTGAGGCAGATCTTGGAGTCGACACGGTCAAGCAGGCGGAGATATTCGCGGCCATCCGCGAGATCTACAACATCCCCCGCGATGAAAACCGCAAGCTGCGCGATTACCCGACCCTGGCCCACGTGTTTCGCTTTGTTCTGGAAAAACGGCCAGATTTGGCTGGCGAGGGCGCAACAGCGCAGTCGGCGGCCACGGTTGCCACGCCACCGGTAGTGACGGCAGCTGCTGTGCCGGCGGCGGAGGCTGCGAAGGGGGAGCCGACCGCGGAACCGGTTTCCTTGCCCACGGCGCCCACGTCGGATGGCCAGTCGGTGAAGGAACGGATTCTGGCGTTAGTGGAGGAGAAGACCGGCTATCCGAAGGACATGCTGGACCTGGACCTCGACCTTGAGGCAGATCTCGGAGTCGACACGGTCAAGCAGGCAGAGATATTCGCGGCCATTCGGGAGATCTACAACATCCCTCGTGACGAAAACCGCAAGCTGCGGGATTACCCAACTCTCGCTCATGTGATCCGGTTCGTATATGAGAAGCAGCCTGGCCTGGCTACGGTAGGTTCCCCCTCGGATGTGGCGGGCATACCGACGAAAAGGGAAGAGCCTGTATCCGGGGAAGCAGCAACCCTACCGGTCGAGTCGGGCGCCGGAGTGCGCGTACTATCAGCTACTCCGGTATCAATCCATCAAGAGGAAGCTGGGAACGCGGTGAAAGAGCGCATCCTGGCTTTGGTAGTAGAGAAGACCGGCTATCCCAAAGAGATGTTGGATCTCGACCTCGATCTGGAGGCCGATCTGGGAATCGATACTGTCAAGCAGGCAGAGATGTTCGCTGCTATTCGCGAAATCTACAACATTCCTCGCGATGAGAATCGGAAGCTGCGGGATTATCCGACTCTTTCACGGGTGATTCAGTTTGTATGCGAGAAGAGGCCCGACCTTGCCGTTACGGCTTTCTCTTCACCTCCGGTTCCCACCGGGGCAGACAATGTAGACGCCAGGGCAACTGCAGCAGTCAACCCTGAAGTTGCGCTGCCCCTGGCAGGTCCTGCGAATGACAGCGGCGATTCCGTGAAGGAACGAATCCTCGCTTTGGTGGTGGAGAAAACAGGCTACCCCAAAGACATGCTCGATCTCGATCTGGACCTCGAGGCTGATCTTGGCGTTGACACAGTCAAACAGGCGGAGATGTTCGCGGCCATCCGCGAGATCTATAACATCCCTCGCGATGAAAACCGCAAACTGCGCGACTATCCCACTCTGGCACACGTGATCCGGTTCGTGTTCGAAAAGCGACCTGATCTGTCTAGCACCCTGCGTTCACCCGCAACCACGAGCCAGCTGGCATCAACGCCGTCGAGAGAGCTTTCAGAATCCACCGCAGCTGCGCCAGCCAGGGAGCCTGCAGTAGCGGCAGCGAACTCAATTAAGGAGAAGGTGCTGGAGATCGTAGCCGAGAAAACCGGATATCCAAAAGAAATGTTGGATCTGGATCTCGACCTCGAAGCCGACCTCGGGATCGATACCGTTAAGCAAGCGGAGATGTTTGCCGCCATCCGCAGCGCCTACAACATCCCACGCGATGAAAACCTCAGGTTAAGGGATTTCCCTACTTTGGCTCACGTGGTCAAGTTCGCTCAGGAGAGATCGAGCCTGATCAGTGCGCACAAAGAAGAGGTAACAAGGAAAGCAACGGCCTGCCTACCATCGCAGGCGCCATCCGCGAAACCGATCAGCCTGGATGCGGCGAATAGGATTCCACGCCGGGTGCCGCTGCCAGTCTTGCGTCCACCACTCAGTATCTGCAAGCCGACGGGTGTCAAGCTCGAAGGTTCTCGGCGCGTGATCATCATGCCTGATAAAGGACGTGTTGCTGATACTTTAGCGCAATCGCTCAGGGGGAGAGGCGTAGAGGTTCTCAGCGTCGAAGACGCTCCTGATGCCGAGGCACTCGCCAGTAGGCTCAGGATCTGGATGGCTGCCGCCCCGGTGGATGGAGTCTATTGGCTTCCTGCGCTGGACAACGAGGGCCGCTTTTCGGAAATGGATTCGGCCGCCTGGCGCCAGGCCGTGCGTGTACGCATCAAGTTGCTCTACACGACTATGCGCGCGCTCTACGAGCACATTGCGAAGCCAGGTACATTCCTGGTTTCGGCAACGCGGCTCGGAGGACAGCACGGTTATGACGAAGCTGGAGCATTCGCTCCCCTGGGGGGCGCTGTTGTTGGTTTCGCCAAAACTTACAAGCGAGAGCGGACGGAGGCGCTTGTCAAAGCAGTCGATTTCGAGTCCGAGAGCAAACCGGCAGAGATCGCCGAACGGCTCATTGAAGAGACTCTGCGCGATCCCGGCGCAGTTGAGATCGGTTACAAAAGTGGCTTGCGTTGGACTGTCGGATTGCAGGAACAGCCCGCTGCCGACGGTCAGCCCGGTCTCACTCTGGACTCGAAGACGGTTTTCCTGATCACGGGAGCGGCGGGCAGTATTGTTTCAGCAATCACGGCGGATTTGGCGGCGGCTTCGGGTGGCACGTTCTACCTGCTCGATCTGGTACCCGAGCCAGATCCTGATAATCCCGACCTCAAGCGCTTCGCGAATGACAAGGAAGGACTCAAACGGGATATATTTGCCCGAATTCGGAGTCGGGGTATACGAGCCACGCCAGCCCTGGTGGAGGGAGAGCTCGCCGGGCTCGAGCGGGCGCAGGCTGCCCAAAGTGCCATCGATGCGGTGCGAGCAGCGGGTGGCACGCCGACTTATTTCAGTGTCAATCTCACCGATGGCAACGCAGTCGCGAAAGTTATCGACCAAGTCCGTGAGCGCAGCGGTCGCATTGACGTCCTGCTGCACGCAGCGGGTCTCGACCGCAGTCATTCTCTGCCCGACAAGGAGCCGGGCGAGTTTGACCTCGTTTTCGACGTTAAGAGCGACGGCTTCTTCAATCTGTTGCATGCGATCGACGATATGCCTCTGGGCGTGAGCGTAGCTTTCAGCTCCATTGCCGGCCGCTTCGGCAATCTCGGCACGACTCGCCCAACGACCCGAGGTATTGCGATCGACTGGACGGCATGGGGCGGTATCGGCATGGCAAGCCGCGGTTCCATCCCCAAAGTGATGGAGATGGCGGGCATCGATACGCTGCCGCCTGAAACGGGAACTACGGTGATTCGCAATGAACTGACCGCAGGAGGAACGCGTGGTGAAGTTGTAATCGGTGAACGACTTGGTGTGCTGTTGAAAGAATGGGATGAAACTGGCGGGCTGAATGTCTCGGCCCCGCAGACCACTGCTGGCAAGAACCCAGCGGCGCAAGGCCCAATGTTTGGAAGACTCGCTAGCGTCGGGCTCTTTGCGCCGTTAAGAATCGAGACCACGCTCGATCCGAAAATCCAACCATTTCTCTTTGATCACCAGATCGATGGCACACCGGTTCTTCCGGGCGTTATGGGCATTGAGGCGTTTGCCGAAGCAGCTCTCGCTCTACTCCCTGGATGGCATGTCGAGGCGATTGAAGAGGTAAACTTTCTCGCTTCTTTCAAGTTCTATCGCAATGAGCCGCGTACCGTAAGTGTTGCGGCTTGGATTCATCCTCACGGAAGCGGTCTGGTAGCTGAATGCCAATTGATTGGAACTCGAACACTTGCGAATCAAGCTGAGCCCCAGGTCACTACGCACTTCACGGCCAGGGTGCGGCTGACTAAGGAGGCAGCGCATGTAGATGTCGCACCCGAGCTGGGTACGCCAGGGGGAAGCGTTGTCGACGCGAAAGATATCTATGGTCTCTATTTTCACGGGCCCGCATACCAGGTCATGGAAAAGGCGTGGTGGAATGGAGAATTGATCATCGGATTGATGACCCAGAATCTGCCCGAAAACCACCATCCGCCTGATCCGCCGACGATCGTTGCACCCCGTCTGATAGAGCTGTGCTTCCAAACTGCCGGGATATGGGAGATGGGTATGCACGCCCGTATGGGACTGCCGCTGCACATTGATCGCGTTTCCTTTATGGGGGCGCGCGAGATGAAAACCAGCTTGTATGCCGTGGTCACTCCATGCGAAGAGAGAAGAAGCTTTAAGGCCGAGGTTGTGGACACCAAGGGAAACTGCTACTTGCGTCTCAGCGGGTATCGCACGACAGAAGTTCCTGACGGCATCGATGCGGAGAGAGTGAAAACGCTGCGTGCGGCGATTTCGCTGGAGCCGGCGCTCGCTAGGTGAGGATATGAATCAGGCATTTCAACGCGTTGCGATCGTCAATCGGGGTGAGGCCGCCATGCGCTTCATCCACGCGGTTCGCGAATTCAATCAGGAGCGTGGCACAGGGCTACGCTCCATCGCTCTGTTCACAGAACCTGACCGCAAGGCGATGTTCGTGCGCGAGGCGGATGAAGCCTTCTGCCTCGGTCCAGCTCAAGTGGTCGACCCCAAGACGCGGCATCTTCGAAGCGCCTATGTGGACTATGGCCTGCTAGAAAAAACGCTGACCGAGTCACGCGCCGAAGCGGTGTGGGTGGGATGGGGCTTCGTAGCCGAGCACGCCGAGTTCGCTGAACTTTGTAGCGAAATGGGCCTTGTCTTCATAGGTCCACCTAGTGGCGTGATGCGTCTCATCGGCGACAAAATAGCCTCCAAGCGGCTTGCAGAGCAGGCGCGCGTGTCGGTAGCTCGTTGGAGCGGGGGGCCGGTAGAGACGCTTGATGATGCTTATTTCCAAGCCGAAAAACTCGGCTATCCCGTGCTGGTTAAAGCTACTGCTGGAGGTGGTGGTCATGGAATCCGCCGGGTGCCTTCCAGGAGCCACCTCCCCGAGGCCTTCGCGAGCGCCCGTGCCGAAGCCTTCAAAGCCTTCGGAGACCCAACGGTTTTCCTCGAACAGTTGATGCGAGGCGTGCGGCACGTCGAGGTTCAAGTCATAGCCGATCATTTCGGGAATGCCTGGGCGGTCGGAGTACGCGACTGTACCATTCAGCGTCGCCACCAGAAAGTTCTCGAAGAGGCCCCATCGCCAGCCTTAACTCGGGATAAGGATCAAGCGCTGCGCGAGGCTGCCGTGCGCTTGAGCCAGGCGGCGGGATATCAGAATGCCGGCACTGTGGAATTCCTCTATCAGCCTGACAGTAAGCTGTTCTCCTTCATGGAGATGAATACCCGATTGCAGGTTGAACACCCGGTGACGGAGTGCACAACCGGGATCGATTTGGTCAAGTTGCAGATTCACGTGGCACAGGGTGGTCGCCTGGAAGGAGATCCTCCCAAAACCGCTGGCCACGCTATCGAAGTGCGCTTGAATGCAGAAGATCCCGAAAACGGATTCGCTCCGGCAGGAGGAGTGATTGAACGATTCCGCATTCTGACCGGACCGGGAGTCCGGGTTGACACCGGAGTAGCGGAAGGCGACGCAATTCCGGCGGAGTTCGACTCCATGATCGCGAAGATCATCGCGCACGGCCAAAACCGGAAAGAAGCGCTCTCCCGGCTGCAGCGGGCACTTCGTGGGAGCGTGGTGCTGATCAAGGGTGGCTCGAGCAACAAAGCTTTTCTCCTCGAATTGTTGAACCGCGAAGAAGTGCTGAATGGAAAGGTTGATATCGGGTGGTTGGACCTCCTGGCGGCAAAGGGAGAGCACCTTTCCCGGCGTTATGCCGATGTGGCCCTGATACAGGCTGCGATCGAAGCCTACGAGGCGCAATTGGCGGTCGAGCAAAAGCAGTTCTATGCCGCAGCACTCCGGGGCAGACCACAGGTAAGAACAGAAATCGGCAGAACCGTGGAGTTGCGCTATCGCGGTCATTCCTATACCCCCAAGACTTATCGGCTCGGTCCGCAGCACTATCGGGTGGAAGTCGACGGATCACGCATTGAAGTCGAGGTGGATCGCCTCAGCCAGTTCGAGTACCGGCTTGACACCTCCGGGGGCCGCTTCCATGTAGTGTCAGTCCCTCAAGGTCTGAGTTACCGAATTGAGGTGGATGGTGTCTCGCACCACATTGATCGTGATGATGGTGGAGTGATACACGCCATGGCACCGGCAGTAGTTGTCTCCATTGCCGTCAAGCCCGGAGATAAGGTTTCCGCTGGTGACCGCTTGGCCGTATTGGAAGCCATGAAGATGGAAATGCAGGTTGTAGCGCCATTTTCGGGCAAGGTTCGTCAGGTGATGACCATACCTAATGTCCAAGTGGCCGCTGGAGCCCCTCTGCTGCAGATCGATCCAGCAGCCAACGAAACTGCCGCGGGCGCAGGACAGCGCGTTGTTTTTGGCACATCGTCTCAGGATGGGAACCAGCAATTGGCGGTTTCCGATTGTCATCAGAACCTGGACGAACTTCGCCAATTCATGCTGGGTTTTGACGTGGATCTCGGGAAGGGAGCCCGCATGGTGGCGGACTGGAGCAGGAACTGCCCGGCAGACGGCGAGGAGGTCAGGCGGGCCGAAGATGAGATACTCAACACCTTCGTTGACATCTGCTCTCTTTTCCAGCGCGTGCCGGAGATGAGTCCTCTGTCGGCCGGCGGTGAAGAACCCAGCGCTGAGTCGTACCTTTTCTCGTATTTACGCATGTTGGACACCGGCGGCGAAAAACTTCCGCCGGCTTTTGTGACTGCTCTGCGTCGCGCACTGGCCCACTACGGCGTGCAGAGCTTGGATCGCTCGCCCCAACTCGAGGAGAGCCTGCTGTGGATTTACAAGTCGCATCAGCGTGCCGAGCAACAAGTCGCGCCCGTGCTGGGTGTCCTCGAGCGGCGGCTCGAGAACGTGCGCTTAGCACCGCACCAGGAAGAATCTTTCCGTAACCTGCTCGACCGCATGATTCCGATGAGCATTGGGGTCTTCCCCGCAGTAAATGACTTAGCGCGAGAGGCGAGGTATCGCTATTTCGATGAGCCTCTGTTTGAGCGGGCCCGCAAACAGGTATACGAGAAAGTGGAAGAGCACCTGGCCGCTATGGCGGCTGCGCCGGAGACCGCAGATCACAACGAGCGAATGCGCGCTCTGGTGGAGTGTCCACAGCCGCTGCTGGGGCTTTTTGCCAGCAAGTTTGGATCTGCCACTCCGGCCATGCGCAAATTGATGCTGGAAGCGATGACCTGGCGGTATTACCGTATTCGCCCGGTAGAGGTGTGCCATTCGTTTGATGTGGACGGGCGCTGCTTCGCCTCGGCTCAATACAACCTTGAGGGAAGACGCATTCATCTCTTCACAACCCATTGCGACTATGCCGATCTCGGTCAAGCAGCGCGAGCCATCTGTCCATTACTCGCCAAGGTTCCTGCTGACCACGACATCGTGCTCGATTTCTACGCCTGGCATTCGGGATCGCTGGGCGATGTGGAGCTAACCCAACAGGAAGTTGGTGCTGCACTGAACCAGGCGGGATTCCCCCGTTCTATTCGGCGCATTGTGGTCGAGGTCGCAAGTCCCGCCTACGCCCAACGCGCCGGCGGCACCCAGCATTTTACTTTTCGCCCCGTTGAAGAGACATATGAGGAGGAGAAACTTTACCGGGGTCTCCATCCCATGATGGGCAAGAGGCTGAATCTGTGGCAACTCAGCAACTTCAATATTGAACGGTTACCCTCGGTTGAAGATATTTATCTTCTGCACGTAATCGCCCGGGACAGCCCCAAAGATGAGCGGCTCTTCGCGTACGCAGAAGTGCGCGATTTAACCCCAGTTCGTGATGAGCGGGGGAAGATCGTGCAGCTGCCGCATTTGGAACGCATGTTCACCGAGGCAATTGCGGGCATACGCGTATTTCAGTCACGCCGGGCAGCTCAGCAGCGGCTCTATTGGAACCGCATATTCCTCTATGTGTGGCCACCCCTCTGCCTCTCCCAAGACGAGTTCCAGGATATCGTGCAGAGACTGCTTCCAACCACGGAAGGCCTGGGGCTGGAGCAGGTCGTGATTCGTGCGCGCATTCCCAATGCGGATACCGGGGAGCTGCGCGATATGGTTGTGCGTATTTCAAGCCCGGTCGGCCGGGGAATGCTCATCACATTTCGACCGGCGAGGCAGCTGCCGCCTATCCAACCGCTTGCCGAATACGAGCAGAAGGTCGTACGAATGCGGCAGCGTGGATTCATCTATCCATACGAAATCATCAAGATGCTTACGCCTGCGCCGAAGCCGATACAGGAAGAATTCCCTCCCAAAGACTTTGCGGAATTCCCGCCGGGGGATTTTGCCGAACACGATTTTGACGCCGAGGGCCGCCTGGTTGCGGTGAATCGTCCGTACGGCCAAAACACAGCCAACATTATCGTAGGCATCATCCGTAACTTCACCGCAAAGTATCCGGAAGGGATGACACGGGTTCTGCTTCTGGGAGATCCGAGTAAGGATCTTGGAGCCCTGGCCGAGCCGGAGTGTCGGCGAATCATCGCAGCCATAGACATGGCGCAGCATATGGGTGTGCCCTTGGAGTGGTTCCCCATCTCGGCGGGCGCCAAAATCTCGATGCAGAGCGGTGTCGAGAACATGGACTGGATCGCCCGCGTATTGCGTCGTTTAGTGGAGTTCACGCAAGCCGACGGTGAGGTGAACCTCCTTATTAATGGAATTAATGTAGGGGCGCAGCCCTACTGGAATGCCGAAGCCACGATGCTCATGCATACCCGGGGAATCCTGGTCATGACGCCGCAGGCGGCGATGGTGCTAACCGGCAAGCGTGCGCTTGATTACTCAGGAGGTATCTCGGCCGAGGACAATCAGGGTATTGGTGGCTATGACCGCATTATGGGGGCCAATGGCCAGGCACAGTACTGGGCGCGGGATATTAACGAGGCTTGCCAGATTCTGTTTCGCCACTACGAGCACACCTACACTGCACCCGGCGAGAGATTCCCGCGACGCGCTCAGACAACCGACCCAATCGACAGGGACGTCAGGGCCTACCCACATCACAAGGGCGAAGAAGGCTTTACGCGCATAGGAGAGATCCTATCGGACGAGACCAATCCAACAAGAAAGAAATCATTCGAGATCCGCAGCGTGATGATGGCTGCCATTGATCAGGACCATTGCCCGATGGAACGTTGGGCTGGAATGCGAGCCGCAGAGACGGCGGTGGTGTGGGATGCGCATCTGGGTGGCAACCCTGTCTGCCTGATCGGCATCGAGTCGCGTTCGCTTCCGCGGTTTGGATTTGCCCCCGCCGACGGTCCCGAGCACTGGACCTCCGGCACTCTCTTCCCCCAGTCTTCAAAGAAAGTGGCACGGGCTATCAATGCAGCCAGCAACAATCGTCCGGTCGTGCTGCTGGCCAATTTGACGGGATTTGACGGATCACCGGAATCCATGCGCAGGCTCCAGTTGGAATATGGCGCTGAAATTGGAAGGGCAGTGGTGAATTTTAGAGGCCCCATTGTGTTTTGTGTGATCTCGCGCTACCACGGCGGAGCTTATGTCGTCTTCTCGAAGGCGCTGAACGAAAATCTGGAAGTCGCGGCGTTGGAAGGCACCTACGCCTCTGTGATTGGAGGTGCACCTGCAGCAGCGGTAGTTTTTGCCAGCGAAGTACAAGCCAAAGCCCGCAAGGATCCGCGCCTGCAAAAGCTGAATCAAGCCATGGCCAGCGCCGGGGGAACGGAAAAGGCCCGGCTGCGTGCGGAATGGAATGAAATCTTCGAAATTGTGCATTCGGAAAAATTAGGCGAGATGGCTTCGGAGTTCGACCGGGTGCACAGTGTCCAGCGGGCACTGCAGGTTGGTGCTCTCGATTGCATCATTCCACCAGAGAAGCTCCGGCCCTATCTGATCGCCGCGGTGGAGCGTGGAATGGCAAAGCCAGAACTGGGGCTGCCCCAGCCGGACGAGCAAATGAAGCAAGCAGTCGCATAGTTGTCCGTAGGCGCAGCTGAGTTGGTACTTTATGCAAGTTTACTGGCTGGAACAAGCCGAAGCAGATACCCCAGTGGAGGATAACTGGCTCAATTCCGGCGAACAACTCTGCTTGAATGGATTCCGCGTTCCCAAGCGCCGCGCAGACTGGCGGCTGGGGCGCTGGACGGGTAAACGTGCGCTCACCGCCTATTTCAATGCTCCAGGCTCTTCCGACACGCTGGCACGAATCGAAATTCGCCCTTCTGCTTCTGGCGCACCTGAGGTTTTCCTCGCAGGCACGCCAGGAGCCGTCACTATTTCACTGAGTCACCGGTCAGGCAGAGCACTGTGCGCTGTTTCGCAGCGGGGAGTGAACCTCGGTTGCGATCTTGAAATTGTCGAACCACGGAGCGATGCATTTATCAGAGACTACTTCGCCGCCGAAGAATTACGGGTAATTAAGGAAGCGCCACACGCAGACCGGGCTCGGCTGGCAATGCTGATGTGGAGCGGCAAGGAGAGTGCGCTCAAAGCGCTACATACGGGACTAAGACTCGACACGAGGAGCGTGACTGTCAGTTTCGAGAACGCCTCACTGGACTCGAAAGGATGGCTGGCTTTGCAAGCTCGTTGTCCCGATAACATGGTCCTTCATGGCTGGTGGCAGCATGCTGGGAACATGATTCGTACGATCGTTGCGGACCAACGATTGGGCTACCCCGTTCGGCTGCCAGTCGCGCCCTGCTGTCGCGAGGCTTCCCCGTGCGCTTAGAGCCAAACCGGTGCATGTCGCCGCGGATCCAGTTTCGTGGACCGTTTCAATACCGGCTGAAGAACATCAGCCATCTTGGTCAGGGGCCCGTTAAGCCATGCATCCGCAGATCAGTCAAGTGTGCGAAGCGGCCCGGCTTATATGCGGATCCGAGAGCGACAGAGAGCGGCGGTTTGGTGCTCGGCCGGAGTACGGAACTTGGCTTCCGGCATTTACGATTTCCTTTTGATATCAGGAACTGCTTCTGCTATACGAATTGCCTTTTCGAGCAACTCCCAAGA
>Ga0306925_10002467_pt1 | contig 15953 bp, 10 predicted proteins | sample flu12Cox44000176_FD_203755 | JGI IMG/M metagenome (GOLD analysis project Ga0306925, IMG submission 203755) | Lab enrichment of tropical soil microbial communities from Luquillo Experimental Forest, Puerto Rico - flux8day.12C.oxic.44.000.176 (v2)... | ecosystem: Environmental > Terrestrial >... | reverse complement strand
GCTGGTGGGTGATGGGGTCTGGCCGGCTGGCGCGGGTCGCCTGCACATAGAACTCCTGCAGCACCTGGACCGACAGCGCCAGGTCATGGTCGGCCAGGATGTCGTTGGCGCGCTTGGCCTTGTCCTGCTCCGCGGGGTCACGTGAGATCGCGTAGAGCAAGACGTCGGTGTCAACGAACCGCACGGTCGTGGACCTTGTCACGGCCAAGCTGGTCGGCCGCGCGGAACTGGCCGATCTCGGCCTGCACCTCGTGCTGCAGTGCCTCCAGCCTCGCGAACTCGTCCATCCGCCCGGACAGCCGTTCGAGATACGTGACGACCAGTGCGCTCAGCGAGCTATCGCGCTGCGCTGCGGCGACCCGGGCGTTGCGGTACACGTCGTCGGGCACGGAGACCGTAATATTCTTCACAGTTTCACAGTAACACAGTTTATGTGGCCGATATCGTGCGGTCCGGCATCGGTGATGCGGCTGCTCGCGCTACGCGGCAATATCAGCGGCGACGGCACGCTCGCCGTCGCTGCCGTCCCGTTAAGAGGCATACCCCGTGCATCAGCGCCAGCCCGGCGATTCCCGACCACACCGCAGCGCACGCACCATCCGAGAGCGGGCAGGGGCGGCACGCTGAACATCCCCGGACCCGGCGGTACCGTAGTCCAGCTGCAACCGCACAGCTCCATCCTTGAACCTGGCACACCCTTCTACCTGACCGAGCGCGTCGTTACCCCGATTGGCGTTGCCAGGCCGAGGCCCTGCCGGCTCGCGAGGCTGAAGGCGGCGAGCTTGGAGATGCCTGCCCGCTCCATGCCCGAGCCCTGATGGTCATGCCTACAGCAGCCACCAGATGGTCCTTCACGATCGGGTCGCCGGGCGTCGCAGCATTCTTCGGTGAAACGGGGCTTGCACGTGACCACCGCCGAGGACAGCGCCGGGTGGCTGGCGTTCTGCCGCGACCTGGCCTACGTTTCGAGAAGGCAGTTCGTTCACCGATCAAACCGCGGATCGCCAGCACGCGCCCGGTGCCGAATGTTGATGCCGTCGCAGATGGGGCAAGGGGGTTGGCATGGCCCTGGTTTTCCGCAACGCTCAGGCGCTTGTGATTGGCGTGGGCGGGGACCTCCCGGTGACGGCCGACGATGCCAAGGCGGTCGGCAGGATCCTGAGCGACCCGGATCGTTGTGCTATTCCTGCCGATAATGTCCGGGTCCTGACGGAGGGAGATGCGACGGGGGGCGGGATCATCGACGCCCTTCAGGATGTCGCCCGTAAGGCAAAACCAGAGGATGCCGTCACCATCTACTTCTCCGGGCACGGCGGTATGCTGCCCACGTCTCCTGAACGCCGCTTCTTGATTCCCCACGACGGAGACTTGCTGTACAGCGAGCAATTCACCAGTCTGCTCAGGAACATTCCAGCGCATCGTTTGCTCGTCCTGCTCGATTGTTGCTACGCCGGTGGCCTGTATGTGGGTTCCGCCGCCAAGGACGGTGGGGCGAAGCCGGTTCCGGTTCCGTTCGACATCGGCGAGCTCCAGACCCGTGAAGGCATGGGCACGGTGGTGCTCAGCTCCTCCAAAGAGGACGAGGTCTCGCTGACGGGAAACCCGTACAGTTATTTCACTCAAGTCCTCATCGATGCGTTCTGTGGTGCCAGCTCATGCAGGCAGGATGGTTATGTGTATGTTGGGGATTTGGTCATGCATCTTGCCCAAGGGGTACCCAGGCTGACGGATGATGCCCAGCACCCTGAACTTGATCTCGAAGCCGCCGACAATTACCCGGTAGCGTATTATGCCTCTGGGGGCAAGGCGCTGCTCGCAAGGCCGGATTGGTTCCGTGAAGCGCTGGCCGTGCCCGTCTCAGAGCCGTCCGCTGCCACCTCGGCGGAATCTGCTGCCACCTCGGCGGAATCGGTGCCAGGGACGCCGCCGTCCCTGCTCGGTGCGCTGCAGCGATTGTGCGACATACTCGCAGAATGGATTCACGATGAGGGCGAAGCCAGACGAATTGTTCGCCGTAGTGGTGTGCGCATCGGCATCGGCTGGAATAGCGATGATTCCATGTCGTTCTGGCAGGTGGCGCTGGATCGTGCGCATAGAGCCTGGAAGATGGAGGAACTTTTCACGGCCGCCGACGGAGAGTTCGGTAACAACCCCGACTGGCGGGAGGCAAAGCGGGACTATCTGGCCGCCCGCGATGCGGACCGCGCTCACTCCGTGGCTGACAAGGAGGCCACGCCTGTTGACCTGACTCTCAATGAGCGGCGCCTGAGCGCGCTGGATGATGCATTGGGAAAGGTCATGCCGAGCATCTTCCGCGATCCAAGGATCAGCGACAGCAGGCTGGAAGCCGCAACTGCGGCCCTCGTGCCGGTTGGCCCCATCATGGCGGCGCTGCGCGCAGTGGCCAAGGCGGAGACCAGGCACCCGACGCGCCAGGAACTGCAACGGCTGGATCATGCTCTTGGCGAGCAGTACGCCACGGTCTCGCAGAAACTGTCTGCCCTCAAGCAGGTACGTTCGGAGGAAGCGGCGAGACAACCATGCTGCGAACTTGCCAATGCGAAACCCGGCTTGCTCACGGCATGGGCACAAGCTATTAAAATGGTAACCTGAAGCAGGTATCCGTGTGGTTCCCAAGGGGCAGGCGCACGAACCGTTCGACTGGGGCGCAAGCCTGGAGAACGCGCGCGATGCCTTCCGCCGCAAGAACCCCGGGGCCGCCCCGCTGCTGTTCCAGGCATTCGATGACGCGGCGCGGATGGCCAAGGAATGCTATGACGCTCTCTTGAGCCCTGAGTCAGTGCTTCAGGACATGTCCAATGACTGGAATAGATTTCTGGCCGAGCTTACCAACTCGATGTGGGAAGTATTTTTGGAAGATATAGACCTGGTGAGAACTGACTCCGGGGATGATCTGCAGTCAAGGTTCGAGGCCATACGGGACGCCGCGCTCGCCGCCTTGGTCGCGTTGAAGCCCATGAGTCCGGAAGAGCCGGCACCACAAGACAGCCAGCTTGCTATCGAGAAGGTGCGCAAGCTGATAATAGACTTGCGCGAAGCCAGGTCGAAGCTTGAGCAGCAGGCAGGCGCCCGCGAGGCCGCTAAAACGCCACCGGCCATCGATTCGCCGGAGGTGGTCCAGGTGCCGCGGCTCGGGCGCATCGCCGCAGGCGTCCCGATCATTGCGGCGGAGTCGTATGAGGACTTCTTCCCGCTGCCCAGGCAGCTCGTGGGCGCGGGAACCCTCTTTATCCTTGAAGTCGAGGGCGAGTCAATGATTGATGCGGGCATCCTCAATGGTGACTTGGTGGTGATCCGCCAGCAGCCGGAGGCCGAGAATGGCGAGATCGTCGTTGCGATGATCGAGAGCGAAGTAACCGTCAAGACATTCAAGCGGTCCGGCGGCCGCGCCTGGCTGGCACCGCGCAATAAAGCGTTCCCGGATATCTCGGCTGACAATGCAGCCATTCTCGGTAAAGTTGTCGCCGTGCTGCGGCGGGTCTGACAGCGTTACGGGCCGCCACGGTAGGACGTTTACGGGTCGGCGCCGTGGGACGTCAGCAGGCCGGCCAGGGTACGGCCGGCCTGCCGGTCACGCTCGTCGATACTCGCCTGCTTCGGATCGCGGCCGCGGCGGGTGGTGTCCCGGATTTTCGTTGCCCGGGTGAGCGCCAGGTCGTGGACGCTGTACCGGGCGTACTCGGCTGGGCTGGCATGCTCCACCGTGGCGGCAGCCGCGATCACGATGCGAACATCACCGGCCTGCGGATTGCGCCCTCGGCTCAGCCGGCCGATGTCGTCTCGCAAGGCGGGACCATCGACCGGCTGGTAGAGGTCCTCGAGCCTGCCGGCGATCTGCGGGATCTCGCCATCGAGCAGGGCAGATGCGACGGCCTCCACGTCATCGTCGAACTCCGCGGGGCCGCCGTCCGGCAGTAGTGGCCTGGGCTGGTCACGAAGATCAGCGCGGCGTTCGGCGACGTGCAGGATCATCTTCGCCCGTAGCGCCACTGGCGGGTACTCGCCCCAGCGCAGCGGTCCTGCGTCCGCGGTCGGCAGACTGCTGGCTGAGGCCGAGTCGGTGCCCAGCTGGCCGACCAGCGAAAGCGCGACGGAGCCACCACACACTACGGCACCGAAGACGTCGGCGAATACCTCTTCCAGCCATGCTGACCAGATGGGCTGGTGAGATTGCGGAACATCGGCGGCTGCGAGCCGCTCGCCGAGGATCGGCAGCAGGTCAAGGTCGCTGACCAGGACGTGGCCGACCTCATGCGGCACCGAGAGCAGGACGGACAGCGATGTGAACCGTTGCCAGGGCAGGCTGACGACCGGCACAACGAGGTTGTCCGCGACTGCTTCGGACTGCTCCGTCCAAAGGCCCCCCCGTGGCAGGAGATTCTGGTAATTCTGGCCCCGGGTGACCGTGAAGGGTATGACTTCGCGCGAGTAGTACACCAGCGGCGGCTCGCGGAGCTCGCGCTTCATCCGATCGTGCGCGGCGGCTCTGACCGGGCCGAACGCGGCCCAGGCAAGGTCATCCGCGGCTGCGGTCAGCGGCTGGTACCAGGGGACGAACCGCATTGCCAGCTTGGTGCGAAAGAAGTCCCAGATGTGGAGGTAATCGCCGATCGCCTGCTCCAGCACGTTCACCGGCTGGGAATCCTTCAGTTCCCCAAGGCTCGCCAACGCCTCGGTGAGCTGGAGCACGATGGCGGCCACCTGGCTGGCATGCTTGTTGAGCGGGGGTATCTCCGTCGCCTTCGTCCAGGCGGCGAGATCGTCGCGGAGGCTCTCGGTGAACTGGGCGACATTGTCCACTGGGGCGTCAGGTTCTCGGGATCGTGAAGGTGGAGCTGGGCGCGAAGAGCGCCGGGGGCGGGCCAGGGTCAACGTGCTGGCGGACCTCGTGCACCACTGCCTCCAGGGGGTCACCACGCTCGATACCGTCCAGCCATGCCACCTGCCCCGCGAGTGGGTCACGATCAGCGAGCCCGATGGCTACCACTGCCATCGCCATGCCGTCGAGATAGACAGCCGCGGCAAAGCGGTTACGCGCGGCAAGAATGTCGTCCAAGCCGCCCGCTGTGGGTGCCGCAACCGGATCAAGGACAACGACCGGCGGCGGTGCCGAAGAGCCTGATGATCGATCCATGTCGGCTAGCCACTGGATGACGTTGGTGTCGAAGATGCCGGTGTTCATTCCGTATCCCTTTTGGGAGCCGCGGAGCCCCATATCCTCCTCGGAAATGTCGAACCAGCCCAGGGTCGCGCTCACCTCCATCCGGGCAGTCAGATGGATCACATCCGGTTGCCGGCGAGCCAGCAGGCCATACTGTAGGGCCTCTGCCGCGGTGACTTCCACCGCATTCCATCCGGCCGCCCGATAGCTATACAGGAGATTCAGCCCACTCTTCTGCTGGCTGTACATCCAGGAACGCTCGGCCTCCTGGCTGCCCCTGACAATGACGACACTCCGCGGGCCGCCGGCTCGCGAAAGTGAGAGTTCCACTGTCTCCCGGACCTGGTGGGCGAGAGGTGCCTGATACTCCAGCACGCGGTCGCATTCTCCCTTTACCTCCGGTGGCAGGGAATGCTCCAGTGTGCCCAATGCCCATCTCAGCCATTTGGCATCACGCTTCACCGACCCTGCTGGGGGCTGCGATCTGTAGACCCGGTCGGCGGCGAACTCCCACGCACGCGACAGAGCTGCAGGTTCCAGCGACTCGACACGCACGACCGGGTCTGGTGGTATCGGCTGGGCGCTGGAACGCCACGCGAGTTCGATGGACAAGCGCATCGCCGACAGATCCGACTCACCCGACCCCGGCAACGCGAAGGCGCCGCCGCCCAAGCCGCCTTCTGGCTGCACCAACAGCTCCCCGGTCCCGGTGGGCAGGGGAGCTCCCCGGCCGGTCATCCCGGTCTGGTCGGCTACGGACGCCAGCCGGGATTGGTTCAGCCGCGCACCCACCTCATCGCCTAGGCGCTCCTGCAGCGCCAGGGCCGATTGGAACTCGTTCGAGGCACGGACCGGTTCGCCTGAGGCCTGCGCGGCCAGCGCGGCCAGCGCGTGGAATTCCGCCTGCCAGCGCGACGAGCGCCCGCTAGCCTCCATCTCCTGCTGCGCGATGTCGATCAAGCTGTTGACCTCGTGTGGCTCCGCCCCCTGGTGCAGTCGCCGCTCGGCGAGCCGGAGATTGACCATCGCGAAGAGCGTGCCTCTTTGTGCCGGCTCGCCCGAAAGGAAATCGAGGGCGAGGGACGAAGCCGAATCGGGAGCCTCGTCGGGAAAGTGCCGGAGTACCTCGCAGGCGAGGTACGACGAGCCGGCCTTGCGCAACGAGGAGGCCAGCCGGTCCCGCAGCCGTGGATCGCCGCACGCGCGCGCAACGTAGGCCCGTTGCAGCTCATGTACGGCAAGATCCTCGGGCGGTGGCGGCGGCTCGTCAGCGACCATCACCTCGTCAACGAGAGGCTGGAGTAGCGGATGCCTCGGAAGTGACACGCTCCATCGCAGTTCCTGCAGGAGCCGCAGCTTTGCGGTGCTGGGCCGGATGAACCACAGCGACTCGAGCAGCGGCGGGCCGAACCGTTCGACATCCTGAGTTGCCACCAGTCCTGCTACCGAGGCTTGAAGTCGGCCACGGTGGGTCCCTGGACCCTGGGGATCCACTGACATCAGCGACTCAACGATATGGGCCGCCTCTTCGGGTTGACCGTACCGGCCGAGTGCTTCGGCTCTGAGCCGTAGCACCGCTGCCGATTCGTCACTGTCGTCCAGCTGAGGAGTCAGCCCCTCCAACAGAACGAGAGTCTGGGTGACATCACCTGCCTCACGGAGGAGAACCTCCGCATGGTGACGGCGGCTGCGAAGGTGACCATGGGGATGCCCGAGATCCAGCCACAGGCTGGCCGACTGCTCAAAGGCTGCGGCGGCCTCGTCGAGTTGGAGGACCATGCCGTGGGCCATGCCTCTCAGCTCGGCGGAGGAAGCGCGTCCCCGTAGCTGCACGGCCGTATCCGTGAGCTGGGCAAGGTCTTCTTCGGATTGGTGCAGCAGACGCAGTGCCTTCTCCGGCTGCCGTAGCGCGAGGTACGCCTCGGCCCTCCTCCAGCAAAGTGCGAGGGAATCCTCTACAGACTCGCCTGGGGGTGCAGTCCACCTAACGGCCTCGGCCGGCCTGCCGCACTCGGTGAGAAGCTGGAGGTAGGTGTCACTAAGCAAACCGGTCTGCGTGTTTACGCGCCGGACCAGCGCCACGGCGCCGTCCAGATCGCCCATCGCTGCCCGGCCGGCGGCCAGTATCTCGGCACCAGCGCCGGCATCAGCGGTCCGGCCTGCCCGCAGTGCCCGGTCGGTCAAGCGGGCGAGCGCGTCGGTGGGGTCATACCCGATCACCGGCGCCGCTGCTACCCGCAGCGCCAAGCGGCACAGCTCGACGTCATCTTCGGCGTCCTCGAGCGAGTCGGTGATACTCCATGCCTGAAGCGCATTCCCGTCGGCGAACGCCAGCGCAGCGCTGACCAGACGCACCGCCCGGGCAAGGAGCGGACGCCGATTCGAGGCAGTGCCATCCGCCCACGCCTGCAGGGTCAGTGCAGCCACTCGTTCGGCCTCGCTGCATTCGTGGCGGATCTCCGTCCACAGGGGATCCTCCTGCCACTCAGGGGGGAGGCCGCCTTGCAGCTGGCGTACGGCTAGTGCCTGTGCTGCGTAGGCCCGCCACAGGTGCGACTCGACAACAAGCGGCAAGGGAACGATCTGCGCGTCGCCGCGGCATAGGGGCATCCCTTCGTCATCGACATACTCGGGCCCGGATATCTCGGGGCTGAGTTCGGCCAGCGCGGCGTAATCCCCCTTCTCCCTCGCCTCGTCGACGAATTCGTGCCAGCTCTTGACGAGGTCCGTCGAGCCCGCTTGAGCAAGGTGGTAGATCGTTTCGCCGAGAAGCCGGGACCGTCTCATCGGCTGGTTTCCGGCCAGTTCACTGTAGAAGTCCGCAGACCGCAGATGCAACTCCCGCAACACTGGCTGGCTGGCGAGGACCGCGCGGAGCGGGGCTAGCACCTCCGCCTTGAGCACCACGGTGTTCGGCTCGCCGACGGGACGAGTCACCCAGGAGGAGCCGCTCACATAGCGTTGCAGGTCCTGCCATGCCTGATCGAGACCGGCTTGGAGGCCGGGAAGGTCGTTGGGGAACAGGCGCCGCCCCTGCCACTCGGTAATGGGGTCAAGCATCGGATCGTCTAGCGACCGGTCGCCTGTGCTGGCATCAATGAGGAATGGCGCGAGCACGTCGAGGACGTAATGGCGAGTGAGCCGGCGCGGTACCGAACCATAGCGCAAGAGCCAGCGGACCAGTGGCTCGGGAATGCGGTCGATGATGCGTTCGACCAGATATACAAGCCTGGGCTCGAGCTTTTCGTCGACGTCGTCGAGGAGCACGGCGGGGTTGGTGGTGACGAGATCGGCGTACATGGCCAGTACGTAAGGCAGTCCGCCTGCACGCCGTACAAGCTCGGCACGGCGCCCTGGATCGGTGATCCCGCGGATCTTCGCCAGGTAGGCATCCGCCTGGTCGTTACCAAACGGTGTGACGGTGTCCTGGCGCGCCGTAGGAAAGCTCTCTTGTACTGCGGGGATCGTGTAGCGCCCGGAAAACACCAGGCGGAGCGCTGGTGCTGCGTTAAGGATCTGCCGGAACTGGTTCACGATCGCGGCAGTCTCCACGGGATACCTGAGTGACAGTTCCTCAAGCGTGTCCAGAATGATGACGATCGGCGCGTCGCCAGCGGCGCGGCAGCAATCGGCGAAACTGGCCGGGACCTCTTCGGCTGCCCGCGCTGCCTGCGCTGTCGGCAGAGACGCCGCCTGGAGGGTTCCCCGCATCGCGAGCGCAAGGAATGGCTCATAAGACCGCAGAAGACGCGAAAAAGGGTTACGCGGCAGCTGTGAGGCGAGTTGATCGGCGAGCGCGATGAAGACGAGGAACGGGTAGCGGGCGCACGTCATCGGGTCGACCGAATCAAAATCGATCCGTGCGCAAGGCGTCCGCGCCGGAGTCGGCACCCAAAGGCGGGAAACCATCCACCGTAGCTGCATCGTTTTGCCAGTCCCGCCCTGGCCGACGATTTCCCAGACCCGCGGGCCCTGGGCGGAGATAAAACTGTGCGCCTGCTCGAGGAGCCCATCGGGTGCCAGGAAGTGGGCGGACTGATAGTAGTCGATGAGCCACATAGACCGACTATTCAGGTAAGCGGTCTCGCTGGCGATGAACTCGGCCAAGTCAGCGCCGGTCGAATCTTCGCTGGCCCCGGCCGCCGCCAAGATATCCCAGCACCGGGGGATGTTCAGCTCGCTGTCCGCCTCACTGAAAAGAGACTCGAGAAGCTGCCTTCCTTTCTCTGGGCTGCCGCTAAGCAGGTGCTTCATTGCCTCCAGCTTGTCCCCGCGGCCCAGGTGTGCCTCGCCCAGCTTCGACTTCAGCTCGACCAGATCCGGACCGGAAAGGTCGGGCGCCCAGACGGCACGATCCTCTGCGGGCATGGCGAACCATCCTGGGCGCCCGGGCACCGGCTCAATCATGCCTATGCCTGCCAGGGTTTCCAGCGACGGCGGGCCACCCGAACCGGCACTCAGCAGCCGGGTGTATATGTCCTCATCAAAACGGCCAGCCACGGCTGCCCGGGCGAGGACCGGAGCCCACGCGTCAGGCACGAGGCCATGACGGATCTCGGCAAAGGACTGCCCCGAACTGGCCTGCGTCAGCAGGGTGTCGATCGCGTCGAGCCGTGTCGGGGCTCCCGGTTCCCGCATTTCGGCAGACTCATCCATCCGGGTCACCCCCCGCCCGAGCGGAGCACCAGCAGGGTACGTTCAAGGTCACGAAATACCTTGGGCGGGACCAATCCCGGCCCTCCGCCGATGAACGCCTTGAGGCGGAGGGTCTCCTCTGGACTGAACCCGGCATAGACGCCGTACTCGCGTACCACTCGGTCGATCTGCTCGCGCTCGAAGCCCCATACCTCGACGCGCTCCATGGTCGCCACATCCTCCGCGGGGGCATAGCGCGGGGCAAGATCCTCCGGCACGATGAGCAGCAGGCTTACACCGGGGACTCCGCTGGCCAGCGGCGCGATGAGGTTTGGCATGACGTAGTCGTGCCAGGACTGCGGCGTAACGCCGTCGATGCCGTCTAGGGCGAGCACGAGTTGCTGCTGGGCCGCGGCGGCGCCCAAGGCGGTCACGAAGTCTTTGAAGATAGTCGTGATTCGCACTGGTACCTGCCCGGAGTCCGGGTCGAAGAGCTTCCATTCATCCTCAACCGGACCGTCAGCTTCCTCCGGCATGCCTGCGCCCGGCGGTCTTTCCACCAGCCAGTTCAGCCGCGCTGTGAAAGTCGCGAAGGCCTCCGATTCGAGTGGTCCGGACAATTCGCAACCCGGCACTCCGTCCCGGATCGCCCGCAGTGCCGCGAGCCAGTCTTTGGTCCTCTCACCGAGTTCCCCGCGCGACGACTCCACGCAGAGGTCAATGTATTGCAGCCGTCGTCCGCGCAGGTAGCACGTGAGCAGCGAGGCCAGTGCCAGCCAGGTCTTGCCGCAGCCCCGCGGGCCGGTGATCAGGACGCAGCCCTGCCCATGCCCGCCAGGAAGTTCTTCCGCGTCAATGGCCCACCAGGTGCGGCGGCGCTGTTCGGCACGGTCGACGAACCTGTGCAGCTTGGCAAACTCCGTGAATCGCCGCGCTTGACGCTCCCGGGGCTGATCAATGCCAAAGCGGATCGGCAGCACATGTGACGCCGGGACTTGCGTCTCAAGAACTGGGTACTGCCAGTCGGGGTCATCGGGCGTCCGGTCGAATATGGCCCGGCGCCCGGCCGCGGCGGCGGCATCGACATGCCTATCTTCGGCGAGGCTGCCGTAGAACTCGGCCGCGAAGTCGACCGCTGCCGAACTGCTGATGTCGCCGCGCATGCCAAGCACCGCAGGAACATGCTTGATCGTCAGCGCATCAGTCAGGGTCTTGACGCCGGTGGGCGGCTCGCTGGCGCTGCTTTTGCAGGCGCTGATCACGACCAGCCGCGCGCCCTCGGGCCAGCTATTGCTGATCTGATCGGACCTCAACTCCCAGGTCGGGTCGGGCGAACGGGGAGAAAACTCCAACACCGAGTGCGTCTCGGTCAGGCGAGCGTGCCCGATGAAATGCACAACCTGGGGGGCGAGGTCGACAAGCTTGCTACGTAGCTCCGTCCAACTCTCCGGACTATCGATCACCTCCAGATGGATCCGGCCGGGGGACCGGGATACGGCACGATGGATGCCGTCAAGCTCGTCCGCCGCCCGCAATGACGGGTCGCTCGGATCGCACACGACGACGAGCACCCGTAGCGGGCCGAGCGTCCGCGACAGTGCGCCTGCCTGGTTCCACCGGCCGCGCGACCAGGGGCGCGCGGAATCGATGAAGAGGTACTGGCTCTCTACTTCCATTCCTTCCCAGGGAAGCATGGCCAGGTCTGCCGGGCGCATGTCCACAACGACGGAGAGCGGATCGGCCGAGGCAAGCATGTCGGCCATCCTCGCCCCGCCACCACTTGCCAGCAGGGAATGGAGATAGGCACCCATGCGTTCCCCTGCCGGTGCGGGCGGAATCGCGGTCGGCAAGCTCCCGACGTGTTCGAATTGGATGGCACCCGGCTGCGCTGTATCGATCATGCCCAGCCGCACCGGGTAGCTACCGGCGCCGTTCGCGTCCTCCACTTGCAGATACAGCGTGTGCATCGACGTGCCCCGCTTCGATCAGGACCCGTCGGGCACAGCGTCGACGGCTGGATCCTGCATGATCACATCCTCCGGCCGCTGCTCCGCCTCTTTCAGCACGATGGATGGAATGTCCGCCGGGGCAAGGCCCTTTGCCTTTTGCCGCGGCGCAAAGTCCGCGTCGATCTTGCCCAGCCAAGACTTGCGGAGTACGGCGACCCGGCAGAAGGGCGTGGCCCCAGGTGCGCCCAGCCACTCCAGTCCGATATTGCTGCTACGGGCGAGCTGCACGTCTCCGGCAAGATCGGCGATCTGGGGCATGGCAGCGGCGCCAATGTTCGCTCCTAGCCGCAACTCGGCCTCGGCGCTAGCGGAGTCTGAGATCAGGACCGTGCTCGCCTCCGCAGACAGCACATGGGTTACGGCCACCCACCCTGGCTCCCACTGCTGGCGAAAGTACAGTTCCACCAAGGAGCGGGCCAGCAGATGCGGTTCAGTCAGTGCGGTTTCGCGCAATCCGGTGAAGACGGCGAAGACCGACCGGCCCCGTGCGAAGGCTACGTGCGCTCCTGCCTCGGCGGCGCTGAGCGCCTGGAATAGGGGGCCCGTGGTCCCCGATGCCTTGTAGGTCACCGAGATAGAACCGTTGCTGTCGTAGGTAAGCCGGTCTCGATATGGCGAAGTCCGTGTCGGCCTGCGCACGCCAAGTGAGCCAAGCGACCCTGCCCGGAGAAGCTGGCCCCTGACCAGCGTGCAGACATCGCCGACCGAGTGCCGTGTGGCCAGCGGCCAAGAGGACCACCAGCCAGGGCCAAGGATCCCTTTCATCGCAACGCTGTAAACAGTGAACGCATCGTCCATCTAAGCCCCCCGCATGCATCATGCATGATGGTGCGTCCCACGGGGCATTTCGAACGCCCCCCAAAGACGCCTGCAAGCATACCGCCATTCCCCAGGGGGATCACCCCCAAATTCTGCTGGCCTGATCACACCGTGAGAGCGATCATGACCCTCCCGGGTTGGTCATGGGACCCAGCCCCAGGTGCGCGGAGCCGCGTGAACGTATAGGCCGCGCTCCTGCGTCAGGCCGGTTCGCGACGGCGGAACGACCTCAGCGATCAGGTCAGCCGTTCGGTCTCTCGACCTGTGACCACGGTCATCACGGTCACGGCGGTAACGAGCCTGGCAGGATCATGGCCATAGACAGCTCGTCGAGGAACTTGCCGTCGATCAGCAGGCAGTCCGTGCGGCGGCCTTCGCAGACAAAGCCCGCGCGCTCATACAAGGCGATTGCCCGGTGATTGTGGGCCATCACGTTGAGCTCGATCCGATGCAGGCCGCGGGCGGCCGCCCAGCGCTTTGCCTGCTCCAGCAATTCAGTGCCGAGGCCCTTGCCGCTGGCTTGGGCCACGACACCGATGATCACGTGTGTCGTGGACCGGTTCCGCCGGAACTTCCCCCCGGCCAGCTCCACATATCCGGCCAGGTCGCCGTGCTGGCCGGCCACGATCACCACTGAATTCTCCGACCGGCTCACGTCCTCCAGATGACCAGCCAGAGTCTGGGCCGAGGTGTCCCGCTCGCCCGGCTCCAGGAGCATGAACGAGGTCTCTTCGTCGAGGCGCTGCTTCAGCTTCATCAGCGCCACCGCGTCGTTCGGCCCGGCGATGCGCAGGACCGGCCGGCCCGTGTCTTCGTCTTCGCCCACGCAGCCATCTTGCCCCGATCCTGGCACCGCCTCGCGCCAGCCAGCCGGGCGCGAGGATCGGCGCAACAATAAGCAGCCGCGAAGAACAAGATGCTTACCGAGCCCTGCCGAAGCAGCTTCACGAGGCTCGGCCACTTGATCGTCATCTAACGAGGTCGCTCACAGCACTACGAGTTCAAGCTGGTTAGTTCGTCACGGTCAGGGCTTTCATGGGGGAGGTGGATGCGGCGAAGAGGCTGGTGGCGGCGTAGGTGGCGGTGAGGGTGTACTTGCCGGGCCGCAGCTTGCTGGCGGACAGGGTGCAGCTGCCCGTGCCGTTGACCAGGGTGATCGTGCAGATGCCCGTGGATCCGGCATTGATGGTGACCTTCCCGGTCGCGGTGCCGCTGAAGGCCGGTTTGACCGTTGTGGTGAGGTGCTCGGACTGCTCGTGGCCGAGCTGGACCGTCCCGGTGGACAGTGACAGACCTGTGGAGGTCGGCTCGGCCGCGACCGTGAGTGCGTGCTGCGCCGATGTGGAGCCGTGGTAGACGGTGTCACCGCTGTAGCTCGCGGTGAGCTGGTAGGTGCCGGGGCGGAGCTTCGTAGCGGCCAGCGTGCAGCTGCCCGTGCCACCGCCCAGCGTTATGGTGCACAGGCCGGCGGATCCCCGCTTGACGGTGACCTTCCCCGTCGGGATGCCGCCAGCTCCGGGGGTGACTTTGACCGAGAGCTTTGCGGACTGCTCGTGGCCGTAGGTGACCGTGGTGACGGCCAGGGACAGGCTCGTGCTGGTCGCTGGCGACGCATCGGCGACGAACGCTTGCAGGTTCCCCCGCGCGTCGGTGTAGGACCCGCCCGCGGCGCAGCTGCCGGGCTTCGGACAGGACAGCGCGGTCAGCTCGCCGTCACCGGTGTTCACGTTCCCCGCGAGCTCTTGCGCGGACCCCCACGTACCCCCGGTCTCGGGCTGAACGAACGGCCGCTGATGCCCGGAGGCGTCGGCGGAAGACCCGGCTGCCACGCAGGTGCCCGCAGCGGGGCAGGATACCTGCGTGTACGCGTATCCCCTGGGGAAGAGCCCGACCACGGGGGACATGCTCCAGGTGAACGCGGCCTCGGATAGCGCGAATCCCTGGATTCCTGAGTCGCCCGCGTACTGACCGACGGCGGCACAGTCGCCGGGCGCGCCGCACGAGACGGCGATCACATGTGCCCGCCCGCCGGTGTTGAGGCTGGCTACGCCGGGAATCGGCTGCGGGGCAAGCCACGTGCCGTTGGCCTGGCTGAATACGAACGCCTGCTCGTGCTGGTTATCGTCGGTGTAGAAACCGCCCGCCGAGCAGTCCCCTGCAGCGGGGCACGACACCGACAGGACCGATGCGGCTGTAGCGACCGGGGCGGCGTTGGTCAGGCCGGGCACCTCCGTGCCCTGGCCCCAGGTGCTGTTGATATCGGGGGCGATGAACGGGTGCGCATGGTGGTCGGCGCCGGTGTAGAACCCGCCCGCCAGGCAGTTGCCGAAGGACCAGCAGGAGACCGAGTCGACCTCCGCTGCGTGGCCCGCATTGAGCTGCTGTATGCCGGGGACCAGTTGCGCTTCCGCGTTGAGCGAGGTGGTGACCAGAGCCTCATTGGAGGTGCCGATGGGTGCGGTCAGCCCGATCGCGCACTCAGCGAACGGCGCGCACAACGACATCGAGGTGATCCTGGATTTCAGTCCGCCTGGGATGATGTTTCCGGCGAAGCCGATGGTCTCTACGCTGTCCCAGACATTGTTGATGCTGGCGCTGATCCAGGGACGCTCGTTGCCCGCGGCGTCATGGTAGAACCCGCCAACGGCACAGTTATCCGCAACCGGGCATGTCAGCGACGTGATCAGCGGCTCGCCCGAGCTGAAGTCCGGTATCCCGCCACTCGTCAGCTCGACGGGCTCCCCCCAGGTGCCACCGTCCTCGGTGACGACGAACGCCTGCCGGTGTTGAGCGGAGTCCGTGTAATGCCCGCCGGCGCTGCAGTTACCCGGCGACGCGCAAGACAGCGCGTCGATCCCGATAGGGCCGTTACCCGGTTGCAGCGCGGACAGATCAATCTGGTGTGCGTCGCCCCAATGGCCGGCTGGAGGACTGACCTGCGCCGTGACTGCTGACTGCGTGCCCGCCATGCTCGCCGTCAGCTGGCTGGCGGCTGCCCCGCCCGCCGGGGCCGCGATGCCTGCCGTGCCCGCTAGCATGGCGCCGACCAGGACCGCTGCTGCTCTTGCCCACCTCATCGGTTCTCTCTCCCTGCCAGGACTCATGGCTGGCCACGGTGGGGTCCCACTGCTCCACCACGGCGCACCTTGCCCGACTATGCCGGGGAAGGCTGAAACCCGGCTGACGCGGCGCTGAAACGCCGAACTCCGCGCTGGCCATGGCAGGCACGGGGCCTCGTAGGGAAGTGTTACTTCGTTACAAAAAAGGCCTTCTTAGCGGCCGACCTCGCCCGTGAGCTGCGGCGATAC
>Ga0306925_10002465_pt1 | contig 15957 bp, 16 predicted proteins | sample flu12Cox44000176_FD_203755 | JGI IMG/M metagenome (GOLD analysis project Ga0306925, IMG submission 203755) | Lab enrichment of tropical soil microbial communities from Luquillo Experimental Forest, Puerto Rico - flux8day.12C.oxic.44.000.176 (v2)... | ecosystem: Environmental > Terrestrial >... | reverse complement strand
GTTCATCATCCCTGCGGCCCTACTGGTGCGCAAACCGCCGGTACTACCGCGAGGTGCCGGCGCATTGAGCGCGAGCCCTGCCGACCGAGAGTTCACCGTGGCGCGGGCCCTGTGCACACCGCAATTCGCCGCCATCTCATTTACTTATTTCGCGTGCTGCGCCGCACATTCGGGGCCGATTTTCCACATGGTCAGCTACGCGATCGACTGCGGCGTGCCGGCAATGGCCGCCGCCACCGTCTTCGGCGCTGCGGGCATAGCGTCCTTGAGCGGTCGCGTCATCGGAGGGCTCGCCGCCGATCGCGTCGGCGCGAAGCGCATGATCATCTTCGGCCTGGCACTCCAAGCCATCTCCGTGAGCCTTTACGTGTTCACCCGCGACCTCGCAAGCTTCTACGCTCTCGCGCTGATATTCGGCTTTTCCTACGGCGCGGTGATGCCGCTCTACGCTATCCTCGTGCGCGAATATTTCGGCGCCCGGATCATGGGAACGATGTTCGGCGCGGTCAACATGGCCTCGACCCTGGGCATGGCTATCGGTCCCTGGACCGGCGGTTGGCTTTACGACACTTACGGCAGCTATTTCTGGCTCTATATCGGCTCGTTCGGCATCGGCCTCGGAGCCGTCGCCATCGCCTTCACCTTCCGCCCGCCGCGCGAACTTGCGGTGCCGCTGCCAAGCCCGAGCCTCGCATAAGGCGCGTATCTAGATAGGAATCCGGTGACGAATTCCGCGAAGGCGTAGGCATCGGCATCGACCCTCTAGAAGGCTTTTTCGTTGTCTTTGCCGGAGACTCGACTGAAACCCGTACCGGGAGAGTCCACGAATATGAGATCGCTCGCGTCGAGCAGCCTCTGATCGTTGTCGACGATCGTACAGGGCGCCGCGGGCGAATGGGTGTTGTCCGCGGTCACGACCCGCCCTGTGCTCGGTAGTCTTAGGGCCCTACCCACTGCTCTCACCGGCACCCTCGCGGATGGGGGTTTCAACCACGTCGGAATTCGCTATTCCGGCCTCGTCGGCAACGCCGAGCGGCAGCTATGGCGCAGTTGGCGCGCTGACCGGCCGCCACCTCGGTCAGGGTCCAGTCTACGAGGTCACGTTGCGCGCGGACACCGTCGATCTGTCCTAGATCGACACGAACCGGCAGCATCAACTCGACCGCCTGAGCATAGCCGCCTCGGTGAAACACCGCGAGGCCCTCGACTACCGGAAGGCCGACTGGAGGGAGATCCTCTAGATGTAAGACAACAGCGCCAAGAGACCGGCGGATTACCAAGGGTGAGACGCATTGGGACGTTATGGTGACGGTCTACTCAGTAGTCACATGCGGTCACAATGGCCGTTTGAATAATCCCGACCCGCAATAGCCAACGTGCCATCGGCTGTGAGGGGGCAAAAAATCGCCGAATGTGATGCCCTTTGGTGTGAGGAGTTTGAAATGAAGACTGAGAGGAATCCGATGAATAGCCCCACTCCACCGCAGAATCGTCCGAACAATGCCATAGAGGATCATCAGTCGGGCTTCGCCGCGATATCCGCCAAGACTCCTGTGGACGAGGCGTTTCGGACGGCGTTCCTCCAAAACAAGCTGCTGATCGCTCACACCCATCCTGGTCTCGACATTACCGCGCGTGGCCAGGCAATTGCGGTTCTGGTCGATCGCCTAGGTCGGGAGGCGGCGACGGACATGCTCACGCGCCCACGCCCCGGCGGTGTCGGCGAGGGCATCTTTTACAATCCGGACTTTAAGACGAGCTGGGGTCTCGGTACGTCGTTCAGCTGCGACTATGTGTGCCCAACGCCACCCGGCGGCAACGTCAATACATGGCTCTATATAACCGCGACCAACCGATCCGGGCTCGGGGTCGAGGCACTCGTTTCCTATTATGGTCAGGACACGCCGCATTTCCGCGTGTACGATTGGGCCCGGACCGACCCCTGGCAGATTGACATCCCCTTTACAGCGCTGGACAACTATCTGACCACAATAACGGCTCATGGCGCCCGGTACCCGGTGCTCTCGGTGTGGAACGGCACTTGGTCGATCGCTACGAACCAATACCGGAACCAAGCGCTGCTTTACAACCAAGCCCGCGGCGGCTGGGATTTAGTGTATCAGTATGACTATGCTGCTACGGATGCGCAGCAGAAGACTGGTTGGGTGGACTCCTGGGCCCCGATCGTCGAGACCTTCCAGTCACTCTATGTCCAAACTAACCCGATGGGAGCACTCGATGCGCAGGTAATAAGTTCCGACAACAACGGGGTCTGGGGAACCTGGGAGTTGCTTTCGTCCTCGGATTCGTATCTCCGAACTGATAATATGGGATTCAATTTAGTGTTCCTCGATCCCAATTACGCGTTCATCGTTAACAGCTGACCCGCCGCCCTGCCGGCGGAGAGAAGGTACCATGCCGATCGATCCTCCGCCGGAGCCGCCTTTGATTATCGAACAGCCGGGCAAACCGTCCGGCCCGATTGTCGACATGCGCGATGCTTTTGCCCGCAAGACACCGCAGACCGAAGAAGACCGCGCCCAGGCGCGAGCCTTTATCGACGGCAAAATCGAGATGATCCGTCGCGACCCCCATATGACGGACGCAGAGAAGGCCGCTGCGATTGCCGACCTGGAAGCCCGGCGTTAGTGGTGCAAATCAATCGCTTGGTACCCGACTTGGAGGCCCTAAGGGGTCGTCGACGGCTCGTGCGACCGTCGGCCGGATCGTGCGTCGAAGGGGTGGCTCGCTGCACCCTCGCGTGCAGGTGCTGCTGGCCTCGGTCTTCACCATAGCCGACGCAAGCGGTGCTCGCTCGTCCGTCTGGATGCGATTATGCTCCCTATCCTAGATGACGGTGTGCTCAGGATTGTCGAAATTGGTCCCGCTTACGTCGCATAACCATGCCAGCCGCGGATCTTCTTGAAGCCCAGGCCGCAATCGATTGGGCAGTCGATCAACAGCGGAAGCTCGCCAAGCGCATTACCGATTGGGCGGGATCGTATTCGACACGAAATGCCGTCGAGGGCGGCCGGAAAGCCTACTACGTGACGGCCAACTCGGTCCCGGCGATCATCAATGTTGAGACTGGGTGCATCATCAATAGCATCCGAACGAGCCTTGATCTTCTAGCGAGCGCCCTTGCTGCTCGTAACGGGCATCCCGGCTCTCGCCAAGTCTATTTTCCGGTGTGCAAAAGTTTGGCGGATTTTCAAAACGCCAAGGGTGGGCATGGCGAAAATCAAATTATTGTCCCCCGCCGACCAAGCGACCATAGCGAGCCTGAAGCCCTATAAGGGCGGCGACGACCTGCTTTATGCACTTCATCATCTCGACATTACACGAAAGCATCGTCGTCTCCTCGGGGTCGTTCCGTTTCCTCGCGGTGTCGGCATATATCCGTTAGACGGCACCATTGCTGCCGCCACCTTCAATTCCCAGTGGACGGGCTTTGGCGATACGGTTCCAATCGCCTGGACGGACGCGACCGCATCGGACTGCAAGGTTGATCTCGGTGTCTACGTGGCGATTGATGAGCCAGGAGCTATATACGGCCAACAGGTCGTCGTCGCACTGCCAAAGTTCGTGGAGCTAGTTAATTCGATCCTCGCCCGATTTTGATGCAATCGGTCAGGTCAACGACCGTTGCGCGGGCGGAACATCGGCTAACAATCCCGCTATAATCGGAAGGAGTGCTGAGGTTTTGCGGAATTCCCCCGCCTTTGGCCAGGCTAGACTCGGTTCCTTCGCGTCCCGAGCAGAGAACTCAACGTGTGAATGACAGGTTTCGGCGCTACCTAAACCGTTAGCGCGTATTGGCAAAGAGCCGGTTTCCACCCATTGCGGACACTCATGCGGCTCAATTTCATCGGGTGTTGTTGGCCCCAAGCGGGCGGTGTTGGCCCGCACAACTCCGACCTGCTCGTCACTCTTCGGAGTTGCGCCGGAGGGGAAGATCCTCGACGGGATATCGATACGCCCAGCCGGCCGATCGCAATCAGGGTTCGACGCTCTACCGAAGCGGGCATTCGGCTCTTCGACGAACGTGCAAAGTTTGTCGATATGAGACACCTGACGTGATCGGTACTCGACAGCCAAGCAAAGGCCCGGCGCAGCGCATTCGGTTCCCGCCACTATCGGCCACACGTTACCGTATTAGCCGGGTAGGTCGGCACTCCAGACCCCACAAAAGCAGGAAATCTGTTTCGGAGCAACATGCCCCCGATCAGGCTCAATCGCCTTGCCAAACGCCGAAGGGTCTATGTAGAAAAGTTGCCCGGTCCCGGAGTGCCGGAGCCAAGTCGTCCGGAAAGCAAGAGATGACCCAGGTTCTCGGTCGCCTTGAAACGGTTCCGTTGCGCCAACTCTGGCCGCACGAGGCCAATGACTTTACGCCATGGCTGGCCGAGCCTGATAATCTCTCTTTGCTAGCCGACACCCTCAACCTGGACGAACTTCAGGTGCAAGGGACGGAAGTTCCGGTCGGCAATTTTTCCATCGACATACTCGCCCTCGATGTAGAGGGACACGTGGTCGTTATCGAAAACCAATTCGGACCGACCGATCATACCCACCTCGGACAAATCCTGACATACGTGGCCGGACAGGAAGGTCACGCAACGGTTGTCTGGATTGCCGAGGTAATCCGGGAAGAGCACCGTGCTGCGATCGACTGGCTCAACGCCAGCACGATTGAGGGGTTCGATTTTTTCGCCGTCGAAATCCAAACTTTGCGAATTGGCACATCGGCGCCGGCACCTCGGTTTAATGTCGTGGCCAAACCCAACGACTGGAGTCGTGGCGTCATTCGGGCGAGCCGTGGAGCGGCCGGCAGCCAGCTTGATGATCGAGCAAGAGCATATATCAGCTATTGGTCAGGGTTTGCCGCATATTTGCAGGAGCAAAAATCGTCATTCAGGATCACAACTCCACCCCGCGACTATTGGTATAATTGGGGAATCGGGCGCGGCGGATTCGCATTGTCGGTTTCTGCTGGATTTCGTGATCGAAGGCTGGCAGTCGAGCTTTATATTAACCATCGCGCGGCAAAACGGGCGTTCGACCTTTTGGAAGCCGACCGCACAAGCATAGAAGCAGAATTCGGAGAGCCATTAGACTGGCAGCGGATGAACGATAAGAAGGCAAGCCGTATCGCTGTATACAGAACCGACCTCGACCCTCGCGATGAGAGCCAACGACCCGTGCAATATGAATGGTTACTCGATCACATGCGACGTTTCTCGCAAATGTTCGGCAACCGTATAAGAGCTTTGCCGCTTGATGAGCCGATCGAAGGTAGCGTTGCGGCGCCATCGGCCGAAGCCGCCGACGGCTGATAGACAGTGGAATTTCGCATTACCGATACCTTCACCGCCAGCCTCGCCCGGCTCAGTGGCCCCGATCAGAAGCGGTCAAGAACAAGGTATTCGACCTGCAACTCGATGCGAGGGGTGCGAGCTGGTCTTAGGCAAACGCGGCTGTGGCGCCGAGGCCGAGTGATGCCCCTAAGATGACGCCGGCTGAGGTCAGTTCTCTGTAGAGTTTCTTCAGGTTGCACATCAACAAACCCCTCCAGATCAGGCCCGGCTCCAACCGGCTCCAGGAGTGGCTGTGGCCGCCACGGATGCCCCCGCAGCCGGCGCACAATGGGCCGCTCGCTGCGAGGCTGATATTGATGCCGCTCTTCTATGCCGCACGATTACCAGTTCTTACTTTGTCTGCGCTTGCACAGGAAGATCGGTAGGTTTGCTGCCACCTTGCGCTTCACCGTTACTCTGTTTCGTCTCCGCCTCCTTTTGGCCACGGCCGCGCAATTGAGCAATGGCCGGCTCGAGCAGGACAAGGTTTCGGTGCGCCTTGCGCGTGTCAAGCCCGACGATTGCACGACCCCGCGCGCTGAATGCGAGACCTTCCGGCTTGCCATCTAGATCGCCGAGCCGCCACGCATCAAGGAGCCCAGCTGTCCCCCCACCCGCTGGGAGCTCATCGAGCCGCGCAATTGTGGAAGATTTGTCACTGAGAAGATAGAGGCAGCCATCCGGACCGATCTCGAGGTCACTGAAATCAGCACAGGTTTTGGCAAGTGTCTTGTCTGGAAGCCAGATCGCGAGGGCAACAAATCGGTGGTGGCCTTTGTTAATCGGCCACGGCTCGCCGTCCGCCAGTGCACCGCCGCGGACTAGGCCCCGCGACTGCGAATTTGGGGGGCCGAATTCAATGAGCGCCGCTGGCTTTTTCTCTTTGGCGACGAGCAGATGCCCGCCGGGCAGTAGCACCGCTCCTTCGCCTCGCGACCCCTTCGGGTCGGACCACGCTCGCGCAATTTTGCCGCGTCCTTCTACCATAAGATCGATAGACGCAACCGCCTCTAACGCCTTGGGGTCGATGAGCTCGACACTCGGAGGTGTTTCCTGAAGCAGCAAAATGCGCCCGCCGCCGTCGGCGCAGACCGCCTCGATTTGAGGGTTACGCTTGGGAAGCTTCGAACCTGAGAGCTTCGCAATGCTGCGCGTATGCCAGTCGATTCGGACATCCTCACTACCCGACAAGGAAAACCAGGCGATCTTCGCTGCCCGGTCGCCGACCGCGATCAGAAACATCCGACCGTTGTCGCTGCGACCCAAGCAAATACCTGAGACCTCGCGAAGCGGCACGTGGACCACGCGGCGCACTCGCAGCCGATTTTTGTTCGACTTACGTTTCTTACCATCGGAGAGGGTTTCTGCGGGCATGAAGTGGACATTACAACCATCGCCTGACGATTTCTCGGGTTTTTGCTCAGCGAAGGAAACCGGTTTCCACCCCGAGCCGACACCCGGAGCGGGTTCTAAGCGTCATGTGTGGACGACCGTCGAAGCAAGAGCGATCTGGTATGTTGCGCTGCGGTCGGGTGCGGTCATGTGTCCGGCCTACGTTGCGCGGCCCTATGACCGCTGGCCCTGATGCAATCCGCAGCCTGGCTCCCAAACAGATTTACGCGCTGGAATGGCGCATAACGCTTGACGGGTTCTTCCAAGCCCCGGGTTCGACCGGTTCGCCATCACGCCACCATCGCCCTCATCACCCCGTCAGCTGTGGTAACCGCTGATGGGGTTTCCTTCGGCTTCAGACTCCGCCACCTGGGACTGCTGCCGGCATGCGATAGGCTTCTCCACGCACGAGCAAAGCCCATACGATCCGCGCCGTTTTGTTAGCCTGTGCCACCGAGACGAGCCGTGCGGTTCGGCGTTCGAGCAGGCTTTTGAGCCAGCCAGCCTCGGCTGTGGATTTGCTTCGCGAATGCCGGATCACCGCGGTTGCACCCAGCACCAGCAGTCGGCGCAGGTAGCGATCACCCTGTTTGGAGATCCCACCTTGGCGCTGTTTGCCGCCGCTGCTGTGCTGTCTGGGCACCAGCCCGATCCAGGCCGCAAGGTGCCGAGCGGAGTGGAACTGAAAAGGGTCGGTAATAGTGGCGACGATCGCCGATGCCGTGATCGACCCGACACCGGGAATAGTGGCGAGCCGGCGGCTGGCCTCGTTGTCTTTGTGCCACGTTACGATCGCTACCTCGATCTCCTTCACCCGCCTGTCCAGTGCCTCAAGTTCCGCGGCCAACCCGCGAAGCGCCTGGCGGGCCAGCGCCGGCACGTTCGTCGTATCCTCTCCCAACAGCACGGCCATCAGGTCCGCCACGCGTGCTATGCCCTGAGGCGCGATGACGCCCAACTCGGCCATGTGCCCACGTAGGGCGTTCACCAGCATCGTCCTCTGCCGTACCAACAAGTCGCGCGTTCGATGCAACATCAATACGGCTTGCTGTTCAGCGGTCTTGATGGGCACAAAGCGCATCGTCGGTCGGGTCACCGCCTCGCAGATCGCTGCGGCATCGGCCGCGTCGGTTTTGCCGCGCTTGACGTAAGGCGCCACATATGAGGGCGGCATCAATCGCACTTCATGCCCCAGTTCCCTGATCTCACGCGCCCAATAATGCGCCGTGCCGCAAGCCTCCATGCCGACCAAACAAGGCGGTAGGGCCTTGAAGAACGCCAGTACTTCCGACCGTTGCAGCTTCCGTCGCAATACTGCCTTGCCAGCTGCATCGACGCCGTGCAGCTGGAAGACGCGCTTGGCGATGTCCAAACCGACTGTGGTAATCTGCATGGTGGACGGCTCCTTTAGCTTGTTGCACTTAACGGCCCGAGCTTGGCACATCGATGCCGTCAGGGGTCGTCCACCGCATCAGATTTGATCCACCAGCTGACCGCAGCGAGGCCCGCCACAGGGTGATGCCGTCGCGCGCATCGGCCGTCATAGAGTGCCAATGCCGCGCTGTATTGCCCGAGTTCGAGGTGGAACAGGTTGAGGTGGCCGGAGGTAACCGCAACGCCTCGCGCGCCGTCATCTACCCCAACCCCGTCTTCCGGGCACCCGGTCATTTCCATCTTGTGTGCCGCGATGCGGTGCGGCCCGAAAACTCAGCGGCCTGCGTGCTCAATACCATTTTTCTTTATCGACAACGTTGAGGAGAGGCTGACCCGCGGCGAAGCGCCGGCAGTTTTCGAGGAGGATCGCCTCCCATTTCTGGCGATAGGGTGTGCCCAGGATCGCGACATGCGGCGTGATCAGCACATTGGGCATTTCCCAGAGCGGGCTGTCGGGCGGCAATGGCTCGGGATCGGCGACATCGAGGCCGGCACCCGCGAGCTGGCCGGACTGTAGCGCGGCGATCAGATCTTGGGTGACCACACATTTGCCGCGGGCGATATTGATAAAGTACGCGCCGCGTTTCATGCGCGAGAACAGCCTCGCGTTGAACATCCCAAGGGTGTCGGGCGTCTCGGGTGTTGTCACAATGACAAAATCGGCTTCACCGAGACATTCCTCGAGCCGGTCGGGGGTAGCGAGATCGGCCATGCCGGCGGGCGGCTCCTTGACCCGCGGGTCGATGCCGAGCACCCGCATCCCGAAGGCCGCGCATTGTTTGCTGGCCTCGCTGCCGGCGCCGCCGACCCCGACGATCAGCACCGTCTTCGTCGGCAGATCGATCATGCCCGGACCTCGCTGCCAACGCTTCTGCGGCAGGTAGTGGTCGAAGCGCCGGGCAAAGGCGAGCAGAAACGCCACCGCGTGGGTGGAGAGATGCTCGTTGTAGCTGCCGTGCATGCCGGTCACGACAACATCGCTCTTGACCAGCGCATCGTAGAAATAGGCACCGCCGAGCCCGGCCCGGGACGCGCAGATCCAACGCAATTTCTTCGCCCGCCCGAACAGCTCGGGCGGCACGGTCCCGTATGCGGCATCGGCGGTCTCGATGTCGGCAAGCGCGTCCCCGGGATCGGCGTATACCTTGGCGACAGCACCCGGGACGGCCCGGCTGATCTTCTCCGGCCAGGACGGGTCGGCATCCGGCGACAACAGCAGGATCGTGAAGCTCATCGGACGGCTCCGGCTGATTCACATGACCGCAGGTTAGGGGATCTCGCTAATGTGAGGCAACAGCCCCCGCTAAGCGCCTCGACCAGCGACGCGACCAGCCCGCCCGTTGTCTCGTTATCGTCAAAACTCAGCTAGAGGCTGCGATAACCGATTGTATTCGCGCCCACCGCTTTGGCGGTATTCAGCGCCGACCTATGCCGCCGCCGATGTCGCGGTACGACGGGTCAACCGCGACCGGCTCCAGAGATAAGGCACGATCCCTATTGCGATGCCGCCGATCCCGAGGACGTTGGTGGTCAAATCGTAGGTTGGCACGTTGCAAACAGCGATGAATACACAGAAACCCACGCCGAGTAATGGCCAAGCGAGCAAGAAGATAAATTGACCCAATCCGGTTAGCGCCTGCTTGCGGAAATGCCAAGCACAAGCGAGGCCAGCCAGGGCATAGTAAAAGGCGATCTGAAAGCCGACGGCATCGACCGTGTCGCTGATGACCGCCTTGATGCCGGCCAGAAACAAGGACAGGAAGAGCAGCAGCAAGCCGAGCGTGGTTATCAACAGTGTGGCGAACCACGGCGTGCGGTAGCTCTGGTGCAGCCGCGCATAACGAGGATGCATCACGTTGTCCCGGCCCATGGCAAAAAGAGTGCGGGTGAATTGCAGAATCGAGGTTTCCAGTGTGCCGACCGTGCTCAGCATGACAGCAATCACCGCGGCGTAGTCCCAAGGATGCGGCATCAGCTTTCCTGCCAGCGCGGAGACGATGTTGACACCGGCATTCTCGATTTCGGCATCAGTGAGCAGCCAGAGAGCAGCGGTATTGAAGCCAACCAAAAGCACGACAGTTAACACCGCTGCGACGATGCTACCGAGCCCGGCGATGCGCGCTCCGTCACAAGTTTCCTCGTTGAGGTTCAGGGTAACGTCCCAGCCGCTGAACGCGAACAAGGCGATCCCGGCGCCGATAGCAAACACCCCTGGCGTGAAGCCAGCGCCGGTGAACCATGCAAGAGAATAAGCATGCGCCGGCGCGCCACCGAAACTCACGGCAGAGAGGATGATTAGCAGCGCCACTACGCCGACTTCGACGACAGTAAAAACGATCTGTGTATAACTGCTGAGCTTGATCCCCTTCGCGACGATGGCGCCGATAACCAAAACCCATCCCGCCGCAATGAGGGTAACGGCGTTTTGATCGTCGACTAGACCAGGTTCAAGCAGTTTGAGCGTCGACGAAGCAGCAGGAATAGTGCCGGATACCATAAACAAGGCCGAGCCGACGATCACCGACCAGCCGGCAAAGAAACCAATCGCCGGCGAGAAAATTGAAGTGAGCCACGCATACGAGGCGCCGGCATTCGGGTCCAGCCGGTTCAAATGGCGAAATGCGAAAACAATGCCGAACATGATCAAGCCGCAATAAAGCAGGCTGGCCGGCGCTAGCACGCCGACCGATCCGACCAGCACGGCCGCGGTGGCCGCCAAGCTATAGGCTGGCCCGACCCCGGCCACTCCCATGACCACCGATTCACCAAAGCCCAGCGCGTCAGCGCGAAGGCCTGGATCCATTACGGTCCGTATGGCTCCTTCAGGCTCAGCGGACGGCGGGAATGTCGGTTTTGTCAAAGTCTTCGCCCTTAAACAGCAACGTCACCTGAGCATTCTTCGCGATTGCATACGCGAAGCAGTCGCCGAGGTTGAGCTGCGCGGGATGCCCCCGTCCTGTGCCATAGCGAGAGAAAGCCGCGAGTGCGGAATGCGCCTCCTGGTCGGTGATCGGGGCCGTCCGCACTCCCGCTAGCTCGAGAAATTCACCGACGTCGTGCGCGGCCTCCTCGACGCTCGCATGCCGTTTCCTGCAGATCCCCAGGGCGGCCTCGAAGATCGCGATCGGCGAGGTGATGGGGACGGGTCGCCCTCCAGCACATCGGCGAGCGCGTCGGCTTCCGGCTCGCGAGGCAGGATGGCGACGATCGTGGATGAACACTAGGCGTTCCCGCTGAGCTCGGCATGGAACGCGTTGTCTGCTTCAAGGCCGGTGGCCGGTCGGCTCAGCACCCGTTGCTGAAGCGGCCGAAGGCGATCCCGCAGCGGCACTGCCTCGTCGAGGCGACGCAGCTCGTTCTCCAGCGCAATTCTCACCGCGTCAGTCTTGTAAATTTGTCCGCGGGCGGCGAGCCTCTCGGCAAGCTGGTCGACGACCTCATTGGGGATATTTAGCGCCATGCCAAGTTCCTGTGTAGACGTAAGACAATAGCGTCTACTCGCAAAGATCAGAAGGGCGAGAGCGCCTCGAAGAGAATGCTAATTTGACAATCTCGCCACTATTTGCAATTATCACGCAAACGGGGGTCTGGGACCGCTGCACTCGCGACCCGGTGTTCGAGTGTGGGGCGGGCTCCGGTCAGTGATCGGCCGGTGGTAATTTCTTGTAAAGAACAGCGAAAACAGCCGCGCTGACGGAATTTTTCGGCCGGTTCGGACTCGATATCAGTGGCGGCGCTATAAGCAACCTCGGTTAGAGGGAGGAACGCTGATGGGCAAGCTCGACGGCAAGGTAGCAATCGTCACCGGCGCGGCGCGCGGGCTAGGCCGCGCCTATGCTAAGCGCCTAGCCGGCCTCGGGGCAAAAGTCGCGGTCGCCGACCTCGATCTGAAGTCGTACCGGGAGTTCGACGCCGAGGCGAAGGACATGACCGCCGAGAGCACGGTCGCGGAAATCGAGGCCTCGGGCGGCGCTGCGTTGGGCATCGAATGCGACGTCTGCGATCGCCGGGCGGTCGAGACGATGGTCGCCCGCGTCGTCGAACAATGGGCCCGGGTGGATGTGCTGGTCGCCAATGCCGGCGGCGGGCGCGGTCGGCCGGTGGACACCAAGGCCAGCACGATCGATCCGGCACTCCTCGATCTCGTCGTCAGCATGAATTTGTTCGGCACCGTCTACAGCTGTAATGCCGTGGCACCGTTCATGAAGCGCCAGCGCTCGGGCAAGATCGTCACGGTCAGCTCGGTCGCGGGCCTGTCTGCGTCGGCCGACGGCGGCTACGCGCATTACGGCGCGGCCAAGGCCGCGATCGCGCATTACACGCGCTATCTGGCGCAGGATCTCGGTCCATACGGCATAACCGCCAATTGTATCGCCCCGGGGGTCATCGCCACCGGGCGGATCATGCAGACGGTGCTTCCGGGGAGCAGCGACAGCAATCGGGACCGGTCGGAACTGGTCGCGCTGCGACGCCTCGGCACCGTGGAGGATTGCGCGAGGGTGGTCGAATTTCTCACCACCGACCTCTCCGACTACGTGACCGGGACGGTGATCCCGATCGACGGCGGATTGCGTCGCGGATGATTAATCGGAGGATGACATGAACTTAACGATGCGTTTGTCGGCTTTTGCATTATCGGCATTGCTGGCGTTCGGCGCGAGCGGCGTTTCTTCGGCGCAGCAAGCCAATATGACCTTTTTCGTGACCAGCGCCGGGTCCGGCAAGGGTGCCGACCTTGGCGGCCTCGAGGGGGCGGATCGGATCTGCCAACAGTTGGCGCAAACGGCCGGAGCCGGAAGCCATACCTGGCATGCCTATCTCAGCACCCAAGCGGCCGACGGTCAGCCGGCGGTCAACGCGCGAGATCGTATCGGGAAAGGTCCGTGGCGGAACAGCAAGGCGGTGACCATCGCCAAAGATGTCGATGAATTGCATGGCGACAACAACCTCACCAAGCAGACGGCATTGACCGAAAAGGGCGACGTGGTCAACGGCCGCGGCGACACCCCCAACAAGCACGACGCGCTGACCGGCTCGCAGCCCGACGGCCGAGCTTTCCCCGCGGGTGACGATAAGACCTGCCACAACTGGACGAGCAGCACCCAAGGGGCGGCGATGGTTGGGCACATCGACCGGCAGGGTTTGCGCGACGATGCCCAGTCGAAGTCGTGGAATTCCTCGCACTTGTCCCGCGGACCGGACGGCGGTTGCAGCCAGGCAGATCTCCGAAGCACCGGCGGCGACGGCCTGTTCTATTGTTTCGCCGCCAATTAGAGTTCGAGCTCTTGATTCCGCTGCCAATCCGCTGCCAAGGGCCGATTCAATGCTCAAGATTCCGCTGCCGGCCAACAGTGTCCACTGCCACCAACAACCTGATTTTGCGTGCTCTTTTGCGGTCGGTAGCGTGAATTTTGATGTCGAAACGGTGTTTTCCGCTGCCGGCAGGGGAAATACGACGGCTAACGGTATTCGTCGCCGCAATCGCCAACCAGCTTGATCAGGTCGCGCGATCTCGCCAGAACCGTTTCGATGGCTTGGTGATCGCCAGCGTCGAGCTCAAAGCCGAAGACCCGCGCATTGTCGGCAATGTGCTCCGCTGCGCCAAGCCGCGCACCAACGATCACGCCCGCTACCGCCGGACGGTCCAGGATGTAACGGACCCCGACATTGGCGACGCTCACCTGGTGTTTGTCGGCGATTTGTTTCAGCACAGCGAGCAGTTCCTGGAACAATGCCCACCCGCCCCAGGCGTCGATCATACGCTTGTATTTCTGTAACGAGGCGGTGTTGAGCTCGGCGCGCGGTGGCTCCTGCCGCCCAAGGGATTTCTCGGAGAGCAGGCCGCCGAGCAGGGTGCCGTAAGCGAGAAATGTCGTCCCACGCTCGCAGCAAAACGGCGCCATCCGCATCTCGGGCCGGCGATCGACGAGCGAATATTGCACCTGGTTCGAGACGATCGGGACGCCGTGATCGGCGATCACACGAAGCCGCTCGGTGTCGAAGTTGGTCAGTGCCAAGTGGCGGATTTTGCCTTCGTGCCGCAGGTCGGCGAGATGGTCGAGCGCGTCGAGATAGCCCTCGTCGCTGTAGTCCCACCAATGGAATTGGAGGAGGTCGAGACATTCTACACCCATACGCCGGCGCGAGACGTCGATTGCCTCTTCGACGACGCGTCTCGTCATCCGGCCGGGATGCGGCACCCATTTGGTGAAAGCCTGGATTTCCGACAGGCGCTCGGACTGGTGAAGGGCGGCGAAGCGGCGGCGGAAGTCGCCGATGAAGTCCTCGGCCGGGCCGTAATGATCGGCGAGGTCCCACGTCGTGAACCCGGCGTCGTGGTAGGCGAACATCTCGTCGACCGCCCTCACCGGGTCGATCGCGCCATGCGCACCGGAGACCTGCCACATCCCGTTGAGGATGCGGCAGATCGTCAGATCGGCGGCAAACCGGAAGCGGCTCGCCGGCGGCAGTGTCACTCAACCCGCCGATCAGCGCGCTTTCAACGCTGCCAAGCGGTCGCTCAAGCTCTGCGGCGCGGGCGGTTTGCCGGCCGCAATGGCCAAGGCGGCAGCTATATTGGGGTCGTCCTGCTCCGGTCGCGTCGGCCGCAACAACCGCGCCTTGCTCATCTGCGCGTCCGCCGAAGCCAGGTCCTTCTGCGCCGCGTCCTGCATGGCCTTGAGCGCAACCGTCAGGCTGCTGGTCGTGCTGGCGAGCCCGGCCGCCCGGCGCGCCGCCTCGGCCTGGCGATCGGCCTGCTCGCGCTGTTGCGCGGCTCGCGCCATGTCGCGTTGCGCCCGCTCGAGCTCGGAACGCGCGGTTTTGAGCTTGCCGCCGGCTTCCGCATAGGTCTGCTCGAGGATCTGCAGATAGTCCTTGGCGTCCGCTTCGTCCTGCTTCTCGCGCTCGACCTCGGGGGTCATCTGTTCGAGCATCCCGACCAAGGTCGTCAGGCTCTTTTCCACCGCCGCCTTGCGGGTCGGATCGCCCTCGTTGTTCATCTGCTGCTGCAACTGCTCGGCCGCCGCCATGCGCTGGTGCGACAATGCCTGGATCGCGTCGGCTTCGCGCTTCTCCCTGTCATAACCCTGGCGCGCCAGCGCGACCTCGCGGCCGAGCGCATCCAAATTTTGCTCCATCGTCCGCAATTCCGCCTCGCTGGCGGATTTCGGATCCCAGCGCACCAGCGCTTCGATCCCGGCCTGAGCGGCGTTGTCCATTTTCACGCCGGCCAGGTTCTTCAGAAATGCCAACATACCGTGACTCCTCCTCCGCTGGGTTCAATTCGGCACCATCGCCGCCGCGTTCAGCAATGCGACGGCGATCTGCGCCCCTGCCAAGGTGATCGCCGCGGCGATATTGCCGCCCTCGATCATCCCGCGAAAATTGCGCATCGCCAGCACGACGACGCCGAGGGTTACGAGCTGCAGGATCAGCGCCACCACGCCCCACACTAGTACGTCGAGCAGCGTGCCGCTCGTCGCCAGCATCGCCGCCAGCGGGATTGAGAGCGCCAGGATGGCGCCCGCCAGCACCGTACCCGCTGCCGCATTGCCGTCCGCCACCATCTCGCGTTCGCGGAACGGTGTCAGCCTGACGTAGATAGCCACCCCGATGGCCAGCAACACCGCGCAGACTACGACCTGCAGAATCAACTTCGGTAGCCCGCTGCCCAGGGCATCGAGAACGGCGGCGAGCGATCCGGGTGCGGCGTCCATGATGCTTTCCTTTAGGCGCCCTTCGTCAGCTGTCGAGCGGCACGGCGGGAAGGGTC
>Ga0306925_10002464_pt1 | contig 15964 bp, 11 predicted proteins | sample flu12Cox44000176_FD_203755 | JGI IMG/M metagenome (GOLD analysis project Ga0306925, IMG submission 203755) | Lab enrichment of tropical soil microbial communities from Luquillo Experimental Forest, Puerto Rico - flux8day.12C.oxic.44.000.176 (v2)... | ecosystem: Environmental > Terrestrial >... | reverse complement strand
CTCGACGTACTTTGCAACATACCCACCGTCCTCCAAGGCCACCGGCAACGCTGCTAGCGCCACGGCGTTCACGCTATACGGAGACGATACGCGCCGCACCATGCGCATCTGCTCCCGCGGCCCGGCCAGGATGCCAATGCGTAACCCCGCCAGCCCGTACGCCTTGGAAAACGTACGGGCCACAAAAAGGCTCTTTTCTCCCACAACCTCAGAAAGCACAGTTTTTCCATGGAACTCGTAGTAGGCCTCGTCCACCAGAAGCGCCGCATTCGGAGCTCTCTTGGCAATCGCCAGCAACTGTGCGCGCGTCGCGACTCCTCCCGTTGGATTGTTCGGGCTGGCAACAGCAATGAAGCGCGTCGCCGGGGTAATCGCCTGAAGCACTTTGTCGAACGGGAACTCGAAATCCTCACCGCACTCGACGCGCACGACCATAGCACCAGTCGCCTCGGCAAAGATCTCGTACATGCTGAACGTCGGCGTCACCACTAACACTTCATCCGCCCCGTCCAGATACGTCTCGCACAGCAGGTGGATCGCCTCATCGACGCCGTTTGTCAGCAGCACTTGTTCCTTCGGAAGCCCAAGGTACTCGGCCACCACCGCCTCCACTGGCTGACGCTCCGGATATCGTGCCAACTCTTCCGCAGTGATTTGGCGAATACGCGCCAGCACGTGCGGTGAGCAGCCCTCGGTGTTTTCGTTGAAGTCGAGCCGCAGCCCCTGCCGCCCTGCAAGCGGAGGATGATATTCGTGCATCACCTGCACGGCTTTACGTGCGCTAAGCATTGCCGCACCTCATCCGTACCGACCGGGCATGAGCCCGCAAGCCTTCAGTCTCCGCCAGCGTGGTGATAGCCGGAGCAATCTCTCGCAGACCCGCGCGGGTGAATTTTTGTACGGTAATGACCTTCACGAAGTCCGCCGCGCTCAAGCCGCCGCGAAACCGCGCTGCTCCTGCCGTCGGCAATACGTGGTTGGGACCTGCCGCATAGTCACCCGCCGACTGCGGCGAGTAATTGCCGACAAAAATCGATCCGGCACATCGCACTGCCGATACATCGGAATCGTCATCGACCGTCAGATGCTCCGGCGCCAACCGGTTCACCCACTCCAGCGCCTGCTCGCGCGACGCCGCCCGCAGCGAGTATCCGCCAAACTTCACAGCCTTCGCCGCAGTGGCATTGCTCTTCACAGCCGATTTCGTGCATTCAGCAACATTCTGCGCCAGCTTCGTATTCGTGGAAATGAATACCGCCACCGCATCCGGGTCATGTTCCGCCTGCGCCACCAAGTCAGATGCCAGGAACTCGGCGTTACCGTTTTCGCTATAGATGACGGCTTCCGTCGGCCCCGCCAGCATGTCGATGGCGCAATCGAAACTCACCAGCTTCTTTGCCGTTGTGACGTAGGCATTCCCCGGACCAACAACCTTGTCCACGCGAGCAATCGTCTCGGTTCCATACGCCAGCGCGGCAATGGCCTGCGCCCCACCGCAACGGTACATCTCTTGGATTCCCAATAAATATGCAGCTGCCAGCGTTGCCGGCCCGGGCTTTGGCGAGGCTACGACGATGCGTCTCACGCCCGCTTCCTGCGCTGGAAGCGCCGTCATCAGCAACGTCGACGGCAGCGGATACCTTCCTCCGGGCACGTAGCATCCCACCGACTCCAGCGGGCGTACAATCTGCCCCAACTCTGCGCCGCGGATCTTCTTGCGCCACGAGCTTGGCAACTGCCATTGGGCAAATCGCCGGATATTCGCCGCTGCCCGCTTCAGCGCCTCGCGGGCTTCGGCTGGAGTCGCCTTCCATCCCTCGGCGATCTCGGTTGCGGAAATCCTCATCGACTGCCCCCTTGCCAGTCCGTCCCACAAGGTGGCATATCGGCGCAGCGCTTTGTCACCATCCTGACGAACTGCCCACACGATCGAGCGCGCTGCCGGTTCGACTTCCGTCAACCGCGACGCCCGCCGCTCCAAGCGCGCAACCGCGTTCTCCGCTGCCTTACCTGCGAGCATCCGCATTACAGCACTACCTTATTGAGCGGATACTCCACAATTCCAGTCGCATTCGCCGTCTTGAGTCGTGGAATCACCTCCCAGCACAGGCTCTCTTCCAGGATCGTATTCACCGCGACCCACGCCTTATCACTTAGCGTTGAAATCGTCGGACTATTCAGCGCCGGCAGCACCGCCAGCACACTCTTCAGGTCGTCCACGTGCACGTTAAGCATCAGGCCGACACGCCCTTGCGCCTCCATCGCGCCGTGCAACATGAGGGCCAGGTTTTCGATCTTCTGCCGCTTGCCCGCATCATTCCAGGCGTTCTTATTCGCGATGATTTGGGTGTTGGATTCGAGAACCGTTTCGATAATGCGTAGGCGGTTAGCTTTGAGTGAGCTACCCGTCTCAGTGACTTCGACGATGGCATCCGCCAAGGTGGGAGGCTTCACTTCCGTGGCTCCCCACGAGAACTCGACTTTGACGTCTATCCCACGTTGTAGGAAGTAGCTGCTGGTTACGCTGACCAGTTCGGTCGCGATGGTCGCGCCGCGCAGGTCCTCCAGACGTTTCGCGGGCGAATCCTCCGGAACCGCCACTACCCACCGCACTTTGTCGCGGCTTTGTTTGGCGTAGATCAGATCAGCGACCGTTACGACGTCTGATCCACTCTCCCTGACCCAGTCGAGGCCGGTGATGCCCGCGTCGAGGGCGCCGTGCTCGACGTAGCGCGCCATCTCCTGCGCCCGGATCAGCATGCATTCAATCGCGAGATCGTTGGTGCTGGCGAAGTACGATCGTGGACTCACATAGACCTGTAATCCAGCTCGCGCCAGCAGCGCCAGGGTCGCCTCCTGCAGGCTACCCTTAGGAATGCCGAGCCGCAGCTTCATCGCGCACCTCCCGCGGTCCCACATACGGGAAGCTCGGTGTTGAAGCACGTGGGTGTGCCCGTGTGGCACACCACGCCCTGGCCTTCAACAACCACCCGGCATAGTATCGTGTCGAGATCGCAGTCGGCCTGCGCACTGATCACTCTCAGCCGATTCCCCGACGTCTCGCCCTTCTTCCACAACTGCTTGCGCGTGCGACTATAGAACGTCACATAACCCGTAGCCAGTGTCTCGTTGTAGGCAGCTCGGTTCATGAAACCCAACATCAGGACTTCGCCGGTCGCGGCATCCTGCACAATCGCCGGCGTCAGCCCGGCCATCTTTTCGAAATCGATTTCCACCGCCATAGCCATTCCTTTCGCAAAAACAAAAAACCCGCTGAACTTGTGCCAGCGGGTCGGAGGTAAAAGTGCGTAAAAACTATGAACTGATCTCCGCCGACACGCTCGCCCGATGGGAATGGTGATGATGGCGATCAATCAGCGAAGTCATCTTGCTTCGACCTTACCGAAATGGAAGGCTCCTGTCAATGCGCAGAATCACAATTTGCCGGTTTCGGATCGGCCGTCAGCCGCTGTCACGGCGCCCGCCCATTCCTTGTGCTACGGTAATCCCTTCGCGAAAGGGACCCTCATGTTTACGGCTGATCTCCTCAAAAATAAGCGCATCCTCATCACCGGCGGAGGCACCGGTATTGGTCGTGCCCTCGCTGAGCGGTTTCTGCAACTCGGCGCATCGGTCTATATCTGCGGACGCCGCGTCGAAGTAATCGAACAAACAGCCAAAGATCTCATGGCATCGACCGGGGGGACGTGCGAAGCGTTTCCCTGCGACGTCCGCTACGACGACGATGTCGAGAAAGCTATAGGGCAGGTCTGGACGGGGGGGCCGCTCGATATACTGGTCAATAATGCCGCAGGAAATTTTCTTGCCAAGACGGAGACACTCTCCGCCCATGCCTTTGACGCGGTGATCGGCATCGTGCTTAAGGGCACCATCAACGTGACGATGTCCTGCGGACGCCGATGGCTCGCCGCCAAACATCCTGCCGTCGTTCTGAACATCGCAACCACTTACGCTGAGAACGGATCGGCGTATGTCGTCCCGAGTGCCGTCGCCAAGGCAGGGGTGCTGGCGCTGACACGCAGCCTCGCGGTTGAGTGGGGAGGCCGCGGCATTCGCTTTGTCGCCATCGCGCCGGGAGCCATCCGCACCGAAGGCGCCTTCTCGCGCCTGTTGCCTACGGATGCGATGGAGAAAGCGCTGCTCGACCACAACCCCTTGCGTCGACTCGGGACGCTGGAAGAAATCTCCAGCCTCGCAGCGTTTTTGGTCAGCGATCACGCAGGCTACATCAACGGCGAAATGGTTTACATGGACGGCGGAGAAATGTTGGCTGGATCCAGTGTTTTCACTCTCCTGGGCCGCAATGTTCCCGATGCGGCGTGGCAACTTCTGAAACCGAAGAAGACTAAATAGTTCACCACAGCAGCAGTGAGGCATTGCGGAAGCACATCACCGAGCCTCTGTGTTTCTGTGGTGAAATTAAAGTTGCTAGTTTCGAGTTGCTAATTCAGTACATGAATATTCTTCCTAGCGCACATATCCTTCAACACCTTCGGCCACACGGTCACACTCACTTCCCCGAGGTGCGCTTTGCGCAGGATCTGCATCATTGTCCGTGACTGCCCGATTCCGCCGCCGATGCTCAGCGGAACTTCGTGGTTCACGATCGCCTGATGATACGGATACTTGAGGAAATCGAGCTGATGCGTCAGCTCTAACTGCTTCTTCAGCGACTGCGCATTCACGCGAATGCCCATCGACGACAGCTCATGCCGCCGCCGCGTAACCGGATTCCATACCAGAATGTCGCCATTCAGCCCGTGCATCAGGTGGCCATTCTTCGGATAGGTCGGCGTAACCCAATCGTCGTAGTCGGCCGCCCGCAGCTCGTGTGGATAGCCGTCTTTCAGCATCCAGCCGATCCCGATAATGAAAATCGCCGGATAACGCTCGAGGATCGCTGTCTCGCGCTGCTTGCGCGGCAGGTTCGGATACTGGTCGAGGATCTCTTCCGCGTGCATAAACCTGATCTGCTCCGGCAGGTTCGGATATCTCGGGTCGCGCAGCGCGGGAAACAATTCCTGCGCATACTTCTCTGCCCCGACGATCAGCTTCCAGATCTTCTTGACAACCCCCTTCAGGAAGTCGAGATTGCGCTGCTCCGATGTGATCACGCGCTCCCAGTCCCACTGATCGACATATGCACTGTGGTCATGGTCGAGGAAGTAATCCTTGCGCACGGCGCGCATCTCGGTGCACAGGCCCTCGCCCGGCTGCATGCCGAACTGCTTCAACGCCATCCTCTTCCACTTGGTGGCTGCCTGCACAACCTGCGCGTTGATCGGGTGCTGGTCGTGGTCGTTGGAAATGTGGAATTGGATCGGCGTGCGTGAGCCGTCGCGGTCCAGCAGATCGTTGACACCGCTTTCCTCGTCCACGATCAGCGGCACTTCCACCATCATCAGGTTCAATGCCCTGCAGAGGTTGTCTTCGATGTAGCGTTTCACCTCGAAGAGCGCGTGCTGCGTCTCTTTGGGTGACAGCAACGAGCTGTAATCCGTGGGCAGGACTTTTTCGAGTTCGAGATAGCTGCCCATGCCGGGTCCAGCGAGGTCCGCTTTCTTGTCAGCCATGCTGTGCTCCTTTGATTGCGATCGACGCGCGGCGAATTCTGCTCAGCGAGCTTAGGCGCGGCAGTCCGCGCGCCGCCACTGTAATGAAACACTTGTTACAGCCTCCGCCGCAGTGCCCGCCGTCACGTAGCCGTGTGCCAAACGGGGGGAAGCGGGTTTGCGACCTCGTATGCTCGTCCTCGATCGGAGTCGCCCGTCACCCATTACCGGTCACCCGCTATTTGCTCACAGCTGAGAGCAAAACCGCGCCCCGGTGTTACCCTAGTTGGGTTTCTCTCCTCGAGGAGAAGCCCGACCATGCCACCGCTGGCTCTCGAAGGTTCCACACTGCTCACCGACGTCGACCTCCACCTTTTCAACGAGGGAAATCACAACCGTCTCTATCAGAAGCTCGGCGCGCACCTCGTCACCCTGGACGGGGAACCCGGCACCTATTTCTCCGTATGGGCGCCCGATGCCGAGCGCATTTCCGTCGTCGGCGACTTCAACGGCTGGAACCCCGACTCCACACCCATGCACCCCCGCGGCAGCTCAGGCATCTGGGAAGGCCTTGTGCCCGGCATGACCAAGGGAGCGATTTACAAGTACTACATCCGTTCGCGCTTCCACATGTATCGCGTCAACAAGGCCGACCCCTACGGCTTTCATCACGAGACGCCGCCACGCACCGGTTCTATCGTCTGGGACCTCGACTACGAGTGGAGCGATGAAGAATGGATGCGCATGCGCCACCGGCGTAACGCATTCGACGCGCCGATCTCGATCTACGAAGTCCATCTCGGTTCCTGGTTGCGCAACCACGAAGAAGGCAATCGCTGGCTCAGCTACCGCGAGCTGGCGCCGCGGCTGGCCGCGTACGTGAACGAGCTGGGCTTCACGCACCTCGAGTTCTTGCCTGTCATGGAGCACCCTTACTACGCGTCCTGGGGCTACCAGATTACGGGATACTACGCACCCACCGCACGCTACGGCACGCCGCAGGACTTCATGTACCTGGTGGACTACCTGCACCAGCGCGGGATCGGCGTCATTCTCGACTGGGTGCCGTCGCACTTCCCCAACGATCAGCACGGCCTCGCCTACTTCGACGGCACGCATCTGTATGAGCACGCCGACCCGCGCAAGGGCTTCCATCCCGACTGGAAGTCTGCGATCTTCAATTACGGCCGCAACGAGGTGCGTTCGTTCCTCATCAGCAACGCAATCTTCTGGCTCGACGTCTACCATGCCGACGGGCTGCGCATGGACGCCATCGCCTCCATGCTATATCTCGACTATTCACGCAAGCATGGCGAGTGGATTCCTAACGTATTTGGCGGCCGTGAGAACCTCGAAGCGGTCTCGCTACTGCGGCGCGTCAATCAGGATGCCTACAAGGAATTCCCCGACATCCAGACCATCGCCGAGGAATCGACAGCGTGGCCGATGGTGTCGCGTCCCACCTACATCGGGGGCCTCGGCTTCGGTATGAAATGGGACATGGGGTGGATGCACGACTCCCTCAAGTACTTCTCCTACGATCCGATTCACCGCAAGTACCATCACAATCAGCTCACCTTTCGCGGCCTCTACGCCTTCACCGAGAACTTCACCATGCCGCTGTCGCACGACGAAGTGGTGCACGGCAAAGGATCGCTCATCAGCAAGATGGCGGGGGACTACTGGCAAAAGTTTGCCAACCTGCGGCTGCTCTTCGGCTACATGTTCACCCAGCCGGGCAAGAAGCTGCTGTTCATGGGCGGCGAGATCGGTCAGTGGTCCGAGTGGAACCACGACGGCAGCGTGGACTGGATCCTGCTCGACTTCCCCTCGCACCAGGGAATCAAGCGCTGGGTGAGCGACCTCAACGCGTTCTATCGCGGCGAACCCGCCATGCACGAGTACGACTTCAATCCCGCCGGCTGGCGCTGGATTGACGCTGACGACTCCGACGATAGCGTGCTCACTTACACCCGCTACGGCAAGGACGAAGATGCTCCCCTACTCGTCGCCCTGAATTTCACGCCCGTACCTCGCCGCGGCTACCGCGTTGGAGTGCCCTTCGCCGGACATTGGCGCGAAGTCCTCAACAGCAACGCCGCTATCTACGGCGGGACCGACGAAGGCAACTTCGGCGGCGTGAACACCGACGATATCGAGTGCCACGGCCAACCGCAATCCCTGCCGCTGAACTTGCCGCCGTTGAGCATGGTCGTGTTTAAGCAATAGCTGCGCCCACGTGTTTCTTGCTATAGGCAAACCAGTGCAACTTCCACTTATGTCGAATCCCGTCGAAGTGGGGCCCTCGTCAGGTGAGGCATCTAGAGTTTAGAGACTTGCTCGAAACCATAGTTAAACACTGTCGCCGCCTCGAAGCCTTACTCGCTGGGCACGTCGAAGTTGACCAGATCGGCCTGGAAGCCACGGGTTTTCCAGGCGCCGTAAGCGACACCTGCCAGCATCCAGATGGAACCTACGAGTTTCGCTTTGGGCGATAGGTTCCACCAGATCAATGCACAAATGATGAAGCCCGCGATCGGCGGCCAGAGGTTCGTGAGTGTGCGGTCATGGCCGCGAATGTAGTAGTGCGTAAGCGAGGCCAGGTTCACACCCATGAAGGCGATGAGTGCTCCAAAGTTGAGGAGCTCGGCGCCGCGCTCGTAGCTTAGAAGGAAGGCGCCCAGCAAGGCGATCGCCCCCACCAGGATCACGTTGTTGCGCGGGATGCGGGTGCGAGGATCGATCGCGCCGAAGAACGACTTAGGAATCGCCTCACTCCGTCCCATGCCGTAGAGCAATCGGGCGGCGCCGAGTTGCGCACCCATGCCCGAGCCGATGGTGGCGATGATGAGCGTGAGGCTGATGGCCTTCGCGAGGAAGATGCCTCCCGCGATTGCGGCAACATGAATGAATGCCGTCTCAACTTTGGACTCGGGGAAGAACCAGTCGGGACGCAGCAGCTGCGCGCCGTAAACCTCGGCGGACGCCAGCAGTCCGGTGATGAGGCACACCAGCACCGTTGCCAGCAAAATGTTGCGCTTGGGATTCTGGACTTCCTCGGAGAGGGTGGAGATGGCGTCAAAGCCGATGTAAGTGAGCACGGCGAGCGAGGTTCCGTGAAAGACCACACCGGGCGAAAACGTTTCCGGGTTGTAGAACGGCAGGGTGAAGAACTGCACACCTTGTGGCGGGAGATGAAAGAGGTAGCGGACAGTCGCAACGAAGAAGACTATGATCACCAGTCCCATCGCCGCGCACAGCGCCTGGTTGATGCGCGCGGAGGTCTCGACGCCGCGCAGGTTCAGCACGGTGAAAAGCACGGCGAATACAAAGAACCAGATCGGCAGCGGCACTTCGGGCACAAGATCGGCCATTGCCTTGCCGCACCAGATGGTACAGATGAGCGGGTTGAGTATGTAGTCCATGGTCATGGACCAGCCGGTGACGAAGCCGAGCGAGGGATGCAGCTCGCGTCCGACGTAGGTGTATGCCGAACCCGCGCTGGGATAGACCCGCGCCATCCTTCCGTAGCTGATGGCGGTGAAGATCATGGCGACCATGGCGATGAGGACCGCAGTGACAACGTGTCCTTTGCCGGCGTTGGAGAAGGCGCCGTAGGCGGGCATGGGCGCGGTGGGCTGAATGACGATGATGCCGTAGAGAATGAGGTCCCACAGTCCCAGTGCGCGCCTGAGGCTGGGGGCGGATGCGGTGTTGCCGACGGTTGTGGTGGACATGCTTTGGATAGCTCCGAGGACTCCGGAACATTGTAGTGGGTGGAGAGTGAAGGCAATTAGCAACTAGCAAACCTCTTTGCGAGAATGTGGGGTGAAAGGAATCCTTGGGCTCGCTCGTCAGCCGCGGCGGACGATCTCGGTCAGGATTTTCGGCTGCCGGCTCCGCCTCACTTCAGCCCGCGCAAAAGGGACGCGTGAGGGGAACCTCGAGCGAAGCCCGCAAGACCCCGCAACTTGAAACTCGAAATTGTTTCCCGCATCCTGTTCTCGTGACTTCGCGTACTCTGTGGCCGGCGCTGCTCCTGCTTGTGCTCGCCTTTCCGTGCTTCACCCAGAACAACTACGAGATCCAGGTATATGGCTCGGAGACCGTCGCTCCCAAAACTACGATGGTCGAGTTGCACTCCAATTTCACCTTTCAGGGAAACAAAGAAACGGTCGATGGTGTCATCCCCACCGAGCATCAGTTGCACGAAACCGTCGAGATCACACAGGGACTAACTTCCTGGTCCGAGATCGGCTTCTACATCTTTACTTGCGCCCAGCCCAACCGCGGATGGCAATGGGTCGGCGACCATATCCGGCCACGGGTGCGCGCGCCGGAGAGTTGGCATTGGCCGGTGGGAGCGAGTCTCTCGGTCGAGTTCGGCTACCAGCGGCCACAGTATTCGACGTCGACGTGGAACATCGAGATCAGGCCGATCATCGACAAGCAACAGGGGCGGCTCTATTGGTCGGTGAATCCGGCCTTCGACCGTGGGATCATCGGTCTGCCGGCGGACCAGCAATGGAACTTCTCGCCGGACGCGAAAATTTCGTGGGACTTTACGCCCAAGGTCGCATTCGGCCTGGAATACTACGGCGGATGGGGTCCGGTGAACAATCTTTCTCCGTTCAATGAGCAGTCGCAGCAGTTCGTGCCGGCGTTCGATCTGGATCTCTCGCCGAAGTGGGAGATCAACTTTGGATTGGGGATCGGCGTAACCGCGGGCACCGATCACATGCTGTTTAAGGCAATCATTGGGCGGCGATTCGATTGGGGGAATCGGCGTCACCGAGACAAGGCAGAAAAGGACGCGCCGCCATAAGATATAGCCGGTGATTGGTGGCTGGTGCCACCTAGTGCTTCTTGCTCTTGGCCTTCGCACTCTTCTTCTTAGCTTTTGAGGCTTTCTTCTTTTTCCCTTTCGTCGGCGCGGGCCCGAGCGCTTTGACGGTTCCTTGGCGGATCGCCTTCAGCCACGCCTCAAAGTCGCGTGTTGCCTGATCGGCGTAGTCGACGGCGAAGGTCACCAGCGCGCGGTCGAAGCGGTCCGCCGTACCCAGATAGCCAGACAGCATGCAGGGATCGCCGGAACGGGCGTGCCCTTTAGCGAGGATTTCGCCGCAGACCTCGGCGTACTGCAACAGGCCGCTGCCTTCGAGATCGGAAGTCTCAATGCCGGCCTTGTGATCGCGAAGCTGACGCACGAGATAAGGCCGACCCTCTACCGTCGCCCATCCCAAGAAGATGTCGAACTGAACGAGCATACGGCGGACGCCTTCGACGACGCGCTGGCCGTGATGCTTGGGCGAGACATTCTTGGGAACGTAGGGCGCATAAGCGGAGGGCAACTCCTGCTTGACCTGCAGGAAGAGCGGATCTTCGAGCGCGCCACCGAACATCAGGATCACATAATCGCGCGTGCCCACACTGCCCGTGCCGACAATGCGAAAGGCTAGGTCGACAGGCACGTACTGCGCGAAGAAATGCCGCCGCTCAGGAAGAAGCGTGTGCACATAGCCGTTTAGCGCTTGCAGGACCTGCCTGGCGGTCGACTGGGGAACGCGGTACTGCGTGGGCACTCCAAAGGTCGAGTCTGTCGCTTCCTTGAACTGAAACCTGCCTTCTGGGCGTTCGGTGAGCTTCCTCAAGCTGTCTTGCGGGGTGGCGCGCTCGGCCTTGCGCAGGACGGAACGAATTGTCGATACGTTCAGTTCACGCATCACGAGATAACGAGCCAGTTCAAGAAAAGAAAGCTCGGAGAAGCTGTGCATCGACTCGCGATACAAACGCGCAAACTCGAGGACCGCGTCGCGGCATTGACGCTCAGAGTTTCGCGCCTCCCGACCGGCCAGCACCAGGCTGGTGGCCATGCGCTTTACGTCCCATTCCCACGGGGCCTTGATGGTCTCGTCAAAATCATTGATGTCGAAAACCATGTGGCCTTCGATGCCCCCGCCAAACGCTCCGAGGTTCTGCACGTGCGCATCGCCACAGATTTGCACGGTAATGCCCGTGCGCGGAAGCTCCGCGAGATCAGCGGCCATCAGCGCTGCCGATCCGCGATAAAACGCGAAGGGCGACACCGCCATGCGGGCATTCTTCAGCGGCATAAGGTCAGGTTCGCGCTGCTGGTGCGCCGCGTTCATGAATTTGACGGCATCGAACTTGCGGGCCGTGGGGCTGAACTGTCCCTGGGCGGCGCGTGCGATTTTGTTACGCAGTTCGCGGCCGGCTGAGCGTCGAGCATCTCGGGTTGAATATTGGTCTGACGGGGCTTTCATGGTTGTGAGGAAGAATTTTACTCTTGCCAGCAGGCACGGCAATGAAACTCCGGAGGAACCACCACCAAGGTGCGATGTCACTGGCCGCGTAAGTGTCCTCATGTACCATGCTTTTCGAGGAATTTTTTATGCGCCAACCAGCTGCGGAAGTACTGCGAGTTGTTCTCTTTCTAACGGTTGTGATTGCCTCATACACAGGTTTCGCTGCTAATCCTTCTGCTCCCGTGCCCCGCCTGGACCTTCACACCGGATGGCAGTTGCAATCGGCTTGTGTGCTGGAGGGTTCGACGACCGGACCGGCCGGGCTGAAGAATAACGACGGCCCGGGCTTTGATGGCGAGATTCTCTCTTCTCCACTGTACCGACCCATTGAATGGATGTCCGCCACCGTGCCGACGACGATCGTGGCAGCACAGGTGGCAGCGGGAATCATCAAAGACCCGTTTTACTCCATGAACCTGCGCAGGCTGCCCGGCATGGACTATCCGATAGGCAGCATGTTCTCGAACCTGGCCATGCTCGACGACAGTCCGTATAAGTGCGGTTGGTGGTATCGCACGACATTTCGGCTACCGACGAGCTTTTCAGGACACTCTGTCGCGCTTCATCTCGATGGGGTGAACTATCGCGCTGATGTATGGCTCAATGGCAAGCAGATCGCCAACAAGGACGACATCGCCGGAACCTGGCGCATGTTTGAGCTGAACCTCTCCAGCGGATTGCTGTACTTCGGCGAGAACGTGCTTGCGATTGAGGTCTTTCCGCCGACGCCTGACGATCTCGCAATTACGTGGGTGGATTGGAATCCGTCGCCGCCTGACAAGAACACAGGACTGTTTCGCAATGTGTATCTCACAGCGAGCGGGCCGGTACAACTACGGTTCCCGTTTGTGGGAAACAAGCTCGACGAGACGTTCACAACCGCGCAACTCACCCCGGTGGTAGAGGCTTGGAATGCCACCGGGCATAGCGTAAAGGCCGATGTCACCTGGGAGATCGCGGGCAAAAAGATTCACCAGGAAGTCGCGCTGCAGGCTGAAGAAAAAAAGACCGTCACGTTTGATCCCGGACAATTCCGCGAATTGACCATCCAAGATCCCAAGCTGTGGTGGCCGCATGAGATGGGTAAGCCGGAGCTTTACCACGCTCGCGTCAGCGTAACCGCCGACGGCAAACCGTCGGATTCCGAAGACGTGACATTCGGCATCCGGCAGATTACGTCCGAGCTCGATAACGGCCACACGTTATTCAAGATCAATGGGCGCCCGGTTCTTATTAGGGGTGGCGGATGGGCGCCCGATATGCTACTCCGCTATTCGCCACAACGGATGGAGACCGAGTTCCGCTATGTGCGCGATCTTGGTCTCAACACCATCCGGCTGGAAGGTAAGCTGGAAAACCAGGACTTTTATGATCTTGCCGATAAGTACGGTGTCCTGATCATGGCGGGCTGGTGCTGCTGCGATATGTGGGAGCGGTGGAACGAGTGGGGACCGGAGCAACGCCGCGTGTCGCAAGATTCCATGCGCGACCAAATGCGGCTGCTGCGCAACCATCCCAGCATGCTGGTATGGCTGAATGGCAGCGATAATCCGCCGATAGCGGGCGTGGAGAGCGCGTATCTACGCATCGGCAAGGAACAGCTTTGGCCGAACCCATTTCTTTCGTCGGCGTCGGCGACGCCGACGTCGGTCACGGGGCCGTCAGGCGTGAAGATGACCGGCCCGTATGACTATGTTCCGCCGAACTATTGGCTCATGGACAGGAAACTCGGTGGCGCGTGGGGGTTCAATACGGAGACCAGCCCGGGACCGGCGATTCCTCCGCCCGCGAGCCTGCACAAGTTTCTTCCGCCAGACAAGCTATGGCCGCAGAACGAAGTTTGGGGATATCACGCGGGAGGAGAGCGCTTTCAGACGCTGACGTTTTACAACACGTCGATGGAACACCGTTACGGTCCGCCGCTCGACTTAGGCGACTTCGTGCGCAAGGCGCACGCAATGGACTATGAGGGCGAGCGCGCCATGTTCGAGGCGTATGCGCGCAACAAGTTCCACTCCACCGGAGTGATTCAGTGGATGCTGAACAATGCGTGGCCTTCGACTATCTGGCACCTTTACGACTACTACCTGGTGCCGGCTGGCGGCTATTACGGGACGAAGAAGGCCACGGAGCCGATGCACGTGATGTATTCCTACAACGATCGCTCGGTGGCGGTGGTCACAACGCTGAACACGTCGTACGCGGTAAAGGTCACGGCCACGCTGTACAACCTCGACGGCACCGAGAAGTGGACCCAGGACGCCATGGTCGACGCGGGGCCCGATAAGGCGGCGGTGGCGTTTACGGTTCCGCAGCCATCTGATGTGTCGACCACGTACTTCCTCAAGCTCTACGCAGCCGAGCGCGACAGCAGGGTCGCAAGCTACAACTTCTACTGGCTCTCCACGAAACCGGACGAGATGGACTGGAACGCGACGCACGGGACGGCCGTTACGCCGCAGAGCGCGTACGCCGACATGACGGCGCTGCAATCACTGCCACCGGCGCAGGTTCGGGTTGAGACCAAGCCTGCGGTGTCGCCATGTGCGCTCCCCTACGCCGTACATCCGCAAGCTGGACCTACCACGCCGCCCGTCAAAGCATCCGAGTGCGATGCAGGATTTCTGTATCAGCAGCTGGCCATCAGTAATCCGGCCAAGACGCTAGCGTTCATGGTTCGGCTGCGTTTGGTGAAAGGTGACGGCGAAGATGTCGTGCCGGCACTGTTCGACGACAACTTCATCTCGCTGATGCCCGGCGAGTCACGCACAGTCGGCGTGCGATATCGCGCCTCTGATTTGGGCAGAACCCCAGCACACTTCGAAGTGAGTGGGTGGAACGTGCAGGCGGAGAACGTGGCGGTGCATTAGCGGTCGTCGTGCGCCGGCGAATGCTGGTTGGAAGGCGTTCGAATAGGCTTGAGCCGCTGGGAAATCCGTGGAGAAGGTTACCTCGGGGGCTAAAAGCCGCTCATCTAACCCTTCCTTTTTTGCACGCCTGAAAGCGTGCTCCACCCGGTTATACCAACTCCATACTTGGATCTGGGCTCCTGAGCGAAACGCACGTGTGCGGTTGCGACTGCAGTGTCAGGAACGTGTCACAATGTTCGCTCCAGGAGTCATCTATGCAAATCAGACTCGCGAGCCTGCTGGTCGATGATCAGGAAAAGGCGCTCGACTTCTACACGACCGTGCTGGGCTTTGCCAAGAAAGCCGATATCACGATGGGGTCGTTCCGCTGGTTGACTGTCTCCTCTCCCCAGGGCGTCGAGGGCGTTGAGCTCCTGCTGGAGCCGATGAACTTCCCGCCCGGCAAGATCTACCAGAAGGCCCTTTTTGATGCTGGCATCCCTGCCACAGCGTTTTTTACATCTGATGTTCAAGCCGAATATTTGAGGCTGAAGAACAAAGGCATCGTATTTCGCGGCGAGCCGGCCAACATGGGATCCATCACCGCAGTAGTCTTCGAAGACACTTGCGGAAACCTCATCAACCTTGTCCAACCGATGGTTTGACGGTTTCCGGGTGTGCCAATCCGACTGAATGCGTTATGCATAGTTTTCTGAACTTGCGACAACTGTCGACTTCGGCTGGTGTTTACACCCGCGTACTTCCGCAATGGGTCTAAAATGGCGCCTGCCGCAAGGGAAGGCGTGTTTCGCTATATCTTTGTGCTGCACACTCGTTCAGGAGCTGCATGAGATCGAAGCTCGTCGCTGCCCTATTCGTCTGCTCTTCTCTCGCTGTCGCCGAACAACCACAGCAGCGCCGTATTGTTCGGCCCATCGACAACCGAAGCGTCGTCCGCCTCGAGGGCACTCGGGCGGCGCGTGCTCGGGCCGATCTGGACCGCGGACCGGTTGCCGCTGCCATGCCGATCGAGGGCATGACGATCGTGTTCAGCCGGACGCCGGCAGAGCAGGCCGGGCTCGATCAGCTTCTGGCTGAGCAGCAGGACCAAAACTCACCCAACTACCACAAGTGGCTGACGCCGGAGGAATTCGGTGATCGGTTCGGACTTGCCGAGGAAGACGTTAAGTATGTTGCCGGCTGGTTGATCACCGAA
>Ga0306925_10002462_pt1 | contig 15967 bp, 14 predicted proteins | sample flu12Cox44000176_FD_203755 | JGI IMG/M metagenome (GOLD analysis project Ga0306925, IMG submission 203755) | Lab enrichment of tropical soil microbial communities from Luquillo Experimental Forest, Puerto Rico - flux8day.12C.oxic.44.000.176 (v2)... | ecosystem: Environmental > Terrestrial >... | reverse complement strand
ACAACTACGGCGCCGATAGTGGGCGTTGCGTAACATTACTCGGCGGTGAGGTGCTTCCGCTCTGCCAATATTTCGCCTATGTCGAAGTCGGCGACGGCATGGGAGGAAGTTTGACTGGCCTATCCCGCGACAGCGATTTATGGCGAGCCTACAGCGAGGTGGCGCCGGGACACCCGCACTTCGTCATGCGCCGGGTCAGTGATCCGTCGCAGATCTTCTCGGTGTTTCACGAGTTGTTTGCAAAGGGGGGTGTCCGTGCCTGATTCCGGTGCTCTGCGGCTCGAAGCCCCGACCCCGCTCTTCAACGGTCCAAACTGGGATTATACCGGCTTGCGCCGGGTTCATGATGCGGTCGAGCGGATCGCGCTCGAAGAACTCGGTCTCGACGTCTACCCGATCCAGATCGAGGTGATAACCTCCGAGCAGATGCTCGATGCCTACGCCTCAGTCGGCTTGCCGCTGATGTATCGGCATTGGAGCTTTGGCAAACGGTTTGCGTATCACGAGACCCTCTACCGTAAAGGCTTGCAAGGGCTCGCCTACGAGATCGTCATCAACTCAAACCCGTGTATCTGCTACATCATGGAAGAAAATTCCATGACCATGCAGACCCTGGTTATTGCACATGCTGCCTTCGGACATAATCACTTCTTCAAGAACAATTATCTGTTTCGACAATGGACCGATGCGCACGGGATCCTCGACTATCTCAGTTTCGCACGCGACTATGTCCAAAAATGCGAGGAGCGGCACGGAACCGAAGCAGTCGAGCGGGTGCTGGACGCCGCTCACGCGCTGAAGGACCACGGCGTCAATCGCTACGCCCATCGCACCAAGCCCAACCTCGCTGAGGAACGGCGGCGCGCCGAGGAGTGGCGGGCGCACGCCGAGGCGACCTACAACGATCTGTGGCGTACGGTCCCTGGTACCGGAAAGGACAAAGAGGATCCTGACGCGGCTGAGGCGCGGGTCCAGGAGATCAAGCGTGAGCTCGGGCTCCCGGAGGAGAATCTCCTCTACCTGATCGAGAAGCGGGCACCGCGGCTTGAGGATTGGCAGCGTGAGCTCGTTCGCATCGTCCGCCTCATCTCGCAGTATTTCTACCCACAGAAACAAACGCAAATGATGAATGAAGGCTGTGCCACCTTTGTTCATTACGAGATTATGCGGCGATTGCACGACAAGGGCCTCATTACCGAAGGCTCGATGTTAGAATTCCTGCACTCGCATTCGAGCGTTGTGTTTCAACCGGACTTCGACGATCCGCGTTTCAGCGGTCTCAATCCTTATGCGCTCGGTTTCGCGATGATGAGCGATATCCGCCGGGTCTGCGAGGAGCCGACAGACGAGGATCGCGAGTGGTTTCCCGATATCGCCGGTTCGAGAGACGGCTACGGCGTGTTGCGACATGCCTGGGCGAACTACCGCGACGAGAGCTTCGTGCTGCAGTATTTGAGCCCGGCGATGATCCGCCGCTTCCGCCTGTTCCATGTCTCGGACGACAGCACCAAGCCGGCTCTCCGCGTGGAAGCGATCCACGATGATGTAGGCTACCGCAAGATCCGCAGCGCATTGTCTCGCCAATACGATCTATCACGGCGCGAGCCCGACATTCAGGTCGTTGATGTCGACCTTCGAGGAGACCGCTGCTTGATTTTAGCGCACTATGTGCACAACGGCGTCTTGCTCGAGGAAAAGAGCTGCCGGTCTGTAATCCGTCATGCCGCGACGCTCTGGGGGTACTCCGTTAAGCTCCTCGAAATTGACGCCACAACCGACAAGACACTGAAAACGTACGAGGTTGCTTCGCCCGGCTGACCGCTGGGCGAATCGGAGGGCGCGGAGAGGCCCGTCGTGCTTCCGCCATCTTCGTAATGATGGTCCTCGGCATTGAGACGAGCTGCGACGAGACGGCTTCGGCAATCGTCTCCATGTCGCCCTCAGGACCGAGGATCCGCTCGAGCGTGGTCCAAGCGCAAATCACCGAACACGCGCCTTATGGTGGGGTCGTACCTGAGATCGCCGCACGCTCGCATCTCGACCATCTCGACAAGGTTATTGTACAGGCCTTTGATCAGGCAGAAGTGCCCCTCGCCGACATCGATGGTGTGGCCGCGGCAACGGGTCCTGGGCTGATCGGTGGGCTCATCGTCGGCGCAACGATGGCCAAGGGGCTCGCCTGGGGCATCAACAAGCCTTTCATCGCGGTCAATCATCTCGAAGCTCACGCGCTAACGGCCCGCCTAACCGACGATGTCGACTTTCCTTACCTCTTGCTGCTCGTCTCCGGCGGCCACTGTCAGCTGCTCGTCTGCGCCGGGATCGGGCGGTATACGCGGCTCGGGACGACCCTCGACGACGCAGCCGGGGAAGCTTTCGATAAGACAGCAAAGCTGATCGGGCTAGGTTATCCTGGCGGACCCGCAATCGAGCAGGCGGCAGCGGAAGGGGATGCGTCACGCTTTGACCTGCCGCGGCCGCTAAAAGGGAGGCCAGGTTGCGACTTCTCGTTCTCCGGACTGAAAACAGCCGTGCGTCACATTTGCGCCAATCGGGGCGGCCCCGACCCTGCTTTTCAGGCCGACCTCGCCGCCTCGGTCGAATTGGCGATCTGCGATGCCCTGGCGGATCGCACCCTCAACGCGATTGCTTGGTTCTGCCGTCATTTCCCAGAGGGGAAGACCTTGGTCGCGGCGGGCGGCGTCGCTGCCAATACCCGATTGCGGCGGCGGCTTGCTAGTCTCGCCGAGAGTGCTGGATTACGTTTTGTCGCGCCTCCGCCGTCCTTGTGTACCGATAACGGGGTAATGGTCGCGTGGGCGGGTCTTGAGCGGCTGCGCCTCGGTCTTAGCGACGGGCTCGACGCACCGCTGCGGCCTCGTTGGCCGCTAGATGACAGCCCATCCGTCGCCGCTTGGCCGAAGAACTAAGGCATAATCCGGTGAAGCGGCTGGCGGTTATCGGTGGGGGCGCTTGGGGTACCACGCTGGCCGTCGTGGCTCGGCGTGCCGGCTCGGTGCCGGTATTATGGGCTCGCGACCCAGATGTCGTTGCGGCGATCAATGATCGGCACGAAAACCCGATTTTCTTGCCTGATGTGGCGCTTGATCCTGAAATCACCGCGACAACCGACATCGAAACGGCAATGGACGGTGCGGAGGCGCTCGTATTTGCTGTTCCGGCTCAGTTCTCGCGGAGCATCATTGATCGGCTCGGACCCTATTTCCGACCGGGCATGCCGATCCTCCACTGCGCCAAGGGGATCGAAACCGGTTCGCAAAAGACGATGTCGGAAGTCACCGCCGAGGTTCTACCGGATACGCCATCAGCAGTGCTTTCGGGACCGACTTTCGCGAGGGAGGTCGCTCGCGATCTGCCAACTGCAGTTACAATCGCCAGCACAGATGCGTCGCTCGGCCGCAGATTCATGGCTGCACTCGGAAGCGCGAGATTTCGACCATATCTGTCGGATGATCCGCTTGGCGCCGAAATCGGCGGCGCGGTCAAGAATGTGTTGGCGATCGCCTGCGGGGTGGTCTCAGGCCGCGGTTTGGGCGATAATGCTCGAGCTGCCTTGATCACCCGTGGGCTCGCTGAGATGGTTCGACTGGGGGTGTCAAAGGGCGCCCGCGCCGAGACCTTCAGAGGCCTTTCTGGCCTTGGCGACCTCGTGCTGACTTCCAGCACGACCCAATCGCGTAATTATGCCCTCGGACTGGCACTGGGTCGCGGTCAGTGTGTTAACACGGTGCTTCGCGGGCGCCGCGCCGTCGTTGAGGGGGTGGCCACCGCCGCCGCTGTCACACGATTGGCGGCGCGGTTGATGATCGAAATGCCAATCAGCGAGGGTGTCGATGCGCTATTGCATCGCAACAGGTCGATCGATGAAATGATAGATCTGTTATTGCAGCGACCCTATCGGACCGAGTAGCAGCGAAGCCAAACGGCACAACGGCGACCGGCTCGGAGCAATGGGAAAACACTTTTGCGCAGCGAGCGAAAGCCAATATTATCGGGAGCGAGCAGCGTCATCGGCTCGGACGGAATGAGCGACAACGGAAAGCGCGGCGAAGAAGGACCGGGGACAGGCGTCGTCGTCAAGGCAAAGCCGAAGACGAAGAAGCCGTCTATGTATAAGGTATTGATGTTGAACGATGATTACACCCCGATGGAATTCGTCGTCCACATCCTCGAAAGGTTCTTCAACAAGAGCCGGCAGGAGGCGACCCGCATTATGATGCATGTGCATCGCCGGGGTGTCGGAATCTGCGGCGTCTACACCTACGAGGTCGCCGAGACCAAGGTGACCCAGGTCATGGATTTCGCCCGGCAGCACCAGCATCCGCTGCAGTGCACGCTGGAGAAGGATTAGTTTTGCAAGGAAGGTAGGCGGGCGTGCTGTCACGCAATCTCGAAAAATCGCTGCATCGGGCTCTTGCTCAGGCCAATGAGCGCCGCCACGAATATGCTACGCTCGAACACCTGCTGCTCGCGCTCACCGAGGACCAGGACGCGGTCGCGGTGTTGCGCGCTTGCAGCGTGGACCTCGACCGCTTACGCCGCGAGGTTTTGAATTACGTCGACAACGAGCTTGCCAATCTCGTTGCCGCCCACGGCGATGACGCGAAGCCGACTGCCAGCTTTCAGCGCGTCTTGCAGCGCGCGGCAATTCACGTTCAATCCTCGGGCCGCGAAGAGGTCACAGGCGCGAACGTTCTTGTCGCAATGTTCGCGGAGCGAGAAAGCCACGCCGTCTATTTCCTGCAAGAGCAGGACATGACCCGCTTTGACGCGGTCAATTACATTTCACATGGCATCGCCAAGGCGCCCGGGCGCTCGGAAACACGGCGCGTTCAGGGAACGGATGACGATGACCGCAGTGAAAAGTCGCAGAAACGCAACCATGATGCGCTCGACTCCTATTGCGTCAACCTCAATAAAAAAGCCAAGGGCGGTAAGATCGATCCGCTGATTGGCCGGGAAGCCGAGGTCGAGCGCACGATCCAGATCCTGTGCCGGCGCGCGAAGAACAACCCGCTCTATGTTGGCGATCCCGGGGTCGGCAAGACGGCAATCGCCGAGGGCTTGGCGCGCCGCATCGTCCAGCGCGAGGTGCCAGAAGTACTGCTGAACGCCACCATCTACGCGCTCGATATGGGCGCGCTGCTGGCCGGCACGCGGTATCGTGGCGATTTTGAAGAACGGTTGAAAGCGGTGTTGTCGGAACTGGAGGCGCAACCCGGTGCCATCCTGTTCATCGACGAGATCCATACAGTGATCGGGGCTGGGGCGACGAGTGGCGGGGCGATGGACGCCTCGAACTTGCTGAAACCGGCGCTTGCCGGCGGGGTCATCCGCTGTATCGGTTCAACGACGTACAAGGAATACCGCAACTATTTCGAGAAGGACCGCGCGCTCGTCCGCCGCTTCCAAAAGATCGACGTCAACGAACCGACGGTCGAGGATTCGGTTAAAATCTTGCGTGGTCTGAAGCCCTATTACGAGCGGCACCACAAAGTGCGCTATACGACCGATGCGATCCGTGCGGCGGTCGAACTGTCCCATCGCTACATCGGCGACCGCAAATTGCCCGACAAGGCGATCGACGTCATCGACGAGACAGGGGCGGCGCAGATGCTTGTTCCCGAGAGCCGGCGCCGCAAGACGATCACCGCGCGGGAGGTCGAAGCCGTCATCGCCACGATGGCGCGGATCCCGCCCAAGAGTGTGTCACGCGACGATCGCGAGGTGCTGAAGAATTTGGACCGCGATCTAAAGACAATGGTGTTCGGTCAGGACCCGGCGATCGAAGCGTTGGTTGCGGCGATCAAGATGGCCCGCGCTGGCCTGCGTGATCCGGAGAAGCCGATCGGCTCTTATCTGTTCTCCGGCCCGACTGGCGTTGGCAAGACTGAAGTGGCGCGCCAACTCGCCCGCACTTTGGGCATTGAGATCACCCGGTTCGACATGTCCGAATATATGGAGCGGCACACGGTCTCGCGGCTGATCGGAGCACCTCCCGGTTATGTCGGGTTTGATCAGGGAGGTCTGTTGACCGACGCGATCGACCAGCACCCGCACAGCGTGCTGCTGCTCGACGAGATCGAAAAAGCCCATCCCGACCTATTCAACATTCTGCTGCAGGTAATGGATTACGGGAAGCTAACCGATCACAACGGCAAGAATGTCGATTTCCGCAACGTCATCCTGATTATGACCACGAACGCTGGCGCCTGGGACCTCGCCAAACCGGCGATCGGATTTGGCAGCGGCATCCGAGAAGGCGATGACCAGGAGGCGATCAACCGGATGTTCACACCGGAGTTCCGTAACCGCCTCGACGCAGTAATTTCCTTTGCCCCGTTATCGGCTGAAACGATCGGACAGGTGGTCGACAAATTCGTGCTACAACTCGAGGAGCAACTCGCCGATCGCAATGTCGTCATCGAACTCGATGACCGTGCGCGGGCTTGGCTCGCCCTTAAGGGCTACGACCGCCTCTTCGGTGCCCGTCCGCTGGCTCGGATCATTCAAGAGCACATCAAGAAACCGCTCGCCGAGGAACTGCTGTTCGGGAAACTAGCGAAGGGTGGGATCGTCCGGGTCACGCACAAGGAGGAGGAAGACAAACTTTCCTTCTCGTTTGAAGAACGCCCGGCCGAGCCGGCTCCAAAGGAGCCCGAACTCGTCGAATAATCAGTTTTCCTGGGTCGGCTCTGCTTCTAGCCCGTTGGAACACGAAAGCTCCTCGTGTCTGAACGGGGAGTACTCGGCCAGTCCTTCCATTTTGTGCTCGATCATTTGCCGTTCGCGCGCGAGAAACTGTGCGACGGCTCGACGAAAACCTGGATCTGGAATCCAGTGAGCGCTGTAGGTCGGCACGGGTAAGTAGCCGCGCTGGATTTTGTGCGGGCCTTGTGCTCCGGCTTCGACGCGCTTCAAGCCGTGGGTGATCGCAAATTCGATTGCCTGATAATAACAGCACTCAAAATGCAGGAATTTGAAATCGCCGTAGCTGCCCCAGTTGCGGCCGTAGATCGTATCCTTGCCGAGGAGGTTGAACGCGCCGGCGACGTAGTTGCCGCCGCGGCGGGCCATTACCAGCACGATCTTTTCGGGCATCCGCTCGCCGATCATCGCAAAGAAGCGGCGGTTGAGATAAGCCGAACCCCATTTGCGGTCCGAAGTCGCCAGGTAGAATTCAAAAAATGCATCCCAATGCCGGGGTTTGAGATCTGATCCGGTCAGCACCTCTATCTCAAGGTCCCGAGCCAGCGCCTCTCGGCGCTCCTTTTTGACCGCCTTGCGTTTTCGCGAGTTCAACGCCGCGAGGAAATCGTCAAAATCTCGATACCCGTCGTTGGTCCAATGGAATTGCTGGCCCATCCGCTGCAGAAACCCAGCTTCGGTAAAGATGTCCGCTTCGCCGGGGTCGGGAAAGTTCACATGCAGCGAGGAGATTCGTCGCTTCTTTGTGAACTCGACCATCCCGGCGAGAAGATGCTCGCGCGCCTCGGCCGGCGCGCCCGGACGCAGGAGCAGTCGCGGCCCCGGCACCGGGGTAAAGGGTACGGCCGATAGGAGCTTGGGATAGTATCGCCCGCCGGCGCGTTCATACGCCTCCGCCCAACCGTAGTCGAAAATGTACTCGCCATAGGAATGCGTCTTTGCATAGAGCGGTACGACGGCTACGATCTCACCGTCCGGGCCGGCGAGTGACAAGTGCTGTGGCGCCCACCCGGTGCGGATCGTCGTCGAACCGCTCTCTTCGAGCGCGTTCAAGAACGTGTGGGAAATAGTTGGATTAACGTCTCCTGCACAGGCGTCCCAGGTCGCCTCAGGTATCTCGGCGATCGCGCTATGCACTCGGATTGTGACGGTATTGCACGTGTCGTTCATTGCTTTCTCAGGGTTCGGTTTTAGAGCGGTACGCTGCAACACATCCATTCATAACCGATATCCCAGCTGTAGAAACTGCGCTTGGCGGGCTCCAAGGATAGGCGTTGCTCCGGTCCTGTCCAGCATGCCGCGTAGCTGCCGCTTTACCTGGGGTTATGAGCAACAATCGTGCCGAGGACCGAATGCGCGCTCCGCTATTAATGTTGCTTGCGGTACTGGCGGCTCTGTGGCTACCGAGTCCTGGGCGCGCGTTAGCAGAAATTATCGGCGATGCTCGCGTCGGCTTCTCCGCCGAGCGAATCCTGATTATCGATGGGCACAATTACGTCGGTAAGATGTGGCACATGCCGGGTAAGCAGCGGCATGAGCAAGATCTGCCGGCGATCAGGCCGATTTTTATTCTGCGTTCCGACAGCGCGTTCGGCGACATTGTCTTGCCGCAGCTCCATACCGTCGTCGAATTCGCCCTTCCCAAGGAGTTTTCGCTCCTCGCGGGCCCTGGGCTTCTGCGGAAGGCTGTCGGAGAGGAAAGCGTCAACGACACTGCCACGACGAAATACGCGGTAGAAGAGGATTCGCCGGCGGGCAATGCAACCGGCTCGCTGTGGCTTAGCCGCGACGGCATTCCGATGAAGTGTGACGGCAAATTTGTGGCGAAGAATGGAAAGATCTCGACGATCTACTGGGAGCTGAGACACCTGACGATCGGCAGACAGGATGCCGCGCTGTTCGAGGTACCGCGCGGATATGCGAAGCTTCCGCCGGAAGCGGCGGCGCCACTGCTGGGGGTACGATTGGCGCGGCCAACCGTCCGCTGAAGGGTTGGTCTTTCGGAGATTAAGGCCGTGGTGATCTAATTGTTCGCAATCAGGCGAATGGTTGGCGATCTGCCAAGGCCAAGATTAGGTGGTGGCGGCTCGACAAAACCATCCGCTCTCAATCATATATCCATTGTCTTCGCATCTTTCGTCCTGCTATGCGCTATTTCTTTATCCGCTGGCAGCTTTCTTTCTCTGGGTTTTCTCTTTGAACGCAATTACAATGAAGGGTGGAATGTCTACAATACCCAGAGATTAATGGGTCACGAAGTCGTCTATGACTCCAATTACTGGCGTATCAATAATTACCCGATAGGCTCTTTTTTGATTGTTGGTGGGATTAATTTTCTCGTTCACGATCTGCTGATTTGCGGCCGAATTGTCGCGCTGCTTTCCTTGGCGGCGATAGGCCTTCTGGCCGCCATTGCGACGCGGCGCTTCGGAGGCGACCGAACCGACGCGATATTTGGCTCCGGCTGTACCTTGGGATTTTGCTATCTTGTCGCACCTGCCTGGATCATGGTCGATGATCCACAGACTTTGGGCGAAGCAGTGATGCTCGGTGGCCTTGTCAGTTACCTGACGAGATCGCCAAGCCTGCTTAGGCTATTGTTCACCGCATTGCTCGTGGTCTCTGCCGGATTCATCAAGCATAATCTGGTGGCGATCCCGCTCGCCGTCACGTTCGATTTGGCGGTCCGTTCGCCGCGACGTTTGCTGTTCTGGGTTCTGTGCTGCACCGGTTTTGCGGCAAGCTTTCTTGGTGTCACTCAAATCGTGGCAGGCGGGAGCTTTATTGACCACCTGCTGTCACCGCGGATTTTCACGTGGTATGGCGTGGGTTATCACCTAAAGAAGTATCTCCGTTTATTCAAGTTTCCACTCCTCGCGATTGTCCTATTGTCGCCAATGGTGTTTTCGGAGAGGCGGAGGCTACTCGCCGCTTGGGGAATCTTTTCCATTGCCTCGGCCGCATTGTTATCGGGCTTTGAGGGAACCTCCTACAACATGTTTCAAGACGCCGCGGTGTTTCTCGGGATCGCTGCCGGCGTCACACTTTGCGAGTTGCGAAAACATTTGTCTGCCGAAGGTATTATCCGCGGGCGGTTTGCGGCGATTTCATCGGTAGTTGTGACACTCGTCCTTGCGCAGCCGATTTTCGCTAGAACTCCCGACGCATTTTGGCAAATTTACCACGGAAGGACCTTGCTGAATTTTGACCGCCACGCGCAGGCCGCATTTATGAGTGAAGCGGAGTACATTGCTGAGAGGCGGCCAGCAATTTGCGAAAGTATGCTGCTCTGCTACGAGGCGGGACAGCCTTTTATTCTCGATCCGTTCAACTCACGACAGTATATCCTGGGCGGCAAGCTCAACCAGGATGAACTAATACGCCGTATCGCTGCTCACGAATTTGGGGTCATTCAACTTCGTGCCGATATCTGCGATGACCCAGCTGCTGCCGCATGCCACATTCTTCATTATCCACAGAAATTCAACCGGTTTACTGATGATACTCTTTATGCGGTCGACCGTTACTACAAGATTGGAAGACGCTCTCAGGATGGCACGTTTTACGTCCCCAAATAAGTCTGCCGCGCGAGTGAGACCAAGAGCCCATTTGTCGGGACCCCGGTGTCAATTAGTTGCGAAGGCGGGTAGGCAGCGATAGGCTCGGGGTTATCAATCGGATCCGGCTTCGTGCGCTATCTCAGCACTCGCGACCCTCGCCCACGGCGGGCTACCCTCTCCTTTAGGGAAGCGCTTCTTGCTGGCCTTGCCGAGGATGGCGGGCTTTATCTACCGGAGGAGCTACCTACACTCGACCCGGATTCGCTGCGGAGCTGTGCCGGCCTTCCTTACCCGGAGGTGGCGGCGCGCATCGTTTCGCTGTTCGCTGGGAGCTGCTTTCCTGCCGCCGAGCTACAGCGGCTTACAGTGGCAGCCTATGGCAGGTTCCGTCACGCAGCGGTCGCGCCCTTGGTGCAGCTCGACGAGCGACTCTGGCTACTCGAGCTCTTTCATGGTCCGACCCTCGCTTTCAAAGATCTTGCGCTGCAACTCGTCGGGCTACTTTTCGACGCGGTGCTCGCTCGAGAGCATGAGCGTGTGACAATCATCGGCGCGACTTCGGGGGATACTGGTTCTGCCGCGATCGAGGCCTGTCGCGACCGCGAGACGATCGACATCTTCATTCTTTACCCCCGCGATCGCGTCTCCGAGGTGCAGCGTCGACAGATGACGACTATAGAATCGCCGAACGCGCATGCGATTGCGATCGCGGGTACCTTCGATGATTGCCAGGATCTGATCAAAGCGCTCTTTGCTGATGTGGGGTTGCGACGCGAGCTGAATTTGTCGGCCGTGAACTCGATAAATTGGGCGCGGATCGCCGCGCAAACCGTTTATTACGTCGCCGCCGGAGTGGCGCTCGGCGCGCCAGGGCGGCCGATCTCGTTCAGCGTCCCGACCGGCAATTTCGGAAATGTCTATGCCGGACACGTCGCGCGCAGCATGGGGCTGCCTATCACCCAGCTCGTGATCGGCACCAATCGCAACGACATCCTCGCGCGCTATTTCGCGACCGGACGGATGGCACTGGCGGCCGTCGAACCGAGCCTCAGCCCAAGCATGGATATCCAGGTTTCGAGTAATTTCGAGCGACTGCTGTTCGAGCTGAAAGACCGTGACGGAGGCGCGGTCGCAGAGGCTATGCAGATTTTTCGACGCTCGGGCGTTCTGCCTGCGGATGATCAGGGATGGCGCGTGGCGCGGCGCTTGTTTTCTGCACACAAAGTCGACGACACTCAAACCATGCAAACTATAGCCCAGACCTATGCCCGAACCGGGGTTCTGATCGATCCCCATACCGCGATCGCAATTGCCTCGGCGCAGGCCGAGATTGGTGCCAGCGAAGACAGTACGCCGATGATCGCCCTTGGGTGCGCCCACCCTGCCAAATTTCCCGAGGCGGTCGAGCACGCGACGGGCATCCGACCGGCCATGCCGTCGGCGCTCGGCGACCTTCTTGAGAAGCCGGAGCGTGTGACTTCGCTCCCTAACGAGATTGGCGCAGTGAAGCAATTCATCCGCGCTCATGCGCGCCGGAATGGGGCATAGAATGACAACGCAGGTTTCTACACTGGCGAATGGGCTGCGGGTCGCGACCGACCAGATCGAAACCGTCGAGTCGGTCTCACTCGGTATCTGGATCGACGTCGGGACACGGCACGAGCCGCCGGAGCTCAACGGCGTCGCGCATTTTCTCGAGCACATGGCGTTCAAGGGGACCGAGCGTCGCAGCGCTCGGGCGATCGCCGAGGAAATCGAGGCAGTGGGCGGCCATGTCAACGCTTACACTTCGCGCGAAAGCACAGCCTATTACGCCAAAGTCCTCAAGGAGGATGTGCCGCTCGCCCTCGACATCCTGGGCGACATTCTCCAGAACTCGACTTTCGACCCGGAGGAGCTGGACCGCGAACGCACGGTGATCCTGCAGGAGCTCGGCCAAGCCAACGATACGCCCGACGATATCATCTTTGATTATTTCCAGGAGCGCGCTTATCCGGACCAGGCGATGGGACGACCGGTGCTAGGCAGGCCGGAGATCATCCGTGAGCTCAGCCGCGAGGCAGTCGTTTCCTACCTTCGTGACCATTATGGCGCGCGACGCATGGTGGTCGCGGCAGCCGGCAATCTTGAGCATGAGCGATTGCTCGAACTGGCCGCGAAGTTGCTCTCGGGTTTTCCGGCAGATCGGTCGGTCGCGACCGAACCGGCGCAGTATTCCGGGGGAGACCGGCGCGAGAATCGAGATCTCGAGCAATTGCATCTGGTTCTCGGTTTTCCCGGGGTCGCGTTGGGTGATCCGGACTTCTACGCCGCCTCGGTGTTGTCCACCGCCTTTGGTGGCGGCATGTCCTCGCGGCTATTCCAGGAAATCCGCGAGAAGCGCGGCTTGGTATACGCAATCCATTCGTTCGTTCATGGCTACCGCGACGGCGGTCTGTTCGGAATTTACGCAGGCACGGGCGAAGAAGAGGTCGCCGAGTTGGCGCCTGCCCTGTGCGAGGAGGCGACAAGGCTCGCGGATGGGCTGACGGAGATTGAGCTCAACCGCGCCAAGACCCAAATGAAAGCCGGTCTCCTGATGTCCCTCGAGAGCACATCGGTGCGGTGCGAACAACTCGCCCAGCATCTCTTGATCCATGGGACCCCGTTCGATCCCCCCGAGGTCGTGCGCCGTATCGAGGCGGTGGACGAGACGGCGATCCGCCGCGTTGTCGATCGTTGGTATTCGGCGCCGCCGACTCTCACCGCTCTAGGGCCTTTGAGCCGACTTGAAGATTTCGATCGGTTGCGAGCTCGGCTCGCCGCGTGATTCTTCGATAAGCGATGGCGCCGCAACGACGACCGTTTCCGCGATTATTTCTTGCCCGTACGGATCCGTTTCGGCTTGCCGGAGACCGCGTTTTTCTGCGTCCGCCCGAGCGCGGCGATTACGAAGCATGGGCTAGTCTGCGCGCCAGCTCGCGGAATTTTCTCACACCGTGGGAGCCGAGCTGGCCGCCGGACGCGCTGAGCCGTGCGAGTTTCCGTGCGCGCGTGGGCCGTTATGCCGAGGACTGGCGAACCGATCAAGCCTACAACTTCTTTATTTTTGCCCAGGACGAAACGCTCGTGGGAGGGATCGGGCTGTCCAATATCCGGCGCGGGGTGTCCGAGACGGCGAGCCTGGGGTATTGGGTTGGCGAAGCGTTCGCGCGGCAACGCTATATGACGGGGGCGCTCCCGCTGGTTCTCGAATTTGCGTTCGATCGGCTGGGCTTGCACCGGATCGAAGCCGCCTGCTTGCCGACAAACACTCCCAGCCGCTCACTGTTGGCGAGAGCTGGTTTTCAGCAGGAAGGGTATGCGCGGGAGTACCTCTGCATTGAAGGCAAGTGGCAGGATCATTTGCTTTTTGCGATGCTCCGCGGCGACCGAAGTATGCCGCAACGGGCTCCTTGGACGAAAAGCTAGGCGTGCCCCGCGTCCGTCGAGAGCTTGGTTAAGTCGATACCAAGCTTGGCAAGAGCGCGACACCATTTCCCATCTTGGTCCGAAGCAAAGATGATATCGTCGTCAGCCGCAACGGAAAGCCAGCCATTGGCTTGGATCTCCGCATCGAGCTGGCCGGGCGCCCAGCCGGCATACCCGAGCGCGAACAGGCTGTGGCGCGGTCCCTGCCCCTTGCCGATAGCGCGCAGGATCTCGACTGTGGCGGTGACTGCTATGTTGCCGTTCACCAGGAGCGTCGCCTCCTCGCTATAATCCGAAGAGTGCAACACAAAGCCACGGCCGGCGTCGACCGGCCCGCCGAAATGGACTGGGCGCGCACTGACGTTGGCGGTCGGCTCGATGTCGAGCTGCGTATACAGTTCCCCCATCGTTGCCAAGCCGAGCAATTTGTTGATCACGAGACCCATTGCGCCTCCACCCCCGCTGTGGGCGCAAAGGTAAATGACTGATCGGGCGAAGCGCTGGTCCAACATCTGCGGCATCGCCACCAGGAGCTGCCCTGCGAGCGAGTTCACGGCTTCCTCCGTTGCGACAGGACGACCATTTCGGTCCTCAAAATGAGCCTGCATCTTTCGGTCTATATATGGCTTTCGTGCATACCTGCCTAAGAAAGTGCTGCGATCCGACTCACGGCCGGGTTTGCCGACACTGCCATCCTGTGCTATCGCTCCATCGCTCACCCCTTCGCGGAGAGGGCGTCAGGCGCTCGGAAGGGGTCGCTCACCTACACTCCACCGGAGGGACCTATCATGACCATCAAGGTTGGCGACAAGCTGCCATCTGTGACACTGCGACAGGTAACTCCCGAGGGGCCGAAAGAGGTCGCCACCGACGACTTCTTCCGCGGCAAAAAGGTCGCGCTATTCGCAGTTCCTGGCGCCTTCACTCCGGCCTGTTCGCAGCGCCATTTGCCGGGTTACGTCGATAAGGCTTCGGACATTAAGGGCAAAGGCGTGGACGAGGTCGCCTGCGTCGCGGTCAACGACCCCGCTGTCATGACGGCCTGGGGAAAAGATCAGAGGGCCGAGGGCAGGGTCACAATGCTGGCCGATGGCAGCGGCGACTTCGTCCGTGCGCTCGGGCTCGAACTCGACCTCACCAAGGCCGGACTTGGAATGCGTTCGAAGCGTTACTCGATGCTCGTGGACAATGGGATCGTCAAGTCGCTCAACATCGAGGAGCAGCCGGGGCAGGTCGATGTCTCCAGCGCCGAAACGATGTTGCGGGCGCTCTAAATCTCGCCGCGTGGGTCTAACCTGCTTTGACGATACGGGAGCGTGCCAGCGCATCCGCCCGTTCGTTTTCAGGATGGCCGGCATGACCGCGCACCCATTCCCATTCGACGGCATGCCGCGCGGCGGCGGTATCGAGCCGTTGCCAGAGATCGATATTCTTTACTGGCTGTCGGTCAGCCGTGCGCCAACCTCGCTGCTTCCAGCCATAAATCCATTTGGTAATGCCGTCCCGCAGATATTGACTGTCGCTATATAGGCGCACACGACACGGTCGTTTGAGGGCTTCGAGCCCGGATATCGCGGCCATCATCTCCATGCGGTTGTTGGTCGTGTTGGCCTCATACCCGCTGAGCTCCTTCTCCACCCCGCGATAACGTAGGATGGCAGCCCAACCGCCAGGACCAGGGTTGCCGCGGCATGCGCCATCGGTAAAAATTTCGACTTCCGCTGGTTCAGGCATCGATACCGTAGGCTGCGAGGTTCGTGATGCCACGGTGAAAGCGCAGCTTGCGTAGATATTCGAGAGGGTCCTTCGGCTGCACCAACGCCCCCGCCGACTGATTGAGCCAATCGAACAGGCGCGTCAGCAGAAAGCGCAGAGCGCTGCCGCGCGCGAGCAAGGGCAGTGCCGCGAGTTCGGCCATCGATAGAGGACGGGCCCGCCGATAACCGCCGATCAGCACTCGCGCCTTTGTCACATTTAGACTGCCATCGGCCTCGAAACACCACGCGTTGAGGCATATCGCGAGGTCATAAGCGAGGAAGTCGGTGCAGGCGAAATAGAAATCGATCAGGCCGGAAACGTCGCGGTCGCGGAAGAAGACATTGTCCGGAAAGAGATCCGCGTGGATGACCCCGGCCGGTAATTCGCGCGGCCACTCGGCCTCCAGCAGCCCCAGTTCGGCCCCGAGTTCGTCGGCGAGCCCCGGATGCACCTCCGTCGCGCGGCAACGG
>Ga0306925_10002457_pt1 | contig 15976 bp, 11 predicted proteins | sample flu12Cox44000176_FD_203755 | JGI IMG/M metagenome (GOLD analysis project Ga0306925, IMG submission 203755) | Lab enrichment of tropical soil microbial communities from Luquillo Experimental Forest, Puerto Rico - flux8day.12C.oxic.44.000.176 (v2)... | ecosystem: Environmental > Terrestrial >... | reverse complement strand
CGGTCGACATCGCCGGACAAGCTGTATCGAGCTCGGCCCAAAGCGGGCGCCGAACGCAAATGCCCCGAGTCTCGGCCTTTCAGGCGGCGCTCGATCCAGCCCCTAAAGCCGGTCACGATGTCTGGCTGTTGATCAAATCCTTTAGCCGCAGTTGCACCACGGTTTCCAAATGATATGTCTGCGGGAACAGATCGATGAGTGTCACCTTCTCGATCGAGTAGCCCGACGCCACCAGACCGGAGAGGTCCCGCGCCAGAGTGGCTGGGTCACAGGAGACCATCGTCAGGGTGCGCGGCCGCAATATGTTCAGTCGATTCACCACACGTTGACCCACTCCGGCGCGCGGTGGATCGAGCAGGACGAAATCCGGAGCGCGATCGAGTCGCTCGAGGTGCTCCTCGCTCGTGCCCCTTATCGCCGACACGTTGGAGCGTCCGGCGCGCTCGAGGTTAAACTCTAAATCGCTCATTGCGGCCGAGCCGGATTCGACCGACGCCACTTCACGAAAACGGTCGCCCAAGGCCAGCGAAAACAGCCCGACGCCGGCATACAACTCGAGCGCGGTCTCTCCCTCTCGGTGCTCTAACGCCGTCTCTACCAGCCGTTCCAACAAAAAGCGGTTCACCTGGAAGAAGGAGTTGCCACTGACGCGAAAACGCCCCTGATAGTCTAGGGCCCCGGGAACGAACCCCGCGATCCTCTCGGCGCACCAATCGAAGAACCGCCGAGCCACCGGCTGGGCCGAATCGAGCACGTTCAACTGTACGTGCTCTTCGTCGGTGAAAATTTCGAGAGTGCGCACAAAGCGCGGCCAGCGCGGATCGCGCAGCATCTCGACGAGAACGTTGATAGTCTGATTCAATTTCGGCGAGCTGATCGGGCAGCTCTCGATCGCGCACAGCTTGTGGGACCGCGCTTCGCGGTAGCCCAGGCGACCGCCCGCAATATGGAGTTGCGCGCGATTTCGGTAACCCCAGGGCTCGCTGGCAACGACATCAACGGTGTCCGGCGGATCGATTTTCCCGATCCGGCGCAGTTCCTCTACCAGGATGGCTCGCTTGGCGGTCAACTGAAGATCGTACGGCGCATGCTGATAATGGCAGCCGCCGCATCGCTCGAAGTACGGGCACGCCGCTATGACCCGCGCAGCCGCCGGTTCGAGCAGTTCGACGGCGCGAGCGCGCAGCAGGCCGGGCTTCTCGTGTTCAGCCTCGGCGCGAATTCGCTCGCCCGGCAGCACAAAGGGCGCGAGCACCACGCGGCCTTCGAATCGACCCAAGCCTTCGCCGCCGTAGACGAGCTTTTCCACCGTCAGTTCGAAATTGCTTACGATAGGGATTTATCCTCGTTCCCAAGTCATGAAAACTCGAGTCTTTTCCGGAATGCAGCCGTCCGGAAATCTCCACATCGGCAACTATCTGGGCGCGCTCAAAAACTGGGTCCGCATCCAAAACGACTACGAGTGCATCTTCTGCATCGTCGATCTCCACGCCGTCACCGTCTACCAGGAGCCGGCGGAACTGCGCGCCAAAATCCGGGAAATTGCGGCGTTGTATCTCGCGGCCGGCGTCGATCCCCACGCCTGTTCCATTATGGTGCAGTCCGGGGTGGCGGCGCATGCCGAGCTAGCCTGGATGCTCACCTGCGTGACTCCGGTCGGCTGGCTAGAGCGCATGACGCAGTACAAGGCCAAGGCCGCCAAGCAGGAATCGGTGGGGGACGGGCTGCTGCAGTATCCCGTGCTGATGGCCGCCGACATCCTGCTCTACCAGGCGGGCATTGTGCCTGTGGGCGAAGACCAGGCGCAGCACCTCGAACTCACGCGCGACATCGCGCAGCGGTTCAATTCGCTTTATGGAGAAACCTTCGTGGTGCCTAACACCAGCCTGCCTACCGTGGGTGCGCGCGTCATGGGACTCGACGATCCCACACAGAAGATGAGCAAATCGGCCACCGGCGCCAACCACGCGGTGGCACTGCTCGATCCGCCCGAACAGGTTCGCAAGACGATCATGCGGGCCACGACCGATTCGAAACCGGCGGTCGAGGTCGAAACCGCCGGCCCGGGCGTGCTCAACCTCCTCTCCATCTACCAGGCATTCGCCGGCGCAAGCGACGACCAGATGAAGCAACGGTTCAACGGCATGCGTTATGGCGACCTCAAGAAGGCCGTAGCCGAGATGGTAATCTCGCACCTGGAACCGTTCCAACGGCGCTACCGCGACATCACGGCCGATCCTGGTTACCTCGATCGGGTCCTTCGGGAAGGCGCCGCGCGTGTGGCTCCCATCGCCCGCTCGACCGTCGAGCTGGTCAAGGAGCGCATGGGCCTCTACACCTGAGGCCGGGCGCTTCCACCCAAGGCCGGGGCGAAGGTAATTGGCCACGCGCCAGGGAGAAAACTCCTTCCATGATTTCAGCCGAGCGGTGACCCAAGCCGCGGTTTTGTCGGTATGACACGAGCTGCAGGAGTTCGGCATCTTCAACCGCTCGGCCTCGGCCGGTGAAATGAAGCGGAAGGTGTGGCTCCGAACGTTGACATCGGCGAGCTCGGTTTCGATCCTCGGCATATGGCAGCCGACGCACTCGTTGCCGCTCGAGCCGGCCTTGGTGTGTGTGCTGTTCGATGGAGACGGCATGCGGACCGTTCGGAGACTGCGGCCCGTGACACTCCAGGCATAAGGTTTCGTAGTCGGGCAACTCCATGAGTGGTTTCCCCTTCCTTTTCAGGTCTTCGAAGCATTCTATTGTTACGCAAAAAAAGCGCGGTTAATCCATATGCGGTAGCAAGCTTCTGGAGGCGGGTCTGCCTGCTTGAGGTTTCGCGGGCGAAACAGATCTTCGCGTAATTGTTTTAGCGCTGACATCATTCTGTAATCGTCCCTAAGTCATAACCGGGACATGCGTTGCGACCTGCACGTTCACACCGACCGCAGCGGCATGTGCACTGTGCCTCTGGCCCGGCGGTTCTGCCAGGAAAGCTACAACGATCCCATGGAGGTTTATTGGGGGCTGAAGCGGCGTGGCATGGACCTGGTGACCGTGACCGACCACGATTCGATTGACGCCGTCGAATGCCTGCGCCACTATCCCGATTTCTTTCTGAGCGAGGAGGTCACCTGCACTCTGCCCTCCGGGACCGGGGTGCATGTCGGAGTCTACGACATTACTGAGCGCGACCACACGGAAATCCAGCGGCGGCGAGCGGATGTTCCCTCGCTAGCCGGTTACTTGTGGCAGCGTGGCCTGCTGTTCGCCGTCAATCACGTTTTCTCCGCTCTCACCGGGAGGCGCACGGTTGCTGACTTCGCCCTATTCCAGGATTTTTTTCCGGCCTTGGAGACGCTCAACGGCCAGCTTCTGGCAGCCTGCAATCGGGAGGCGGAAACGCTTTCGACGCGCTGGCGAAAAATCCCCCTTGGGGGCAGCGATTCGCACACCCTGGCAGAGCTGGGACGTGCGTTTACGGAGGCTCCCGGGGCCCGTACCAAGCACGAATTCCTCGCAATTGTGAAAGCCGGCAGGGCGCGTGCCCGTGGCCGGTCGGGCGGTTACTGGCAGTTGACCCGGGCCATCTGGCGCATCGCGCTGCATGTGCCGGGCCAGCATCCTTGGGGCTCTCTGCTGGCACCGCTGGCTGCCCTGATTCCGTTCGCAACTCTGGCTAGTTGTCTGCGGGACAGATGGTTCGCGGGAACCTGGGGCCGACGTTTGGGAGGGGAGGCCGCAAACCTGCTGTGGGGGCCCTCGTCCACCATCCGCGCTACCATCAAGAATTGAACCCTGAACCGCAAGTCCTCGTACTCGACGCCGGGGGGCAATACTGCCACTTGATCGCCCGGAAGGTGCGGGACCTCGGTGTTTATGCCGAAGTCCGCCCAAGCGAAACCCCGGCCGCCGAGCTCTCGTCGGCCAGAGGCATCATCATCTCGGGCGGTCCCAGCAGCGTTTACGATTCCGCCAGCCCTACCGTCGATCCCGCCATCTTCGCGCGCGGCCAGGCGGTGCTCGGCATCTGCTACGGCCAGCAGTTGATGGCGCACCTGCTCGGCGGAAACGTGCAAAAAGGCGAAAAGGGAGAGTTCGGACTGGCCACGCTCGATCTGGCGGCGACGACGGACCCTCTTTTTGCCGGTTTGGGCGGTCGCCAGCAGGTCTGGATGAGCCATCGCGACCTCGTGGTCGGTCTGCCAGAGGGATTTTCTGCGGTCGGCCGAACCGAAACTTGTCCGGTGGCCGCCATCACTGCTCCCCTGCGGCGCCTCTACGGCGTGCAGTTTCATCCCGAAGTCGTACACACGACGCGCGGCAAGGAACTGCTTAGAAACTTTGTGTACGGCGTCTCGCGATGCGAAAGGGACTGGGACGCGCGCCACCGGGCGCCTGCGATCGAGCAGGAGATTCGCGAGTGCGCCGCCGGCCGTAATGTCTTCTTCTTCGTCAGCGGCGGTGTGGATTCCGCAGTCGCTTTCACATTATCGACGCGCGCGCTCGGGGAGGGCCGCGTACGCGGCGTCTACGTGGATACGGGACTGATGCGCGAAGGCGAAACCGATTTTGTTCGCCGCATGGCCGGCATTTCCATTGAATGCGCCCAGCAGCAATTCCTCAACGCTCTGGCGGGCGTGACCGACCCCGAGCAAAAGCGTCACATCATCGGAGAAGAGTTCGTGCGCTTCCAGCAGCGCGTGATTGAATCGCGCGTTCTGCGGGATGAACACTGGATTCTCGGGCAAGGAACCATTTATCCCGATACCATTGAATCTGGCGGCACCGCCAAAGCCGCGGTTATTAAAACCCATCACAACCGCGTAGCCGGCATTCAAAAACTGATTGAGGCGGGTCGCATCCTCGAGCCGCTTAAGTCTTTCTACAAGGACGAGGTGCGCGAAGTCGGCCGCGAGCTCGGACTGCCTTCTGAACTGCTCGACCGCCACCCCTTCCCCGGGCCGGGCTTGGCGATCCGCTGCCTCTGCTCCAATTTCGACGCGCCACTTCGCCGAACCCCCGAGGGCTGGGTAATTCCCGTCCATTCCGTGGGCGTGCAGGGCGATTCTCGCAGTTACGCGCCGGTTCTCGGGATCGAGGGGTTGGATCACGAGCATGCTACCGAATTGATTAACCGCCGTTCCGATGTCAATCGAGTGATCGGACTGGTGGCGGGCCATGTGCCGCTGGCCGAGATGCAGGTTCGCGCGTCGACGCTCGAGCCGGCGCGGTTGGCGCGCCTGCGCGCCGCCGACGCCGCGGTCCGGCGCCTCTCGCATGAAGCCGGGTTCGATCGAAGGGTCTGGCAGTTTCCAGTTGTGTTGATCCCGCTGGGCACGGCGAAATCGCCCGATTCGGTCGTGCTCCGTCCCATCGATTCGGTAGACGGCATGACCGCGCAGTCGGTCCCGATGGAGCCCGCGCTATTGGACCGGATCACTAGGGAACTGCTCACACACCAGGGAGTTGCGGCCCTGTTTTATGACTTGACCCACAAGCCGCCCGCCACCATCGAATGGGAGTAACGCCCTCGTCAGGGCAGGCGCAGATCGATGCCCAGCTCCTTGTTCAGGCGCTGGGTCAGCTCCTTGTCGACCAGCGAGAGCGAGACCTGGTTGTGCATATTCCCGGAGGTAAAGTAGTGGAGGGTATCGCCGTCCACCCAAAACGCCACCGCCGAGTAAATGGTGCGGTCCTTGAACGCGATCAGGTAGGTCTCAGGCTCGGGAGCGGCGGGCGGCCCAGCGGCCGGCTGGGTCTCCGGAGCCGGCGGGCCAGCGGCCGCGACGCCGGCGGCGTCTGGGTAAGGGCTCATCACCATCGGCTGTTGAAGGGGCGGATAAACGACCGTAATGTTGGGCTGCGGCTGCGGCGGCGCCACCTGCTGCGGCTGCCCGTCGGCGCCTAAATAGGGATTGTCATAAAATCCGCCGACATAAACCGGTACTGCGTAGGGCGCTAGTATCACATTACCGCCGCGCCTTCCAAAACCGTCACCAAATCCGCGCCCGAATCGCGCGCCGGCCACGCCGGGTCTCGCCAGCAAGAATCTGGGATCCGTCGCGGAGAAGGGAACCACCAGCCTCGGCCCGGCGCCTCCCGGAAACACCACATTCCCAAAACCTCGCTGGATTCCAGGAAGGGCCGAACTGCCCCCAGGAAAGAGGACATTGCCGAACGAACCCGCGACAAAAGGCTGCGGGCTCACCAATCCGCCACGTTGCTGTGCACCAATCGCAGCGGCAAACAAGAAGACCAGACCGATCCCCCTGACAATCTTCATGGGTTCTCCCCCTGAAACGATTGTACCGCCAAACCCGGCGGATTCGCCGCTTTTTGCGGGGCTACTTCTTCGGCGCCGGTGCGGCTGGCGCAGGCGCCGCGCCGGCCGGCCGTGCCGGCGCTGGGGCGCCAGTTGCCGGGCGGGTCGCAGGGCCGCTCGTCGCCGCCGGGCGTGACCCCGGGGTGCTGGTCGCAGCCGGGGTTGCCGTTGCTGCTGAGGGATTCGCCTTGTCGTATAGCGCAATGATGTCGGCGGTGATATCGGTCGCGGTAGCCCTCCACAGGACGGGTGTCTGGGGATTGCTCACGTCGAAGATCACGGCAAAGCCATTGTCGAGCGCGTATTTGTCGACGACCTTCATCACCTTCTGGCCGAGCTGCTGCATGAGCTTGCCCTCTTCGTCCTGTACATCGGTGTCGAAATCTTCGCTGTCCCGCTTCAGTGCGGTAGTCTTCGCGTCGATATCGTGAACCAGTTTGTTCTTGGCATCATCGCTCATGGTGGCGCTGCCCCGTTTTAACTGGTCCTGCAGCCCGGTAATGTCGCCTTGTTTCTTCTCCAGTTCGGCCTTGCGGGGAGCAAACTTCGCCTGCAGGTCGTTCGCCGCCTTCTGGCCGTCCTTGGTGCTGAGAATCGCCTCTTGCACCTGGATCACCCCGATCTTGCTGGGGGCTTGGGCATGGGCCGTGAGAGCGGCGCCGAATGCCAGTGCGGGGATCACGAAATTCTTGTTCAAGCTTAATACTCCTAAGTCTGAGAATACCAACATATCGAACCGCCCGCGGTTCGTTAAAACGTCCTGCCCACCGTAAACCGGAACAGGGTGTTCCTTTCAAAGTATGGATACGCTCGGCCGTAGGACGTGAGCGCGCCGTTAAAGGTGGCGGCATTCGGGAACATGGAGCGGTCCGCAACTATGGGCGGTTGGATATATTCGCGAACATTGGTGGGATTATAGGCAAAATAAACCCGGAACGGTGCTTGCACGATCGGTAGCAGCACCTGGAGCTCGACCCCGGTCGAACTGCGGATAGCCTGCGTGCCGGGCGCGATCTTTACCCGGCCATCAAAGGCCGCCTGCGGGAATTGGAGATTGAGGTTGTCCACCTGGGTTTGAACCATACGCAGCTCGGTCGTGCGCAAGATGCGGTTCACACCCGCGTCGGCGAACAACGCCAAAGTAACCGGACCCACAATCGGAATCCGATATTCGAAGTTGCCAATCACCGTGGTGTCCCCGCCCGGCGTGATGAGCTGGTAGCTGGGGACCGCCATTGTCACATTTTGATTGGAGGCCACGCCGTTCGTGAAGACCTTCTGGGTACGGGGAGTGCCATCGTCGTTCAGCACATTCACCGTGGCGCTCGATGCGATGAATCCGATCGGCGTGATGCCGAAGAAATCGAATCCGCGAATATCTTGCTCGCCGCCCACAAAGCGCCGCGAAAAGGGAGGAATCTCCTTACCGCCGTAGCCGGAAATGAGCGATCCGGCCAGGTGCAGCGCCAGGATATGGCGCTTGTGCCAGGGAGCCGGCTTGAAATACTTGAGGTCGATCGCCGGTCCAATGGTGTTCACGTTTCCCCCCAGGTAGCTGCCCGCAAAGCTCGTGGAAATATAAATCGACCGGCCTCGGGAGGGATTGATCGGTGAATCCACGGTATTGTATGTGTACGAGGGAGTGATGCTGCTGGTCTTGACGCCGTTCAGCTGGTTGGGACCCGCCACGCTGGCAAAGTAGAGATACTGGAAGTAGCTCGTCGCCGCCCCGGTCTGCGTCTTGATGTCGGAAATGTCATATCCGTATGTAATTCCGAGCCGCGCGAAGCTGCGCCTCAAAGGATAACTGCTCGAAACCGTGAAGCCCCTACTGTTCTGCACGTAGTTGAGCAGGTTGTTCGTGCCGAATTGGTTATAGAGCTGGGTGACATCATATCCCGCGAATATCGACGCCTGACGCGCCTGATTGAAATCGTAGCGGGTCAGGTACACACGAAAGCCCAGCTGCAGCGGCCGGTCGAGAAAGTAGGGCTCGGTAAAGCCGAAGCTGACGCTCCGCATAATCGTTCCAACCTGCGAATCGAGCGACAGCGTCTCGCCCAGCCCCAGAAAGTTGTTGGTCGAATAGTTGAATCCGATAAAACTGCCGGCGAGCCCGGACACGCCGCCGTTTAAGCCGATAGAATTCTTGCCGCGCTCTTTCACCTTCAAGGTGATGTCCACGGTGTTGGATTGCGGGTTCCGGTTAATGGTCGCGGCGTCTTCCTTCTTCAGCGGCTCGAAGTAGCCGAGCTGGTTCAACCGCAAAAGGCTCAGGTCCCACAGACGAGTGTTAAACATGTCGCCCTCGTCGAGCAGGATCTCGCGCCGGATCACTTTGTCGCGTGTCGTGGTATTGCCGGAAAAATCGAGTCGCCGCACAAAGAATTGCTTGCCTTCGTCGGCGGTCAGGGTGAGATCGATCTGGTCGGTGTTGGGGGCGATGTCGAACGAGGGCTCGGGAACGAAGTCGATGTAGCCGAATTCGCCATAGAGATTGCGCATGTTCTCCAAGCCCTTGCGCAGCTTAGCCGTCGAGAAAACGTCCCCCTCCCCCATCCCGAACAGAGGCCGCATCAGCGTTTCCGGCGTGCGAAACAGCTTGACTCCTACGAAGTTCATCATGTGCAGATGGTACAGCCGGCCTTCTTCGACCGGAATCTTGATGTCGGCGTAGATACCCGGCCGGTTACTCTTGACGAGCGGCAGCCGCCAGCCCTCGCCACCGGTGCGGCGCATCGTGACCGTCTCATCGAGGGCCTTGGCCGTGAAGTAACCCCTGTCCTGGTAGGCCTGGCGGATGCGCTCTTTGTCTTCTTCCAGCTTGTCGGCGTCAAAGGTCTTGGCAAACAGGTTCTCGAGAATGATCGAGTACGGAATGCCGATCGGCCGCGAGTTCTTCATGGCACGAATGACCTGCCGGTCGGAAAACGCCTCGTTGCCCTCAACGTCGATTGCGCCCACTTTCACCTTCGGCCCTTCGTTCACGTTGAAGGTGACTTTGAGGGAGGACGGAGGAAGTTGCTCGATCACCGGGTCGACCGTGGCGTACTGCCTTCCGCGTTCCCCCAGGAATTCCTTCAATACCACCGCCGCGCGTTGCACCTTGTTGGGATCGTATTGCGATTCGACCGACAAACCGACTTTGCGCTCTTTGAAGCGATCGAGGATCTCCGAGACGGTCACCGAATGAATACCCTGGTAATCGATCGACCGCACCACCCGGCGCTCGGTAATGACGAAAGTGACGATCACGCCGGTGCGTCCCGGTTCCCTTTCCATTCGGATGTCATCAAACCGCCCGGTGTTCCAGAGGGCCATGAAGTCCCGCCGCAGCGTGTCCTCGTTGTAGACGTCACCGGGCTTGGTGACCATCAAGGCTTTCAGGGTGTCCTGGGGAACGCGACGGGCGCCGCGAAACACCACGCTCTCGACGATATCTCCAGAAGCTTGAATCGCGGCCTGAGGCTGTGTGGGCGTTTCGAGCCGCGGTTGTCCCGGAGCAGGCGGCTGCCCCGGTTGGGGGGGCTGTGCCGGCGGCGGGGGAGCCGCTTCGGGTACATTTTCAAACGGATTGGGCGAGCGCTGGGTCTCGCCGCCCGCAGGGTTCGGTCGCGGGGGAGGTTCTGAGGGTGGATTCTGAGCCGGCGTGGGCGCAGGAGAGGCTTGGGCCGGGGGCCTCTGCGGCGGAGGCTGCTGCGCGGGCTGCTGCGCCGTGAGCGCTATAGACAAAGGTGCGCAGGAAATGAGTGATATAATCACCAGGCGACGTCGCCTGAAAAGCTTCATCGGAACATACCTTTCCACTCTGCGCGCCTACAACGACGGTGATTCGCGGACGCCGGTCTCACTGGCTACAGATCGGTTGCCAACTCGCTAAGCCATTATTTTACCGGATCTTGGGGGGACTCGACAACGAGCGAGTCGCGCTACACTGTGAACCGCGGTCACACCTCTTTATGACGGGCCTCAAGCCGGCACGGCCGAGCGGATGAAGTCGACGATCGCGTCGAGCGATGCGCCGGGCTGAAAAACGGCGGCCACACCTCGCTGCTTGAGCGCTTCGGCGTCCTCATCGGGCACGATTCCCCCAACAATCACCTTCACCTCCGACATCTCCTTCTCGCGCAGCAGTTCGAGTACCCGCGGCACGATTGCATTGTGGGCGCCCGAGAGAATCGAAAGACCGATGACCTGGACGTCTTCCTGCAACGCCGCGTTGACAATCATCTCCGGGGTTTGACGCAAGCCCGTATAGATCACTTCCATTCCGGCATCCCGCAAGGCCCGCGCGATCACCTTGGCCCCGCGATCATGGCCATCTAGACCCGGCTTGGCCACCAGCACTCGAATCGGTCGCGGCATAGCTTACAGATGACTCGTTTCCTGGTAAACGCCAAAGACGCCGCGTAGGGCGTCGCAGATCTCGCCCAGGGTGGCGTATGCCCGTACCGCATCCAGAATCGAAGGCATGGTGTTTTCCCGCCCTTCGGCCGAGCGCCGCAATGCGTCCAGGCTCCGGGAAACGCCGCCGTTGTCCCGGCGTTGGCGCAGGGCGGCCAGTTTGGCCGACTGCTGGCGGGCGGAAGCTTCGTCGATCTGGAGCAGTTCGATTGGATGGCCGCCGGACTGGAACCGGTTGACGCCCACGATGACCCTTTCACCGGACTCCACTTCCCGCTGGTACCGGTAGCTCGCCGCTGCGATCTCCCGCTGCGGAAATCCGGCCTCGATGGCGGCGATCATACCGCCCATCCCGTCTATGCGCTCAATGTACCGTTGGGCCGCCTGCTCGGTCTCAAGCGTCAGCTTCTCCAGGAAATAGCTGCCGCCGAGCGGGTCGGGCGTCTGAGTGACGCCGCTTTCGTAGGCCAGCACCTGCTGCGTGCGGAGCGCGATGGTCACGGCGTGCTCGCTGGGCAAGGCGTACGCCTCGTCGAGCGAGTTGGTATGCAATGACTGGGCTCCGCCGACGACCGCCGCCAGGGCTTGCAACGCCGTCCGCACCACATTGTTATAAGGCTGCTGCCAGGTGAGCGAACAGCCGGCGGTCTGGGCATGAAACCGTAACTTCCGGCTACGTTCGGCCGAGGCGCCGTAGCGGTCGCGCATCACATACGCCCAGATCTTCCGGGCCGCCCGGTATTTGGCGACTTCCTCGAAGAAATCGTTGTGCGCATTGAAGAAGAAGCTGAGGCGCGGGGCGAATTCATCGATCGCGAGGCCACGCTCGAGCGCCCAATCGACATATTCGATTCCGTCCCGCAGCGTGAACGCCAGTTCCTGGACCGCAGTCGAACCGGCTTCCCGAATATGGTAGCCGCTGATGGAGACCGGGTTAAACCGCGGCGTGTGCCGCACTCCGAACTCGATCGTGTCGGTCACCAGGCGCATCGAAGGCCGCGGCGGAAAAATGAACTCCTTTTGCGCAATGTATTCTTTTAAAATGTCGTTCTGAATCGTGCCCGAGAGCCGCTCCCACCCCACGCCTTGCTCCTCGGCCACGGCCAGGTACATGGCCCAGAGAACCGCCGCCGGCGAATTGATCGTCATCGAGACGGTCACATCCTCGAGCGGGATCCCTCGGAACAGGATCTCCATGTCTTCGAGCGACGAGATCGAGACGCCGCACTTGCCGACTTCGCCTTCGCTCAGGGGGTGGTCGGCATCGTAGCCCATCAGGGTGGGGAGATCGAACGCCACCGAGAGACCCGTCTGGCCTTGCTCGAGCAGATAGTGATAGCGGCGGTTGGTTTCGTCCGGCGTGGCGAATCCGGAAAACTGTCGCATGGTCCACAGCTGGCGGCGATACATATCGGGATGGATGCCGCGTGTGTACGGAAACCCCCCCGGTAGACCCAGATCCCGTTGCCGGTCGAAATGCTGGAGTTCGTCGGGGCCGTAGACCGGCTCAATCGCCACGCCGCTCGTGGTTCGGTGCTGCTCGTCGGGTGCGGCCTCGATCCCCATCCGAACTCTATCCTAGCGCGGATACTCTCAAGAGAGAGAACCGTACCTTTCTTGGTGGGTGCCGGACTGCGATACTAGAGAGTTGCCGTGCTGAAACCGACGATCTTCCGCGAATACGACATTCGCGGCGAGGCCGATAGGGAGTTGCCCGACGCCGACGTGGAGACGCTGGGCCGGGCGATCGGCACCTACCTGCAGCGGCAGGCGGGAAAAAAAGTAACGCTCGGTCATGACATCCGCTTGAGTTCACCGCGGCTCAACCGGGCCTTGCTCGCGGGCTTGGTGGCCAGCGGATGTCACGTTACCGACATCGGCCTGGTCCCGACACCGGTTCTCTACTATTCTGTTTTCCATCTCTCGGCCGATGGCGGGGTGATGATCACGGGTAGTCATAACCCTCCAGAATTCAATGGGTTAAAGGTAGTCTGCGGGGATTCCACCATCCATGGTGAGGCCATCCAACAGCTGCGCCGCTTGGTCGACACGGGCGAGCTGGCCCGCGGCGCCGGCTCTCACTCGACCGCCGACGTGGTTACCCCGTACGTGGCCGAAATCTCCTCCCAGTTTCGATTCGGGCGCCAGATCCACGTCGTTGTCGATGCCGGCAACGGCTGTGGGGGCCCGGTGATGCACCGACTTGTGGAGAATCTGAACGTTCGCGCCACCGAGCTGTTTTTTGAAATGGACGGCCGGTTCCCGAACCATCACCCCGACCCCACCGTCCTCAAAAACCTGGAGCCGTTGATCGCCAGGGTGCGGGAAACCCGGGCCGACTTCGGCATCGCCTTCGACGGCGACAGCGATCGCATCGGGGCGGTGGATGAGCGGGGCGCTGTGATTTGGGGTGATCAGCTCATGATCATCTACGGCCGCGAGATCCTCACGCGCAAGCCAGGAGCCACTTTTATTGGGGAGGTGAAGTGTTCGCAGTTGATGTACGACGATCTGGCGGCGCGCGGTGGCAACCCCATCATGTGGAAAACCGGGCATTCGCTCATCAAGGCCAAAATGAAGGAGACTGGCGCCCAGCTGGCCGGTGAAATGAGCGGCCACATGTTTTTTGCGGATCGCTACTACGGCTTCGACGATGCGCTTTACGCAGCCTGCCGGCTGATGGAGATCGTGGCGAATTCCGGAGTCCCGCTCTCAGCCCAGCTGGCCGACCTGCCCCGCTTGGTCACCACTCCGGAAATCCGTTTCGATTGCCCCGATGAGGCAAAATTCGACGTGGTGCGCTGTGCTACTGAGCAATTGCGCGCCCGGCATCGGACCGTGGACGTCGACGGCGTGCGCGTGCTTTTCCCGCAGGGCTGGGGACTGGTGCGCGCCTCCAACACACAACCCGTGTTGGTGATGCGATTCGAAGCGGCAACTCCCGAGTTGCTGCGCGAGTATCAGTCTGAGGTGGAAGACGTGGTGGCCGAGGCGGTTCGCGCCACGGCAAGGCGCGTCTGAAGAGGCTCTTCAATTCAGTTGCGGACGCCGACGCTTTCGGTCCGTCCCGCCAGAGGTCTCACCACGCCGGTGCCGCAGACGGCCACTCCAGTCTTGGCCAAGGCCGTCAGAAAATTGAACAGCAACGAATAGAACACCGGCTCGGTCAGCGACTGTTTGCCGGGCAGCCGGAACGTTGCCGGTAGTTCTTTGGAGAGCGATACCCGCACGCTAGTGAGGTGCGGGCGTCCACTGCGGTCGCATTTGTTGGCGAGCGACATGGGCGTTTGCATGACTGTGCCGGTGCGTCCGTCCACATAGAACTGGCAACGCGAAAACCAGCCCAGGTTCGCCGGATCGGCTGCATCGAACAGCAGCAAGGGTGACTGGCGCCCCGGCGCGCTCAGATCGAGCGACATGATCCTGGGGCCGTCCTTGAGTCGCGGCTCAAACCCCGCCTGCCGCGCAATATTGGCAACCATTTCGGGATCGAGCTCGAGGTAGATCAGCTTGTGTTGGCCCGCCTGAAGCACCTGCATGGTGATGTGCTCATTGTAGCGCAGGGCATTCAATGCTCAAGGCCTGTGTTGTCGGAGCAGAATCCCATAACTCGTCTAAGAAGGAACCGTCGGGAGCGGCGCAGAAAACCGCGTGGGCCGGCCCAATCGTCCCGACCGACGTCGCTCGCGGGTGCGGGCGGCCGATCGAGCGCCGAGGGGGCGGACGAGCGCACCAGACCCCTTCTCGGGGTCACGAGCAGGCTGTCGTCACAAGCTCGCGCACGATGGAAACAGCCTGGCGGTAGTCGCCGGCCGGCCCCATTTCGCATCTACTGAATACCGATAGCGTGGCCTCGAGGTCAGCAGGGACCAGAAACGCTGGATCGTCGCGCCTTGCCGAGGATTCACAACCACGCCGGATGTCCGAAGCGGCGCAAGCGGGCTTGGGCCTGGCAGTGGCCACCTCCCGATTATCGGTTCAACGGCCTCGGGAGGCGATTCGAAAATGTCCGATTTGATCGATGGAATCTATTCTTGCGACCGCCTAATAGAGCCCCCGCAGCGCGATTCCCGCATAGGCCAGCGTGAGTCCGATCATGACCACCACCACAAACCACGACACCAGGTTGAACCAGCGCGGGTTGACCCACTCCTGCATCAGGTCCCGTTTGTTGATCAACAGCACCATCGGAATCAACACGAAGGGCAGCAGCATGCCGTTCAGCACCTGGGAGAGCACGATCATGCGGACCAGCGGAAAGCCCGGAACGAGCACTACGCCGGCCCCGACCGCGATCAGCAGAGTGTACAGGGTATAGAAGAGGGGCGCCTCGCCCATACGGCGGTTTACCCCCGCTTCGAACCCCAGCCCCTCGCAGACCGTGTAGGCCGTGGAGAGGGGCAGGATCGACGCCGCGAAAATAGAGGCATTGAACAGCCCGGCGCTGAACAGCAGGAAGGCGTACTCTCCAAAAGGCCGCAAAGCTAGCGCGGCCTCGGCGGCGGTCTCGATATCCCTAGGCATGATGCTATAGATCGCTCCCGCGCACGCCACGATGATGAAGAAGGCAATCACCGAGGTCATGAAGCAGCCCACCACCACCTCGATGCGCGATTCGCCATATTCTTTGGCCGTGACGCCCTTCTCCACCACCGCCGCCTGCAGATAGAACTGCATCCAGGGCGCGATCGTCGTTCCCACCATCCCGATCAACATGTAAATGTAGGCCGGATCGAGAAACAGCACGGGTTTAACGCTGTTGATGGCCGCTTGTTTCCAGTCCGGTTTCACCAGGAATCCCGAAATCACGTACGTCACGTAAAAGACGCAGGCGAACAAAAATATCTTCTCCACACTGTGATAGTTTCCCTTCGCTACCAGAAACCACACGGCGGCTGCCGCCAAAGGCACCGAGATATACCGGCTGATGCGGAATAGCTCGAGCGAACTGGCCACGCCTGCAAACTCCGCCATGACATTGGTCAGATTGGTGAAGACCAACAGCGTCATCATCAGGAACGTGATCCGCAGGCCGAATTCTTCGCGGATCAAGTCCGAGAGGCCTTTTCCGGTCACCGCGCCCATGCGGGAACACATCTCCTGCGTGATGATCAATGCCAAGGTGATGGGCCCTAGCGTCCAAAGCGGCAGGTAACCGAAGCGCGCGCCCGCGGCCGAATAAGTGAAGATGCCGCCGGAGTCGTTATCCACAACGGCGGTGATGAAGCCCGGCCCGATGACCGAAAAAAAGATCGCAATGTG
>Ga0306925_10002456_pt1 | contig 15977 bp, 18 predicted proteins | sample flu12Cox44000176_FD_203755 | JGI IMG/M metagenome (GOLD analysis project Ga0306925, IMG submission 203755) | Lab enrichment of tropical soil microbial communities from Luquillo Experimental Forest, Puerto Rico - flux8day.12C.oxic.44.000.176 (v2)... | ecosystem: Environmental > Terrestrial >... | reverse complement strand
CTGCCCTAGGTCGGCGGTGTCCTCGGCAAAGGTGTGCTCATGGCTGATCGACTTCGGGTTCGCGTCTTCGCCGATTTCGGTATCGAACCAACCGCCGGCATCTTCACCGCGCGACTTGCCCGCCAACGCCAACCCCCATTTGCCGAAGCGTTCCTCCAGGAACGCCGTGTCCAGCCGCGCGAGATCCCCCACTTTGCGAATTCCGAGTGTGTGCAGGTTCTTTTCTGTGACCTTGCCCACGCCCGGTACTCTGCGCACGTCGAGCGGCGCCAGAAACGCCGCTTCCTGGCCGGGAATCACCCACAGCACGCCGTTCGGCTTGGCCTGGTCGGAGCCGATCTTGGCCACTAGGCGGGAGGCCGCGATGCCGATCGAGCAGTTCAGCTGGGTCGCGATCTTCATCCGCTCATGCAACAGGTGCGCGGCTTTCAGGGGTGGACCGTAGAGGCGTTCGGTGCCGGTCATGTCGACGTACGCCTCGTCGATGGAGGCCATCTCGACTAGCGGTGAGAAGGAATGCAGCACGTCGTAGACCTGGTGTGACCATTCCCTGTAGCGGTCCGGGTGTCCGTCGACAAAGATCGCGCGCGGGCACAGCTTGTACGCTGTGCGCAGGGGCATGGCCGAGTGCACCCCGAACTTGCGGGCTTCGTACGACGCGGCGGAAACCACCCCGCGTTCGTTGGGCCGGCCGCCCACGACCACCGGCTTGCCTTTCAACGATGGATCGAAGAGTTCTTCCACCGATACGAAAAAGGCGTCCATATCGACATGGAAGTACGTGCGCATGCTTCTACTATTAAAAATGGTTTCGTCGCCGCTGGTGTAGCTCGGGATCGGAGGGCTCCTGATTTTGCCCCCGGCGCCTTACGCAGGCGGATGGCCCTTTTGACTTTTGACTTTTCGGCCGGCTACGTTTGGGGTATGAGCACCGCCACCCAAATCCGCGCTCCGCGCGGCAGAGAGCTGAGTTGCCAGGGCTGGCATCAGGAGGCGGCTCTCCGCATGCTCATGAACAACCTCGACCCGGACGTCGCCGAACGTCCGGACGATTTGGTCGTCTATGGAGGTGCTGGCAAGGCGGCACGGGATTGGGCGTCATTTCACGCGATCGTGCGGGCGCTTCGCTCCCTGACCAACGACGAAACGCTGCTCGTGCAATCCGGAAAGCCGGTAGGCGTCTTTCGCACCCATCCGGAGGCGCCGCGTGTCCTCATAGCCAACTCTAACCTGGTCGGGCACTGGTCGAACTACGAGCAGTTTCAGGCACTCGAACAGCTCGGCTTGATCATGTACGGCCAGATGACGGCCGGTTCGTGGATTTATATCGGCACCCAAGGAATCGTGCAAGGAACCTACGAGACCTTCGCTGCAGCCGGACGCCGGCACTTCCGCGGCGAGTTACAGGGCAAGCTGGTGGTCTCCGGTGGCCTCGGAGGGATGGGTGGGGCTCAGCCGCTCGCCGCGACCATGAACGGTGCCTGTTTTCTGGGCGTCGAAGTGGATCCGGCGCGCATCGAAAAGCGCCTCGCCACCGGCTATTGCGATCGCATCGCACGCACCCTCGACGAAGCCTTAGGCTGGCTCGACCAAGCCCGCGAGCGGGGCGCGGCATTGTCGGTGGGCCTGGTGGGCAATTGCGCCGACGTGCTGCCGGAGATGGTGCGCCGGTCCCTGGTGCCCGATATCCTGACCGACCAGACCAGCGCCCACGACCCGCTGAACGGATATATTCCGCGCGGGATGTCGCTGGCCGAGGCCGCCTCTCTCCGGCGCTCCGACCCCGATGAGTACGTGCGGCGGACCATGGAGTCGATAGCGGTCCACGTTCGTGCCATGCTGGACCTCAAGCAGCTGGGCGCGGTGACGTTCGACTACGGCAACAACATCCGCGCGCAAGCCAAACAGGCCGGCGTCGGCAACGCGTTCGACATCCCGGGATTTGTGCCCGAGTACATCCGCCCGCAATTTTGTGAGGGGCGCGGACCGTTTCGCTGGGTGGCACTGTCCGGCGACCCACGCGACATCTACGAAACCGACGCTTTGGCCACCGAGCTGTTCCCGGAAAATGAAGCGATGTCGCGCTGGCTGCGTCTGGCCCGGGAATCGATCCAATTTCAAGGTCTGCCGGCGCGCATCTGCTGGCTTGGTTACGGCGAGCGCGCGAGGTTCGGAGTTGCTATTAACCGGCTGGTCCGTACCGGGCGGATCCAAGCTCCCATCGTGATCGGCCGGGATCACCTCGACGCCGGCTCGGTGGCCTCGCCGTACCGCGAAACCGAAGGGATGCTCGATGGCAGCGACGCCATCGCCGACTGGCCGTTGCTCAACGCGCTCGTCAACACAGCGGCGGGAGCGTCCTGGGTGTCCATCCACAACGGCGGCGGAGTAGGGATCGGCTATTCGCAACACGCCGGCATGGTAGTGGTGGCGGAAGGCTCGGCGGAGTGCGAAAGGCGTCTGGAACGGGTTCTGACTACCGACCCCGGTATGGGCATCATTCGCCATGCCGACGCCGGCTACCAGCGCTCGCTTGAAGTTGCCGAACAACATGGCATTCGCATTCCGATGCGCGATACCGAATGAGCGGGCTTTTGGCGGTCGTAGGGTGCCGTCAGCTGGTGACCCTCCGTGGTCCTGCGCGGCCGAGAATGCGCGCCGAGATGCGCGAGCTGGGCCTCATCGAGGATGGCGCCCTTCTGGTGCGCGACGGCCGCATCGTGGCCGCGGGAAAGTATGCCGAACTAAAAGGGCAGATTGTCCGCGAAACGGAGATCGTCGATGCCGCGAGCGGTGTGGTGATGCCTGGATTCGTCGACGCCCACACCCACCTCGTCTTTGCCGGCAACCGTGCAGACGAGTTTGAAATGCGGATCGGCGGCGCCACTTACCAGGAGATCGCGGCCTCGGGTGGCGGCATTTGGGCCACCGTGCGTCGCACGCGCGAAACCAGCGAAGACCAATTGCTGGAGCACGCACGCCGGCACGCCCGCTGGTTTCTTGATTCGGGTACCACGACCCTTGAAGCCAAGTCCGGCTACGGCCTTACGACCGAAGCCGAGTGCAAACTGCTGCGGGTCGCGCAGAGGCTCGACCGCCAAGGCCCGCTCCGAATCGTTCCGACGTTTTTAGGTGCCCATGAAATTCCAGAAGAATACCGAAATCGGCCCGAGCAGTATGTGGAAACGATCGTCGGTGAGATGCTGCCGCGCGTAGCCAGTGGCCGGCTCGCCGAATACTGCGATGTCTTCTGCGAGCCCCACGTTTTCGCGCTACCTTCCGCCCGCCGCATTCTCGAAGCCGCTCAGGCGCGCGGCCTGGGGCTGCGTATCCACGCCGACCAGTTTGCACAGTCGGGCGGGGCGCGTCTGGCCGCGGAATTGGGCGCGGCCACCGCCGATCACCTCGAGCACACCGATCGGGCTTCGATCGCCGCCCTGGCCGACGCCGGTGTTCAGCCAGTCCTGTTGCCCGGATCGGTCTACGCTCTCGGCCTTGACTGCTATCCCGATGCGCGCTCCATGATCGATCGCGGGCTGGCCGCGGTGGTCGCGACCGATTTCAACCCAGGATCGTCGCCGACCGCCTCCATGCCCATGATCCTGTCACTGGCATGCACGCGGATGAGGATGACACCGGCGGAAGCCATCACCGCGGCCACGATCAACCCCGCCTACAGCCTGGGACGCGGCGCAGAAATCGGCAGCCTCGAACCGGCCAAATGCGCAGACTTTGTCGTCTATCGGTGCAGCGATTTCCGTGAGATCCCTTACCACTTCGGTGTCAATCTAGTGAACGGGGTTTGGATCGGCGGCGCCCGCTCCGCGGTTCCAGAAACCTAATTCACAACATCCGCGGCGCGAACGACTCGCCTGCTAACTGCGGCCGCCTCATGCTTTGGCCCCCATCGTAGCCGCCGCGCTGGGGCCCGGCTTCGGTTGCGCCCGCCCTCGGCGTGGCGGTCGCACCCGGCCATCTGCTCCAGGTACTTGTCATGTCGGATCTCGCGCTCCCCCTCACAATATCTTGGAGAGTCTTCATCCCCGTGGTTCCGCTACGGTCGCTGATCCCATTCTCCAACTGGGTTTTCCGATGTTCCTCTCCGTCAGCGCCTTGTGCTTGCTGAAGCGAAGACCCCCCGGTGTCGCGGGTAACTCCACCATACCCGGGTCTCTTCGGCCGGACGAAACGACTCGAGTAGCCTCCGGCCAACAGCTTCTGTTAGCCACTAGCGTTCCTGGATGTCCGTCTTGCGCCGGCAGAGTCTTGGTGTGCCCGGGGGTGACGACGACTCTCACCTCGAATCATTTCCCGCACTTCACAGCGTGCAGTTTCAATAAACTGCCGGTGACCTTGATCACGACCGTTTCAATGCGGCACCCTTTGAGCGGCTGCGCCACCCGTCAGTCGGCCGTGAAGCCCGCCTCTACCCGGTCTCGGTCCCCGGCACCGCCACGTCACGTTCTAAAGCTGCCGGCGTCGATCCCAGCCGGTGCCGATCGAAAGGGCATGGACCGAGGCCGCCGACCGACGGCCAGCCAGTCATAATCGGCGGAAAACTGGAGCCATGCTCTCCCGGAGACACGCGCGTAAGTTATTTGTTTTCTTGTCAGCAGTCGCGGCGTCGACGCCTTTGTCCGCTTCAAAAGGTGATCCGGCCCTTTAGTGGCTCGATCTTCTTGATGTCCAGGTCAGCGACCTTCTGCAGATCCGCCCATTCCTTGAAGTCGCCCTTGTCCTGCCGGTATTTGACGATCGCCGTCGCTTCGCTAGTGGTGATCTCGAGCTGAGTTTCGAGGTCTTTCGCCGTGGCCTTGTTCACGTTGACTTCAGGTCCCTGATACTTGGCCAGATAGCCGATAATCGCTTTGAACTCGTCATCCGAGCCTTCCGCCCCGCGCCCTTTCATGTCATCCACGGTGGCCTGCCAGTCGTCCTTGGAGTTGTGCATTGTGACCACGACGGCGGCATCGTGACAGGCGCTGCATATCTTCACAAATGTGTCCTTTCCCGGACCGTCGGCTAGGTCCTGAGCCCGCGCGGCGGCCAGAAAGAGCAACGGAATTGACGCGATGACGAGTCTTTTCATGCTCTCCATCATATCGAATCGGGTATCCTTCGAAAAAGTGAGGGTGGTCTGGCCTCCCGTTTGGGGGCGAGCGGGATCCCGAGACGCCGGGCTAACTGGTCCTGTCACCCTCGAAGCCCTTCCCGTCGACTTGCACGCTACCCCACCTACACGGATCCAGCTCACCATGCCGCCGCCGATCTTCTTGTATGGTGTGCGGGCGCAAGGTGACACAATCCTGCTTCTCGCGGGCGCGGGATACCAGATCCGACGGCCGCCGTCATCGGTGGCCGGCCGGCGTGCATTCTCTAGCCGGATCACGCGCCCAAAGGCATGGCCAAGCCTCCAGGACGGCGCGGACCTCCGAGCTGCGGTATGGTCCCGCGAGCACGCCCGAGGCTCCCGCTTCGAGCAGGTCGGTCCATCCGCCATCGGCTTGACGCAGCCAGACAATCACCGGAACAAATCGTGGCAGCCGCCGGGTCATTTCGACTACATCCCGGTACTCTCCGTCAGCCAGCCTGCGGACGACTTCCCCGAGATCCCCCGGATACAGGCCGCCGCAGACGTCAATGTTGTTATTGAATTGAACGATCCATCGCAGCAGAGGGTCAGTGTCGTGACGCTCGAGCACCTCGTGATATTCCAGGATGAAGGCTGCCAAGCACAAGTCTTGATCCGCGTTCCAGACCTACACCGGCACCGGCCTCCGGTGCTGCAGCCACTTTTGCATTAGACGCCCTTGCGGTACGGCGAGGTAGGCCTGCACGGCGGCGCTCATCGTCACTTCGCGGATCACGCCGGCGTGATGGTCGAAATGTACGCGGTGCCCAATGTAGCCGGGCGCGTCCTCTATGACTTCAAGCCCGATCGAGTAATCCGGCGTCTCGCAGATGGAACCGGCTCCAGTTCCAAAGCGGAGACAACCCGCAGTTCGATGCACTGGTATTGCTACATGGTCCCTTCGGACGGCCGCCGTCAGGTTGAAACCGGGTGGACCGGGTGGCGCGGATGATGGAACCGTTTGACAAATTTGGCCAGGTAGTCTCCCAAGGTCCACACGAACGAATGCTGGATCGCAGGAACTGGTCCTGCTGACACGCTCAAATTCCGTTTCTTGAGCTCCTCTCCCAGCTCCTTTTGTGCCACGTCGATAAACGAACTCCGGTTTCGGGCAGTCTGCAACAGTTCGGAGTTGGTCATGGAGGCGTAGTAAGCGCGAAATGCCTGTTGTTGGCTTCTCATCGGTTGATCCCTCCTTCGATGAAACGGCCGTCCTCAAGGCGGCATCCCCCGGGCGGGCGCCCGGCCCAAGACCGGTCGCAGCCAGCAGAAGCGACAGGAGGATGGCGCCCAGAAGCACCCGTAAGAGGGTCACAACGACTCCTTTCGGACGGCCCCCTCCGAAATCGTTGTAGCGCTTCTCGCGGTGGCTGTCAAGCGACGCCTCACGCGCCACCACGCGATGCTCGGCCCGTCTGTCACATGGCCCATGCGGCCGGTCTGGCTTCCCGAAATCTAGGACTTATTCTATTGTCAGCAATGGAGTTCGGCCGCCGTGTCGACCAGAATTAGGACCCGCGTCGCGGCGTTATCAACGGGCCCCGCCGGGCCGGGTCTCTGGGGAGGGCGGCAGCAACCCCGCAACCGGACGTGGCCTCGAATTGACAGAATCTCGCCCAAAGGCAGATACCTCGTCAAGCTCAGGCTGCACCCCAACCTTGGTCTGATTCCTGCATCATTTAGACGATGGGATTTCACCCCGATCGGTTCCCTCTATCCCTCGAAAGGTGGGCTGGCTGGCTCAATGGCAGGATCTAGGACTCAGAACAGAAGATCTCGCTCCTCGCCAAATCATAATCTACGCCGTCACGGGACTTTGTGCCCATTGCACGGCGAGGGCTCTAATCAGCCCCCCCAACACTGAACCAATACCGGTCGATCCTGGGCGCGGTCGGGTGATCGGACGAGGAAGGACGGGCGCGAGTCCCGGGAAATTGTGGATTATCACCCAGTTCGCGCGAACTCATCGAATTCCATCCAGCGCCACGAGGTCGGCATCAAATTTGCGGGGAGCAGAATCGAACGATGAGGTGGGCATTGACCCTTTGGTCCGTTTGGAAGAAACCGAAGCGGGTGAAACCCGTGCCGCCGGGCACGGAGGTGCAACTCGATTTCAACGATCAGCCGGGAGGGGTTATGACGGGTTCGGGGGCCGCACCTGTGCAGGACCGGCTCACAGAAGCCAAAGCCAGCCTCGATTATCTGGACGCGGAGCGCTTGCGCCGGGCCGATCCGGACTTCGGCCGGCGCCTCGAGGACAAGGTCATCTGGCGGGAGCTGCTGGAATTGAAGCTCGAAGATGCCGAGGACCGGATTTCCCGAATGTGTGACGCCGCTGAGCGCGCCCTGGCGTGGATCCGCTGACTCACGGCGTCAAAAAGACTACCACGCCGTCCCCGCGGTAGACCAGAGTGGCCGCCGCCTTTTTTGCGGCTTCACCTACGCGTCTCTCGATCTTGCCATAGACCACCGCCCACCGGTCATAATCGGGGGAGCCAAAGCGGAATTTGGTGAGGCTCGTGTGCTTCTGCAGATTGCTGAGCTTTTGGTTCAGCGCCGCGCCATCGAGCGCGAAATTAGCCGGCGGCTTCGGCGCGTTTTTAGTGTCTTCATTCAGCCAAAGAACTGCCGGGCCGGAGATACCGTCACAGGCTTGTTCGTCCAGCCGGAGGCCGTCCTGTCGAAACGAATACCGGCCCAAGACGGCCACCGGATTTTGCTCCGTCGCAGCTAGGTCGCGGAGGATTTCGCAGACCGTGTGAGGCACGATGGGCGCCTCGGCGCACGGCGCCGCTAAGGCAAGCAACAGCAACCCGAATCCATGCCGAAATCGTGGCATACCCGCAAGCAACGAGACTAATAGAAAATAGAGTACCGCAATCCATGATTTGGCAGCCATCTCAGGAATCGATAGAACGGACGAACGTCTGGCGTTTGATGCGCCGGCTGGGGTTCGGGGACCGCGAAGACTTCCTGCGGTTTTCCCGTGACGAGCCCGAGCGATTCTGGGACGAGATGATGCGCGAAATGGGTGTCGACTGGTTCGTTCCCTACCAGAAAGTCATCGACGCCAGCCGCGGGCCGGAGTGGTGCCGGTGGTTTGTGGGCGGCCGCCTGAATACCGCCCACAACTGCCTGGATCGGTGGGCGGCCACGGATCGCGTGGCTTGCGTGTGGGAAGGCGAAGACGGCGCACAGCGCACCCTCCCCTTCGCGGAATTGCAGACGGAGGCAAACCGGGTGGCGAATGGCTTGCGGTCGCTCGGCCTGGAGCCCGGCGACCGCGTCGCCTTGTGCCTGCCCATGGTGCCCGAGATCCTCTCCATCCTGTACGGGTGTTTCAAAGCGGGCTTGACTGTGGTGCCGGTCTTCGCCGGTTTCGGGTCCGGCGCCATCGAAACCCGCCTTCGGGATTCGGGTGCCCGCGTCGTGTTCACGGCCGATCATTTGGAGCGGCGCGGCAAACTGCTCCCCCTCGCCGAAAGACTCCCGCGCCTGGCCGAGCACACGGTGGTCCTGGAGTACAAGGGCGCCGCGCCGCCGGGAACCCGGAGCTGGAGAGAATTCCTCGGCCCGCAGCCTGCCTCGGCGCCGACCTTACCGCTCGATGCCGAAGCGCCCGCGCTCATGCTCTACACCTCGGGAACCACCGGGAAGCCGAAAGGCACGGTGCACACCCACGCTGGTACTCTCGCGCAGACCGGAAAAGAGATCTGGCTCGGGTTCGACCACAAGCCCGAGGATCGCTTCTTCTGGCTCTCCGACATCGGCTGGATGATGGGACCCTGGTCCATCCTCGGCAATCATCTGTTCGGCGGCACGATTTTCATGTACGACGGCGCCCCCGACTTTCCAACACCAATGCGGCTGTGGGAGATGATTGAGCGGCACCAGCTCACGACCTTCGGCATTTCACCAACCGCCATCCGGATGCTGAGCAAACACTCGCATGTGCTGCCCCCCATGGAATCGCTGCGCCTGCTCGGTTCGTCTGGCGAGCCCTGGGATGAAGCGGCGTGGCTGTGGTATTTCGAGCGTGTGGGCCGGCGGCGTTGCCCCATCATCAACATTTCGGGCGGAACCGAAATCATTGGATGCTTCCTGTTCCCACTGCCCATCCAGCCGCTGAAACCCTGTTCGCTGGGCGGTCCGGCGCCGGGCATGGCGGCAGAGGTCTTCGACGAAAACGGCGCGCCGGTGCGTCTGAAAAAGGGATATCTGGTGTGCACGCGGCCCGCGCCTTCCATGACACGCGGCATCTGGAACGATCCCCAGCGCTATGTCGAAACCTATTGGTCGCGATTTCCCGGAACTTGGTATCACGGCGACTGGGCCAGCGTGGATGAAGACGGCCATTGGTTCCTGCACGGAAGGGCGGATGAATCGATGAATGTCGCAGGCCGCAAGGTAGGTCCGGCAGAAGTGGAAGAAGCCATGATGCAGCACCCGGGAGTGGCCGAGGCGGCCGTGATCGGGGTGCCCGATGAGTTGAAGGGCGAAGCCATCGTGGGCTACGCGGTCGCCCGCCCGGGGACTCCGGTCGACGGATCCGCCGTGTGCTCGACCGTAGCGGATGTGATGGGCGCGGCGTTTCGGCCGCGTGAGGTCCTCATTGTAGCGGAGCTCCCGAAGACCCAGAGCGGCAAGATTGTGCGGCGCCTCATTCGGCAGAAATATCTGGGCGAGCCACTGAGCGACATTTCCACCGTCGCCAACCCCTGGGCCTTGGACACGATCTAATCACGCCACGCGACGCGCGTGCACAATAAAGCGGCGCGGGGCGGAGCCGAGGTACCAGAACGGATAACAGGTGACGAGGGTCAGGTCGCGGCCTGGCGCGGGCGAGAGAACTCCTATGTCACGCGGCCCTACAATCTCGACATCGCTCACGGCGAAGCGGGAGACGCCGCGTGGCGTCCGCAGCGTGACGACATCGTCGCGGCGGATCGCACGGAGAGGGCGGAAGAAAGTATCGCGGTGGGCGGCGATGGCGATATTGCCGTCCCCCGGGGACAAAGCGGTCCCCGGAATGTGGCCGGCCCCGAAGCTCAATATGCGCGCATCGTCGCCTTCCCGCACCATCACTGAAAGGTGGAGACGCGGAACGCTCAGCTCACCCAGCACATCGCCCGGATGGAGCGTGGCAAGCGGCGCGGCCGGCCGCGCCGCCCGAATCTGGATCCTGGGCGGGCGGCTTAGCCATTCTCGGGCGCGCTGCTGCGCTGCCGACGCCTCGTAGCAAACCCATGCGAACCATCCGAAAACGGCAGCGCCCCCCAACAGCAGGGCGCTGCCGATCCAGGCGGACCATCCCCATTTCCCCATGAGGACGATTCCCGTCAAGCCTGCGTGCTGCGGCGCAGACCTAAACGCAGAATGCCCGCTCCAACCGCCAGCAGGAACAACCCGATCGCCACTTCCAGCGGGAGATTGCTAGCAGTCTTCGGCAGCTCGCCCGGTTTAGCGGCCGACGGCTCGGGGGCGAACGTAGCTGGGGGCCGATTTTGGGCGAGCGTCACCGGTAGCGGTTTCGGCTCCGGCTGGGCCACTTCCGGCTTCGACGTCGGAGTGTTTGTAGCCGCCGCCTTCGTCGCGGCAGAGCCGGTCGCCGCCGCCTTCGACGCGCGCGTCACCGGTGCCGTCGGTCGGGTATTTTTAGCGACTTGGAGGGTCTGCCCCTTCGGATAAAGGAACTGCCAGCCATAGTTGTCACCAGGGTAAAACCAGCTATGGACGGCTTCGGGAGTGTTCGAGTGGCGCTCCTCGAAGGTCACCTCGGTCTTCACTGGTGTGGCGACACGGTAGTCCGGGATCGCCATCGTGGTCGTGACCAGATGGTCCATTCCCTTCTTGTCCTCGGAAAAAATCTGGACTACGTTGCGGTCCGCCGACGAGTCGGCTAACTGGAAAACATACGTGCCGGGAGTCAGCACGTGTCCAGGAACTTCCACAGGTTGATTGAACTTCAGTATAGTTTTTTTGTTCCACGCGTCGGCCTGCGCGGACGCGGCCAGATAGCCGAACGCCGCCAGCCCCACGCTCACGCAGGCCGTCTGCAATGTGATCTTCATAACACTTGCTCCTCACTCTTAAATTTCATATCGTCCTTCGTGCGATTCCAGAATACGGGCACCTCGGCACCGAGTCCATCCCCCCGCATTTCACAAGATCCTTTCTTTTTTGCGATTCCAGAATACCGTTGTGGCGGCCTTGAGCCCATCCCCTGACGCCGGGAGAGGCGGCCGTCCGCCGAGCGGGTAGAGAGCGGGGGGGAACTTCCCGGAGTTAGGAGATCACGCCCTTGCGGACCGCGTACAAAATCAGTTCGGGCACGCTGTGGAGGTTCAGTTTCTCCATCAGGTTGCCGCGGTGGGTTTCGACGGTGTAGAGGCTGATCTCGAGCGATGCGGCCATTTCTTTATTGCTCTTGCCCTCGGCGATAAGCTGCAGGATTTCGCGCTCGCGGGGCGTGAGTAGGTCATAGCTGTCTTCGAGGTCACGATCGCGGATCTGGCTCATGTAATTCTCGAGCAGCATCTGGCCGATCGCGGGGCTGAAGAAAGACTTGCCCTGACTGACGGACTTGACGGCGGCGATCAGATCGGAAGTTTCTGGAGGTCGATCTGTCGCTGGGCCACCGCCGAGACGTTCCTGTCGGCAAGATAATCGCGAATATCGCTGGCCGATTCCGAAAGCGCGAAGCGGATGCCGTCGAGCAGTTCGTCCCCCTGTTGGTAGGTGGCGCGCAGGCGGTTGCCCTCCCCTTCGATGACGCCCACCACTCGCGACCCTTCCCACGCCATGAGTAGGACGATCGCGAGCAAGCCGCCCAAGCCCACCTACAGCAGCGCGCGGCTGGACTTGAGCGACGCGGGCCGACGTCAGAGCTGGGAGGGCCGCTCGCCTAGCTGGAGTATTCACATTCCGAATGACGGCGACGTATTTGGTGGGGTCCGCCGTTTGCGGGAGATCTTGGCCACAAGTAGAGAAGATCACTCGGGGTGCTCAGTACTGGCGTCGACTGGAGTGCGAGATGGGTCCGGCTTTTCGGCAAAATTCACAGCGCGACGAAAGATCCCGCTGCGCTTCTTCGACGGGCCAAGATGGCTGATCGAGCGCGCCAAAGTTGCTCCGTGGATCTCGGCAACCAGACCTCGCCCCATCCCGGGAGGATGTAAGGCGAGCTTCCTACTTTCTGGTGCCAGTCGCCCGGCTGGGCGTTGATTTGTCGTCACGGTTAGCGTTAACCACGGGATTGATTCGGAATCGCGTTCGTGATCCCTGCAAGCAATCCATCGGGATCACAATATTCACTTCACCGACTTCGGGATCGGAACCCCCTACCGTCGGGGGAGGCTGCGCAGAAACTCCCCCGCCACTTGCGCCGCCGGATGATGCTCGCCATCCACTTCGTAATTAAGCCTCCGCATCGTTCGATCCGGCAGGCGGTCGGAGAGTTCTCGGAGCGCATCACCTAGGCCCGGATACCGCGCGAGCGTGGCTCGACGAACGACCGCAGCACACTGGTAAGGCGGGAAGTAGCTGCGGTCGTCCTCTAGCACCGCGACATCGCGCACGGCGATCAGGCCGTCTGTGGAGTTGGCCGCAATCATATCCACCTTGCGGCCATCGAGCGCAGAATAGAGCAGGCCCAGATCCATCGTGACAGGATCGCCGCTCAGTCGGAGGTTGTAGGTTTTGAGCATGCCGTCAAGCCCGTCCGGACGCTGGCGAAACTCGTATCCCACGCCCAAACGCCAGGAGTGCGATTTTGCTGCCTCCGAGAGCGTCGTCAGCTTTTCACCGCGCCGGACGATTATGGCGAACGTGTTATTAAAGCCAAACGGGGGAATCCAGTCGAGTTGCCATTGGTGGCGGTAGGCGTCGCGCACCGCTTCGAACACGGCTTGGGGATCTCGCCGCCCGGGTTGCTTCAAGACCGTGGTGAGCGCGGTGCCCGTGTACTCTGGGTAAACATCGATCGCGCCCGCCACCAAGGCCTCGTGCGCCAGCAGCGTGCCTCCGAGATCGAGCTTACGCTCGACTGGGACGCCCAGGCGCCGCTCGATCTGCTGCGCTAGAATCTCGCCCAACAACACTTGCTCGGTGAAGTTTTTCGAGCCGACCACGATAGGCGTCTGCCGCGAGCAGCCCGCCAGACAGACACCCAGCAGCAGCGCACTCAGACGCGCGAAAATTTTCGCTCGATCCATTCCAATCCTTCATCAGCGACCAACGCCATCGCCGCGGCGGGGATGGCTCCGGCCAGAATCATGGCCGTGTTCACACTGGCGATGCCCTCGAAGATAAAGACCCCCAGCCCGCCGGCTCCGATGGCGGCGGCGATGGTAGCGGTCCCGATCGTGGTGACCGTCGCGATGCGCAGCCCCGCCAGAACGGCCGGCAGCGCCAGGGGCAGCTCCACTTGCCAGAGAACCTGCTGCGGCGTCATGCCCATGGCCACCGCTGCTTCCCGCACTGCCGGGTCGACTCCGGTAATCCCCACCACGGTGTTGCGCACGATCGGCAGCAGCGCGTATAGGCAGAGCGCGGTGATTGCGGTATGCGGGCCAATGCCGCCCAGAAACGGCAGCGGCAGCAGAAAACCGAACAACGCCAGGCTGGGCACGGTCTCGATGACGCTGGCGAAACCCAGCAGGCTGCGCCGCAGGCCGGGCCGGCGCGTCAGCAGCACTCCTCCGGGAATCGCGACCGCCGACGCCACCGTGATCGCAATCACGACCAGCCACAAATGCTGGAAGGAGAGGGTGAGCATTTCACGCGCGAGAAATGGACTCATTCGTTCTTCCTCCCCCATCCAGGCTCGCTAGAAATGCCCGCGACTCTTCGGTGGCGCCGGAAAGAAATTCTCCGGGCGTGGCGACGAGATCGACAGTCCCATCTTTGATCAGGACGATCCGGGAGGCCAGCATCAGCGCTTCCCGGACGTCGTGCGTGACGAATAGCGCGGCCTTGTGGAAGTGGGCGCGCAACTCAAGAAAGTGTCGTTGCAGCTCGAAGCGGGTGATCGGATCGAGCGCGCCGAATGGTTCGTCGAACAGCAGCAGAGGCGGATCGGCCGCCAGCGCGCGGGCGATTCCGACACGCTGCTTTTGGCCGCCCGACAGCCCGCGGGGATACCTCGCCCCGAATTCGTGTGGCGGCAGGCCCACCGCGTCCAGCACCAGGTTCACCCGCTTTTCCAGAGCATCGGCCGCCCAACCATCCAGCTTCGGAACCAGACCCGCATTGGCCGCCACGGTCCAGTGCGGAAACAGGCCGAAGTCCTGAATCACATAACCGATCGCGCGGCGCATGCGGAACGGATCCCACTCCGCGGCCGGACGCCCTTGGAATACGATCTCGCCTCTGCTCGCCGGAATCAGGCCATTGACGCACTTGAGCAGAGTGGTCTTGCCGCAGCCGCTCCGGCCAAGCAGCACCACCGTTTCGCCCGCCTCGATGGTCAGCTTGATATCGTGGAGAACCTCCCGTTCCGCGATCCGGCACGAGAGGTTGCGAATATCCAGGACGGCCGGTGGCGGAGTCACGGCAAGTGAGCGGTAGGGCGGATTGCATCCGCCCTACCGAGAGGAGATGGTCAAGCAGCCGAAATCATCTTGTGCGGATCAATCACGAATTTCTTGGCCGCGCCCTTGTCAAAGTCCTTGTAGCCTTGCGGCGCCTGGTCGAGTGAAATCGTCGTGACGTTGACGGCCTTGGCAATCTGAATCTTGTTGTGCAGAATCGCCATCATCAGGCCGCGGTGATACTTCATCACGGGGCATTGCCCCGTGGTGAAGAACAGTGACTTCGCCCAGCCGAGACCAATGCGGATGCTGAGATTGCCGGTTTTAGCCGCTGTGTCGACGCCGCCCGGATCGTCGGTCACATACAGGCCCGGTACGCCCACCGCGCCGCCGGCGCGTGTGATCATCATGACCGAGTTCAGCACGGTCGCGGGCCGTTCGACGCTCGCATCGTGGCCATGGCCACGCGCTTCAAAGCCCACGCAGTCGACCGCCGCGTCCACTTCCGGGGTGCCGAGAATCTGCGCGATCTGGTCGCCGAGCGAGCCTTCTTTGCGGAGATCGATGGTCTCGCATCCGAAGCTTTTGGCCTGGGCCAGTCTCTCCGGGATCATGTCGCCTACGATCACCACCGCGGCGCCCAATAAGTGGCAGGAGGCCGCGCAGGCGAGGCCCACCGGGCCCGCGCCGGCCACGTAGACCGTCGAACCGGTGGTCACCCCGGCGGTCGCAGCGCCATGGTATCCGGTCGGGAAGATGTCCGACAGCAGGGTCAGATCACGGATCTTGGCGAGCGCCTGGTCGCGATTCGGAATCTTCAGCAGGTTGAAATCGGCGTAGGGGCACATTACGTATTCTGCCTGGCCGCCCACCCAGCCGCCCATGTCCACATAGCCGTACGCCGCGCCCGGACGCGCCGGATTCACGTTCAGGCAAATGCCGGTCTTGCCTTCCTTGCAGTTCCGGCAACGCCCGCAAGCGATGTTGAATGGCACCGACACGATGTCGCCCACGTTCAGGTACTCGACGTCTTTTCCCTTTTCGATGATCTCGCCGGTGATCTCGTGGCCCAGGATGAGTCCAGCGGGGGCGGTGGTGCGTCCACGAACCATGTGCTGATCGCTGCCGCATATGTTCGTGGACACGATTTTCAGAATCACTCCATGCTCACATTTCCGGTTTCCCAAAGTGAGCTTCGGAAAGTCGATGGATTGAACCTCGACTTTGCCGGGGCTCATATACGCAACTCCACGGTTGGATGCCATTGCTGCTCTCCTCCAAAACTTGCGGTTAGTCCAGGTAACGGGGCCGGAATC